>Ga0105248_10004520_pt1 | contig 15390 bp, 13 predicted proteins | sample KBSS34metaG_FD_81524 | JGI IMG/M metagenome (GOLD analysis project Ga0105248, IMG submission 81524) | Switchgrass rhizosphere microbial communities from Kellogg Biological Station, Michigan, USA - KBS S3-4 metaG | ecosystem: Host-associated > Plants > Roots > Rhizosphere > Soil | place...
AGGTGGCGAACAGGCGGAACCACGGGTTGGGACGGATCACCCGGTTCTGGTCGAGCAGGGTCAGCTTGGCCTCGGTTTCGAGCACGCGCTGGATGACGAACATCACATCTGGACGGCCGGCATCATATTCGTCGAACACGAGCGCGGTCGGCGTCTGCAACGCCCAGGGCAGCAGGCCTTCGCGGAATTCCGTCACCTGCTTGCCGTCGCGCAGCACGATCGCGTCGCGGCCGATCAGATCGATGCGGCTCACATGCGCGTCGAGATTGATGCGGATGCACGGCCAGTTGAGCCGCGCCGCCACCTGCTCGATGTGGCTGGATTTGCCGGTGCCGTGATAGCCCTGCACCATCACGCGGCGGTTGTGGGCGAAGCCGGCGAGGATCGCGGTGGTCGTCTCCGGATCGAACACATAGGCCGGATCGAGATCGGGCACCCGCTCGTCCGCTTCGGAGAAGGCGGGCACCTGCATGTCCGAATCGATGCCGAACAGGTCGCGCACCTTCACCATCTTGTCGGGCGCGGCGAGCAGCGTGTCGCTGCGGGCATCGGGCTGGATGTTGGGGATCTCGGTCATCACTGGTTCCCGCTGTCACGATGGGCCGTCTTGTGCGGTTTCGGCCCTAGTTTGCCAACTCACTTAGGCGGGTGCCAACGGCGGGCAAGCAAAAAAGCGGGGCAGGTCCCGGGCCGGATCGGACGATGCGTGCGTGGCCCGCGCCGAAGGGGCTGCCGGCGCGCGCCATGCTCAGGCCCCATGCTCAAGCAAAGGCGCGCGCGCTCTTCAGGTGGGTATAGGCGGCGATCACATCCTGCAGGGCTTTTTCATGGCTGCGATCCCCGCCGTTGCGATCGGGGTGGTAGCGGCGGACAAGCTCGGCATAGCGCGAGCGCAGCGTCCGCCGATCGGCGTTGATGCCGAGCCCCAGCAGCTTCAGCGAGCGCCGGTCCTCCGGCGAAAGCGGGCGGCCGTCATCGCGCATCGCCTGCTCGGCGCGGGCCTCTTCCATGCGCTGGCGGAAGCGGGCGCCGATCGCATCGAGCGGATCGCCGAAATCGGCCCAGCGCGGCGGACGGTCTGCACCGACATGGCTGAAGGCGCGCGTTTCCCGCTCCCACCCCGCATAGGGGCGCTGCGCGGCCTCGATCTGATCCGAATCCATGCCGGCGAAGAAATTGTAGCGGGCGTTGAAGGCGCGGACATGATCGAGGCAGAACCAGCGCCAGCGGGGCGGCTCGTCGCTGCGCCGCCGCTCGTCGGCGGGCGCGCGGAACTCGCCGGGCAGCGTGCAGCCCGGTTCCTCGCACCGCCGTCCGGAGTCGACACGCCCGTGGAAACGCGGCCCCGTCCGTCTGCCTTCATTGTCCGCCAAAGCGACTCCCCGTATCCAGGAAAAGGGTCCTATATAGGGCGGATGAACACCCCTGCCACCGGCCCGGTCGCGGCCGAAATCACGCGCCGTCTCATGGCGGCCCTCTCCCCCGCCGCGCTCGTCGTCACCGACGACAGCGAGAAGCATCGCGGCCATGCCGGCCATGATGCGCGCGGCGAGAGCCATTTCACCGTGGACGTCACCGCCGCCGCCTTCGAGGGGCTGAACCGCGTTGCCCGGCAGCGGCTGGTGAATCAGGCGCTGGCCGAATTGCTGGTCGAGCGTGTCCATGCGCTCGCCATCCGGGCAAGGGCGCCCGGCGAGGCCTGATCGCCACCCGGCCCGACTTCCCGGCCCGACTTCCTTGCCGGATGGGTGCTGTGCCGCTATTTCGCGGCACCATGCCCGAGCCCGTGATCCTCGCCGTGCCAAAGGGGCGCATCCTCTCGGAAGCGCTGCCGCTGCTTGCGCGCGCCGGGATTCATCCGGAGCCGGCCTTTGCCGACGAGAAATCGCGCGCGCTCCGCTTCAAGACGGACCGGCCGGATATCGAGCTGATCCGGGTGCGCGCGTTCGATGTCGCCACCTTCGTGGCGCATGGCGCGGCGCAGCTCGGCATCGTCGGATCGGACGTGCTGATGGAGTTCGATTATTCGGAGCTCTACGCGCCGGTCGATCTCGGTATCGGCCATTGCCGCATCTCGGTGGCGGAGCCGCGCGATCTCGCCGCGCATGACGATCCGCGCGAGTGGAGCCATGTCCGCGTCGCCACCAAATATCCCGCGATCACCCGCCGCCATTTCGAGGCGCGCGGCGTGCAGGCCGAATGCGTGAAGCTGAACGGCGCGATGGAGATCGCCCCGGTGCTGGGCCTCGCCGATCGCATTGTCGATCTCGTCTCTTCCGGCCGCACGCTGGCCGAGAACGGCCTTGTCGAGGTGGAGACCATCGCCGAGGTTTCCGCCCGGCTGATCGTCAACCGCGCTGCCTTCAAGACGCGCGCCGACACGCTGGGGCCGCTGGTCGCCGCCGTGCGCGCCGCCGCCGGGGAGACGCGCAATGCCGCTTAGGCTGGTGGCCTCCGATCCCGGTTTCGAGGCGGAATTCGCCCGGCTGGTCGATGCCCGGCGCGAGGCGGATGCGGATGTCTCCGCCGCCGTCACGGCCATTCTGGCCGATGTCCGCGCCCGTGGCGACGCGGCGGTGGCCGAGCGCACGCTGCGCTTCGACGGGCATGATCTGGCGGTCAGCGGCTGGCGGATCGGGCGCGATGCCTGCCGCGCGGCGCTGGAGGGCCTCGAACCGAAGCTGCGCGAGGCGATCGAACTCGCCGCCGCGCGCATCCGCGCCTATCATGAGAGCCAGCGCCCGGCCGATCGCGACCATGTCGACGAGGCAGGCGTGCGGCTCGGCGCCCGGTGGCGGGCGGTCGATTCGGCCGGCCTCTATGTGCCCGGCGGACGGGCGGCCTATCCCTCCTCGGTGCTGATGAACGCCATCCCCGCCAAGGTGGCGGGCGTGGAGCGCCTCGTGATGGTGGTGCCGACGCCGAGGGGCGAAACCAACCCGCTCGTCCTCGCCGCCGCCGAAATCGCGGGCGTGGACGAGATCTGGCGCATCGGCGGCGCACAGGCGGTGGCGGCGCTGGCTTATGGCACGGCGCAGATCAGCCCGGTGGATGTCGTGGTCGGCCCCGGCAATGCCTGGGTGGCCGAGGCCAAGCGCCAGCTCTACGGGCGAGTCGGCATCGACATGGTGGCGGGTCCGTCCGAAATCGTCGTGGTGGCGGACGGCCAGAACGACCCCGAATGGACTGCCGCCGATCTGCTCAGCCAGGCCGAGCATGATCCGACCAGTCAGGCGATCCTGTTCACCGACGACGCGGCCTTCGCGGATGCCGTGGCGGACGCGGTGGAGCGCCAGCTCCCGACGCTCGCCACCGCCGCCGTCGCGACGCAGAGCTGGCGGGATAATGGTGCGATCATCGTGGTGGAGACGCTGGCCGAGGCGATTCCGCTGTGTGATCGCCTCGCGCCCGAGCATCTCGAACTGGCGGTGGACGATCCCGAGCCGCTGTTCGATCGGGTGCGCCATGCCGGATCGGTGTTCCTCGGCCGCCATACCCCCGAGGCGGTGGGCGATTATGTCGCCGGGCCGAACCATGTTCTGCCCACCGGCCGTCGGGCGCGCTTCGCCTCCGGCCTGTCGGTGCTGGATTTCATGAAGCGTACCAGCTTCCTTGCCTGCAATGCCGACTCGATCCGGCGCATCGGCCCCGCCGCCGTCGCGCTCGCCGAGGCGGAAGGGCTTCCCGCGCACGGCCGCTCGGTCGCGCTGCGGCTGCAACAGTAAGAGATCATGACGAAGAAACCCCAACGCTCCCGCGCCCGCTCGGCGGCGCGGCTCGCCGCCGTCCAGGCGCTTTACCAGCAGGAGATGGAGGGCACGGCGCTCGTGCTGCTCCTCGCCGAATTCCATCAGCATCGCCTTGGCGCCACCATCGACGACGTCGAATATGCCGACGCCGAGGTGAGCTTCTTCGACGACGTGGTGAAGGGCGTGGATGCCCGCCGCGAGGAGCTGGACGGGCTGATCGCCGCCCGCCTCGCCTCGGGCTGGACGATGGACCGTCTCGACAAGCCGATGCGCCAGATCCTGCGCGCCGGCACCTATGAGCTGCTCGCCCGGCCGGACGTGCCGGTGGCGACCGCCATCTCCGAATATGTCGACGTTGCCGCTGCCTTCTACGACAAGCGCGAGAAGGGCTTCGTCAACGGCCTGCTCGACGCGGTGGCGAAGACGGTGCGCGGCGGGGCGGCGTAACCCTACGCCTTCCCTCTCCCACGTCATGCCGGACTTGATCCGGCATCCCGTGTCTTGAGGCTCAGTGCCGGTTTGCTCCTGCCGTCGTTCTGAGCGAAATCGAAGGGCGTGCGGCAGGCGGGCTATGAAGAGCGGTAAATACTGCCTGCAACTTCCTTCCAAGTCTCAAGCGCATTGGCCTCTGATCGGCCGTCAATGATATGTAGTCGGTCTTCAAAATTGCCTGTGGCTTGCCACAGGTTTTTTGTACCGTGCTTCGGTGTCACGGTGACTCTGCAAATAACTCCCTCAACACTGACGTTGTGGATTGCCATATCCGTGCCTCCTGAAGCATAAACTGCATATACACTTCGTTCGATACATTCTGAAGCAGCGTCGAGGCTTTGCATGATGCTGGGTTTCTTGATGACGGTTTTAGCGACGGCGGTGGCGGCAGAGCCGCCAGTTACATCTGTCGTGGACTGCCAATTTGAGAAGTTGCCACCGATGCGTTTGACCTACCGAGGGTCGTCTGAAGACCGCGCGAGTACGTTACAAATTGGGAAGGATCATCCTGTTCCGCTTTTTGAGGGATCAAGCCTCTCGACAGCGACGTACGGTGCCCAGGAATTAACATTTTCGCTGCGCCTCCCCGCATCAGTGACGATTAGCGCGCCAGGAAACGATACCCAAACTTACTATGGCGAATGTCGCTCAACCTCACGGTGACCCAGCGTCCGGAGCAGCTCGCGATGACCTGTACGGCTCCCTTCCGGTGACGAAAATCCCGCTCACCAGCGATAGTTGAAGCTGATGCTGATCCGATCGCTCTTGGCCCGGCCGGCCGGCACTTCGTGGCGTAGCCAGCTTTCCCACAGGAAGATCGTGCCCGGCTCGGGCGCGGTGTAGAGGAAGGTCTGAGCATCCTCGGGCGCGTCCGCCCGGCGCAGGGGGGCGGCCATCATCATCGGCAGGCGCGGGTCTTCCAGCTTCAGCCCCGCCGCTCCTTCCGGCACGCGGACGTAGATGGTGCCGGAGATCACGCTGTGCGGGTGGATATGGCCGCTATGATGGCCGCCCGCGCCCTTCATCACGTTCACCCACAGGCTGTCGAGCTTCAGCTTGCGGCCGGCGAGATCGAGATACGCCTCGTCGGCGAAGCGGCGGACATGCTTGTCCAGCACGCGGCGCAGATCGTCGAACACCGGGTTGCGGATCGGCAGGTCGTCGAGCGAGGCATAGGAGGTGTAGCCGGGATAAGCGTGCGCCTTGCACCAGGCGCGGCCTGCCTTGTCCTCCTGCGCGAGATCGAGTGCCGCCGCCTCCAGTTCCTCCAGCAGCGCGACGTCGTCGAGCCGGTCTTCGTAGAAACGCGTGGCGAAGAGGGTGCGGGTGGTCATCCGCTTGCCGAAGCATAGCCGCCTTCCTTATTCAAGCGGATCGCCCGCCGTCGCGGCGCGGGAGTCCCCATGGCCGAGCATGATTTCATCGAGCGCCTGCGCGCCATCGCCACTCACCCCGCCGCGCGCGGCCTTGCCGACGATGCGGCGGTGCTGGGCGATCTCGTGCTCACCCACGACATGATCGTGGAGGGAGTCCACTATCTCCCCACCGATCCGCCGGCGGATGTGGCGTGGAAGCTGCTGGCGGTGAACCTCTCCGATCTCGCCGCCAAGGGCGCGGTGCCGGAGGGCGTGCTGCTCGGCTACCCGCTGGGCGAGGCCGGGTGGGACGCCGCCTTCGTCGACGGGCTGGCGGTGGCGCTGAAGGCATTCGCCGTGCCCCTGCTCGGCGGCGACACCGTATCCGCCCCGAAGGGCGCGCCCCGCATGATCGGCCTCACCGCGATCGGGCGGAGCGCCACTGCGCCGGATCGGAGGAGCGCCGAGGCCGGGGACGATCTCTGGCTGGTCGGGCGGATCGGCGAGGCCGGCGCCGGGCTGGCGATCGCGCAGGGGCAGGCGGGGCCGGGCGCGCTGCTCGCCGCCTATCGACGGCCGCAGCCCCTGCTGGCCGAGGGGCGGGCGCTGGCGCCCCTGGTTCATGCGATGGCGGATGTCTCGGACGGGTTGCTGATCGATGCGGGGCGCATCGCCGCCGCCTCGAGGCTGGCGGTGGCGATCGATCTCGATGCGGTGCCGCGCTCCCCTGCCCTCTCCGCCTTTGCCGGGGACGGCCGCGCCGCCCGGCTCGCCGCCGTCACCGCCGGGGATGATTATGCGCTGATCTTCTCGGCACCTCCCGCTGCGGCCGATGGAATCGAGGCACTCGGCACGGGCGCTATCCGAATCGGTCGATTCGCGGTCGGAACGGGGATTTCGCTGCATGATCGGGAGGGCGCGATCCCGCTCCCTTCCCGTCTGGGATATGAACATAGCGCCAGCTAAGTCCACGGCACGACTTGCCAATCCTTCCACTTGCCGTTCTACTCTTCCTCAAGGCCTTTGCGCCGGCCGACCCCGGCAAACGTGGGCAGCGGCGATCATGAAGGCCTCGCAGAGGAGGAGCGCCTATGATCGTCGTCTATGTGGCCATGGCCTGTGGGCTGCTGGCCGTGCTCTACGGCATCGTCACCAGCCGCCAGTTGCTGAGCCTGCCCGCCGGGAATCCCCGCATGGTGGAAATTGCCGGCGCCATCCAGGAAGGCGCACGGGCCTATCTCGGCCGCCAGTACCGGACGATCGCGGTCGTCGGCATTGTCGTGGCGATCATCGTCTTCGCGTTCCTCGGCCCGGTTTCGGCCGCCGGATTCCTGCTCGGCGCGATCCTCTCGGGCCTTACCGGCTTCATCGGCATGAACATCTCGGTGCGCGCCAACGTCCGCACCGCGGAGGCTGCGCGGCACAGCCTGCAGGGCGGCCTCACCGCCGCCTTCCGCTCGGGCGCGGTAACGGGAATGCTGGTGGCCGGCCTCGGCCTCCTCGCGATCTCGGTGTTCTTCTGGTACCTGATCGGGCCGGCCCACCACATCGCCGGCGATCCCGCGGACCGCACCGTGGTGGACGCGCTGGTGGCGCTGAGCTTCGGCGCCTCGCTCATCTCGATCTTCGCGCGTCTCGGCGGCGGCATCTTCACCAAGGCGGCCGATGTCGGCGCCGATCTGGTCGGCAAGGTGGAAGCCGGCATCCCGGAGGACGACCCCCGCAACCCCGCCGTGATCGCGGACAATGTCGGCGACAACGTCGGCGATTGCGCCGGCATGGCGGCCGACCTCTTCGAAACCTATGTCGTGACGCTGGGCGTGACGATGGTGACGGTCGCGCTCTTCGCCGGACAGGGTGGCGAGGCGACGCTGCGGCTGATGGCCTTGCCGTTGCTGATCGGCGGCGTGTGCATCGTCACCTCGATCATCGGCACCTTCATGGTGCGGCTGGGATCGGGATCGATCATGGGCGCGCTCTACAAGGGCTTCTGGACCTCCGCGATTCTCGCCGTGCCCGCCCTCTATTTCGCGAGCCAGTGGGCGCTGGGCGATCTCCACGCGCCGATCGTGGAGGGGACGACCATCTCGGGCCTGAGCCTCTTCTGGTCGATGCTGGTGGGGCTTGCCGTCACCGGCGCGCTGGTGTGGATCACCGAATATTATACCGGCACCAATTATCGCCCGGTGCGATCGATCGCCCTCGCCTCGCAGACGGGGCATGGCACCAATGTGATCCAGGGCCTCGCCGTCAGCCTGGAGGCGACGGCGCTGCCCACGCTGGTGATCGTGATCGCGGTGATCGTCGCCTATCAGCTCGCCGGCCTGCTGGGCATCGCATTCGCCGCGACCGCGATGCTGGCGCTGGCCGGCATGGTGGTGGCGCTCGATGCCTATGGCCCGGTGACGGACAATGCCGGCGGCATCGCCGAGATGGCGGGGCTGGAGCATGATGTGCGCAACCGCACCGACGCGCTCGACGCGGTGGGCAACACCACCAAGGCCGTCACCAAGGGCTATGCGATCGGTTCGGCGGGGCTGGCGGCGCTGGTGCTGTTCGGCGCCTACACCACCGATCTGAAGACCTATTTCCCGGGCTTCACCGTCGATTTCTCGCTGTCCAATCCGTACGTCATCGTCGGGCTGCTGCTCGGCGCGCTGCTGCCCTATCTGTTCGGGGCGATGGGCATGACGGCGGTGGGCCGCGCGGCGGGTGCCGTCGTCGAGGAAGTGCGCGCCCAGTTCCGCGACAATCCCGGCATCATGGCGGGCACGGCGCGGCCCAACTATGCCCGCACCGTCGATCTCGTCACCCGCGCCGCGATCCGCGAGATGATCATCCCCAGCCTGCTGCCGGTGCTGGCGCCGATCGCCGTCTATTTCATCATCCGCGGGGTGGCGGGGCAGGAGCAGGGCTTCGCCGCGCTCGGTGCGTTGCTGCTGGGCGTGATCGTCTCGGGCCTGTTCGTGGCGCTCTCCATGACGTCGGGTGGCGGCGCGTGGGACAATGCGAAGAAATATATCGAGGACGGCCATTATGGCGGCAAGGGATCGGAGGCCCACAAGGCCGCCGTCACCGGCGATACGGTGGGCGATCCCTATAAGGACACCGCCGGCCCTGCGGTGAACCCCATGATTAAGATCACCAATATCGTCGCCCTGCTGCTATTGGCGGCGCTGGCCGGGCACGCGGCCGGCTGATTCTCGGGGAGGCGGATGGCCGCATGACGAGTTCGACGATCCGCCTTCACGATTACTGGCGTTCTTCCGCAGCGTACCGGGTTCGTATCGCGCTTAACCTGAAGGACATCGCTTATCAGGCGGTGCCGGTGAACCTGCTTACTGCCGAGCATCGCGGCGAGGCCTATCGCGCGCTCGATCCGCAAGGCCTCGTGCCGGCGCTGGAAATCGATGGCGCAGTGCTGATCCAGAGCCTCGCCATCATCGACTATCTCGATCGGCGCTTCCCCGATCCGGCGCTGCTGCCGGCCGATCCCGTGGCGCGCGCCAGGGCGATGAGCATGGCGCTTGTCGTCGCGTGTGACATTCATCCGGTGAACAATCTGCGGATGATGCGCTGGCTGGAGCAGGAGCTTCACGTCGACAAGCCTGAGCGCGATCGCTGGACGGCGCACTGGATGACGCAGGGCTTTGCCGCGCTGGAGGCGTTGGCGGGTGACGCGCCCTTCCTGGCCGGCGATGCGCCCGGCCTGCCCGATCTCTGCCTCGTGCCGCAGATCTACAACGCGCGGCGCTTCGAGGTGCCGCTGGAAGCTTATCCGAAACTGGTGGCCATCGACGCTCGCTGCGCGGGAATCGCGGCGTTCGCCGATGCGCATCCCGATCGCATCGGGCACCCTGACGCATGAAGGTTAAAGGGGAACATGGGGGGTAAAAACTGGAAGCGCTGCCCGGCGTTGCTGCTCGCCGGGCTGGCGGCGCAGGCCGGGGCGCAGGCGCTGGGGTCGCAGATTCTCATCACGGGTGCCGGGCTTCCCCAGTCGCCGGGTGACGCCGCTTATGACGTGGCGACCATCGATCGCGATCGCCTGACCGATACTGCCAGCGGCCGGCTGGAGGATGTGCTGCGCGATGTGGCGGGCTTCGCCCAGTTCCGCCGTTCCGATTCACGCTCCGCCCAGCCGACCAGCCAGGGCGCGACTCTGCGGGGGCTGGGCGGCAACGCCTCCAGCCGGGCGCTGATCACGCTGGACGGCGTGCCCTTCATCGATCCGTTCGGCGGGTGGGAGAGCTTTGCCGCCATCGATCCCCAGCGGCTGGGCCTGATCCGCGTGACGCGCGGCGGCGGCTCGGGCGTGTTCGGGCCGGGCGCGCTCGCTGGCACGATCGAGCTTTCCAGCGCGGGCCCGCGCGATCTCCCGCCGGTCTGGGCCGATGCCGCTTATGGCAGCCGGGATTCGGTGGATGCCCATGCCGGCGTTTCGGGGTCGATGGGCGGCGGCTTCGCCTTCCTCGCGGCGAGCTACGCCAGCGGAGACGGCTTCGTGCCGATCGTGGCGCGCGATCGCGGCCCTGTAGATGAGCCCGCGCCCTATCGGCAGGCGAGCGTCTCCAGCCGGGCGGTCTTTCCGGTGACGGAGGATAGCGAGCTTCAGGCCTCCGGCCTCGTCTTCACCGATCATCGCACGCGCGGCACGCCCTTCCAGCCCAACAGCACTACGGGTGCGGACGCGAGCCTGCGCCTCGTCGGCCATGGCGACTGGGGCTATGAGGCGCTGGCCTATGTGCAGGCGCGCAGCTTCTCCGCCGGCTTCGCCTCGGTGAACGACGCGCGCACGGTGGCGACCGAGACGCTGGATCAATATTCCGTGCCCTCGACCGGGCTCGGCGGCCGGGCCGAGCTTCGCCCCCCGCTCGGCGATCATGTGCAACTGAGGCTCGGCACCGACGCGCGCTATGTGACCGGAGAGACCGACGAGCTCTACCAGTTCACCAACGGCGTGCCCGCCAACGGCCGCGCGGCAGGCGGCCGGGCGCTGACCACCGGCGGCTTCGCCGAACTGAGCGCGGAGCCGGTGAGCGACATCACCCTCACCGCGGGTGGCCGCATCGATCGCTGGTGGATCATGGATGGTTTCCTGCGCCAGCATAACCTCGCCAGCGGCACGGTGCTGACCGACACGGCCTATCCGGATCGTTCCGGCTGGCGGCCGACGGGGCGCGGCGGCGTGGCATGGCGGCCGGGGCAAGGCGCCTTCACCTTCCGGGGGGCGGCCTATCTCGGCTGGCGCCTGCCGACGCTCAACGAACTCTATCGCAGCTTCCGCGTCGGCCAGGATACCACGCAGGCCAACCCCCTGCTTAAGCCCGAGCGGCTGAGCGGCGTGGATGCGGGGATCGACTATGATCCGCTGACCAACCTCCACTTCGCCGCGACCGTCTTCGACAATCGGCTGGAGGATGCGATCGGCAACGTCACCCTGTCGATCGCGTCCAACGGCGCGCGCACGCTGATGCGGCAGAATCTGCGCGCGGTGGAATCGCGCGGTGTCGAGCTGGATGCGCGGCTGGCACTGGGCATGTGGAGCCTCAGCGCCTCCTACGCCTATACCGACGCGCATGTCCGCGCGGGCAGCCTCGCCTCGCCGCTCGACGGGTTGCAGCCGGCACAGACGGCGAAGAACGCGGCCTCGGCCACCGTGGCGTGGGCGACGCGGCCGGCGATCCTGTCCGCGACGCTGCGCTATATCGGCCCGCAGTTCGAGGATGATCTGAATACGGAGACGCTGAAGGGCGCCGTGACGCTGGATGCCACCGCGCGGGTGCCGGTGACGAAGCGGCTGGCGATCGAGCTGCGCGGCGAGAACCTGACCAACACCGAGGTGCAGGCCGGCATTTCCGGCGACGACATCGTCGAGCGCGCCACGCCCCGAACGTTGTGGATCGGCTTCCGCTATGGGGAGGATGCGCGGGGGATGTGAGGGGCTGAAGCGGTCCCGTCCTTCCCCATCGGGCCGGCATTTCCATCGGAGAGGGAGAGGCCTCCCTTAAGCGATGAACTCGCGGACGAAGGAGCTGGCCGGCGTCTGCTCGATCTCGTCCGGCGCGGCATATTGCTCGATGCGGCCGTTGGAGAGGATCGCCACCTTGTCGGCGAGCGCGAAGGCTTCTTCCCGGTCGTGCGTCACGAAGATGGAGGTCAGGCCGACGCGATCGTGGATTTCGCGCAGCGCCACCCGCAATTCGCGCCGCACCTTGGTATCGAGCGCGCCGAAGGGCTCGTCGAGCAGCAGGATCTTGGGCTCGCGGGCGAGCGCCCTCGCAAGTGCCACGCGCTGTCGCTGGCCGCCCGAAAGCTGTGAGGGATAGCGCCCGTCGAGGCCGGGGAGCTGCACCAGCTCCAGCAATTCCGCCACCCGCGCGGCGATATCCGCCTTGGCGGGGCGCTGGCGGCGCTTCATCACCGTCAGCCCGAAGGCGATGTTCTGCGCCACCGTCATATGGCGGAACAGCGCATATTGCTGGAAGACGAAGCCGATGTTGCGGTGCTGGGTCGGCCGCTCCGTCACATCCTCGCCGGCGAAGAGGACATGGCCGGAATCCGCCATCTCCAGCCCGGCGATGATGCGCAGCAGCGTCGTCTTGCCGGAGCCCGAGGGGCCGAGCAGCGCCACGAAGGCGCCATCCGCGATATCGAGGCTGACGCCGTTCAGCGCGGAGCTGGTGCCGAAGGTCTTGACGATATTGTCGGCGGTGATGGTCATCGGTTCATCCGTTGGGATCGGGGCGCGAGGCGGCTCAATGGCCGTTGGCGGCAAGCGCGTCGTGATGGCGCCATTCCAGCACCGTCTTGGCGGCGAGCGTCACCAGCGCGAGGAAGGCGAGCAGCGAGGCGACCGCAAACGCGCCGACGAAATTATATTCGTTGTAGAGCACCTCGACATGCAGCGGCATCGTGTTGGTGAGCCCCCTGATGTGCCCCGACACCACCGATACCGCGCCGAACTCGCCCATGGCGCGCGCATTGGTGAGCAGCACGCCGTAAAGCAGGCCCCAGCGGATATTGGGCAGCGTCACATGCCAGAAGGTCTGCAAGCCGTTGGCGCCGAGCGTCAGCGCCGCCTCCTCCTCCGCCCGCCCCTGCGCCGTCATCAGCGGGATCAGCTCGCGCGCGACATAGGGGAAGGTGACGAAGGCGGTGGCGATCACGATCGCCGGCACCGCGAACATGATGCGGATGCCGTGCGCCATCAGCCACGGCCCGAACCAGCCGTTGGCGCCGAACAGCAGCACGAACATCAGGCCCGCCACCACCGGCGAGACGGAGAAAGGCAGGTCGATCAGGCTGACGAGCAGGTCGCGCCCGCGGAAATCATGCTTCGCTACCGCCCATGCCGCCGCGGTGCCGAACAAGCAGTTGAACGGCACCACCAGCGCCGCCGTCAGCAGGGTGAGCTTGATCGAGGCGATCGCATCGGGCTGGGTGATAGCGGTGGCGAACGCCCCCGCCCCCTTTCCCAGCGCTTCTGTGAAGACGACGAACAGCGGCAGCAGGATGATGAGCCCCAGCCAGCCGAGCGCCAGCAGGATGAGCAGCCCGCGCACGCCGCGCGGCTCGGTGGTGGCCGCCCTCATTGGCCGTTCCGCCATGTGCGCTCGCGCGCCTGGATGAGGTTGATCGCCGCCAGCAGCGCGAAAGATACCGCCAGCATCACGGCGGCGATGGCAGTCGCGCCTTCATAGTCGAACTGTTCGAGTTGGGCGACGATCAGCAGCGGGGCGATCTCGGTGGAATAGGGCATGTTGCCGGCGATGAAGATCACCGAGCCATATTCGCCCACCCCCCGCGCGAAGGCGAGCGCGAAGCCGGTGAGCAGCGCCGGCGCGATCTCCGGCAGCAGCACGCGGCGGAAGATGGCGAGCCGCCCCGCGCCGAGCGTGGCGGCGGCCTCCTCGATATCGCGGCCGAGATCGGCCAGCACCGGCTCCACGGTCCGCACCACGAAGGGCAGGCCGATGAAGACCAGCGCCAGCACCACGCCGGCCTGCGTATAGGCCAGCTTGATGCCCAGCATGGCGAGCGGCCGGCCGACGATGCCGGTATTCGCATAGATGGCGGTGAGCGCGATGCCCGCGACGGCGGTGGGCAGGGCGAAGGGCAGGTCCACCAGCGCGCTCGCCAGCCGCTTGCCGGGGAAATCATAGCGCACCAGCACCCATGCGATCAGCAGCCCGAACAGCGCGTTCACGCCGGCCGCCACCAGCGCCGCGCCGAAGCTCAGCCGATAGGCGGCAAGCGCGCGGGCGGAGAAGGCGACCTCGGCGAAATGCGCCGGCCCCAGCCCGAAGGAGCGGACGATCACCGCCGCCAGCGGCAGGAGGACCATCAGCCCGAGCCACAGCAACGTCATGCCGAGCGTGAGGCCGAGGCCGGGCATCGCCGTGCGTCGGCGCGGCCGTGCCCGCCGGATCGCGTGCGCGGGGCCGTGAAGAGCCGGTGCCATCGTCATCGGCGGGGCGTCGGCGCCGAGGAATCGGTGAAATAGCGGGTCAAAACGTCTGTCCAGTCGGGTCCATGGCGGTCGAGCGGCGATAAATCGCGATCGATCGGATTGGACCGGCCGTACTGCACTGCCTGCTCCCCCTGCCAACTAGTTTCCCTTGGCGGAAATCTAGCTGTCCTTGACTGGACCGGGCGCACCGCCCTGCCCCGGTCGATGCGCCGGAGCGGACGCTACATGATTAGCGGATGGGGAAGAAGCGGCCGATTGGACGACGACAATTGAAGTGGGACGAGGCGCGCCGCCCATGCCGTGGGCGGTTGCCCCGAAAACAGACGCACCGGGCAAGCATGGCCTGCCCGGTGCGCCGATGTCCGTCCTGGAAGGGAGGATCAGAACGGATAGTAGCGGAAGCTCACGAGGCCCATGCTCTCGCCGACCTGGGGCATGCCGCCCACGCCTTCGAACAGCTCGCGCTGCGTGTAGCTGTACTGCACGCCCACCTGGGCGCGGCCGTAGGAGCCCTGGTAGATCTTCTGCCAGAAGCCGCCGGTCAGCTGCCGGATGCGACGGGTGTTGCCCGCGCAGGTACCGCCCTCGGTGAAGCAGCCCGCGTTGTTCGCGGTCGGCAGGCCGACGCCGAAGGTGCCGTTGCTCAGCACCTGGCGATCTTCCTGCTCCTGGCCGGCGAAGGCGTAGAGATCGAGCATCTTGGTGGCATGGAGCGTCAGGCCCGTCAGGAACATCGTCTCCTGGATCGGGTGGATGTGGCCATCCGCCGAGAAGGTCACGTCGGGGAGACCCGCCGAACCGTAACGGCCGATACCCTGACCGCCGAAGCCGCTGGCCTGCGCATCGAGGATGCCCGGGATGACCTGCAGGTTGACGCTGCCGCCGTAGCCATAGCCCTGCGCCGAGGTGTTCGAGCCGCCGTTGAAGTGCGCGTCGAAGCTGCGGGCGATGCCGAAGCCTTCGAGGTGCAGGTGGTGGCCGGCGAGATCCGCCTCATAGGCAACCTTGCCGATGAAATCCGGGATATGGTTGAGCGACAGGGTGTTCGCGGAGTCGAAGCCGCTGCCCGCCGGCGCGTTGTTGGTGACGAACGCCGGCACGGTGCCGCCGAAGGTCGTCTGCGGGTTTTCGGCCGAGGCCGCGATCCACAGCTTGTGATCGAGGAAGTCGGCGGTGACGCGGACGCCCGGCTGGCGCGCCCAGGCGAAGCCGGGGATGTACTGCGCGTCGATCTGCGGCGGCGTCACTTCGCTGCGCGGCGAGATGCCGTTGCTCTGCATCGTCACGAGCGACCAGTTCTGGCCGGCGAGGACGTGCAGGC
>Ga0105248_10004522_pt1 | contig 15388 bp, 15 predicted proteins | sample KBSS34metaG_FD_81524 | JGI IMG/M metagenome (GOLD analysis project Ga0105248, IMG submission 81524) | Switchgrass rhizosphere microbial communities from Kellogg Biological Station, Michigan, USA - KBS S3-4 metaG | ecosystem: Host-associated > Plants > Roots > Rhizosphere > Soil | place...
ACAGCCCCTACAGCCGCCCGCCGCTGTCCAAGGACCTCCTCGCGGGCAAGCGCGAACCGGACGCGATCATGCTGCCGCCCTCGAGCGATCTCGGTGACGGCCCCTGGCGGCTGCGCCACCCGGTCGCCAGCGCCGCCCTCGACGCTCACCACCTGGTGACCACCGAGGGTACGACGGTCGCGTTCGAGGGGCTCGTGATCGCGACGGGGGTGCGCTCCCGTCGCCTGGGCCTGCCAGGTCCCGTCCACGGCCGGTACGCGCTGCGCGGCCTCGACGACGCGCTGACGCTGCGGCCGCTGCTGCGCGCGGGCACCCGCCTGGTGGTCATCGGCGCCGGGTTCATCGGCTGCGAGGTCGCCGCCTCCGCGCGCGGCCTGGGCTGCGAGGTCACCGTCGTCGCGCCCGAGCGGGTGCCGATGGAGCGCCCCCTCGGCGTCGACCTCGGGGCCGTGCTCCAGCGCCACCACGAGGAGCAGGGGGTCGCGTTCCGCCTCGGCGCCGGCGTCGCCACCCTGCTCGGTGACGACCACGTGACCGGCGTCGAGCTCGCGAGCGGGGAGGTGCTCCCCTGCGACCTCGTGCTCGAGGCCGTCGGATCAGCGCCGAACGTCGAGTGGCTGGCCGACAACGGGCTCGACCTCGTCGACGGAGTGGTCTGCGACGAGTTCATGCGGGTCGAGGGCCGTGCCGACGTCGTCGCGGTCGGTGACGTGGCCCGCTTCCCCAACGCGCTGTTCGGCGACCTACCGCTGCGGGTCGAGCACTGGAACATCCCGATGGAGACCGCGCGCCGGGCGGCGCCCGCCCTGCTCGCGGGCCTGGCCGGCGAGGAGCCCAAGGGCGAGCCGTTCGCCCCGCTGCCGGCGTTCTGGACCCACCAGTTCGACGTCCGCCTGCAGTCCTTCGGCGCGCCGGGGCTCGGCCAGGGCGACATCCGGGTCCTGGCGGGCGACCTCGACGCCGGCCCGGTCGTGGTCGGCTACCACCGCCACGGCCGCCTCGTCGGGATCGTCGGCACTGCCGGCCCCAAGCAGCTGCTCCCCTTCCGGGCTCAGCTCCTCGCCGAGGCGCAGGAGGCGATGCGCGACTCCGCCAGGTCCTGATCCGCGGCGGCCGGAAAAACATTGTTCGGCATCACGAAACACCCCGGATAGCAGGTTATCCGGGGTGTTTCCATGTGCCGCGATCAGCGCCAGGGCGGTGTCGAGGTCGCCGCGGAGAATGGCGCTCGACATGCGTTCCAGGACGTCGACTGCCGGCGTTGCCACTGATGACGGCATGAGACCTCCCTCGGGAGAGCAGACGGGGAATTCCCCGGTTCAGCTCCGGACCATACCGGGGGTCTCCCCACTTCGCACCGTCGGGTGCCGGGACCCGCTGCCGGGCGGCCGACCGCCGGCGCCTGCCGAGAACCGCCCGCGCGCCCATTGTCTGCGGCGGCAACGAGCGAATTCCGGGAATCCCGGCGCGCCCTCCTCGTGACTCTCCCAAAATACCCGGCGCATCGCCGGACCGCATCACGGCGAGGCGGTAGATGGCGCCACCTGGGATTTCGGACATTGCGTTCCAGACAGTGGAACGGTCTGTTACTGAGTCGCAGAGGGGAACCGAGGATGGGCTCCCATGGCCGCGACGTTGACTGTGGGTGCCGCGAGCGGTGAGCTTCCACTGCTCGGGCACGCGACGAGGTTTCGCAACGATCCGCTGAGCTTTCTCGATTCGCCTGGAGCGGCTGCCCACCCCGGGCAACCGCCGGTTCGCCAAGGCCGGGCGCCGGATCGACGAGGCGGTCGACGCGATCGTGCGTGACTACCGCGCCGCGGCCACCACCGGCTCCAGCGAACGAGGCGGCGAGGACAGCAGCGAGGACAGCGCCGCCCAGGATGACGTCCTGTCCGTCATGATGGCCGGTCGCGACGACAGCGGTCACGGTCTCATCGACACCGAACCGCGGGACCAGATGATCATCCTGGCCACCGCCGGCATGGAGACGACCGCCTCCGCCATCTCCTGGGTCAGCCGTAGCCGCGCCGTCGACATCCGCCACCACCACCCGCGCGCTCTCGTCCGCGAGCCGCTGGCACATCGCCGTGCCCGATGCCGCCGGCCGCGCCCGTGACCACTGCCGTCCGTCCTGCCAGTCCCTCGAGCATCGCCATCTCCCTCGCCGTAGTGTCTGCGCACCGAACCCAACGGATCCGGTATCCGCCATTCCGGATCCTGATGTAATGCGGGCGGGCCCGCCAGGCCCCCGTGGGTACTCGAACTCCGGAGGGATGGATGACCAGCGCGAGCGCTACTGCAGGCCTGTGGCTCGACGAACGGGTGGCGCTGGTGACCGGCGGCGGGTCGGGCATCGGCGCCGCGGTCTGCCGGCTGCTGTCCGCCCGCGGCGCGCGGGTCGTCGCGGTTGACATCGACGAGGCCGCCGCCCGGCGGGTCACGGGCACGCTGGCCGGGCCGGCGCTCGCCCTGGTGGCGGACGTCGGCGACCCGACCGCGCACGAGGCGGTCGTCGCCCAGGTGCTGGACGCCTACGGGCGGCTCGACATCGCCGTCAACAACGCCGGCGGCGGCAGCACCCAGGCGCCCGTCGCCGACTACCCCGTCGACAACTGGGACCGCGTCATCCGGGTGTTCCTGTCGGGGGTGTTCTACGGGCTCCGCGCCCAGATCCCGGCGCTCGTCGCCGCGGGCGGGGGCGCCGTCGTCAACACCGCGTCGATGATGGGGCTCGCCGGCTTCCCGCGCAGCCCGGCCTACGTCGCCGCCAAGCACGGCGTGATCGGGCTGACCCGCAACGCGGCGCTCGAGTACGCCGAGGCGGGGGTGCGGGTCAACGCCATCGCCCCCGGCGTGATCGACACCCCGATGATCCGCCACGGGTCGCTGGACGACGACGGACTCGCCGAGATCGCCGCGGCGCATCCGCTCGGCCGGCTCGGCACCGCCGAGGAGGTGGCCGAACTGGTCGCCTTCCTCGTCAGCCCGGCCGCCTCCTTCACCACCGGCGCGGTGTACGTCGCCGACGGCGGCTACACCGCCCGCTGACCGGCGGCGGCCACGACGTCGCGCAGGCCGCGGGCGGCGCGGGCGTTACTGTCCGCCACCGGCGCGCGCCGGTGCTCGGCGTTGAGCACCTCCACCTCGACCGCGACGTCCGCGCCGGGACGCAGCACCACCGCGGCCAGACCCGCGAGGTCGAGCACGCCGTCGCCCGGCCACTGCCGGTGCTCGAGCGTCTCGGTCAGAACGGGCCAGCGCGGATCGGCGACCACGTCGCTGAGCTGGAACGCGACGATGCGCTCGGGCGGGATCTCGGCGAGCATCGCGAGGTCGGTGGCGCCGCGCCCGACATGGAAGGCGTCGACCGTGAGCCCGCCGGCCGCATGACCGGCGTCGGCCACCACCCGCCAGGCGCGGCGCGCGTCCGACAGGACGAAGAACGGCATGAACTCCAGGCCCACCCGCAGCCCGTGCTCGGCGGCGCGGTCGCACAGGCCGGCGAACCGCTCGACGAGCACCTCGTGCGGTGGCGCGTCCGCGGCCGGGACGCTCGCGCCGACGCCGAGATGGCGCGCGCCGAACACGTCGGCCATCTCGAGGGCGAGGCGCTCCTGCTCCACCGCCTGCGCGCCCCGCTCCCCGTCGGCCCACCAGGAGTTGAGGAACTCGACCTCGACGACGCGCACCCCGGCGTCGTCGGCGATCGCGCGCAGGGTCGGGCCGTCCTGGCCGCCCGACCGCAGCCGCTCGTAGTCCTGCCAGGTCAGTCCGATGCCGTCGAGGCCCGCCGCGCGGGCGGCGGTGACCCGCTCGGCGAAGGAGAAGCGGGCCGGGTCCGACAGCCCGACACCGGAGATCGTGTGATGGCAGGCGACGGTGGCGGCCGGGCGGGCCACGGCAGGTCCGCCGGCCGCGGAGACGGGAAGGGGACTGCTCGTCACGGCATCCTCCTTGCGGCGACAATGCTGGCCACCAGAAGCTGGCAACTACCTGCCGGCAGCAAGCTGCCGATGACGACCGCCGGGGGCGTCACGGATCAGGCGGACACGCCGCCCGCCGCCTCCTTCTCGAACTCCGCGACGGGGAAGCTGAGGTCGTCGAAGCGGGCGACCGAGGCGGTGACCAGCGCCCCACCCTTGCCGACGAGCGGGGCCGCCCGGTCCGCGCGCTTGCCCGTCATCACGTCGGCGTCGCGGTGAGCAGCACCTCCTCGCCCACCGGCTGGGCGAGTTCCAGTTCCGTGACGTCCCGGGGCCTGCCTGGTTCCCAGCACACAGCCGCCCGTGTCCTCATGGCTGCGTTCCTCTCCCTGCGCGGCCTTCCGACCGGGCGGCCGCCTGCTGGATGACCGTCGACCTGGCCGTCAGCATGGCCGTCGACCTGGCCGTCGAATGATCAGGTGGGGCTGCGGTCAGTCGAGCAGCTTGATGGCCTGCACAGGGCAGGAGTCCGCTGCGGCCTGGACGCCGAAGCGCACGTCCTCGGGGTACTCGGCGTCGTACTCGAGCTGGTTGGACTCGCTCATGCGGAAGACCGTGGGTGCCGCGAAGACGCACTGGGCGTGGTCCTCACAGAGGTCGTAGTCGACCGACACATGAGGCATGGGGAACCTCCTCGAAGGAAGACCCGGAACGGATCGTTCCGGGGACTGGTGGGTACGGCGGTACTGCACGATCAGGAGGGGCCAGCCGCGGCGCGCGCCCGCGGGGCGCCCTCCCGAACGCCTGGGGTGAAGGTGGCGGGCAGGTGCACGAGCCCGTCAATCGTCTTCACTGTGTGATATCGGTCGATCGCGGACTCGTCAACCCGGTAGTCGGGCAGCCGGCGCAGCACCTCGCGCACCATCGTCCGGAACTCCATCCGGGCGATGTGCTGGCCCAGGCAGCGGCGGGTGCCGCCCGATGAGCTCCATCGTCGCGCGCACCGTGGTCCTGGCCGCCAGGTCGTCGGAGACGTCGATGCGCCCCGTCTCGATCACCGCGTCGAGGCACTCGGTGACCATCTCGAGGAAGCGTGGCTCGAACTCACGGGGGCGCCGGCCGGTGAGAACGCCGGCCCGCACAGCTGGCGGATGAACTGCGTGACGGGGGTGTGGGACTCGATGGGCAGCGTCCGCACCGGGCCGGGCGGTCGCTGCACGCCCTGGCCGATGCCCTCGCCGCCGAGGCCGCGGTCGTGGTCCTGGGTGAATGTAGTCGTCGTCGCGGGCCACCCGGGCGACGTCGGCGTGGCGCGGCACCACCCAGAACCCGTCATGGTGCTCGCTCCAGGCGATGGGGCAGTCGCTGCCGTCGCCCAGTACCCCATCGACGCCTCGATGTCCGACACCACGGACCCGAGCTGGTCGACGCCGGCCCCGGCGCCGGCGAACCCCGGTACCGCGGTCGGCGAGCCCTCCGCCGTCATCGACGCCTCCCCGTCACAATCACAAATACCGTAACCCGCCCGCTCAGTTTTGGTCCAGGGTGGTCCGGAAGTCCCGGGTGCCGTCGGCGATATCGGGCGCCACCTCGCGGCTGAACAGCTCGGCGGCGTTCTTCCGGCACCCAGCCGATGCCGCCCTCGGCGAGCCCCACCCGCAGCTTCGGGAACCGCGACAGCACGCCCGACCACAGCCACGACATGGCCGTCAGCAGCGCGGGCACCCGGCGATGCGGGGTCTCCCCGGGCGTGACCCCGTACTCCGGGGCGACGGCGTGGAACTCCGGGATGCCGACGGTCATCGTCCGCCGGGCGAGGTGCATGCCCAGGCAGCGGTGCGGGCCGAGGCCGTCTGCCACCCCGACCGTCCCGCCGCGCCCTCCTGCACCTGCTCCATCGTCACTTCCTCCGGTACGGTCCACGCGCCCTGCTCCCGCGCGGTCTCGAGGATGCCCAGCACCCGGGAGTAGTGGGCGCGGAACGCCAGCGGGCCGACGTCGACGCTCGGGTCGCGCGGATCGCCGACGACCAGCTTGCCGACGGCGTCCGCGACGGCCGAGACGATCTCCTCCCGGCGGGCCCGCGGGACAAGCATGCGGGTCATCGCCGCGCAGGCCTCGCAGTCGGGATGTCGGCGATCCTCGCCGCCCGGATCTCCGGCGCGACGACCGTCATCGCGGTCGACCGGATGGCCTCCCGGCTGGAGCTCGCCGCCGTGGCGTCCAGCCACGCGTGGCGTCGCGAACTCGGCTACGTTCGGCGTTCATCCGACTCCGTCACGCGATGGTCGACTGCCTGCGACGGGCGGCCGCCCTGATCGGCCACCGGCCACCGGCCACCGGCTGCCGGCAGCCGGCTGCCGGGTCAGACCGCCGGAGTGGCGGCGGGAGTGGGATCCAGGTCGTTGGCGCGGCGGACGATGGTGACCATGTCGCGCATGATGTCCGTCAGGCCGAAGTCGCGAGGGGTGAACACGGCGGCGACGCCATGCGCGGTGAGCTTCGCGGCATCGCCCGCGGGGATGATCCCACCGACGACCACCGGCAGCGCGCCGAGCCCCGCGGCGCGCAGCCCGTCGAGGACCTGCGGCACGAGATCCATGTGCGAGCCGGACAGCACCGACAGGCCCACGAGATGGACGTCCTCCTCGATGGCGGCGGCGACGATCTGCGCCGGGGTGAGCCGGATGCCCTGGTAGACGACCTCGAAGCCGACGTCGCGGGCCCGCAGGGCGATCTGCTCGGCGCCGTTGGAGTGGCCGTCGAGGCCCGGCTTGCCGACGAGCAGCCGCGGGCGGCAGCCGAGCTCCGCCGCGGTGCGGGCGACGAGCTCGCGCACCGCGGCCGTCTGCTCCCCGCTGGCGGCGACGGCGGCGCCGGACACTCCGGTCGGTGCCCGGTACTCGCCGAAAACCTCCCGCAGCCGGCCCGCCCACTCCCCGGTGGTGACGCCCACCCGGGCGCAGGCGAGCGTCGCCGGCACCAGGTTGGCATCAGTCTTCGCCGCCTGGCGGAGGTCGGTCAGCGCGCGGTCGACCGCCGCCGCGTCCCGTCCCGCGCGCCACGCCGCGACCTGCGCGCGGGCGGCCTCCTCAACGGCGGGGTCGACCGTCTGCACCGCGGTGTCGATCTCCGCGAGCAGCGGGCTGGGCTCGGTCTCGGTGTAGCGGTTCACCCCGACGACGATGTCCTCGCCGGACTCGATCCGGGCGCGGCGCACCGCCTGCGAACCGACGAGGCGTGACTTCATGTAGCCGCTCTCGACCGCCGCGATCGCGCCGCCCATCTCCTGCACCCGGTCGATCTCCTCGGTCGCGGCCGCGACGAGCTCCTCCACCCGCCGCGCCACCACCGGCGAGCCGTCGAACAGATCGCCGTACTCCAGCAGGTCGGTCTCGTAGGCGAGGATCTGCTGGATCCGCAGGCTCCACTGCTGGTCGAAGGGCCGCGGCAGGCCGAGTGCCTCGTTCCAGGCAGGCAGCTGCAGCGCCCGGCAGCGGGCCCCCTTGGACAGGGTGACGCCGAGGGTCTCCAGGACGATCCGTACGACGTTGTTCTCCGGCTGGGCCTCGGTCAGCCCCAGCGAGTTGACCTGCACTCCGTAGCGGAAGCGCAGGTGGCGGGGGTCGGTCACGCCGTAGCGGGTGCGCAGCAGGTTCTCCCACAGGGCGACGAACGCCCGCATCTTGCACATCTCCTCGACGAAGCGCACGCCCGCGTTGACGAAGAAGGACACCCGCGCACAGACCTCGCCCATCCGCTCGGGCGGCACCTGGCCGGCGGCGACGACCGTGTCCAGCACGGCGATGACCGTGCAGATCGAGTAGGCCAGCTCCTGCACGGGGGTCGCGCCCGCCTCCTGCAGGTGGTAGCTGCAGATGTTGATCGGGTTCCACCGGGGGACCTCGGTGACCGTGTAGGCGATGAGGTCGGTGGTCAGCCGCAGCGAGGGCCCGGGCGGGAACACGTAGGTCCCTCGCGACAGGTACTCCTTGATGATGTCGTTCTGGGTGGTGCCGGTCAGCTCCGCCGGCGCGGCACCCTGCTCCTCGGCGACGACCTGGTAGAGCGCGAACAGCCACATCGCGGTCGCGTTGATGGTCATGGACGTGTTCATCCGCCCGAGCGGGATCTGGTCGAACAGCGCCCGCATGTCACCGACGTGCGCGATCGGCACCCCGACCTTGCCCACCTCACCACCGGCGAGCACGTGGTCGGGGTCGTAGCCGGTCTGCGTGGGCAGGTCGAACGCCACCGACAGCCCGGTCTGTCCCTTCGCGAGGTTGCGCCGGTACAGCTCGTTGCTCTCCGCCGGGCTGGAGTGGCCCGCGTAGGTCCGCATGATCCAGGGCCGGTCGCGGGCGGGCCGCTCCGGCTCGGACGTGGTCGCCGCCGGGCGCACGCCGTCGGAGTCGGTCGTCATGTCAGCCTCCCGTGCCGAGCTGCGGACCGCCGGCTCTGGTGTGGGCCGCCGCGGGGACGTTGGTGGGCACATCCGCGGGCGCGCCCGGGCTGCGCCCCGCGCGACAGCCGACCTGAGCGGACCCAACCGGAGGATGCAGGATACCCAACCTCAGACCACGCCGCCTCCGATCGCGCGGCTGGTCGCCCTACTCCCGGTGCCCTCACCCACGGGCCGGGTCTCATCAGAAGGCAATCCGTCCACACCTGGACATCACGAGACGGCCACCCGATGCTCCTTATCGGCGCGCGATCCTTAAGGCAGCGAAGTACGGGTAGGTCGGACAATATTTCTCGGCATGTTCGCGGCCGCCTATCCGTGTGCGGACGGCAGCACCAGCACGTTTAGCCTCTTCGCCAAGCACATGGGCGGGACGAAGGCGTTCATGGTCACCTTCCCCCTCTCGGGGGCGGCCGCCGCCGTCGCCACTGCTACGTCTTCATACGCGTCAACAGCGCCGGCACCGCCTTCGAAGCAGTACCCAGCCCCACCGGCAGCCCCAACAACCAGTGGTGCGGCCAGCACATCGCCGCGTCTTCCTGATCTCGATCGGCAGCCAGGCGGCCCCGGAGATCACCCCGGAGCCGGCCGCTCTTTTGTGTCTCCCGCCACAGGAAAGCGCGACCGCCGACGTGAATTCGCGCGCAGAGCCCCCGGAGCCGGCCCCGCCCAGGACGTCGCACCCCTCCAGCACCAGCTCCTGAGCCCGTTTACCGGCCGCGTCACTCGGCCCGCCGGGACGGGCAGCGCGAAGGGCCTCACGTTCAATCCCGCACCCACGGCGAGGCATAATCGCGCCACGACGGCCCGCCCATGTGGCTAATAACACATTCTTGCCGCACCGGCCGGCAGTTAGGCGTGCGAAATATCTCCCAGAAGCGGTCCGGATCAGATCTCCGCCGATCACGCCCAACTGTCGCACCCCGCCGCCACAAGGGAAGCGAGAACCACTCCACCGTGGGCGACACTGTTTGACATTCGCCTATAGGCCCAGCATTGTGTACCTTCGAAAACGGGGGTTCCACGCAGGTGTCGACCACCGCTGACAGCCAGCACCGGCGCAGAGCTCGTCCACGGACCCGACGCGTTCTCGGCACTGCGTTGCGCGTGGCCACGCGGATCGCCAGCCCATCGACTGGCTCATACATTCGACCCGCACCAGGCCGACACACAGGAGTGGTAATGCTTGAAAGCCGGCGACGACGGCGGCTGATCTTGATGGCGACCGGCGTGGCGCTCACCCTCGCGGCCAGCGGTTGCTCCGGCTCCGGCAGCTCCACCTCGGCCTCCTCCTGCTCCTCGCCCGGCGTCACCTCGAACGAGATCAAGGTGGGCCTGGTCTACCCGGACACCGGCCATGACGCGCCCACGGTCTCCCCGGCGCGCAGTGGCGTACAGGCCCGCATCGCCCGGGCCAACGCGGACGGTGGCATCCACGGCCGCAAGATCGTCCTCCAGTGGCGCGATGACGCCTCCGTCCAGGACACCAACCTCGTCGGAACCCGTGATCTGGTCGAACACGAGAACGTGTTCGGCGTGATCCAGGAATCGGCCGCGGTGACGAAGGCCGAGGAGTACCTGGCACAGCGCGGGGTGCCGGTGACGGGCCTGGCCGTGGAACCCGTATGGGACCAGGGCAGGAACATGTTCGCCGCCGTCTACCCCTACGGCGAGGGCGCCACCAGCGCGTTCGGCCGGTTCGCCAAGGGCCAGGGCGGGACGAAGGCCTTCGTCGTGGCCCTGCCGCTGTCCGGCGCCGCCGCGGGTGCCAGCGCCAAGCTGGTGACGAGCGTGACGTCCGTGGGAATCCCGGTCGTCGGCCAGGCCGAGTACACCGATGGCGTCACCTCGGCGAGCTCCGTCGCCGCGAGGTTCGCCTCATCCGGCGCGGACGTGCTCGTCGCCGCGGTCGGCAGCCCGTCCCTGGTGGCCCTGGTCGCCGCCCTCAACGAGGCGAGAATCCCGTTCAAGGCGGCGTTCGGGCCCGAGGGGTACGACACCGGCCTGCTGCGCCAGAACGGCGCCGCTCTTGCGGGCATGACGGTGTACGTCCTCTTCACGCCATTCGAGTCGCACAGCGCCGCGATCCAGACGTTCCAGCGAGACATGGCCACCTACGCCCCCGAGATCGCGGGGCAGGCACAGACCTTCGCGATGAACGGCTACGTCGGCGCCGACCTGTTCCTGCGGGGCCTCGACCTCGCCGGCGCCTGCCCCACCCGCGCCGGCTTCATCAAGGCGCTGCGCTCCTCCACCTACGACGCCGGTGGCCTGTTCCCCGCCCCCGTCAACCTGAGCTCCAACTTCAGCACGGTCAGCAACTGCTACGTGTTCATGCGGGTCAACAGCACCGGCTCCGGCTTCGAGGCGGTGCCCAACCCGAACGGCGCCAACAACCAGTGGTGCGGCGAGCACATCGCCACCGCATCCTGACCTACCGGTCGCGAAGGGCCGTCCCACGCCAGCTCGGGGCGCGGGACGGCCCTTCGCCCGTTCCGAGGCGCGGATCCCCCGGTGTCTCCGTAGACCGGTGTCTCCGTCAGGCAGGAGACGCCGTCAGGCAGGAGACGCCGTCAGGCCGGGCGCCACCGTCAGGTCGGCTCCGGTGGCGGCGCGCACCTCGTCGACGGTGACTCCGGGCGCGGTCTCGCGCAGCACGAACCCCGTGCCGGGCTCGACGTCGACGACCGCGAGATCGGTGATGACCCGGTGCACGCAGGCCCGGCCCGTCAGCGGCAGCGAGCAGGCCTCGACCAGCTTGTGCGTACCGTCCCGGGCGACGTGCTCCATCATCACGATCACCCGCCGGGCGCCGTGGACCAGGTCCATCGCGCCGCCCATGCCCTTGACCATCTTGCCGGGGATCATCCAGTTGGCGAGGTCACCCGCGACGGACACCTGCATCGCCCCGAGCACCGCCACGTCGACGTGCCCGCCGCGGATCATCGCGAACGACGAGGCGGAGTCGAAGAAGGAGGCTCCCGCGCCGACGGTGACGGTCTCCTTGCCGGCGTTGATCAGGTCCGGGTCCACGGCCTGCTCGGCCGGGTAGGGCCCGACGCCGAGGATGCCGTTCTCGCTGTGCAGGACGACGTGCACGCCCGCCGGCAGGTAGTTCGGCACCAGCGTCGGCAGGCCGATGCCGAGGTTGACGTACTGGCCGTCAACGAGTTCCCGGGCCACCCTGGCCGCGAGCTCCACGCGGGTCAGTGCCACCGTGTGCCTCCGTCTCCCGCCGCGGGCCGGGTGTGGGCGTACCCGCTCACGGCGCCACCGTCCTCTTCTCGATGCGCTTCTCCGGGTCCGGCGCGTGCACGACCCGCTGGACGAAGATGCCCGGCGTGTGCACGCCAGAGGGCGCCAGCTCCCCCGGCTCGACGAGCTCCTCCACCTCGGCGATCGTCACCCGCCCGGCGGTGGCGCACAGCGCGTTGAAGTTGCCGGCGCTCTGCCGGTAGACGAGGTTGCCGTGCCGGTCGCCGCGCCAGGCGTGGACGAGCGCGAAGTCGCAGACGATCCCCCGCTCGAGGACGTACTCCACCCCGTCGAAGGCGCGGACCTCCTTGGGCGGAGAGGTCAGGGCGACCCCGCCGTTGCCGTCATAGCGCAGCGGGAGTCCGCCCTCGGCGACCTGGGTGCCGACCCCGGCCGGCGTGTAGAACGCGGGAATGCCGGCCCCGCCCGCCCGCAGCCGCTCGGCCAGCGTGCCCTGCGGGACGAGCTCCACCTCCAGCTCCCCGGACAGGAACTGCCGCTCGAACTCCTTGTTCTCCCCGACGTAGGACCCGGTGGTCCGCCGGATACGCCCGGCCCGCAGCAGCCGGCCTAGCCCCCAGTCGTCCACACCGCAGTTGTTGCTCACCGTTTCCAGACCGCTCACACCTGCCGCCAGCAGCGCCTCGATCAGCGCCGCGGGTATGCCGCACAGGCCGAACCCGCCGACGGCCAGCGACGCGCCGTCCCCGATGTCCGCGACCGCGTCGGCCGCGGTCCTCACGACCTTGTCCACCGCTCGTCCGCCTCCCGACTCTCCTGGCACGCTGGGGACGCCGGACCGGCGTCGCTCCGGATCGTGGATGGAAGCCGGGGCTAAGTTAATGCCTGCTAACCCACCTGTCCAGGAGGAGAGGCACCTGCGGGGTCGATGTCCGCCGGGTCGATGTCCGCCGGGTCGACGTGCGCCGCCCGCAGGCTCATGTCCCGCAGGATCGCCGCGACGGCCGCCCGGTTGAGCTCGGTGGCGCTGTGGGGGGTGGAGTTGAGCAGGCCGAACATCGCGTGCGCCCGCGCGCGACTGTCGGCGACACCGAGGCCGGCATCGACCCCGCGCAGGACCGAGGCCCAGGTCTCGACGTAGGAGCGCTGCAGCCGGCGCACGCGATGTTCCTCGGCGCGCGGGAGATTGGCCAGGTCACGGTCCTGCACGACGATCAGGTGCGGCTCGTCGAGGGCGAAGGTGACGTGCAGCGCGACGAGGCGCTCCAGGGCCTCGCGCGGGGTGCGGCTCGCACGGACCGCGGCGACACCGTCGGCGTTGAGCTTCTCGCTCGCCCCGACGAGCATTGCGGCGAGGATGGCGTTCTTGCCCGAGAAGTGCCGGTAGATCGCCGGGCCGCTGATGCCGACGGCGGCTCCGAGCTGCTCGATGCTCACCCCGCGAAAACCGTGGGCGGCGAACAGCCGGGCCGCCTCCCGCAGAATGTCGTCACGCCGCGAGACCGCCCGGATCACACCCTCGCCGGCGGGCGCCGGTGGGCCGCACGGCACCGGAGAGACAGGGGACACGGACATCCTTGCCTCCCTGCGCAGGCCGAAGAATCGAGAACAACGCGAACCACTCAACCACGGGGGCCCGGCTGCGTCGCCGATCCTTGGACCGCAGGCGGGTTCGCCCCCGTGGGGGCTGGTGCCGCCGGGCGGTCACACCGCGCGTGGCCGACGCGCCGCCATCCACGCAGTATGCCATGGCGAGCGTCATGCTCCGGCCGGTCGCCGATGCCTTTCCCGCCGCGGACGGCCATGCTAGCGTGAGCAGCATCCTGTTAAGGATCATTAACTAAGATCTTCTACCGCGGGCGCGTTCGTGGGGACACGTGGGGATCAGCCCCTCCGCCGAGCGCCACCTCCGAGGTAGGTGGGAGGGCACGTTGGTAACCGTCGCTCCCGCGGCCGGCGCCGACGCCGGCGCGCGGACCACGCGTACCAGGGACGAGCACCTCGCGCTGGTCGCCCAGCTGCGCTCCGCGCTGGCCACGACGGCGCTCGGCGGCACGGAGAAGGCGCGCCAGCGTCATCTCGGGCGCGGCAAGCTGCTCCCCCGCGACCGGGTCGACACCCTGCTCGACCCCGGCAGCCCGTTCCTGGAGCTCTCGCCACTGGCCGCCCACGGCCTGTATGGCGACGAGGCACCCGGCGCGGGGATCATCACCGGGGTCGGCCGCGTCTCGGGCCGTGAGTGCCTGATCGTCGCGAACGACGCCACCGTCAAGGGCGGCACCTACTACCCGATGACGGTGAAGAAGCATCTGCGGGCGCAGGAGGTGGCTCTCACCAACCGGCTGCCCTGCATCTACCTGGTCGACTCCGGCGGCGCGTTCCTGCCGATGCAGGACGAGGTGTTCCCCGACCGCGAGCACTTCGGCCGCATTTTCCACAACCAGGCGAACATGTCCGCCGCGGGCATCCCGCAGATCGCCGCGGTGCTCGGCTCGTGCACGGCCGGCGGGGCGTACGTCCCGGCGATGAGCGACGAGGCCGTGATCGTCCGCGACCAGGGCACGATCTTCCTTGGCGGCCCGCCACTGGTCCGCGCGGCCACCGGCGAGATCGTCTCCGCCGAGGACCTCGGCGGCGGCCTGCTGCACAGCAAGGTCTCCGGCGTCACCGACCACCTCGCCGATGACGACGCCGACGCGCTGCGCCGGGTGCGCGACATCGTCGCCGCGCTCGGCCCGCGCACCCCGAGCCCCTGGGAGACGGTGGCGACCCGCGAGCCGGACGCCGACCCGTCCGAGCTCTACGACGTGGTGCCCGTGGACAGCCGGGTCCCCTACGACGTCCGTGAGGTCATCCGCCGCCTGGTCGACGGCGGCGACGGGCCCGTCGGCAGCTTCGTCGAGTTCAAGGCCGAGTACGGCACCACCCTGGTGACCGGCACGGCCCGCCTGCACGGCCACCCGGTCGGGATCATCGCGAACAACGGCGTGCTGTTCGGCGAGTCCGCGCTCAAGGGCGCGCACTTCATCGAGCTCTGCGACGCCCGCGGCATTCCGCTGGTCTTCCTGCAGAACATCACCGGGTTCATGGTCGGCCGGGAGTACGAGGCCGGCGGCATCGCGAAGAACGGCGCCAAGATGGTCATGGCCGTCGCCTGCGCCCGGGTGCCGAAGTTCACCGTCGTCATCGGCGGCTCGTTCGGCGCCGGCAACTACTCGATGTGCGGGCGGGCCTACTCCCCTCGTTTCCTGTGGATGTGGCCGAACGCGCGCATCTCCGTCATGGGCGGGGAGCAGGCGGCCTCCGTGCTGGCGACGATCCGCCGCGAGGGGTACGAGGCCCGCGGCGAGGACTGGAGCGCCGAGGCGGAGGAGAGCTTCAAGGCCCCGATCCGCGACCAGTACGAGGCGCGGGGCAACCCCTTCTACTCCACGGCGCGGCTGTGGGACGACGGGGTGATCGATCCCCAGGAGACCAGGACGGTCCTGGGGCTCGCCCTCGCCGTCGCGGCGAACGCGCCGCTCGCCCCCGTCCGCTACGGCGTCTTCCGGATGTGAGGGATCTGATGGCTTCCCCCCTGTTCGACACGGTGCTGGTCGCCAACCGCGGCGAGATCGCGGTGCGGGTGTTCCGCACACTGCGGGCGATGGGCATCCGCTCCGTCGCCGTCTACAGCGACGCCGACGTGGACGCCCGCCACGTACGCGAGGCGGACGAGGCCGTGCGCCTCGGCCCCGCCCCGGCGCGGGAGTCCTACCTGTCCGTGCCGGCGCTGATCGAGGCG
>Ga0105248_10004523_pt1 | contig 15387 bp, 16 predicted proteins | sample KBSS34metaG_FD_81524 | JGI IMG/M metagenome (GOLD analysis project Ga0105248, IMG submission 81524) | Switchgrass rhizosphere microbial communities from Kellogg Biological Station, Michigan, USA - KBS S3-4 metaG | ecosystem: Host-associated > Plants > Roots > Rhizosphere > Soil | place...
TCCAGCCCGGCTTGCTGGTAGCGAGCATTTGGCCATAGCTGCCGGATCGACGATCGACGTCGATGGGGCCAAAGCTTGCAATCCCCAGTGCGCCGAAGCCAGCCGACCGCTTCCACTCAGCCAGGATAGTCTCAAGCAAGCCAAGGGTCTCGTCGGGGCTCGTGGTCGGCACGGTTTCGCGCGCAAGCACGTCTTCGTGCCCCCGCGCCAGGATTGCGACGCACTTCGTGCCGCCGAGCTCAACGCCTGCGTAGTTCATCCGGCCATGAAGAGGGAAATGGTGGGCGTGGCAAGGATTGAACTTGCGACCCCTGCGATGTCAACACAGTGCTCTACCACTGAGCTACACGCCCACCGAGGTCAGCTTGCAGGCCCGTTGGCCCGCGCTGGAGACCGGCCATTTAGAGAGGGCATTCGGAGGGCGCAAGGCCCGTCAGCAGTCAAAGACGGCCGTGGGCATCCTCGGTCTGGAACATGCGGTCCACCTCCATCACCAGGTCCTTGAGGTGGAAAGGCTTGGACAGCAATTTTGCTTCGGGTGCCGTGCGCCCGCCCTGCAATGCGACCGCGGCAAAGCCAGTAATGAACATGACACGGATCGCCGGATCCAGCGCGCTCGCTTTTTGCGCAAGTTCGATCCCGTCCATCTCCGGCATCACGATGTCGGTCAGCAGGAGGTCGAAATGCTGCGTTTCGAGGAGCGGCATTGCCTCCGTCCCGCAGCCGACCGCCTCCACTTCATAGCCGACACGTTGCAGCGCGCGCTGCAGATACTCACGCATCGACGTGTCGTCTTCGGCAAGGAGAATTCGCGCCATGGGCTTATCTATGCTCTGCAAAAGTATGTTTTGCCAGAAGCGAATAATGCACTCGCGCGTTGCAGGCTCCCTACACAAGTCCTAATCTGGCACGAAAATTAACCCTAGGCCGTGAGCAAACTCCCCTCACCCATCATCCATGAACCGCGAGGGGACCTGCCGGTGCTCCTCTCTGTCCCGCATTCCGGCCGCGACTATCCGGACTGGCTTCTCGCGATGGCGTCAGGCGGCAAGCCTGCGCTGACAACGCTTGAAGATCCACTGGTCGACCGCCTGGTGTGGCGCGCCCTCCAGCGGGGCTGCGGTGCCGTAATTGCGCGAACGCCGCGCGCCGCCGTCGACTGCAACCGTGCCGAAGACGATATTGATCCTTCGGTCATCGACGGAGCAAGGCGCGGCCGGGTCAGTGCCCGTGCACGCGGCGGCCTTGGCATCGTTCCGGCTCGGACCCAGCAGCACGGTTATCTTTGGCGCAGGGCCATTTCGCCCAAACAGCTCGACGAGCGCCTAAGCCAGGCCCACCGTCCATATCACGAAGCCATCGAGGCATTGCTCGGCCAGCTCCTCGATCGCTTCGGCTGCGCCCTTCTCCTCGATTGCCATTCGATGCCGCCGCCTCCGGCTGGCGTTCCATCAATCGTTTTCGGCGATTGTCGCGGCCGCTCGGCCGACGCCTGGGTCATTGCCGACGCAGCGGCGATTACGAGGCGCGCAGGCTTCGAGACGGCCCTCAACGATCCGTTTGCAGGCGGCCACGTGATCGAACGTCATTCGCGACCGGCGCGAGGTGTCCACGCCCTGCAGATCGAAATCGACAGGAACTGCTACCTCGACCGCAAACTCGAAAAGCCAGGCGCAGGCTTCGACCGCATAGCGACGTTGCTCGAAACGCTGGCGATCGAGATCGGCCAGTCACTCATCGGCCGCCAGTACGCGACGGCGGCCGAATAGTTTTAGATGACGGCGTCCGACACCTGCGGGATCGGGCTCGGCGCCTTCCCCTGCTGCATCTGTCGCGCGAAAATGTCGCGCGTCTGGCTCAGTGAAAACAGGTGGGCGTAAATCAGAGGAAGCAGGCCGTTCTGGTTCATCTTCCTGAGCTCGTCACCGCGCAGGTTCCGAACCTTCTCCTCGTCGACCATGCGGAAGCCCCGGTAGACGAAGGGCTGTTGGGCGCCTTCAGGCTGAATCGCGACCTCGCCGTCCATCAGCAGGTCGGACTTGGTCAGTTCCTCGACGAACGCGTTAGTTCTCAAGCCTGCCGCCTCGAACTGCTCGCAGAACTCAAGGATCGCCTTCGTCGCGGCGCTGGGCTGATCTCCATCGAACAGCGCCTCACCGTCCTCGAAGTCGCCGACGGCGCCGGACGTCGGATCATAGCATAGCGAAAGCTCGTCGCTCTCCGGCCGCAGCTTTGCCAGAAGGAAGGGATAGCGGCGGAGATAAGCGGGGATGTAGAGGTTCGGGTCCTTCGAACGTCCGTTCTCGTCGAGGAACACGTTCACGCCCTCGTTGAGACCCATCAGCGCGATTGGAACTGGCGCGTCGCCGACGGAGAAGACGATCGGATAATGACGCTGGACCAGCGCAAACTCGTCGACGGTCAACGGAACAGCGTGCGTTTTACCGACGATCGGCATGGACGTGATGCCGCGCACCTTCATCTTGCCGTGCTGCTCGAGGTTGATCGGTTCGATTGCGTTGTAGAACAAAGGCAAGCCTTGGTTCGGAGCGGCGGTCGCCATTTAAACACTTCTCCTGGGGTCCGGACTTGCGGCTGCACCCTCAAAGCAGACCTGCCGGTAAAATCGTGTCCCGCGCCTCTATTGGCCTCGCGCGCGTAAGGCAAGACACGCCAGTAAGTCCTTCGCGATCAGCCGCTAGTTCATTGAACATTCAACGCTTTGCTGCAAAGCCGCCGTTCATGGGGACGGGCTGTCGGTGACTGCATCAATGTGGAACATCTTGCCGCTGTTGCTCGGCCTTTTTGGCGCGCAACCGGCTGCCTTCGGCCAGACGGTCACCCGCCTGATCGTCCAGGACGAGGTAATTCTTCGCGTCCCAGTCCAGCCGCGGCCACTGATGCCCGAGATCGAATGGGTCGAAAAGAAGGGTCCCAAGTGCATCCCGGCGGCTGCTATCCAGCGAGCTCTACTTTCGGGATCCGAACAGGTCGATTTCGTGCTCGCCAATCGCGCCCGCATCCGGGCGCAGTTCGATGAGGATTGTCCAGCGCTCGACTTCTACGGTGGGTTCTACCTCCAGCCGGAAGACGACCGCCTATGCGCCGGCCGCGATGCGATTCACTCGCGGATCGGCGGCAGCTGCACGATCAACCGCTTCAAGCAACTGATACCAAGGCTGCGGCACTGACGGTTGGATTCATGGGCCCGGAGCCCTACCTTCCTTGACAAGCGCGACGCTGGCGGCTTAGCCGCGTGCGCGCGATTGCCGCATCGGTCTCAGAAGCCGCGGCACCACTCTATCATCCGGAACCTGAATGACTTTTGCCGATCTCGGCCTTTCCGACCAGTTGCTTAGCGCCGTCAACGATAGCGGCTATAGCGAGCCGACGCCCATCCAGCGTGCAGCCATCCCGTCGGTGCTAATGGGCAAGGACCTGATCGGCATTGCCCAGACTGGGACGGGCAAGACTGCAGCATTCGTGTTGCCAATGCTCGACATCCTGCACCATGGCCGAAGCCGGGCGCTGATGCCGCGCTCGCTGATCCTCGAGCCGACGCGCGAGCTTGCGATGCAGGTTTCAGAGAATTTCGAGAAGTATGGAAGGTACCAGAAGCTTTCGATGGCGCTGCTGATCGGCGGCGTTCAGATGGGCGACCAGATCAAGGCCCTCGAAAAAGGCGTCGATGTGCTGATCGCGACGCCGGGGCGCCTGATGGACCTGTTCCAGCGCGGCAAGATCTTGCTCACCGGCTGCGAATTGCTCGTCATCGACGAAGCCGACCGTATGCTCGACATGGGTTTTATTCCGGATATCGAGGAAATCTGCTCCAAGCTTCCCAAGAACAGGCAAACCTTGCTCTTCTCGGCAACCATGCCGCCGCCGATTCAAAAGCTTGCGGCGAAGTTCCTGAATGAGCCCAAACGCGTCGAAGTCGCGCGCCCGGCGACCGCGAACATCAACATCGACCAGAAGCTGGTCGAAGTCAGCGCGGACAAGAAGAAGGACGTGCTGAAGGAGCTTCTGAAGGCCGAGGAGGTCACGAACGCCATCGTCTTCTGCAACCGCAAGACGACGGTCCGCGAGCTCGCCGGCAGCCTGCGGCGAGCCCATCTCGCAGCCGGGCAGATCCAGGGCGACATGGACCAGGCGCAGCGCATCGCTGAGTTCGACCGCTTCAAGGCGGGCGATATCGACATCCTCGTCGCATCCGACGTGGCGGCCCGCGGCCTCGACGTCAAAGGCGTCAGCCACGTCTTCAACTTCGACGTGCCATGGCAGCCGGACGATTACATTCACCGCATCGGCCGCACCGGGCGCGCGGGCGCCAAGGGCACCGCCATCACGCTCGCAACCAAGTCGGATGGCGAGTTCATCGATCGGATCGAGAAGCTGACGGGGCACAAAATCCCACGCGTCGGAGTTCCTTCGAAGGGTGAACAGCCAAAGAAGGCTGAAGCGAAGCGCGAGGCGGCTCCTCGTGAGGCAAAGCAACGCCGGGAAGAGCCGCGCAAGCCGGAACCCCGCAAGGAAGAACGCTCGCCGATCGTCGAGGACATCAGCACTGACTGGAACGGGCCGCTTCCGAGCTTCCTGTCGGTCAGCGCCTGCTAGCGTGCCTGATGGCGGCGCCTCAATTCGGCGCCGGGCAGGCACAGTCCTGACACTGGAAAGGCCGTTAGGCCGTACCTAGGTGCCGCCCCTAACGAAAAGGGACGACAGCATGACCGAATATGTTCTGCCCAAGGTTTGGAAGTGGGAGCAGCCCAGCGGCGGGCAGTTCGCCAGCATCAACCGGCCGATCGCCGGCCCGACGCACGACAAGGACCTTCCGGTCGGCAAGCACCCTTTCCAGCTTTATTCGCTCGCAACGCCGAACGGGCAGAAGGTCTCGATCATGTTCGAGGAGCTGCTGGAGAAGGGCCACAAGGACGCGGAATATGATGCCTGGCCGATCCGCATTGGGGACGGCGACCAGTTCGGCAGCGGTTTCGTCGACGTAAATCCGAACTCCAAGATCCCGGCGCTGGTCGATCGCAGCGGTCCCGAGCCGGTGCGCGTGTTCGAATCCGGCGCGATCCTCGTCTATCTCGCCGAGAGGTTCGGCGCGTTCCTTCCCACTTCCGGGGCGGCGCGTGCAGAAACCCTTTCGTGGCTGTTCTGGCAGATGGGCAGCGCGCCCTTCCTCGGCGGCGGCTTCGGCCATTTTTTCGCATATGCTCCGGAGAAATTCGAATATCCGATCAATCGCTATTCGATGGAGGCGAAGCGCCAGTTCGACGTGCTCAACCGCCGGCTTGCAAAGAGCAAGTTCATCGCAGGGCCTGATTATTCGATAGCCGACATCGCGATCTGGCCCTGGTATGGCGGCGTCGCTCTGGGACGCAGCTATGAAGGTGCGGACGTCTTCCTGAACACGCAGGAATATGAGCACCTTCAGCGATGGGCGAAAGAGATCGATGCGCGGCCTGCCGTGAAGCGGGGGCGCATCGTCAACAAGCTGAGCGGGGACGAGAGCGAGCAATTGCACGAGCGACACGACGCCAGCGACTTCGAGCTGAGGACCCAGGACAAGATCCTCGGCCTCGCCCCCGACCAGGCCGAAGCCGTCAGGGACGACGCGATCTAATCTCTGCGCCTGTAGCGCTGCAGGAATTCGATTGCGAAGGCCTGCAGCCGCTGCTCCGAAATCGCCTGGCGGAGGTCCTGCATCATCCCTTGATAGAACCACAAATTGTGCTGCGTCATCAGCATCGCACCTAGGATTTCACCCGCCTTCACGAGATGATGGATGTAGGCGCGGCTGAAGCTATTGCAGGCCGGGCATAGACAGCCTGGCTCGATCGGCTCGGGATCCTCGGCGTGTCGCGCGTTCCGGATATTGAGCGGACCATCAGCGGTGAACGCCTGCCCAGTCCGTCCCGAGCGCGTCGGCAGCACACAGTCGAACATGTCGATGCCGCGCATCACGGCCTCGACGATATCGTCCGGCTTGCCCACGCCCATCAGGTATCTGGGTCTTTCGCTCGGCAGCATGTCGACAGCAAAGTCGAGGCAGCCGAGCATCGCCTGCTGTCCTTCGCCGACGGCCAGCCCTCCCACTGCATAACCATCGAAACCGATGTCAATGAGAGCGTCTGCGGAAGCCCTGCGAAGCCCCTCGTCGAGGGCCCCTTGCTGGATCCCGAAGATCGCCGCGCGCTCCGCATGTGCGTCGCCGCGGTCGAACTCCACGCGTGAGCGCCTGGCCCAGCGGATGGACCTCTCCATCGCCTCCACCTGCTGCTCGCGCTTCGAGGTCGTCGGTACAAGCTGGTCGAACTGCATGATGATGTCGCTGTCCAGCAGGCGTTGCACCTCCACCGACCGCTCCGGCGAAAGCATGTGTCGCGATCCGTCGAGGTGACTGGCAAACGAAACGCCCTCCTCCGACACCTTGGTGAGCTCCGAGAGGCTCATGACCTGGTAGCCCCCGCTATCGGTCAGGATCGGCCCTTCCCAGCCCATGAACCGATGTAATCCCCCGAGCTTCGCGACCCGCTCGGCACCGGGCCGAAGCATCAGATGATAGGTATTGCCAAGGATGATGTCGGACCCCGCAGCACGAACTTCTGCAGGTCGCATTGCTTTTACTGTGGCTGCGGTCCCGACAGGCATGAAGGCAGGCGTCCGAATCTCGCCGCGCTGCATCGTGATGAGGCCGGTGCGTGCGGCACCATCAGTTGCCGAGATTGAGAAGGAAAAGCGGGTCACTGGGGGCGCCATGCCAAGCACACGGCTGCAAGTCGAGGATGCCCTTTGCAGCTCGGAAGATAAACGGCAGTTGCGCTATCTCCTCGCTACATGCCTGAATATCCTGTCGTCGTCAGCGACTATGCTGCACTATCCCTGCGCTGGACGCTCCGGGCGGCGAACTGACGGTCAAGGAAGATCACCATAGGCCGCGGCTGGAGGATCTGTTTCGTGTGGATCGAAGCCGCCGTTTCAGGCGGCTGAGCACGGCAGCAACAGGCTCGCGTCGCCATAGGAGTAAAACCGATAACCCCGCTCGATGGCATGCGCGTAGGCCGCCTTCATGACAGGCAGTCCGACTAACGCGCTCACGAGCATGAATAGCGTCGAGCGCGGCAGGTGGAAGTTGGTGATGAGCCCGTCGATCGCCTTGAACCGATAGCCGGGCGTGATGAAGATCTCGGTGTCCCCCTCGAACGGGCGGATGACGCCGTCATCGCCGGCGGCGCTTTCAAGCAGGCGGAGGCTCGTCGTACCCACCGCTATCAAGCGGCCGCCCGACGAGTGGACGGCGTTCAGCCGCTCGGCCGTCGCTCTATCGATGCGACCCCACTCCGCATGCATCTTGTGGTCGCTCGTGTCATCGGCCTTCACCGGCAGGAACGTGCCCGCCCCGACATGAAGCGTGAGAGTTTCATGGCCGATGCCTCGCTCATCGAGCGCCTCGAGCAATCGCAGCGTGAAATGCAGGGCGGCGGTCGGAGCGGCCACGGCCCCTTCCTTACTCGCGAACATCGTCTGGTAATCGTCCCGATCCTCTGCATCGGCCGGCCGTTTTGAGGCAATGTAAGGCGGCAGCGGCATCCGCCCTGCCCGCTCGAGCATCAGCTCGACCGGCTCCTCGCCGTGAAAGTGCAGAAGCGCCGAGCCGTCTTCCGCTTTCTCCACAACGGTCGCGAATACGTTCGCACCGAAGTCGATTGCGTCTCCCACCCGTGCGCGCTTCGCGTTCCGCAGGAAGGACTGCCATTCGCGCGGACCCGCGCGCTTGTGCAGCGTTGCGCCAATGGTCGCCTCGCCACGCCGACCTTCGAGCTGCGCTGGGATGACCTTTGTGTCATTGAAGACCAGCGCGTCACCCGGCCGCAGCAGGCTGGGCAACTCCAGCATCTGGTGATCGGAGATTGCGCCGGAATCGACGAGCAACAGGCGCGCGCTGTCACGCGGGCGCGCCGGCCTCAGCGCGATGCGGTCCTGGGGGAGCTCGAAATCGAAAAGGTCGACGCGCATGGCGCCGCCTTTAGCGTCAGTTCGCGGCTGTGGCAGCCGGTGCAGCGTCGCCCAGATATGCCCTCACGATTTTTGTCGGATTCTCCGGTGGTTCGCCTTGGGCAATCGCGTCGGCAGCATCCATCCCCGCGACGACGCGGCCCATGACGGTGTAGCCATTGTCGAGCTCGGGATGGGGTGCGTACATGATGAAGAACTGGCTGTTCGCACTATCGGGGCTCTCCGCGCGAGCAGCGCCGAGCATCCCGCGCAAGAACGGGACGGGCGTAAATTCAGCCTTGAGATCTGGCAGTTCGGATCCGCCCTCACCAGTGCCCTTGGGATCCCCGCCCTGAGCCATGAAACCGGGGATCACTCGGTGAAAGGTCAGGCCATTATAGAAGCCGCGGCGAACGAGTGTCTGAATCCGCTCGACATGATGCGGCGCAAGGTCGGGCCGAAGCACGATCTCGACCGTGCCACCGCTCGACAACTCGATAAACAGATGATTCGCCTTCTTCGCCGAAATCTCTGCAGGCGCCACGATGCTCGGCATCACCGGAACCGGCGCAGGTCGTGCAGCCATCAGTCCCAATCCCAGCAAAGGCAACGCGAACACAGCCTTTTTCACCTTTATTCCTCCCCGAGTGATTGCGGCGCCCGTGCGAGATCGCCGCTGACTTTAGCGTGAACCGCCGTTCAGGTGGCGTCGGACATCCTCCACAACCGCCGGTGTCACAAACTTGTCGATCGATCCGCCGAAGCGTGCGATTTCCTTCACCAGCTTGGACGCGATCGGCTGAAGCGACACATCGGCCATCAGGAAGACGGTCTCGATACTGTCGTTAAGCTGCTGGTTCATTCCGGCCATCTGGAACTCATATTCAAAGTCCGCGACCGCGCGCAGGCCACGCAGGATCGCTGTCGCGCCCTGCCGTTCGGCAAAATCCATCAACAGCGAAGCAAACTCCACCACTTCGATTTTGCCTGGGATGTCCGCGACCTCGCGGCAGACCATCGCCATGCGTTCCTCGACCGAGAACATCGGCTCTTTTGACGGATTGGTGGTTACGCCAATCACCAGCTTGTCGACGAGGTGTGCGCCGCGGCGGATGATATCGAGATGCCCAAGCGTGATCGGGTCGAACGTACCCGGATAAACTGCGACCTTCATGCGCGCCCCCGCTAGTGGTCCCGCTCTATCGCAAATCTTGCGATTGCGCGCAGCAAATCGGCTTCGCTGCCATGGCCGGACAGATGCTCGATCGCCTGGTTGACCAGGAATCCGGCTTGCTGTCGCGCCCGTTCCTCGCCGAGCAAAGACACGAAAGTGGCTTTGCCTGCATGGGCGTCCCGTCCGGTAGGCTTGCCTGCCGCTGTCTGGTCGCCGCTATGATCGATGAGATCGTCCGCGATCTGGAATGCGAGGCCCATGTTGCGCGCGTAGCCGCGATATGGAGTCCGCGCATCCACCGGCATCCTTGTCATGATGCACGCCGCTTCGACGGCATATTCGATGAGAGCGCCCGTCTTTAGCTGCTGGAGGCGCGTAATCGCCGGCAGGTCAAGCTGCTGCCCTTCGGCAACGAGATCCATCATCTGCCCTCCGGCCATTCCGCCCGGCCCCGCGGCTCGCGCGAGCTCGAGGACGAGGTCGGAACGCACCCACGGATCCTCATGCGTGTCTGGATTGGCGAGGATTTCGAATGCAAGCGCGTGGAGGCTGTCGCCTGCCAGCACGGCCTCCGCCTCGCCGAACGCCTTGTGAATTGTCGGCTTGCCGCGCCTCAGGTCCGCATCGTCCATGCACGGCAGATCATCGTGGATCAGAGAATAAACGTGAATTGCCTCAATGGCGCAGCCGACCCGAAGCGCGCAATTGCGATCGATCGCAAAAAGCCGCGAGGCCGCTACCGTCAGCAAGGGCCTTAACCTCTTGCCGCCGCCGATCGCGGCATGCCGCATGGCTTCGTAAAGCCGATCGCGGCTGTCGCCCGTCGGCCCAATCAGGTCGTGGAAAAAGGAGTCGACGTCGGCGCGGACGCGCGCCGCTTCGGCTTCCAGCTCGTGAGCCAGCCGGTCGACCGTCTCAACCGGCATCGAAGGGCTTGAGTCCCGCCGGCTTGCCGTCGCTGCCAAAGGCGATCTGCTCGATCCGTGCCTGAGCGTCCTTGAGCCGGGCCTCACAATGGCGCTTGAGCCGGTCGCCTTCCTGATAGAGCTCGATCGATTGATCGAGCGGCGCTTCGCCCTTTTCAAGCGTGCGGACAATCTCCTCGAGCCGCGCAAGCGCGGCCTCGAAGCTCAGTTGGCTGACGTCGGTTTGAGCAGCAGTAGCCATGGGCGGACTTCTGGTCCCCGCGCCGGTTCAAATCAAGCGAGAGGCTATTCGACCGGTGTGTTCTTGAATGGATCGCGGATACCGGGAAAGACCTCGTCGCGAAGGGCTTCATCGCCTGCATCGGCAAGTGCCGCTTCGGCTTCGCGGGCGTGGCGCTCGCGCTCATGGCGAAGCTCCTCAATGAGCGCCTCGCGGTCGCTGTCGAGCCGGGTGTCCGTCGGCGCCTGAAGACCCGCTGCCTTGGCTGCCTTCGCTACAGCGGCATCGAGCTCGCGCTGCGTCGTGAGGCCGAGCGTGACCGGGTCCTTCGGCGTAATGTTGGCCATGTTCCAGTGGGTTCGCTCGCGGATCGCAGCGATCGTCGTGCGCGTCGTTCCGATCAGCTTGCCAATCTGGCCGTCGGTGACCTCGGGGTGGTTCTTGATGATCCAGGCGATGCCATCTGGCTTGTCCTGCCGCTTGGAAACCGGAGTGTAGCGCGGACCCTTGGTGCGGCGAACCGCTTCGGGCGCCTTCCACATCTGCAGCGAGTATTCGGGGTCTTTCTGCCCTTTCTCGATTTCCTCGTGGGTCAGCTCGCCGGCGCGAATCGGATCCCGGCCGGTGAGCTTGGTCGCCGCGGTGTCGTCCGCAATCGCCTGCACCTCGAGGATGTGGAGGCCGCAGAATTCTGCAATCTGCTCGAAAGTGAGCGACGAATTGTCGACCAGCCAAGCGGCGGTCGCGTGGGGCATCAGGGGCTGGGCCACTGCGATGTCTCCGTTCTTAGAAACAAATTGGGCCGCCCCTTCACGGAGCGGCCAGCTTGGCGGGCGATGTAAACCCCGGCTGCCGTTGGGGCAAGGCCGGTTTAGCCATCCATCGAGATATAGCGCGGATGGCCTTTCACCCGCTCGATCCAGTCCTGTACCTGCGGATAGCGTTTCAAGTCGAATTAGGCATCGCCGGCGAGGTGCGTGTAAGCGAACAGACAGATGTCGGCGAGACTGATCGTGTCCCCGACAAACCAGTCGCGACCGGTAAGATGCTCGTCCATCAGCTTCAGAGCCCCGTTACCGGCCTGGCGCTTGCCCGACATCTGGAGTCGCTGCAGATCGGTCAGGTTCGCGGGACCAAGGAATCGCATCCAGAAGCGCAACGTCGCGATGTTCGGTTCGTGGTTGTACTGCTCCCAGAACATCCACCGTAGCATGTCGGCATGGTCGAACGGGTCGGTCGGGATCAGGTTCGATCCTTCGGCAACGTAATAGCTCGCCGCATTGCTCTCCGGGATGAAACGCTCTCCAAGCTGGAGCACCGGGATTCGGCCGTTGGCATTAACGCTTGAGAGGAATTCTGACGTCCTCGTCTCCCCCTTCATGATGTCATATTCGCGGCGGTCGAGACGCACACCGGCCATAGCAGCGGTCAACCGCACCTTATAGCAATTGCCCGAAGCCGAATATTCGTGAAGCACGAGCCGTTCGGTCATCTGCGCCCCTGCAGAGCTAGTGACGGACCTCCAGCACGATCTTACCGATATGCGAGCCGGATTCCATACGCTCATGAGCGGTAAGTGCGTCCTCGAGCGCAAAGGTCGAATCGATCACCGGCTTGAGCCTCCCACCTTCGACATAGGGCCAGACGGTCCTTGCAATTTCGTCCGCCACCATCGTCTTGAACTCGACGGTGCGCGGCCTCAGCGTAGATCCGGTAAGCGTCAGCCGCCTCCGCATGATGTCGAAAATCGGAATCTCGGCGGACGCTCCGCGCTGGATAGCGATGGAGACGTGACGCCCCTCCTCGGCGAGGCACGCCAAGTTGCGCGGAAGATAGTCGCCGCCCACCATGTCGATAATGACGTTGACGCCCCGGCGGTTGGTAGCTCGGTGGACCTCCTCAACAAAATCCTCGGTTTTATAGTTGATGGCCATGGCCGCCCCGAGCTTCATGGCGCGCGAGCATTTCGTGTCGCTTCCACAAGTCACGATGACCTTGAGCCCAAACAATTGCCCCAGGCTTATGGCCATGGTCCCGATACCGCTGGTGCCCCCATGGACCAGGACCCAGTCGCCGTCGGCGGCAAATCCTCGCTCGAACAGATTGACCCAGACCGTAAAAAGAGTCTCCGGCATCGCCGCCGCTTCAACGGTCGTGATGACTTTCGGGATCGGCAGACAGATGCCGCCGGCAGCGACGCAATATTCCGCGTAGCCGCCGCCGGCGACGAGCGCGCAAACCTTCTGCCTCAGCAGCGGGGGAACGCCCTCGCCTTCTTCAACGACCTCGCCGGCGACTTCGAGACCCAGGATGTCGGGAGCGCCGGGCGGCGGCGGGTACATCCCGCGGCGCTGAAGGACGTCCGGCCGGTTGACGCCCGCGGCGGCGACCCTGATCAGCACCTCGCCAGGGCCGGGCCGAGGCACGGGGCGGTCGACGAGTGCAAGCCCGCCGTCACCGTCGGCCACGATCGCCCGCATCGAGGAAGGCAGGTGCGCCACGCGGCGGCTTATTGACTTGAGGGCGTGGACGGTCAACGATTTCACCATGGATCTCGACGATCTGTTCCCGAGCAAGCCCGGCGATCCGCTGGTTGAGCTCGGCAAGCAGGACCTTGACCCTATGTCGATCGAGGAGCTGCGGGGGCGCATCGAGGCATTGAAGGCCGAGATCGCGCGCGTCGAAGCGCACATGCAGCAAGCGCAGTCGCACCGCTCGGCGGCCGAAGAACTGTTCAAAAAGTCGTGACCGCCGCGGTCATTCAGCGGCCGAACAGCGTTTCCGATCTAATCTGGGGAAAAGAACGGACAAGGCTCTTGATTGCCGCGTTTCGGCGTATGACATTGAAATCAAAGCCCGCGGGCTCCCTCCGTGGGCGACGGAGTACACAGCTAAATGCCTAGTTTTGCTCGCGAACTCGAACAGACCCTCCATAATGCCCTGGGGGAAGCCAGCCGCCGCCGGCACGAGTATGCGACCCTTGAGCACCTTCTTATTGCGCTGATCGACGACGAACATGCGTCCAAGGTCATGACGGCCTGTGGCGTAAGCCGCGACGAGCTTCGCGCCTCGGTGAAACAGTATCTCGATAATGAGCTCGGCGCCCTCGTCGCCGACAGCGCCACCGACCCCACGCCCACCAGCGGCTTCCAGCGGGTTGTCCAGCGCGCAATCCTTCACGTCCAGTCCTCGGGACGTGACGAAGTAACCGGCGCCAACGTGCTCGTCGCTCTCTTCTCGGAGCGCGAAAGCTATGCCGTCTATTTCCTTCAGCAGCAGGACATGAGCCGCCTCGATGCGGTGACGTACATCAGCCATGGCGTCGGCAAGGGCGACACCCCAGCCGAAACGCGAGCGCCCGAAGGCACCGAAGAGAAGCAGGAGAAGGAGGGCGGCAAGAAGGAATCTGCTCTCAAGCAGTTCACCGTCGACCTCAACGAGAAGGCGCGCACCGGCAAGGTCGATCCGCTGATTGGCCGCATGCCCGAAGTCGAGCGAACGGTGCAGATCCTCTGCCGTCGGTCCAAGAACAACCCGCTCTACGTCGGCGAGCCGGGCGTGGGTAAGACCGCCATCGCGGAAGGCCTCGCGCGAAAGATCATCGAGGGCGACGTTCCCGACGTCCTCAAGCAGGCAACCATTTACTCGCTCGACATGGGCGCGCTGCTCGCCGGCACGCGCTATCGAGGCGATTTCGAAGAGCGGCTGAAATCGGTCGTGTCAGAGCTCGAGAAGCTCCCCAATGCGATCCTGTTCATCGACGAGATTCACACGGTGATCGGCGCCGGCGCGACCAGCGGCGGTGCGATGGATGCTTCAAACCTCTTGAAACCGGCGCTGTCGAGCGGGGCAATTCGTTGCATCGGCTCGACGACCTACAAGGAGTTCCGCAACCACTTCGAAAAGGACCGCGCGCTCCTGCGCCGGTTCCAGAAGATCGACGTCAACGAGCCTTCGATCGAGGACACGATCAAGATCATCGCGGGCCTGCGCTCGTCGTTCGAAGGGCACCACAACGTCCGCTACACGTCGGACGCCATCAAGTCGGCGGTCGAACTTTCGGCGCGGTACATTCATGACCGCAAATTGCCCGACAAGGCGATCGACGTCATCGACGAGGTCGGCGCGATGCAAATGCTTGTGCCGCCCTCACGCCGCAAGAAGGTCATCACGCCCAAGGAGATCGAGGCCGTCGTTGCGACGATGGCGCGTATTCCGCCCAAATCGGTCAGTGCCGACGACAAGCACGTACTCGAGCATCTCGAAGCGGACCTCAAGCGCGTCGTCTTCGGTCAGGACCTCGCTATCGAAAAGCTCGCTTCGGCAATCAAGCTCAGCCGCGCAGGGCTTCGAGATCCCGACAAGCCGATCGGCAACTATCTGTTCTCGGGCCCGACCGGCGTCGGCAAGACCGAGGTTGCGCGCCAGCTCGCCTCCGTCCTCGGCATCCCGCTGCAGCGGTTCGACATGTCCGAATATATGGAGCGCCATTCGGTGAGCCGGCTGATCGGTGCGCCTCCGGGCTATGTTGGCTACGACCAGGGTGGACTTCTGACCGATGCCGTCGACCAGCATCCGCACAGCGTGCTGCTGCTCGACGAGATCGAGAAAGCGCATCCCGACCTGTTCAACATCCTTCTGCAGGTGATGGATAACGGGAAACTCACAGACCACCACGGCAAGACGGTCGACTTCAGGAACACAATCCTGATCATGACGACCAACGCCGGCGCGGCCGACATGGCGCGCGAGAGCATCGGTTTCGGCGCCGCCACGCGCGAGGATGCGCAGGAGGACGCGGTGAAGAAGATGTTCACACCGGAGTTCCGCAACCGCCTCGATGCAATCGTGCCCTTCGCCTACCTGCCACCGGCGGTCGTGGCTCGCGTCGTCGACAAGTTCATCCTGCAGCTCGAGCTGCAGCTTGCCGACCGTGGCGTGCATATCGAGCTCGACGACGAAGCCCGGCAGTGGCTGGTCGATCGCGGCTACGACAAGCTCTACGGCGCGCGTCCGATGGGACGCCTCGTCCAGGAGAAGATAAAGCAACCGCTCGCCGAGGA
>Ga0105248_10004525_pt1 | contig 15384 bp, 17 predicted proteins | sample KBSS34metaG_FD_81524 | JGI IMG/M metagenome (GOLD analysis project Ga0105248, IMG submission 81524) | Switchgrass rhizosphere microbial communities from Kellogg Biological Station, Michigan, USA - KBS S3-4 metaG | ecosystem: Host-associated > Plants > Roots > Rhizosphere > Soil | place...
CGGGTGCAGGAGTGAGCGCAGCTGCGACAGTCGCCGATGACAAATTCAACGCCAACCTGATGCTTGCCAAGATTGGTGATGTGAATTTTCGTCTGGGGAAGATGTCAGAGGCACTGAGTGCTTACAGTCGAATGGAAGTTAAGAAACCGGAAAGCGCTGCCAGTAAAGTTACTCGACGATTTGGCGGTTTAGGCGCGATAGTTGGTGGCGTCCAGACGGGTAATGTCGCCATTGCTGCGCCGACAAGTGCAATTACGATGGCGCTGGAAGCCAAGAAAGAACTCGATGAGTACCGAGTGTCAATCGTCTACTCGAGTTATGAATTGGGAGTAGGCCGCATCGCTTATGTGAGTAATGATCCTGAGACTGCGAAAAAGCATTTCGAGAATGCGTTAAGTGCGGCGGGGAGCAGTTTGGCAGGAGTCGCAAAGCTCGGTCAGGTTCGTCGTTTCCGTGCAGCGGCAAGAACGAGTCTTGGCGATGTTTTATTGAAGCAGGGAAAGTTCAAGGACGCGAGCAAGTTTTACAACGACGCCAAGAAAGGTGCCCAGGATGACAAGCGTCTTGACCTGATGTGGCCCGCGCAACGTGGACTTGGACGAAGTCTTTGGTTGCAAGCTGCACAGGAGAAGGACGCAAAGAAGGGAACGCCGCTACGTGAAAGTGCACTGGCAAATTATCGAGAGTCCCTCACGACAATTGAAACCCTGCGGCAGGGAAGCTTAAGAGCAGATGAAGCGCGCACAACTTTTCTGTCGACCATCAAAGACGTGTTTGACGAGGCAGCGAGTGCCAACGCGGAAATGGCTATCGCTAATCAGACACCCGGGGCGCCGTTGAGTGGTAAAGCTCTTGAGTACGCAGCCGAGGCGTTTCGCATAAGTGAAGAGTCGCGTGCGCGTTCACTTCTGGATCTCTTGAGTGAAACTAATGCCGCGATCACGGAAGGTGTTCCAGCTGACCTCCTCAAGCAGAAACAGGACAACCTTGATCGGCAGCAAGACATTGCCGACATGCTGACTGGTGTCACGATTTCCAACGAGGAGCTGAAAAAGAAGCCCTCAGAGCTGGACTCCGAGTTAGAAAAACTGCAGACCGACTACGAAGCGATTGAGAACCAGATTCGGACTGCCAGTCCGCGATACGCTTCACTAACTTCAAACCAGCCGATGACGCTGGCGGACGTTCAGCAGAAGGTCCTTGACGATAAGACGGTCTTGCTTGAGTACGCACTCCAACCCGATAACTCCTACCTCTGGGTAGTGAGCAAGGCAGGGGCGAGTCTTTACAAACTTCCTGGTCGAGCTTCAGTCGATAAACTGGCAACAGATCTACGTGCGCAGCTGATTCCGTCTACATTGCAACGACGGATTGTTGGAATCGACGTTGCCGAGGCGAACAGAGGTTTAGGTATCGCAACGTCGGCGCCGGAGGACGCAGCCCCGTTCATAGCCGCTTCAAACGCACTCTACAAAGTCGTAATCGAGCCCGCTGCATCGGCGATCAGCGATAAGCGACTTTTAATTGTCGCGGACGGCGCCCTTAACTACGTTCCTTTTGAAGTACTCCTCAAGTCGGCCGACCCAGGCGACTTTTCATCACTCGCTTATCTCGTTAAGTCAAACGAAGTGATTTACTCTCCGTCGGCGTCAGTGCTCGGAGCAATCAAACAACAACGGACCCGGAATGCTAGCCGCGCGATGCTGATCATTGCCGATCCGGTTTTCAATTCGAACGATACCCGCGCTCGAAAAGCCGCGCCGAGCACGAGCGATTCCGAAGTTCGCGGTATCGGAATTCAAAGCGCACTAGCAGACGTTGCCGGCGGGACCCCAACCTCGGATCCCAAAATGGAAGGTCTGCCACTCGCACGTCTGACCGGCACCCGAGTGGAGGCGGATCAGATCTCTAAGCTGGCGAAGACTTCCGGTGGTCAGGCTGATGTTTGGCTTGATCTTGATGCCAACGAAGACAACCTGGCAGCAAGAGACATCACCAAGTACAGAATCATCCACGTCGCCACGCATGGCCTGCTTAACGCTGAGCGTCCACAGTTTACCGGTGTCGTTTTGTCGCTCGTAGGCAACAAGACGTCAGACGGTTTCCTTCGCACCGACGAAGTCTTCAATCTAAAGTTGGGCGGACCTCTAGTCATGCTTTCCGCATGCGAAACCGGGTTAGGAAAAGAGAAGCGCGGTGAAGGCGTCATGGGCTTAACACGAGCGTTTATGTATGCCGGCGCCCCAACTGTAGGCGTTAGCCTTTGGTCAGTGGCCGACAAATCAACGGCTGACTTGATGACAGACTTCTATCGGCGCTTGCTATCGGCAACCGATACTCCTTCTTCAAATGCGCTGCGCGAGGCCCAGCTAGCAATGATCTCCGGCAAGAAATACAGTGCCCCGTTTTATTGGGCGCCTTTCGTGCTGGTAGGCGATTGGAATTAGGCAGTCTCGCGAACGATCAAAAAGGCGGAACCGCAGCTTAGCTTGCGGCTTTTCGCCTTTTTCGTTTCAGACCGAGTAGCCCGGTCAACCCTGTAAACAACAACACCGCTGTCGTTGGCTCAGGGATGGTAGTGCTTGTTCCTTCGACCACGACGTTATCAATTCGATTGTTTCCAGTTGAGCTTGTGGCTCCATTGAAGACAATTCGAAACGCTGCGTTCGGATTGTTATTGAGTCCAACTATGCTCGATAACGTAAAGACAATGGGCACCGAACCAAATGCAGCAGCGGGCACATAAGGTGAGCCGAAGTCTATGAAGTTAATGCCATCCAGGCTGTACTGAAGCTGATTGGAATTGAAACCCGTCCCTGTTCCCTGGGTTGCAAAGCTGAACACGATGTTAGCAAAACCGACGGTACTGACAGTGAACGTGATATTTCGACCATTGTTTGTTGTGCCCGTACCCCCCTGAAGCGATAGTGCCTGCCCGGCTAGATCTCCGAGCCGAGCGTTGTTAGTTGTGCCGGCACCGAATTGAATGTTAGTTACGACGATATTGCTGGTGAGTGTCCCGACGCCGTGATCAACGACGAGATCGGAATCGTTGAAATTCCAGACGGCAATCTCATCGGCGTTTACGGAATCAAGTCCGGCCACGAAAACGAGCACTGCCAAAATGAAGATTGAGCTAAGTCGCCGGCTTAGCCGGCTGTGAGGTTGCACAAACATACACTTTCTCCTTTATGAGGTTTTAGACGCACTCCTGCCGAGTTCGAGAAAGCGGAATCCTGTTGAGAGATTCGTGAGGCTATTCAGTAAGTTCGCCCGGCCTATGAGGACAGCCAAAGCTTTCTCTAAAAACGTGGGCCGCACAATATGCCGATTTGCGAGTCGCGTCAATACTAAAAATCCGAATACTAAAATCCGAGTACTAAAAATCTGTGGTACTCCGTGTTTGTTCGCTCAACGGTGGTAGGCTAATATCATTTTAAAAGAACTAACAAAGGGATTTCATTAAATGGCAAATAAGTTTTTAACGCTTACCGATAAAGAAGAGCTGAACCAGTTGATGATTGATTCGAGCAAACATCCGGTGGTGGTGTTTAAGCACAGCAACTCGTGTGGAATCAGTTCAGCAGCTTATCGAGAAATGGAAAAGCTCGATAACGTGAGTCTGCTGGATGTACACCAGTCTCGCGAACTCTCGCGAGAGTTGGCGACGTTGACCGGTGTAGAGCATGAATCACCACAGGTTATCGTTTTGAAGAATGGAAAAGCAGTCTGGAATGCATCGCACTATGGAGTGAAGGCTGGAGCTGTCACCGAGGCCTTAGAGGCCAATCGCTAACCACTATGTCGGAACGACGTGGACCTGAAATCGAACCTCGTGAAATCAAGCAGGAAGACGATTTTACCTTACGGATAACCTGGGCTGACGATCAGGAATGTCGGTACAAAGCGGCCGATTTACGTCGAGCTTGTCCGTGCGCTCAGTGTGTGAATGAGTGGACTGGTGAACGGGTTCTGAAGCCAGAAAGCATTACCGAGGAGATTGAGATCCGGGACCTAAGTCTCGTGGGTCGCTACGCTATCAACTTCAGATGGACCGACGGACACGAGACAGGAATTTATAGCTTTCGCTATTTACGCGAATTGTGTGAACGAACCGAGTAGGACACCGATATGAACGAACGAGATTTCTTCAACGAGAAAGAAGAAGTAAAAAAGGCAACCTATAGTTGTCCTCACTGCCGCGAGCGCGCGGAATACGACGTCAGGTGGCTAACACGTACGAAGAAGCCCCAGCCTCCAAGGGGAGCGAACGAGATGGATCGGGCTCGCTTTCAGAAGTCCCGCGATTATATGGTCCGAATCGACGACATGCTGGCTTGTAGAAATGTTCGCTGCCGACGTCGATTTGAGATACCGAGTTCGCAGTCGGTAGTATTTATCTGATATTGGGCCTCATCAAAAATTCCAGCCCTCAATTGACCCTCCATGCACGGTTCTTGCAATGCCTCATGTCAGGTGATGTATGCAAGATGGACCTCCGATATGTACCGGTGCTTTTGATCCAACCTGTTGGAACTGCCGACGTGGTCAACACTCCGGGTCACAAAAATGCCAAACGTTAGTGATTCACGCTATTTCAAACGGTTCTCGAACGAGAAATAGTGACCAGGTTGGTTGGGATTTCCTGTCCGATGTTGTGCTCGAAGCGGTTGGAGAAGTTTTGTATTGTGTCCTTGCCGGATGACAAAACGAGGAAAAACCTGACAGGCGTCCGATACATGCGACTTCACCTTCGGTAGAGAAGATAAACGATTTTTCTAACGTTGCGAGGAGTAGGGAGTCTGACGACTCTCACATAAAAAGATCAATGATCGAAACCCAACAGTTTGCCGGTGCTGCTAAAACAAACACGTCCTTTTTGACGCCGTTGGAGCGTCGCCTGGCGATTAGAGTGCTACCCCGAATCCCTAGTTGGCTCCAGACCTACCATTTGACGATGATGACACTCATCTGGTCGGCCATGATTCTTCTATTCTCTTACATGGCGGCGAAGGACCTTCGGTGGTTATGGATGGTATCCCTGATGGTTTTCCTGCAGTACGTGACCGACCATTACGACGGCAAGATTGGAAAATACCGGAATACTGGTCTCGTGAGGTGGGGGTACTATATGGATCACCTGCTGGACTACGTTTTCCTTTGCTCAATCATTATTGGCTATTCATTTATTTTGCCGGACAAGTCTCGGTATCAAATCCTAATTATGCTGGCGATCTTTGCTGGATATGAGGTCAGTACGTTCTTGAGTTTTGCCTCAACTGATAAATTGAAGATTAGCTTCATGAAACTGGGGCCCACGGAGTTTCGCCTGGCAGTCATCGTGATCAACGCCTTGCTTGTTGAATATGGAACTAGGAAGATGGTTAATGGACTAAAGTACGTTAATATTGGTGCGGCGATTGTCCTGGCCATCATCGTCTATCAAACTCACAAAGTGATTTGGCAAATGGACATGAGGGAGAAAAGCCTCGATTTGGAGCAGAATGAATAGCAACTGTCTCGGTTAATGGCACTTTAGTGACGGTTTGTGTACGTATTGCGGGCGACCATTCATTAGCCTCACAAAAAATATTTTAGTTCAACAAAGAAAAGTGGCCCTTTTCGCGATCGCTTTGCGCGTTAGCTAATGTGGCCTCTTCTTTGCAAGATTATTCAGTGATTACGTTCTAAGTTAAGAATTTGGGAACTGCAGGACGGCGATTTCGTTGATACCAAGTAAGAATTCACGGAATACCCGAAAAACTAGCAATGTCAGAGAAGAAAACAATCCGAATAGTAAAAAAGGGCGAGAATACTCGCCCAACCGCCAAACCAAAGGTCAATCCAGCTCGTGAAGCGGCGCGTGAAATGGTGGGCACGGTAACCAATTGGGTTACTGAGTTTCAGCAGAAGCGCCGTAACGAAACCGCAAACGCGTTAAGGCTCCTCTCCAAAACACCGCGCGGAAGCGAAGCTTAGTCTGCAAATACGGACAAGACTTGATAGCCGATCCAACTCGTTCATAAAGGTGTTGGGTTTATCAGGTTGAAGTCTGTTTTGTTTGACAGGCAGTTGAGCCGGAGCTAGCATCAGCGCACTCCTGAAAATCAAATAAAAGCAGGATCCGACTATGGCGAGAAAGAGTTCTGCACAAAAGGCCGTCAAAGGGCACTTAGACAGGCCTGTGTTCGATGCGATTCGAAAACCGATTGCTTCTCCCGGACATCCGCTCTCACGTTCAAAACCTGATGAAGTTGCTCGTCCCGCAGGTCGCAAAGCTAAGCACAAGCACCGGCCGGACGTGGCCGGCAGTGACGAAACTTAACTCCGACGACGAGGTGGAAGTCTCATGGTAAAAGGGTCGAATCCACTCGAGGCCTCCCTAAACCAAACTGCGGTTGGAGTCGCATTCGTTCATCAGTCCGCCGACTATCTGCTAAACGATTACCTTCCCAAGATTCAGCGTTGTCTTGAACAACTAACAGACGAGCAGATCTGGTGGCGTCCGAACTCCCAAACAAACAGCATCGGTAATCTCGTGCTACATCTCAGCGGTAACGCTCGGCAATGGATTGTTTGCGGATTAGGAGATCAACCTGATCATAGAAACCGCAGCCTTGAATTTGACCAGTCAGAAATTATTCCTCGAACCCAGTTACTTGAACGCTTGACAGGGACGCTGCGCGAAGTGGGCGAAGTTCTTACCAAACTGCCGGTGGAAGTCTTATTGGAAAGTCGGGAAATTCAGGGACGGGAAGTGGAGGTTCTCGAGGCGATATTTCATGTCACCGAGCACTTCGCGATGCACACCGGTCAAATCATTATGCTGACAAAGATACTTGCTCAGAAAGACCTCGGCTTCTACGACTTCTCCACTGGAAAGCCGTTTCATCATTAGAAACTAATCATTCCTCAGCTTTGTCTTCCAAAAGTCTGCTGTTTTTGTTTAGTATAGTGATGCATCATCGCTTCATCGATTAAATCAAATCAGACTTGCCCAAGGAGGCAGAATCCGAAATGACCTACGTCGTTGCTGAACCATGCGTGAACTGTCGCTACACTGATTGCGCACTTGTTTGCCCAGTTGAGGCTTTTCATTTAGACGACGACATGCTAGTGATCAACCCTGAAACTTGTATCGATTGCGATGCTTGCGTTCCTGAATGTCCGGTAGAGGCGGTGTTTGCTGAAGCTAGTGTTCCGCCTGAGTGGGCGAAATTTACTCAGATTAATGCCGAGCGAGCATTGAGCGGACTGCCGACCATCACATCGAGGTTGGATTCACTCTGCGAGTAGTACGTTAATGAAAGCCCGAAACAAGTGGCTGCTCGGCGGGTTCGCAATTGCCGTCGGCGCAGTTGGCACAGCAGCCGCTTATTGGAAGAAGAGCATGAGGGTCGTACCAAAACCTGAGAAACATCCAGCCGACGTTTGGGCTAGACCTGGGATGCTGGTTACGTTTAGAGCTGAACTGATGCCAGGTCGCGACCGCCACAGTCGTACGTTCCGTGTGAAACAGCTGTTACCGAGCGGTCGTGTCTCGCTACATGACGTCGATGGTGAACACACGGAAACCGAGTTTGAGCATGTAAGTTGATTTACTCACTGCTGAATTACCAATTATAAATCTCGCCTGGATTCATCACAGACAACTTGGGAATATTTAGCGCCTGTAATTGCCGGATGATTGTGTCGCGATGCGTGGGTTTTAAGTGAACAGCGAGGATGTCCATTCCGTTGTGGGTTAGTTTCTTCAGCTCCTTGCCGAGTGATGAAGGGGTGAAGTGACGTGAGACCTCGGCAAGCTGGGCCATCTCGTCAGGGAAAGAAGCCTCAATCAGCAGTGCATCGAGATGTTTCGTGTCATTCACTACTTTCCAGAACGCATCCGTTTCCGCGGTATCCGAACTGAAAGCCACACTGCTCTTGCCGTCCGACACCAGCAGACCAACTGTAGGCACGATATGGTTAACCGGGACCGCGACGACATTCAAATGAGCGACTGAGAACTTTCCGTTCTCGGGGATCGGAATGTATTCCATCACCGGTCCAAAGTCATTTTTCAGATCTGAAAACCTCGGATAGACATTCCAATTAAAAACGTCGCGTTCCAACAGACCGATCACTTCCCGAGTGGCGTGGATGCGCATCGGCTGTCGGAGCGTTGGGTACAGATCATCGATAAAGATCGGAAGACTCGCAATGTGGTCCATGTGCGGGTGAGTGACGACGATGTCGCGCACTTTGGACCTTTGTTCTGCCGACAACGCGATCGCGATGCTGCCCGCGTCAATCGCTACGCAGTCGTCGATCAGAAAACAAGTCAGGCGTTGTTCAAGGTTTGCGTGACCCTGAGCATCAAAAGTGCTTGGTAGGAGTTGAATTTTCACTCTTGGTCAGCTCTGATGAAATGACCTTGCGAAGTCGAGCCAAGTATAAGCCAGAAACCAGATAGCCTGCGAGTCTTATTCCTTAGTGAAATCTGCTAGCGCGCTCGCACATCCTTAAGCAGACTTTCCAGGATTTGCAAGTAGGCATTCTCGATTTCATTCACATCTATGCCCGCAGAGTTTAACCCTCTGGAGACTCGACACCGATGAAACGCAAGCTCGCTGGCCATTTGGTTAAACTGCTTTCGCGCGCGCCAACCTCGTACACCGGTCTTCGTCAAAGCGTCGAAGGAAGCGCCCATCCTGCCAAAAATCGTCCCCAACTGATCGTATTCCCGGCGAGTAAACATGCCTCGTTCCAGGTCCGTAAGTAAGAACTCACGCACTACTTGCCCTTCCCGTCGCAGTGAGAAGCCAATCACCACAAGCAGAATAAAAAAAGCAGGTACCATGACAAGGATGTAGGTCAGCAAAAATCCACCGCCACCAAACAGTGCGCCGGAGCCATTCCAGATGCTGTGCATGCACATCGCCATGAGAAAACCGACGAGAGGAGTAGTTAATTTGATCGCAAGGTTATTTGTCTGTCGTGCGAGCCCGAGCCCAATCCCCGTCATGCTCGTGAAGAGCGGGTGGGAAAAGGGCGCCAGCGCGCCACGGATGAACAAAATCAATGTCAATTGACCGCCACCTTGTAGCGCTGCGTTTCCGTAGTAATGAATGTTCTCAACCATGGCGAACCCGAGGGCCACGAGGGAGGCGTAGACAATTCCGTCGATAACCCCATCGAATTCGTCCTTCTTGAAGAAAAAGAACAAGAATAAGATCGCGGCCTTGCCAGACTCTTCGACGATCGGTGCGGAGATAACTAGAGCGAAGAGTTCACCTGCATTCTTATCGCCAGCAAGCTCAGCTACAGCCAGTTGACCACCGGTGTTTAGAATAAACGCGAAGAACGTAGCTACGAATGCGCCCCAGCAGAAAGCGGTTGCCAACATCCACATGGGCTCTGACTCGTAACGGTCGATCCAGATAACAAGGATTACATATAGCGGTACGGGAATCGTCGCTGCCACAAGTCCAACCAGAAAGGCGACCGGGCCTGTTTCGATGCCAATCACGAGGAGCGTGAGTAGACCCAACAACAAAGTGATGAGGGCGCCTACGATCAAGAAGGCGACTTTGATGACGTTAGTCTGCGCTTTACGTTGAATCGTGATGGTTGCCGCTCTGTTAGTAACTGCGGCGTTTTGGTTGTAGGCGTTTGGATAAGTCATCGACCAGACCCTAATTTGCCGGAGTATATCTGGAACGTCTTGAGCTCCATAGAACTTTTGACTTAGCGCGCACAGGTTTGTGCACGGCCGCCATCAATCGAATAAGTCGCACCTGTAATCCAGGTTGCACGATCAGAAGCTAAGAATAAGACAAGGTCAGCGATCTCCTCAGGTCGACCGACGCGGCCCAGCGGATGAGTCGTCTTCGAGTGTTCAAGGAAAGCTGCATACGAGTCGTCGTTCATGCCACCACGTTTGTGGATTTGTGTTACGACCACACCGGGATTAACGGCATTGACTCGAACACCTTTCGCCGCAAGTTCGAGCGCGGAACAGCGAGTCAACTGATCTAGCGCCGCTTTCGAAACGCAGTAGGCGAGGACACCTGGAAAGGCTCTTAATCCGGTTACACTCGAAACGTTGACGATGTTCCCACGGCGTTCAATGAGGCTGGGTAATGCCTTTTGCATCAAATGGAAGATGGTACGAACGTTGACATTGAGCATGGTGTCCCAGGCCTCCAGTGAAGTGTTTTCAATGGTGCCATTGCTAATGTGACCTGCAGCATTGACGAGGATATCGATTCCACCAAAATACGCTAGCGCTTTTGTCAAAGCCTGTTCTGCTTCTGCCTCGACGGCCAGGTCGGCCTGGACCGTTAATACTTCAGTTCCAATGGTTGTGATTTCATCGCCCACTTCCTGAAGGGCCGTTGCGTTTCGTCCAATGCATGCTACTCTTGCGCCTCCCCTTGCAAAGGCCAGGGCACAAGCTCGCCCGATTCCCGATGTAGCGCCGGTCACAAAAGCTACTTTGCCCTCAAATTCATGTTCGTTCATCTGGTTTGATCCTCACAAACGTGATTTGTGTTTCGTCATTAGTCTATATTGACAGCGAAACTCGGAAAAGTTGAGTATTATTATGCTTTGATGGTTTTCGACGGAATCCCCGCGGCAACACGAGTGTCAAAGTGGCCTTCGCCGACTCATCTGTTCGGGCTGGCGCAACCAGCCTGGAGGCGATCATTGGGAAATAATTCTGCAGACGAACTGTTTTCGAGGACCACGCGATCTCAATCGCGATCTGCAGACGACCTTCGCGGTAGGTCGCGCAGTCGAACGCCATCGAGCGCAGGATACATGATCGCAGTCATTGTGATTGCGACCGGGCTCGGTCTAATTCTTTGGTGGATGCTGGCCAATGGTGGCGATGAAGCTCCGTGGTTACCCGCAGGCCTGGCGGTCAGTGTGGTGTTGTTGGTGGCACTGTCGGCACGTGAAGTTGTAATGCGCAGGGCCTGGACTCGCTATCTCCTTGAGCACGGAATTCAGGAAAAAGCGAAATCAGGAAGTAGTCATACGGGTCGCAGTCAAAAGAAAAGTTTCTCATCCTCGTTGCATTCCGCGGCGCTACGCACAATTCAGAAGCAATCAAGTGACGCCGATGCACCTGGCTCAACACCTGAGGCTCATTTTGAAGTTGCGCACCTTTGTCATGATTACCTTGCAAGTACCGAAGAAGCGATGCGTTCCGGCAGTTTAGGCAGCGAGAAGGGCATCGCAATCCGCGCCGGACAAGAACGCGTGAGATCCTTACACAAGCACCACCTGCTTACGTGGGCACGTGGGCATTCGCGCGAGTTGACTAGAGAAGCTCAACAGAGAGCTCGAACATTTGATAAGATCGAAACAGCAAACAGGGCGCTTGAATGCATTCACTCCGCGCTTCGGGTCTATCCTGACGAGCCAGAGTTGCACGATTCGAAAGCAGCAATTGGGGAGTTCATTGCTTCTGTTAAGGTGGCCCATTGGGTTGAGCTCGCCGAGCGTTCAGCTTTTAAAGGACACTATCGTAGGGCGATTGACAGGTATCGCGATGCGCTGTTCTACCTAAACCAGGAAGTTGTCAAAGCAGATGTTCGCGCAGCTGGATCGGCTCGGATCGAAGGAGAGATAGCTAAACTCCGGGCTGCATTGCAATCCAACAATGCGAAAGACAAAATGAGTGTGGACGGTCAGATTGTGGACTAAGACGAATGGCTTTTCAGAAGTGTCCAAAGTGCGGAAGTTCGCGAATTCGACGAGGCTACAAACATACGCCTTTGCTAATGCGTCTGTTTGGCTTCTACCACCTTTTGTGCGATCATTGCAACTTGCTTTTTACGGGTTTTGTGCTACCTGGAACGCTGAAGAATAGTCATCGCAAGAAGCACCGGAATCGCAAAAAAGGCGATGAGGACGAAGATATTTCTGTAACGAGCTCGGCAACTAGCCGCTGAAAATGAAAGTTGCTTAGAGCTGTCCACCCCCTTACTCAAAAACATTAGTGCCCGTGAGATGAGGTCGTAACATGAGAATTAAGATTGTGTCTGCCGTCGCCTTCGCTGCTCTTTGTATTGCAGTAGCTTTGGTTCATGCGCAAGAACCGCAACAGTCAACATCTTCGACGGGTTCACAACAGAGTGGCATGGACATCCAGGGTATTAAGACCTACTTGTTGGGGCCCGGAGACGTAGTTGAAATCCGCGTTTTTGGTCAGCCGGATTTGAATTCAACGGCTCAAGTTGATGGGGACGGAAACCTTAATTCACTACCATTTCTCGAGGCGCCCATTCGCGCCAAGTGTCGCAGTGAAAAAGAGGTTCAGAAGGAAATTGCGACAGCCTACGCGAAGTTCATCAATAACCCGCAGGTTAGCGTTCGAATTTCTGAGAGAAACAGCCGGCAACCTGCGGTAGTGTTTGGTGCAGTTCGCTCACCGACGCGCGTCGAGATGAAACGAAAGGTTCGTTTAAACGAACTGGTGGCTGTGTCAGGTGGGTTTACTGAGCGCGCGGCCGGAACCATTCAGATTCTCCATACCGAACCACTGATGTGTCCGGGGCCAGGCGAAGAAGCTGACGCAGCGCCGATCGACGGAACAAAAATCCCTCTTGAGATAATCAAGATAAATGAATTGCGTTCGGGCAAAGTGGAAGCGAATCCGGTCATTAGACCAGGCGACTATGTTCTTGTAACTGAAGCCGAACCGGTTTACATAACTGGCGCTGTTGTTTCACCAACTGCCGTGTTTCTACGTGAACAGCTTACCCTGGGTCGAGCGTTGGCAATGGTGGGCGGCACACGCAAGGAGGCCAAGAATACTGAAGTAAAGATTTACCGTCAGAAGCCTGGCTCGATTGAGCAGGAAATAATTCCAGTCGACTATGCCGCAATCAAGAAGAATCAAAAGCCAGACGTGATATTGATGCCTTACGACGTAATTGAGGTACCTGAGGCAGGCATGTTTTCATCTCAACGACTTGGCACTACCTTGATGAACGCGGTGATCGGTGGAGCTTCAACCGCAATCTCAACGGCTGGAACTCGAGTGATTTATTAGTCCGAATTAAGAAGAAGAGTTAACTAACAATGAATAGAAAAACCTTGGCGGGAGATCGTCGCCGCCGCAAAACAATTACAGCGCTCTGGGTATTGGGTATTTCCATCCTGGTAATAGTCCTCATCTATAAGGAAATGACGGCAGTCCTCTACATCCTTGCTACGCTTGGTGTGACGGTGCTCTTGTTTCTGGTGGCCTTTTCAGATCTTTCTCACGCGGATGGAGGCACTGGTCAGATGGTCCAGTCCAAGGATGCATCGGGTGTCGCAAACAAGCTTACTTGAGACTAGAAAACACTTCTCGACAGCAACATTTCAGTCGAATCTATACTCCAATTGACGCGACTTATACATGCGATAAGTTTGTCTATAACTGTTCGCTACTCATCGTGTTTTGTGCGCTATATTGTACAAATGAGTAGGTTGAAAGTTTAGTCGGACTATTGCATAATCCCGCTGCGTTCACCTCCCCGGTGGACGAAGCGGTCGCGTGGGGTGAGGACACGTGGCCTTAGGGTGGGAGCTGTGGGAGGCTCCCGCCCGCTTTTGTTTTAGACCATTCTCCGATCGTTGATTGAACTAAATGAAAAGAGTGTTGACGTGGATTTCTAAGCAGGTAAACTCCACTCTTTCATAATTCCACGTTTAGGAACTGAGCCAGCCTGTTAAGTGGTGGCAGCTAACTGACCAGATGGGTCCTTTCCAGCGCGCACGACGAAGGTTCAAGCTCTGGCTCTTCAAAGGCGGACGCGAAAGTAGTTCGTCACACGAGCAGTCAGCACATCTCCGGCAGCATCCCTGGTGGCAGGTGATGTGCCTCACGGGTGTCGATTACTTCTCAACTCTCGGATATCAACCTGGTATCGCATTTCTTGCTGCCGGTATGTTATCGCCGTTGGCAACGCTGGTCCTGGTCCTCTTAACATTCTTCGGCGCACTTCCAATTTACAGTCACGTCGCAGCTGAGAGCCCGCACGGCGAAGGTTCGATTTCGATGCTCGAGCGATTGCTCTCGCGTTGGAAAGGAAAGCTCTTCGTCCTGGTTCTGCTGGGCTTTGTCGCTACTGATTTCATTATCACAATCACACTCTCGGCAGCTGACGCGACCGCACACATAATTGAGAATCCGTTTACACCGACCGCGCTCAAACATGAAATTGGCGTGACGCTCGTCCTCATCGCCCTTCTCGGAGCGATTTTTCTGAAAGGCTTTAAGGAGGCGATTGGAATTGCCGTCATATTGGTGTTCGTGTATCTGCTCCTGAACGTTGTGGTCCTCGGGTTTGGGTTATACGAATTGTTTACTCAACCGCACCACTTCCCTCAATGGAAAGTGGGGATGTTTGCTGATCCAAGAGTGCATGGGAGTCCCTGGTTGATCATCGGGTTCTCCCTCATCCTCTTTCCAAAACTAGCTCTTGGTCTATCTGGGTTTGAGACTGGAGTTGCGGTAATGCCTTTGGTTCAAGGCGACAGCGATGTGGGAAAAGACGATCTGGATAGTTTGCATTCGACGCGTACTGCCGACACCCTGAGCCCGCGGGCACTACAACTACTGCAAGGGCGCATCAGAAACACTCGACTCATGTTGCGAACAGCAGCTCTGATAATGAGTGTGCTGCTCATTGCGAGCAGTCTAGTGACGACCATGCTAATACAGCCGAAAGAGTTTGCGGAGGGTGGTCAGGCTAACGGTAGAGCGATCAGCTTTCTCGCGCACTCGTTTTTTGGCGACATCTTCGGTACAGCCTATGACCTCAGCACAATCATGATTCTCTGGTTTGCAGGTGCTTCGGCGATGGCAGGTTTGCTAAATATCGTTCCCAGATATCTGCCACGTTACGGTATGGCACCGGAATGGGCGAGAGCAACCAGGCCTTTGGTGCTGGTGTATGTCGCTATTGCTTTCACTGTCACCTTGATCTTTCGCGCTGATGTGGATGCACAAGGCGGAGCGTACGCCACCGGTGTTTTGGTTTTAATGACGTCTGCGGCGATCGCAGTAACACTGGCAATGTATCGCAAGGGGAAGAACTGGAAAGTCTTCCTGGTGATTTCAGTGGTGTTTGCCTATACCACTGTTCAGAACATTCACGAACGGCCTGAAGGCATCAAGATCGCGTCGTTCTTCATACTTGCGATTGTGATCGCATCGCTTGTATCGCGAGTAATGCGCACAACTGAGTTGCGAGTAGATAGGTTAGAGCTTGACGATCTCGCACGTGATTTCATTCGGGCCGCAGGTCGGGGAACAATTCGGATTATTGCTAACCGGAAAGATCAGGGCGACGTGCTCGAGTATCAAACGAAGGAAGTCGAGAAACGCGCGGACAATCA
>Ga0105248_10004527_pt1 | contig 15379 bp, 8 predicted proteins | sample KBSS34metaG_FD_81524 | JGI IMG/M metagenome (GOLD analysis project Ga0105248, IMG submission 81524) | Switchgrass rhizosphere microbial communities from Kellogg Biological Station, Michigan, USA - KBS S3-4 metaG | ecosystem: Host-associated > Plants > Roots > Rhizosphere > Soil | place...
GCCTCGCGCTTGGCGGCGTCGCGCAAGAAGTGAGAGGCGGCCCGCAGGACGCGGAACGGAGCCACCAGATGAATGTTCAGCATCGCCTGGAACTGTTCGTCGGTCATCTTCTGAATGACGTTGTCCCACACGTAGCCGGCGTTATTGACGATGATGTCCAGTGATCCGAAGGCGGCCACGGTGGCGTCGACCAGTTGTTGCGGGAAGTCTGCCGCGGTGAGATCGCCCACCAGCCAGCGCGCCCGCTCGCCTGCCTCCGCCGCAGCTTCCTCAAGCGGGGCTTGATCGATATCGGTAAGCATCACCGACGCACCGCACGCCGCGAGTTTGTGTGCGACGGCACGCCCGATGCCGCGTCCCGAACCGGTGACCAGCGCCGCTTTGCCTTCCAGCGTGAACGGGGCTTGGATGCTTTGTTCCATAAGCTTCTATAAGAGCATGCGGTAGCGCAATGCTACAATGGAGGTCTTCGGGGCGTGGCTCAGCCTGGTAGAGCGCCTGGTTCGGGACCAGGAGGTCCAGAGTTCAAATCTCTGCGCCCCGACCACTCCCTATAGCGGCCTATTATTTCAGTGCATGTGGAAGAAAGTCATCGCGCTGCTGATGGCCGCCGCCGCGTCCCGCGCCGCCGATCCTCCCACGGGCCAGATTGTCGACAGCGTAGAGTGCGCCTCGGACAATACCCAGCACTATGCGCTGTATCTGCCTTCGAACTACACGCCTTCCCGGCAATGGAGCGTGATTCTCGCGTTCGACGGTGGCGCGCGCGGGCGAATGCCGGTGGAGCGCTATCGGGAAGCCGCCGAGAAGTACGGCTACATCGTGGCCGGGTCGCTCAACTCACGCAACGGTCCCTGGGAAGTGAGCATGAAAGCAGCGGAAGCCATGACGGCGGACGTGAAAGCGCGATTTTCCATCGCCCCCCGCCGCGTGTATACGGCAGGCATGTCCGGAGGCGCGCGCGTGGCGATGAAGATCGCGATCGAGTCCAAACAAATCGCGGGAGTGTTTGCTTCGAGCGCTGGTTTCCCGGACGAGTTCATACCGCGGCTCCCGTTCCCGGTATTTGGCTCGGCCGGCACGGACGACTTCAATCAACTCGAAGTGTACCAGCTGGATCGCCGCGTGACCAGCCCGCACAGAGTGCTGTACTTCGCGGGCGGGCACACCTGGCTGCCCGCGGAAATGGCCATGCAGGCGGTGGAGTGGATGGAGCTGCAGGCCATGAAATCCGGTTTGCGGCCGCGGGACACGGCTCAGTTGGATACATGGTTCGCCGCGCGCGCGGAGCAGATCGGCGCGCTCCCTGACAACCCGGAAACGCTGCGCGCGCTGATTCATCTGCTTGCAGATTTTGAAGGGCTCGAGGACGTCCGCAAGTTCGCCGATCGCGCCGCCCGGCTGCTGAAGCAGCAGGACGTGAGGGACGCCCTAAGAGAGGAACCCAAGAACGAGGAGCGTGAATTACAAGTGCAGGCCGAACTCTTTGAGCTTCGCGACCGCTGGTACAACGGGGCGAGCTTCGCGAAATTGAAAGAGCGCATCACCGCGCTCCTGGCGCAATCGGAGGCCGCGGACGATTCGGAGGACCGCCGCATCGCGCGCCGCGTGCTCGCTAATTTCGCCGCCTCCTCGCGCAGCACTCGCGATCCCCAATATCAGGAACTGCTGGACATAATCCGGCGGCCGGCGGCACAGTCCACCAGGTGAGTGCGTGCCGCAGCGCTGCGAAGGCGCTACAGAAGGCGGAAGGTCACTTCGATGGTGGCGACAACCGGGACGGGTTTGCCGTCTTTTAGTCCGGGCTTGAATCTCCATTGCGAGACTGCCTCGACTGCTTTCTGGTCCAGGCCCAGGCCCAGCGAACGCTGCACTCTGACATTCCTGGGACGGCCCAACTCATCGACAATGACGGAGACCACAACCGTACCCTGCCACTTGGCCTTGCGAGCTTCGTCTGAATACTCAGGCTCCACTTTGCTCAACACGCTGGGCGCAGAGACACCGCCGCCGATTCGAAAAACCCCGGCGCCAAACGTGCCTGGGCCTGCGCCTGTGCCATAACCCGATCCGACGCCCCCGTTCGGGCCGTTTCCAATTCCTCCACCGGACCCGATGCCGTTGGATGGAATACCCAGATGGCTGAGCGGGTCGCCGTAGTTATTGGCTTCGATGTTGGGCACGTCATCCGGCGCGATGATCGACGGGACCATCGGCAACTTCGGGTCGGTAATCGGGTCCACGCGGGGAGGCGTAAATTGCCGCGGCTCCGGCTTCGGCAACTTGCCCTTACTAGCATCGAGAAGCTGACGTGCTCCCCCTCCACCACCGCCCGAGGATCCTCTGTCTTGCTGGGTCAAGTACGGCCGCAAATCGATTTCGAGCGCGGTGATGCGCTGTTTAACCAGGCTCTGCACTGGCTGAAACGTTCCCAAAACCACGATGACGGCCGCCAGTGCGCCATGAACCGCCAGAGACGACAGGCCAGCGATCCGCGGCGAACCGTAGCGCGCACGAGCTGGCGAAGTCCGATACACGACTTGATACTCCGCACGATCGAGGTGGCTGCTCCAGCACTCCAGCGCATCGCGAAACTGGTGGAGCGAGTCACCGAGAGATGTCACCTCCGCCCGGCACCGCGCGCACTCACGAACGTGCTCCGCGGCGAACGGCGCGGCTCCGCCCACGACGCATTCGGAAATCTCTGCCCCGGAAAGATGCGGATTCATTTGGTCACCTCCAGCTTGGCGCGAACCGCTTGCAGTGCCCGAAAGAGATGGGTTTTCACGGTGCCTTCCTTCATTCCCGTCGCGCCGGCGATTTCGAGAAGATCCATTTCTTCCACAAAGCGCAGCAGGAAAACGGTTCGTTGCCGCTCCGAGAGCTGCATCACCACGCTCCAGATCACATCCACTTGTTCTCTCGCCAGCACAGCGGCTTCGGGCGAGACTTGGCGGTCCGGGAGCCAGTCGCGAAGATCCGCCGGGCTCAGCCCCGGGCTCAATGCCCGCCGCCAAAATTTCAGGCGACTGTTGCTTTCGTGCTTGCGCACCAGATTAATGGCGATTTGCATCAGCCAGGTGGTGCGGCTGGACTCGCCGCGGAACTGGTCGCGGGCCCGGTAGGCGCGAAGGAGACAGTCTTGGGTCAAGTTTTCGGCTGTTTCACGGTCACGCAGAGAGGCTAATAGAAAGCGGAAAACACGCGGCCGGTAGGTCTGGACCAAATCATCGAACTCGGAAGCGCGTTCAGTTCCGGCATGAGCGGCGTCCGCCGCCCCGATGGTAAGAAATGTGTCCATCCGAACGGTTAGATCCATTCGGGGAAAAAGGGTTTACAAGGAAATGGGAATCTGGGGGCCAATCGCGGCGCTGACGATGCCTAACGATCGCACAAGTCGCTAGAACCCGGCCGCAGAGCGAATCCAGTTGCATCGTGCACGGCGGCGGGGTTTGCGATACACGGTGCAAACACTAAGTCCGAAGGATACTCGCTGAGTATTCTCAGGCCGCCCATTCGCGTCTTCATCGCGCCGGGCCCAGCAGGAATCAGCTGGGCAACAAGGCGCTCGCTGGTCTTGTCTCTCGCCCAGATCTGAAGCTCACCGGGGTGATCCGTAGCTCCCGCCAAGGGATCCTGTGAAAAATCCGGCACCGACAAGCGGAAGCGGCCGTCGGATGAGAAGGACGCCACGTCTCCGACTGGGATGGCAGTGACAATATTGCCAAGGTCCAAGAACGACTGAGCCCAACGGGCGACGTATTTCGCCTGCACTGTGACTTCGCGCCCGTAAAACCGGTCCATTCGGGGAACCGCGCCGGCAATCCAGACATTGGACAACGGCTGGCAGATGAAGGAGTACCCTTGGGTATTCGAACCCAAAACGGGGACATCGAGGGTCTGAATCGCACAGCCCGGAGCATAAAGGAGAGCTTTGATTCGAGCGACTGGACGCCCCTCATAGGTCGTGCTGATGAAATACGAGGAAACGCCAGGGTGCGGCTGGACCCAGCCGGTGTAATCCTCGCCAACCAGGTGGTAGCGCACGAAGACGCTTTCGGAGTTCACCCAGCGCGGAAGCTTGATCTGAATATAGTGCGAGGGGCTCGCTCCCGGCTGTGGAGACTGACCTGAACACATGCCAGTCACCAGAATCAACAGGCGGAAAAATCCGGCTGCCCGGAACTTCATAAACGTCATCATAGCGCCCGAAAATGAGTACCGATCATGGTGGTCATCGGGAACACCAAAACAATCTGTGGGACTGGTTGACGATTGTTTTTAGCGGCCGACTCTTTCGGGGGCGGGCGGCACCACGACAGTCGATAAACCCGCCGCGCGCATGGCCTTCTGAATCACTGCCGATGTTTCTGGCGAGGGCTTAAAGTTTCCGAATCTGTAGCCTTCGGCGATCAGCAGAGGCGTCCAGCCATGCTTATTCTTGGTATTCCAAATCTCGATATTGGCGCCCTTGTCAACCAAAAACTGCACGGCGCCGGGGAGATTCTTATAGGCCGCACCATGCATAGCGGTCTCGCCGTTCTTGTCGACGGCATTGATGTCCGCTCCGAGGTCTAGAGCGACTTGCATCGCCTCGATGACTTCACTCTCGGTTCCGGCGTCTTCGCCCGGAGAACGCGTGCCCAGGCCCGCCGCCGCCATGAGCGGTGTGCTGTTGTCCACGTTAGTGATTAACGGATCGGCGCCCAATTTTGCGAGGAATCGCATCATATCGGCGTCCGCGGTTCGCGCCGCCAGGAAAAACGTTGTTGCGCCGTTGGTATTCAAGCCGGTCAGCCCCACATTCACACGCTTGGTCATGCGCGCGTTCAAATCCGCGCCGTGTTCCACCAGCTTCTTAACGAATTCAAGGCTGGTCATTTTCCCCGACCCCTGCGGAGACGGGTCATTATCGCCGCCGCCCGACTTGCGAATCCAGGTGACCGTATGCAGAGCTGTATAGCCCGGGCCAATGGCATTGGGGTCGGCGCCCGCGTCGAGCAGCACCCCCCCCAGCTCGTAATGAGCGTTCGCGACCGCCAGGTGCAGCGCACTGATGCCTGCGCGCGGCGTCCGTTCACGCGCGTACATGTAGCCGGTGGCCTTGGGAACATTCACCGGTTGTATCGTCTCATTCACGTCGACGCCGGCTTTCAAGAATGCTTTAACCACGTCGATCTTCCCTTCGCGCACGGCGAATAGCATCGGCGTGAATCCGGAGCTCAAGCGCGCATGAATATCCGCCCCGGCCTTTATGAGCGCCTCCACCACTTCGACGTGACCTTCCGCCGCGGCCCACATCAAGGCCGTCTCGCCTTTTTGGCTTTCTTTGGCGCCGATACTGGCGTCGGCGGCAATCAGCGCATTGACGGTTTCGAGGTTGCCCGAGCGCGCGGCCGTCATCAAGGCAGTCTCCCCGCCGGCCAATGCCGTGTTGGGGTCAGCGCCGGCCTTCAGCAGCAGTTTGACGATAGCGGCGTTTCCATTCGTGCATGCCAAGGTGAGCGGCGTGATGCCGTACCGGTTTGCGGCTTTGACATTCGCGCCGGCTCGGATCAGGAGGCTAGCCGTCTCCACATCGTCTTGATGCACGGCCCAGTGCAGTGCGGTAGTTCCGTCGATCTGCGGCGCATTCACGTCCGCGTGCTTCTCGATCAGGGCGCGAATCGCAGCCTTATCCGATGCCTTCGCGGCATCCGCTAGTCGCGCGTCAGGACCGGCAGCAATCAGGCTGCCGACGGACAAAAGCGCGGCGAGTCCCCAGGGGCCAAACCGTTTCACGCACATCGTGGTGGTCTCCAATTCGCTGTGGTTCAGGCCGTGAGCGGATCCAGCAGCTCTTTCACCTTGCCCTGGCTATCGCCGAAAGAGTCCAGACGGACACCCGCTTTGTCCAACAATGTCAGGTGAAGATTGGCTAGCGGTGTAGGCTCCGCATACTTGATGTGACGGCCGCCCTTGAGATTGCCCGCTCCGCCGCCAGCGACCAGCATCGGGACATTGACGTGATCGTGAACATCCGGATTGCCCATGCCGCTGCCATACAGGTACATGGAATGATCCAGCAGAGAACCGGCGCCATCCTGCGTCGCCTTCAGCTTCCCGATGAAGTAAGCGAACAACTCCACATGGAAGGCGTTGATCTTGGCAACCTTCGCCAGCATTTCCGGATTGCCCCGGCTGTGTGTCGTCGGGTGATGGGGATCGCTCACGCCAATCTCGGGATACGTGCGAGTGCTGGTTTCGCGAGCCAGCTGGAAAGTCACAACTCGCGTTACGTCGCCCTGAAAGGCGAGCACCTGCAGATCGAACAGCAATTTTGCGTGGTCCGCGTAAGCTGCGGGCACTCCCACCGGACGATCCAGATCCGGCAAGTGATTGCCGGCTGCCTCGGCTTCGGCCTTTTGGATGCGGCGCTCCACCTCGCGAACAGTATCCAGATATTCGCTGACCTTATTGCGATCGCCCGCGCCCAGCTTCCTCTGCAGGCGGGAAATATCCGCAGTCACCCAATCCAGCAGGCTGGCGTTCTTTCGCAGTTCAGCGGTGCGTTCCGCCGCGCTGCCGCCCTCGCCGAACAGCCGCTCGAAAACCGCGCGCGGATGCGCTTCGGCCGGCAGCGGCGTAGTCGGCGACGACCAGGAGAGGTTGTTTTGATACACGCACGCGTAGCCGTTGTCGCATACGCCGATGGGAGTCAGCAGATCCATCGCGAGTTCGAGCGAGGGCACGCGCGTGTCCTGGCCGATGTGCTTGGCGGCGATCTGATCGACCGTCGTGCCCAGGAAGTAATCCGTGCTTTCCGTCCACTTGGCTTTGGCCGCGCTCAAGAAGGTGCTGTTAGAGGTCGCATGCGTGCCGGGATAGGCGTTCTTCAGCTCCATATTGGTGAACACGTTGAGCTGATCTTTATAGGGAGTCAACGAGTGCAACGTCGGAGACAATTCGCCCAGCATGCCCGCGGGACCGGGAGGGGTCCACTGCGAAATGATCGTTCCCATCGGGATGTAGACAAATCCCAGGCGCCGCACCGGGGCCGCCGCAGTCGCCGATTGCGCCGTCAGCGACGGGATCATCGCGTCCAGCAAGGGCAGAGCCAGCGTTGTTCCAACTCCGCGCAGGAATGTCCGGCGGTGTAAAGCCTTTTTCGTGATGATCATTAGAATCCCCTCATTGGAGCAGTATGGTCCCGGGATTTCACGGTGTCAAGGGTCCAACGGCAGGGTACACGGCGGTCGCAAGGGGATTTGACGGGTCCTGCTATTCTGTGTGGGACAAGGCTTTAGAATGCTCCGCCGGTGGCTGCTAATTCTCGGTTTGGTGGGTCTACTCGGCGCAGCGTACATGTTTATTCCCCGGCCGCGCCAAGCCAAGACAAAACCCGTCAAATCCCTGCAGATCGCGGGGGCAGATGCGGGTTATGTGTCTTCCGATGTCTGCGCGGAGTGCCATCGAGAGATCTGGGAAACCTACCGCCGAACAGGCATGGGACGTTCCTTTGCCCGAATTGGGGATGCGGCTCCTCTCGAGGACTACCAGGGAAAGAACACTTACTATCACAAAGCCTCAGACCGCTACTACACCATGTACCGGAAAGACGGCAAGGTGTATCAGCGCCGTCACCAGATTGGTTTCGACGGCAAGGAAACCAACGTGGTTGAGAAGGAAGTCAATTTTGCGCTGGGGTCAGGCAACCACTCGCGCACCTACCTGCACCAGGCGCCGAACGGCCGGTTGAGCGAATTGCCGGTGGGCTGGTACGCCGAGAACCAGGGCTATTGGGCTATGAACCCGGGTTACGACCGGCCCGACCAGGAGGACTTTCGCCGCCAGATCACCTATCAGTGCATGTTTTGCCACAACGGTTATCCGCAAATTGAAGAGGGCGCCGATGCCCCTGGGACTGCACCAGTATTTCGCGGGACGATTGCGAATGGCATCGATTGCCAACGCTGCCATGGCCCGGGGCGCGCCCACATCGAAGCCATGCAGACGGGAAAAACGCCGGAGGGGAGCATCGTAAATCCGGCGCGGTTGAGCCGCGAGCGTCAACTGGAGCTGTGCATGCAATGCCATCTGGAAACCACCAGTTTCCGCTTGCCCTCCGCCATCACTCGTTACAAGCGCGGTATATTCTCTTACCGCCCGGGGGAGCCGCTGGGAGACTACGTTCTGCATTTCGACCAGCCTCCCAAGTCCGGCCATGACGACAAGTTCGAAATCGCCCACGCGGCCTACCGGTTACGCCAGTCCGCCTGCTTTCAGAAAAGCAACCCGTCGATGCTGTGCACCACTTGCCATAATCCGCACGACATACCCCGCGGCCAAGAGGCGGCCCAGCACTACACTGCTGTCTGTCTTGGCTGCCACGCCGCCGCGGTGCAGAAGCTGGTCGCATCCAGCCGGCATACGGCGTCGCAGGATTGCACCGGATGCCACATGCCCAAGCGGCGCACCGACGACGTAGTGCACGTGGTCATGACGGACCATTACATCCAACGGCGGAAACCCGCTCGAAATTTGCTGGCTCCCCTGGCCGAAAGGATTGAGACGGATGACAACTCCTACCGGGGACGCGTGGATCTTTACTATCCGCCGAGCTTACGGGACAGCGCGCAGCAGGAGCTTTACCTCGCTGTCGCCCAAGTTCGGCAAGGTGCGAACTTGACGGAGGGCACTTCGCAGCTGGAAGCCGCGATTCAGAAGCACCATCCGGCGGAAGCCGAATTTTATTTCGAGCTGGCGGAAGCCTACCGCAAGAGCGGAAAGCCGGAGAAAGCCATCGACATGTTCCAGCAGACCCTCCGGCGAAAGCCCGATTTCTGGCCCGCGGTCCAGGGGCTGGGCGCCACACTGGCGCGATCGGGACGTCTGCCGGAAGCGAAAGAAACGCTTCTGAAAGCATTGCCCACGATGCCTGAAAACGCGGCGGTGCTGAACGATTTGGGTCTGGTGTATATCGGCACCGGAGAAACCCGCGAAGCCGTTGACACTCTCCAAAAGGCTGCGCGCATCGATCCCGATTACCCGGATACCTACAATAATCTGGGCGGAGCTCTGTCGCGGATGGGCGACCGCGCCGGCGCGGAGACGGCCTACCGAAATGCCCTTCAGGTGCAGCCCGAATTTGCGGAGGCCCACCGGAATCTGGCCAACTTGCTTGCCGATGGAGGTAATTTCGCGGAGGCGCAATACCATTTTCAAAAGGCAGTTCAGAGCAATCCGAAATACGCCGTCGCCCATTATGAATACGGGCTGGCGCTGGCGCAGCGCGAGCAATTTCGCCAGGCAAAAGAACAGTTCGAGGCGGCGAGCAAGACCGACCCGAACTTGGCTGAAGCCCACAACGCCCTGGGCGAAATGTTGAGCATCGAGGGCGATGCGAATCGTGCCATCCAAGCCTTCCAGCGGGCGGTGGCAGTCAAGCCCGACTTGGCAGCCGCCCAGTCGAACCTCGGTACGGCGCTGCTATTGCAAGGCCGGGTCGGAGACGCGAAGCCTCACCTGGAGCGCGCCGTCGCCCTGAACCCAGACCTTTTCGACGCCCATTTGAACTTGGGGCGAGCCTTGTCGCTAGAGCACGATGCGGCCGCGGCTGCCCACCACTATCGGAAAGCTGCCTCTAGCCCCGATCCTGAAATCCGCCGCGCGGCCGGCGAAGGCCTCAAGAATATCGGCCTGCCGTAACCACAGTGGCACGTCCGTCAGACTTGCCGGGCAACTGCTTTGAAACGGCACATATCGCGACCAAAGCTCGCCGGAAAACCCATGGTATTTTCAGCCCATACTGCCAAAATCATATTGACATCACGTCGGGCCCGGGATTAAACTACACCGTCGATTGCCATTTCGACTGAACTAGGGGTTAACGGGTGTAGTTGGTATCGTCCGTCGATTTCTTCGACCGACGCGAGGGAGGGGATTAAAATGCAAAGCTTGTCCAGAATCCGCACATTTTCGTCTGCATGTGCGCTCACGACCACACTGATTTTGCTCGCTGGTCTGCTGGTCTTTACCGCGACCGGCTGGGCACAGGTTACGACGGCAACGTTTTCCGGCACCGTCACCGATCCAACTGGAGCGGCCGTACCCGGCGCAACCGTCACTCTAACCCAAGACGACACCGGCGCTGTCCTTACCAAGGTCACCGGACGCGATGGCGATTTTCAGTTTGACTTCTTGCGCATTGGATCCTACACGATCATGATCGAGTCCAAGGGGTTCAAGCGGTACGCGGCGAAAGGTATAGACCTGACGGCTGGGCAAAGCGTTCGCCAAGCCTATCCGCTCCAAGTTGGCGACGTTACCGAGTCGGTCATCGTAGAAGCGTCTGCGCCACTGGTGAACACGGTGTCGGCGGAACAAGCCAACTCCTTCGATAGCAAAGCGGTGAAAGACCTGCCCTTAGCCCGGCGGAACTTTTCGGGCCTGCTGCGGGTGAACACTGGCGCCACCGTTGCAACCGGTGGGTCCGCCACCGGTCTTCGCCTCAACGGTCAAGGCAAGAACGGTACTGCCTATTCAGTGGACGGAACCGAGTCCAGCGGCAATCCGGAAGGTCGGAACGCGGGGAATTTCGGCGCTGTCAATTTTGTCGATCTTCTGAGCATAGAGTCGATTGAAGAGGTGCACATCGTTAAGGGTATTCTGCCAGCGGAGTATGGCGGCGCACTGGGTGGACAGGTCGATATCGTGACCCGCTCGGGCACCAACCTGATTCATGGCAGCGCGTTTGAGAACTTTCAGAAAGAGACTCTGAACTCGCGCGACCCGTTTGTGGCCACGAAAGTCCCCTTCACGTATAACCAGTTTGGCGGGTCAATCGGCGGCCCGGTCAAGAAGAATAAGATCTTTCTATTCGGCGCCTATGAGGGCTACCGTTATGAGCTGCAAAAGCGCGTAGAAATTACGGTCCCCACGCAAGCTACTAGGAACCAGGTGCTCACAGCGCAACCTGCTTATGCCCCCTCTTTTGCACTCGTACCCCTCCCGAATCAACCGTTATCGTCCCCGACCGCGACTTCTGGTTTGTATGATCAGATCGCGCCTGCCATAAACCGCGACAATCACTTTGACGTGAAAGGGGACATTCGGCTCACCGATAACTCCAATCTTTCTCTCACGTATACCCATGCGAGGCCCTTTGGGCAGACTCCGAGCGGCTATATCGGCAACGACAATCTGCAGTATGCGTACACCGATCGCGGCACAGCGTCGTATGTAATTGGCGGCGCCACTTGGACCTCGGAAACCCGCCTGGGATACAACAACAACGACGCCCACACCTTTGACCAGGCCTTCGAGACCATTTTGGGCGGGAGCGAAAAATTCAACGCGGGCAACCGCCTCGGGCGGCTGACCACCAACCTTGGTTGGAGCACCCAGTCATCGATGCAGGATCTCATCATTTCGGGACCCGCCACGATCTTCGGGGAGAAATTTTCCTGGCATCTGGGAAAGCATTCGCTTAAGTTCGGCGGCGTCTATACCCACCACACCAACGAGCGAAACAACCCTGAAGGCGTTGCTTACGGCTACCAGGGCTTGAGCGATCTGCTTGCCAATATTCCGACGACAGTCAACGCGTCTTTTGGCAATGGAGATAATACGGCGCATCTGTGGGAGCTAGGTTTCTTCGTTCAGGACGACTGGCATGTAAGCTCGAAGCTGACATTGAACCTGGGTCTCCGCTACGAATACAACGCTCATATGACCGCCGAAGCGTTTAACAACTCGGGCGCCGGTCTTTACAACCCCGATGGGCTGCGGAATCCTATAACAGCTGCTGTCGGTCCATTCCGGCCACAGGACAACCCGTATAACAGTGACCCCGTCAATTTTGGGCCCCGCTTCGGCTTCGCTTATAACATCGACGGTGGGAAGACCGTCATCCGCGGCGGAACGGGAATCATCTTCAGTCCCCAGATCATTGGGAACGTGATCAATTTAGTGGGCACGCAATATATCCCGAAGCGGATCATCTTTACTAAAGCAGAGGCAACTTCGCTCGGGATGAAGTTCCCCATGACGAATGACGACCTGCGAGTGCTCGCGCAGCAACAAGCCGTATCGCAGGGCTACACCAACATCTTCGCCATGATCAACCCCGATCTCCAGAGCCCTTACACGCACCATTACACGCTGGGACTCCAGCGCGAGTTGACCAAAGATCTAGTATTGGAAACTTCGATGGTCGGTGTTCGAGGGACAAAGCTTGACCTATGGCGCCCACTGAACGACCCGATCCGCAGCACCGGCGTCCGTCCGAACCCCCTGCTTCGAGCCACTTACTACTTGGACAATTCCGCGACTTCGAACTATGTGTCATGGCAAACCTCGCTGCGGAAGCGTTATTCCCACAACCTGAGCGCCAGCGTTCACTACACCTGGGGCAAGGCGCTCGCTTACAATGGCGGCGACATCGGCACCTGGTACCAGGGCGACAATACGCCTCGCGTGCAGGACTTCAACAATATTCGCGCAGAACACGCACCTGCCACCGGTGACATTACCCATTCCTTTGTTGCGCAAGCGGTGTACGACCTGCCGAGGCTGGCGAGTTTCAATCCGGTAGTGCATCACGTTCTGGGCGGCTGGCAGATCGGGGGCGTCTTTGACGCCCGCACCGGCGAGCCGTTATCGATCACCCAGCAGGGAGGCGTGCAGGTTGCTCGGCCGGACTATATTGGCGGGACTGCGATCAACAGTAATTATCGGGATACGCTCCAATACTTGAACAAGAGCGCTTTCGCCTTGGTGCCACTGTCGAGTGCGGGCCTGACCGTCCGGCCCGGTAACCTGGGGTGGGGCGAGATACGCGCACCCGGATTAGTGAATGTCGACCTTTCGCTGACCAAGGACATCCCGATCCGGGAGCGCATCCATCTAACCGTTCGCGCGGAGACTTTCAACGCGTTTAATCACTTCAACCCCAAAACGTCGGCCATCACAGCGAGTATCAATAGCGGCACCTTCGGCAGAATTACAGACGATGTAGGGCCGCGCGTGATTCAGCTCAACGGACGCCTGACTTGGTAGGATGTGAGAGCTATAATCCTATCCAGGGGTGATCTGCAATGCTGTACCGCCACGCCAAGTCCATGATGCTGGCAACTGGATCGAGGGCTCGCTCCATGAGCCTTTGGGCGGTTGGGATCGTTGCGGCGTGCACATTATGTCTGGGTGCTCCGCAGCAGTCGGTGGCACCGGAACGTTCGGTCATCAATCAGTATTGCGTCGGCTGCCATAACGCGAAACTGAAGACTGCCGGACTCGCGCTCGACACCCTCAGCGCGGAGAACGTCGACCAGCATCCCGAAATCTGGGAAAAAGTAGTTCGCAAGCTGGACGGCCGCTACATGCCACCGATCGGGCTTCCGCGTCCGGATGAAGCGGGCTATAACGCACTGGTATCGAAGCTGGAGCGCGCGCTCGATAGCGCGGCGGCGGCCAAACCCGACCCCGGCCGCACCGATACCTTCCGGCGGCTCAATCGAACCGAATATCAAAACGCCATCCGCGACCTTCTTGCGCTGGAATACGATGTAGCCCCGCTGCTGCCCAGCGACGAATCGAGCCATGGGTTCGACAATGTCACCGTGGGGAATCTCTCACCGGTGCTGTTGGAGCGTTACCTTTCGGCGGCGCGGAAGATCAGCCGGCTCGCAATCGGCAGTCCGAGTATTGCCGCAGGCGATGATTTCGTGGTTCAGCTTCCGGCCGACCTCACCCAGGACGTGCACTTCGACAAGCTTCCCTTCGGTACCCGCGGCGGAACCGTGGTTCATTACACTTTCCCGGTTGACGCTAAATACGAAATACAGGTGCGCCTTTCGCGAGACCGCAACGAACACATTGAAGGACTGAGCGGGCCCGAGCAAGTGGAGCTGACGCTGGATGGCGAGCGAGTGCAGGTTTTCACCGTGAAGCCGCCTCCCGGAGACCAGGATCATAGCGCGGTCGATAAGGACATGAACGCTCGCATATTGGTCAAGGCCGGTCCGCACGAAATCGGCGCCACGTTTATCACGCCCCGCGCGCCGCTGCTTGAAACCGAGCGCCAGCCATACCAGGCGCATTTCAACCTGGATCGGCATCCCCGCCTGCATGCGGCGATCTACACGGTTTCCATTCGGGGCCCTTATGAGACACAGGGCTCAGGAGATTCTCCCAGCCGCCGCCGGATTTTCGTTTGCCGGCCTGAGAAGCCGGCCCAGGAAGAAGGCTGCGCCAAACGGATCTTTTCCACTTTGATGCGCCGCGCCTACCGCCGGCCGGTCACCGATATCGATCTGCAGGTCCCGCTCAAGTTTTATAGCCAAGCAAAGTCCGAGGGTGGATTCGAGAACGGGATCGAAATGGGGTTGCGCGCCATCCTGGTGAGTCCCGAATTCCTGTTCCGCGTGGAGCAAGATCCCGCCGGCGTAGCGCCGCATACCGCCTATCGCATCAGCGACCTGGAACTGGCTTCACGGCTGTCTTTTTTCCTGTGGAGCAGCATTCCCGACGATGAGCTGCTGGATGCCGCCGCCCGCGGAAAGCTGCGGACGCCGGCCGTGCTCGAACAGCAGGTACGCAGGATGCTGGCGGATAGCCGCTCGCGGGCCTTGGTGAACAACTTCGCCGAGCAGTGGCTGTACTTGCGCAATCTGGACTCGACCAGTCCGGACATGCGCATCTTCCCCGATTTCGACGACAATTTACGGCAAGCCTTCCGGCAGGAGACGGAGCTCTTTTTCGAGAGCATCATGCGCGAGGATCGCAGTGTGCTCGACCTGCTGAAGGCAAACTACACGTTTGTCAACGAACGCCTGGCAAAGCATTATGGCATCCCGGACGTCTACGGCAGCCGGTTCCGGCGCGTCACGTTCAGCGAAGACGGCGGGCGCGGCGGACTGCTGCGCCAGGGAAGCATTCTGGCTGTGACATCCTATGCAACCCGCACCTCGCCGGTAATTCGCGGCAAGTGGATCCTAGCCAATATTCTGGGGACTCCGCCGCCGCCGCCGCCGCCGTTTGTCCCCGCTCTGAAGGAAAGTAGCGGAGAGGGCAGGACTCTCTCGATGCGGGAGCGCATGGCCGAGCACCGCGCGAATCCAGCCTGCGCCGGCTGCCATAAGCTGATGGACCCGATTGGCTTCTCGCTCGAAAACTACGATGCTGTGGGCCGTTTCCGCACTGCTGAAGACGGCAAGGCGATCGACGCCAGCGGGGGCCTTCCAGATGGCAGCAATTTTACCGGCGTGACGGGACTCCAGCAAGCCTTGCTGAGCCGCCCGGAGCTTTTTGTTGGCACTGTCACGGAGAAGCTGCTGACTTACGCGTTAGGACGCGGAGTCGAGTATTACGACGCCCCATCGGTACGAAAGATTTTGGCCGA
>Ga0105248_10004529_pt1 | contig 15376 bp, 8 predicted proteins | sample KBSS34metaG_FD_81524 | JGI IMG/M metagenome (GOLD analysis project Ga0105248, IMG submission 81524) | Switchgrass rhizosphere microbial communities from Kellogg Biological Station, Michigan, USA - KBS S3-4 metaG | ecosystem: Host-associated > Plants > Roots > Rhizosphere > Soil | place...
AGCCGCGCCTTGCCTTTGGCCTGCCGCGCGCGCGGTGACATCCGGATCCATTCGAGCTCGCGCTCGAGCGTCCGCTGCTTACGTGTTTCGGCCTTCTCTTCCTGCTGCAGACGATTCTGCTTCTGTTCCAGCCACGAGGAGTAGTTGCCTTCCCATGGGATACCGCGGCCGCGATCGAGCTCCAGAATCCAGCCGGCGACGTTGTCCAGAAAGTAGCGATCGTGCGTCACGGCCACGACGGTCCCGGCGTAATCCTTGAGAAACCGCTCGAGCCAGGCCACCGACTCGGCATCGAGGTGATTGGTCGGCTCGTCGAGCAGCAGCAGATCGGGCGACTGCAGCAGCAGCCGGCAGAGCGCGACGCGTCGGCGTTCGCCGCCGGACAGCTTCGTGACATCGGCGTCCGCCGGCGGCAGCCGCAGGGCGTCCATCGCCAATTCGAGCTGCGAGTCGAGATCCCACGCGTTCGACGCGTCGATCTTGTCCTGGAGCCTGCCCTGTTCGTCGAGCACCTTCTCCATCTCTGCGGGCGAGAGATCTTCGCCGAGCCTGGCGTTCACTTCGTCGTAGCGGGTCAGCAGCGCTTTGGTGGCGGCGACGCCCTCTTCGACGTTGCCGAGCACAGTTTTCGCCGGATCGAGCCGCGGTTCCTGATGCAGGAAGCCGATCGAAATCCCCTCGCCCGGAAACGCTTCGCCGATGAAGCTGGTGTCTTCGCCGGACATGATCTTGAGGAGCGAGCTCTTGCCAGCGCCGTTCAACCCGAGGACGCCGATCTTGGCGCCGAAGTAGAACGACAGCCAGATGTCTTCGAGCACTTTGGCATCGGGTGGGTGCACTTTCCCGAGCCCCTTCATCGTGTAGATAAACTGCGGCATAGGATCCAGCCATTTTACAGATCTGCACGCGTCAGGCGCTGATCAACGCTCTGATACCAGCTCTGCCGCTAAATTGGCCTCACTGGCCAATTTATTGGCCTCGACCGGCTATAAATAACCACTAAATAGGACTCTAGCGACACTTACAGAACAGTAACGTAACGAATGTCCTTGCGCAGCACTGCCCTATTCATCAAAATGGCTCAGTTAGTTTTGTGATTTTGCGACGTTATCTGTATCTGCCACGCGAAATCTGAAAAGAGACGATTATGACGACCTCACACGCATCCGCATCGGGATCCGGCCGGCGGCACGCACAGTTGTGGAGGTCGCTTGCAGCTGGGCTGCTCTCGATCGGCCTTGCCGCGCTCATCGCGCAAACGCACGGGCAGGCCCAAGGCCAGAACCCGCTGCCATACTCAACCGGATTTCTGGTCACCGGCAACTACGTCGTCGGCGGTGTCGACATCCAAGGCCAGAGCGTCAATGGTTTCTCGACCGGCACGATCCATATGTCGGGCGTGCCTAAAGACGCGGACATCCTGGCGGCCTACCTGTACTGGGAGACGATCGACCTTCCCGGTTCGGCCAATCTCAATCCGCTGACAACTCCGGTCAAGTTCCGCGGTCAGCCCGTGACCGATGCGAATGTGAAAGTCGTGAAAGGGAGTTCGGTGCCGGGAATCGGCGCGTCCTGCTACAGCTCCGGCACGCCGTTGACGCTCACGATGTTCCGCGCCGATGTGCTCCACCTCCTGAAATCGGATCCGAACGTCAAGAAGCCTGAAAGGCGTCTGGTCAACGACGCGGATTTGGTGACCAACGGTTTGGCGCTGAACACCGTCACGCTCCCGGAAGCGGGAAACGGAAACAACACTCCGCAAAGCGCGGGCGCCAGCCTGTTGGTCGTCTACCGCAATCCGGCGGAACCGCTGAGAAAGATCGTCGTCTACGACGGCGTCTACGTCCAGCCATCGCTGGACGCGCCGATGACGCAAACCCTCCGAGGGTTCTATCGATCGGCGATCCCGCCAGCGCCCGGTACCGTCGGCGCCCAGATCACGCACATCGTCGCGGCCGGACAGAAGAATACGCGCGATCAAGTGCTCTTCAACGATGGAGTCACCCTCACCAACCCCAGTGGGATGGATAAACTCATCGCGTCCGATCCGTTTCCCAACGCCCAGACGTCTTCCGACCGAGCCTGGGCAAGCCCGACGTACGACGTCAGCTCGTTGATGGCCCCCGGAAACAATTCTCTTGGCGGCTTCGGTGAAACTGCCACGACGACCGTCAATCACTCGGGCGGCGGCTCGTACGACTGCCTGACGTGGGCGGCGGTGATCTTCAGTACCGCGGTTGCGGACGTGGACAATGACGGCATCCCGGACGGATTGGAAGACGCCGCCGGAGGCCTCAAGGATCCGAAGGGTACAGATCTGATTCTTGGCGACCCCCTGCCAGACCTGTACGACATGGGCGCGAGCTCGGCGCACAAAGATATCTTCGTGGAAGTCAACGCCTTGAAAGCCGATGCGGGAACGCACTACGGCTCACCGACCGCGCCATTCAATGCCACGGCAGTCGACGGCACGGTGACAGACCTCGTCGGACACAATCACACGCCGGTGCCCGCCGTCATCAAGATGCTGGGTGAACGGTACGCTCTTAACGCGATCACCGCGCATTTCGACGTCGGCGATATCACCACGTACCACAACCTCGGCGCCGAGTACGCGTCCAGCGACGCCGACGGCTATCTCGTCCCGTCGTCCTTGGCCCGGGGCGGAGAGCTCATACGGGAAACGGCGTGCGTACCGGACACGCATGACCCGCCACAGTGGCACTGCCAGTTCCCGGATTATCCCGGCACGGTTGGCTGGATGGCTGGCTTTCAGCATTACCGGGACCAACCGGTCAAGCTCGATGGCACGGAATTCACAAACGCAGAGATCCAGGCGTGTCTCGCGGCTGGAACCTGCCCGCGAACACGATTCGATCCGATCCGCTACGGTTACTTCCATTACGTGTTGTACGCGCACGCGCGCGCCACGCCAAAGTCGCTTCCGTGCCTGGATTCACAGGGGGATCCGACGGACGTGGGATACGTCGAAACCGAGGTCGGCGAAGTCGGCAATTGCACCTGGCCCCTCGCTGAAACACCCAACATCGACTTCGACCCCGATAACTTCCACGTGCCGTCGAGCACATCAGGCATCGCGAACCTGCCGGGCAGCGGCGTCCTGATCACGCTCGGTCTATGGGACACGGTCAAGTTCGTGGGAACACCCTACATTCAGGCGGCGACCACACTGCACGAGCTCGGGCACAACGCGGATCTGTACCACGGCGGAATGTCGCCGAAGTGGGGCGATACGACTACGGCCACGTACGTCGAGCCGAACTGCAAACCGAACTACCTGAGCGTGATGAGTTACCTGTTTCAGGCGCACGGGCTGTTCACCGACCTGAGCGCGCTCCCCCAGGTGGATTACTCGTCGAGCGGCGACTACGGGAGCCTCAATGAGCTGTCACTGGCCGACGGATTCCTGAACGCGCCGCTACCGTACCGGACCTCGTGGTTTGCGCCTCTCCTGCCGAGCATGACGGCGGCCACGAGATTCTGCAACGGCGAGCCGTTCCCGAGTTCTCCGGCGGTTCCTCCAATGGGCCGCGTGGACGCCGCGAGCGTCCTCGACCCGATTGACTGGAACGCGAATGGCTTGGCCAATGAGATCATGCTGTCCCAGGACGTGAACCTGGACGGCGTCGCCAGCGGCCCCACGACCCCATTGCGCGCGTTCAACGACTGGGCACATCTCGGCCTCAACCAGATCGGCGCCGGCAGAAACATCTCGGGACTCTCGCAAGGCGACAAATTCGCGGAGGGCGACAAGTTCGCGGAGGGTGACAAGTTTGCCGAGGGCGACCGATTCGCCGAAGGCGACAAATTCGCGGAGGGTGACAAGTTCGCCGAGGGCGACAAGTTCGCCGAAGGCGACAAGTTCGCCGAGGGTGACAAGTTCGCCGAGGGCATCACTCTCGACGGCGCAGTGTCGGCCGGAGTGTTTCCGAACGACCTGAAAGCGTGCGTGGGCGGCGCGGCTTGTCCAGGCGCACCCTTGGACAGGACCTTCCTCGAGTGGAAGCCGGCGAATGCCGGCAACGCGGCGTCGTACCTCGCCTATCTGAAGTCCTATCAGCTGCCTAACAACCCACCCACGCCTGTGAATCCCCCTGCGCAGGTGGGAACGGCACCGGGCTCGACAACGGCCCTCCCACTTGTCGAGGAATTACCGAACGGGGTCAAGGTTTCGTATGTCGTCAGGGCCGATTTGGGCGGACCGCTGAGCCTCGAGTCCAACACGGCGACCATCACCGCGATCAACGAGGCTCCGGCGGCAAACGCCGACGGCTACGCCACCAATCAGGGCGTAGCCCTCAATGTGCTCGCGCCAGCCGGCGTCCTCGCGAACGACACAGACGTCGACAGCTGCGATCCGACCGACACTGGCTGCTCGTCGATCTTGAAGGCGGTTTGGGCCGCCGGGCCGTCGAACGGGACGCTCACATGCCCGGCGAACCCGGCCTTGCACGTGTGCACCGACGGCTCGTTCAGGTACACGCCGAATGCAGGCTTCGCCGGAACCGACACATTCACCTACCGTGCGAACGACGGGATCTGGAGCCGCGACGGTGTGACGCCACTCAGTCCGGACTCGATGGCCGGAACGGTGACGATCACGGTAAAAGACATCACGCCGCCGCTGGTGAACTTGACGATTCCGCCGCCGACGGGCTCGAACGGTTACTTCAAGACCATCCCCGTCCTGGCGGCGGTGGCGGCAGCCGACGCATCGAACGTGAGCGCGATCGCGTGCGCCGACAACGGCTCGAACATCGCGATTGGCAGCCTGGCCGGCATCGGAACCCCGGCGGCGGCCGGCATCCTGAGCCTGAGTGCTGAGGGCGCGCACAATCTGACTTGCACGGCGACCGACGGGGCCTCCCCGGCCAACAGCGGCGCGGCGCCTGGTTCCAACAACACTCGACTGGTCAAGATCGACACGATGCCGCCGGTCACGGTTTTCAATTCAGGACCGGCCGAAGGGGCCGAACTGTCGTTTGGCAACGGTCTGGCCGCGGGAGCAGCCGTCACGTTCGGGTTCTCGAATACGGATCCGACGTCAGCGACGAATCCGGCAACGAACTCGGGTGTCGCAACGGTCCAGTGTCAGTTCGATAGCGGTGCGTTCTCGGCCTGCACAAGCCCGCAAACGGTCAGCGGCCTGACCATCGGTCCTCACACGTTCTCGGTGCGAGCCACCGACAACGCCGGCAACGTCGGGACGGCGACGCGGTCGTTCAAAGTCGTCTACAGCTTCATCCTGACGCCGCTCAAGAGCCCGGCCACGCTCGGTAGTGCGGTGCCGATCGTCTGGCAACTCAAGGATCCGCAGGGTGCCCTCGTCAGCTCGCTGAGTACGCTGGTCAAGATGGAGAGCGTTTTCAATAGCAGCGGCGTGCCGTCCGGTGGCTGTGTCGCGTCCTCGACCGGAACCACCGAAGTGCTCTACAGCCCGGCGACCGGGGCGACCGGTAACAGCAGCTTCCGGTACGTTCCCCCATTCCAGTTCAACTGGGATACGACAACCGCATCGACGGCGCCGATCATCACAGGTAAGGGCTGTTACACGGTGCTGATCACCCTCAGCGATCAGTCGGTTGTGAGGATGACGAACGGCGTGCAGTTGAAGTAGATCGACGCGTCCACCGTTCGCGTCGGCGCTAGACTGCTAGCTGCCGGCGCGACGGCGGACGTCGGATAGGACGGGATCCTCGGTCGAGTTGCCGCGGATCTTCAGATACTCGCGATAGGAATTGACGGCCGCAGGATTCTTCAGCCCTTCACGAACCAGACCCTGGTAGTAGTAGACGGCCGGGAAGTACCCGTACGTGGGCTCCTCGTCCACCATCAGCGCCAACACCTCGCCGCGCCGATTGATGCAGCGCTCGAACTCGGAATCGGCCTGCGGATAGGCGCGGAGCTCGAGGTAGGCGCGCCCGAGATCGAAATGCGCCAGCCAGGTGTCCAGCACGTCGGTCGCGTCCGTCAGGATCTTGATCGCCTGCTTGTAATCCTTGTTCTTGAGGGCGATTTCCCCTTCGATGATTTTCCCGTAGGCCTGAGGTTCGGCCGGCAACTCGGCGGAGAGACCGGCTGCGAGCGTCCGCGCCTTGGCGACCGCGTTCGCCTCGACAAAGATCCGGGCTGCGAGGAATCGGATCGGCACGGCGTTGCTGTTCTGCAGCGCCTTTTCGGCGGCCGCAAGGGCCGCGCTCTTCTGCCCTCGCATGAGGTGCGCGTATGCAAGCGACGTGAGCTTTCGGGCTGCCCTGTCGTTGTTCTTGGCAGCCAGGTACATGGTCGCGTTCTGCTCGAAAATCCCGGCGGCATCCGAGAAGCGTCCTTCGTACAGGGCGACGTCGCCCAAACCTGACGCCGACCAGGACGCGCCACGGGGCCCGATCGTGGCGAGCTTTTGGTAAATGGCCGTCGCTTCGGCCAGCTGGCCCTGTCCCAACCGCGCGAAGGCCAAGGCGAGCGTCGCCAGATCGGTCGGCTCCTCCAATGTATTGAACTCCCGCTCCGCGCCCTCGAAATCTCCGGCGTAGTCCGAATGGATCGCCAGATTGGCTCGGAATGGTACGCGTTTGGGCAGGATTTGGACGGCCTGTCGCATTTCATCGACCGCCTCGCCCATCTTTCGCAATGTCGCCAGACAGACGCCGCGGTTGTTGTGCGCGACCGCGTCAGCCGCGTATTGGGCGATCAGCTCGCCGTACTCTTTCACGCACTGCTGAGCGTCTCCAGTGTTCATGTAGTAAGAGGCGCGGATGGCAAACCGCTCGCGGCCCGTCATGCCTTCGAGATGGAGGAGCGCTTCCTTGGAGTACTTCTCGGCATCCTGAAGGTTGCCGAGGTTCACCGACATGACGGCTACCCCCTGGTAGCCAAGACCGAAGTTTGGATCCAGTTCCACCGTCTTCAAGAAACTCTGTCGTGCCTCCTCGAACTTGTTGTTCGCCTGGGCATCGATGGCCGCCGCGTAATGACTGGCTACTTCCATGGACGTGGTCGACAGACTCTTCATCGCGAGCAACTGTGCCGAGTCCGAGGTCTCGTCGCCGAGCGCCTTGCGCACCGTGGTGACCAGCTTCGTCGCCCCGCCGAGCACCTGGTTCTTGTTCGACACGCGAGTTCTCGTGCTGGCCAGTTCCTTCCCGGTCACTGTTTGAGCCGCCTTCAGCGCGATCTCAAAGCCGTTTCCCCGACGATCGATCGAACCAGCCAGGACGACACCGACGCCCTGCTTCAACGCGAGTTCGCGCGCCGAGACCTCGTCAAGCTTTGCGGGGGTCGGCACACCGAAGGCCCCCCGGACTCTGGCCCGATCGTAGGCGCTGATGAAGCCTGCGGATTCAAGCGCGCGCCGGATCATCGGCTCCAACGTGTGATCGAACTCAGCATCGCCCGTGCTGTTCTGGAAGTCCGCGATGACGACCGTTACAGGGTCGTGCTGTTTGGGCACTGGCGGCGTCCGCGTCAGCCACCACGTTCCAGTCACCAACCCGCCCACGAGCACCACGGCCGCCGCGATCATCCGCGGCGTAAAGCGGCGCGGTATCGGGATCGGAACGCCATTCTCGTCGAGTCGCTCGAGATCCGCCGCCAGGTCCGCGCTGGTCTGGTATCGCTTCTCGCGGTCCGGTTCGAGGCACCGCGCGACCATTCGGTCGAGCGCCTCGGGGACCTCCGGCAGGACCGATCTCGGTGGGGGTGGCGGCTGTTCCATCCGCCCTTGCAGCTCGGCGATCGCGCTCTGTGCGTGCTCGGCGCGGCGCCGGCCGACCAGCAGGTCGTACAGGATCAGGCCGAACGCGTAGATATCGGCGCGTTGATCGACCGCCTGTCCCCTCGCCTGCTCCGGCGCCATGTATTCGACGGTACCGACAACGGCGCCCGCCATCGTCGTCGAGAACTTCGCCGCCGACTTGCTGAAATGTTTGGGCAACCCTTCAACGACCGTCGCCGCCGCGGACGGCGCGCCGGACGAAAGCGCGATCCCGAAGTCCATGATCATCGCCTCGTCGTCGGCGCCGATCATGATGTTCGCTGGCTTGAGGTCCCGGTGAACGACGCTGGCGGTGTGGGCGGCCACCAGTCCCGAGACGATACCGCGAGCGATGCGCAGGATCTTCGGGATGGGTAGGCGGCCTTCGTTTCTCGAGACGGTCGCCAGATCCGCGCCGTCGACGTAGGGCATCGTGATGTACTTGATGCCCAGCATCTCGCCGATGTCGTGAATGCGCACGACGTTCTTGTGCGTGACCTGGCGCGCGAGCAGCAGCTCGCGTTTGAATCGCCGCTCGACTTCGGCCGCCGCCGTCGGATCGGCCATCACTTCGGGGCGAATCACTTTGATCGCGACCGATACGCCGAGCTCGGCGTCCCACGCCTGATACACGGCGCCCATGCCGCCGATGCCGAGCAGACGGATGATGTGGTACCGCGCGCCGAATGCCGATCCGACCTCGAGCGGTCCCTCTTCGGATGAAGCGGCCGCGGCCCACGGCACCACGGTCTCTGACTCGTCCTGCCGCGGCTCCCCGGCCCTCGAGATGCCCGGGATCATGGTCTGGGCTTCGGCGATTGGCGATGGTTGGGATGGGGCAGAATCAGGAAAAATGGTCAGCGCCTCGGCAAGCTCCGGGCGGCCCTGAGACGTGGTGGGTGGCGGCGTCTGGAGACCGGTCGCAGTCGTCCGTACGCGGCTCGCCTCGCAGCGGGGGCAGCTGTGCGCGGAAAAAGGGATCTCACTCCCGCAGCGACTGCAGACCATGGTATGCGCTTGTCTGTGCCGGAACCCCTCGATGATAGCATGGCCAGCCGGCATTCACGGGTCGGCAACGAGACCCCCGATTTGCAGGATTGCCTCGTGAATCCGGCTGTTTTCAGTCAACCCTGATGCGAGCGGTGCGTCGGATCCTTCACGTCGACATGGACGCTTTCTATGCGTCGGTCGAACAACGCGACCAGCCGGAATTGCGAGGCAAGCCGCTGGCCGTCGGCGGCCAGCCCACCCGGCGCGGCGTGGTCGCCGCCGCGAGCTACGAAGCACGCGCATTCGGTGTCTATTCAGCGATGCCGATGGCGACCGCGGTGCGGTTGTGTCCGTCGCTGGTCATCGTCCCGCCGGATTTCGCGCGTTACAAGGCGGCGTCGGACGCGGTGTTCTCGATCTTCCGCGAGGTGACGCCGCTGGTCGAGCCGCTGTCGCTCGACGAGGCGTATCTGGACGTCACCGAGAATACCTGGGGCGAGTCATTCGGCACGGCCGTCGCACGACGGCTGAAGGAGAAGATTCGAGCCGAGACCGGACTGACGGCGTCTGCGGGCGTCGCGCCGAGCAAGTTCCTGGCAAAGATCGCGTCCGGTTGGAAGAAGCCCGATGGTCTCACGGTCATCAGCCCCGAGCGGGTCGAGCCGTTTCTACAGAAGCTCCCGGTCGATGCCCTGTGGGGCGTCGGACCCGTCACCGCGAAAAAACTGCGGGCGCGCGGTATCGAGCGGCTGGTCGATGTGCGAACGGTGGAAATGGATCTGCTCCGCGGTACGGTCGGCAGCCTGGCCGATTGGTTGCGGCAGCTCGCCAACGGCATCGACGACAGACCCGTCGTGCCGAATCGCGAGGCGAAGTCGTCAGGATCCGAGAATACCTATCCCGAAGATCTGACGGACCTCGACACGATCCGCACCGAGATCGCGGAGATGGCGTCGCATTCCATCGCGTGGCTCGCGCGCCGGCAGCGTTTGGCGCGTACCATCACCATCAAGGTGCGGTACAGCGATTTCACGACGATCACTCGCAGCCACACCGCCGAGGCGACGCGTGACCCATCCGATCTGACCGCGCGCGCCGTTCGCTTGCTGGAGAAAACGGACGCAGGCCACCGGCCGGTGCGATTGCTCGGCGTGAGCTTGCACAACTTCGCCGCCGAAGAAGAGCCTGCACCAGAAGATCGCGATCGGCTGCCCTTCGGCGGCACAGAGGACACAAAGGAAACAAAGGACACAGAGGGCGAAGAGGACAACCCTTTGTGACCTTTGTTCACCTCTGTGTCCTTGGAGGGTTTTTTGACAGATACATGGAATCCGACCCAGTACGACAAGTTCCAGCGCGAGCGTGAGCAGCCGTTCTACGACCTGCTCGCCATGATCCGGCCGTCGCCTGGGATACGCGTCGTCGATCTGGGGTGCGGGACCGGGAAGCTCACGCGTCAGCTGCACGCGCGTCTGGCGGCGCGCGAAACCCTTGGGATCGATCGATCGGCGCGGATGCTCGCCGAGCAGCAGAGCGCGCCGCCGACACCAGGCCTCAGCTTCCGCGTCGGGACCGTGGAATCGTTTCTCGACGACGACGGCGCGTACGATCTGGTGTTTTCGAATGCCGTCTTTCACTGGATGGCCGATCACGAACGTCTGCTCGGACGATTGGCGGACAAGCTCGCCCCAGGCGGTCAGCTCGCATTCCAGGTGCCGGCGATGCACGACGAGGCGTCACACCTGGTCGCGGACGAGCTTAGCGCGGAGGAACCGTTCGCATCTGCGCTCGGCGGTTGGCGGCGCGCGCGGACGGTCCTGGCGCCCGAGGCCTACGCGCGGCTCCTGTTTCGGCTCGGATTCGCCGATCCACAAGTGCGCCTGATCGTCTATCCTCATGTCCTGGCAAGCCGAGAGGCCGTCATCGAATGGATGCGCGGCACGCTGCTCGCCGAATACGAAAAACGGCTGCCGCCGGATCTGTTCGTGCAATTTGTCGAGGCGTATCAGGCGCGCCTGGTTCCGCAGCTCGATTCGGCGCGGCCGTTCTTCTTTCCGTTCAAGCGCGTACTGGCATCATGCTCAAAGGCACCCGCGACGGCATCTTGAAGAAGGTCCAGCCCGTGAGCATTCACGGGCAGGTGTCCTGGGACGTCTTCTTCACCGACGTCGACGATCCCGACGGCCAGATTACGGTCGCGCGCATCGGGCCGGAGGCGGTCATCGGCAGCAACCTCGAACCCGGCGATCGCATTCAGGTCGAGTACCTCGTCGGTCAGGCCGTGCGGGTCACGCGGGTCGTGCCGACCGCTTAGTCCCCTAGTCCCCGACAGCCCGCCCCTAGCCCCTAGACCCAGCACCCAGCCCCGACAGCCAGCCCCGAGCCCCCAGCCCCTACGGCTTCTTCTCTACCCTGACCGTCCGGAGCTCCACGCGCGCATTCGGCGTTTCACCCGTGCGCGGCGTCGCCTCAATCGCATCGACGGCCGCCATGCCATCGACCACTCGCCCGAACGCGGTATAGACGCCGTCGAGCGCCGCCGACGTGCCGGTGCAGATGAAAAACGACGTCTGCGCGCTGTCGGGAGCGTCGCCACGCGCCATCGACACGATGCCCTTGACGTGCTTCGTGTCGTTGAATTCGGGCGGTAGATTCCGCACCAGCGCCTGCTGCTTCTCGGTCAGCCCGCCGGTCCGGCTCGAGAGCGCGCCGGTCTGAATGACGAAGCCCGGGGCCACGCGATGAAACGCCATCCCGTTGTACACGCCTGCCGCGGCGAGGCGCATGAACTGACGAACGGTGTCGGGCGCCTTGTCGGTCAGGAATTCAATCGTGATCGGTCCGGACGCGGTGTCGAGCACCGCGCGGTACGACCCGAGTTCCTTTGGCGTTTCGGTGATGAAGGGCTCGGCGGGCGTGTCACGGATGGTGACGTGGCGGATCTCGATCCGCTCCGCCGCGACCCCCTTGTCGTCGACCGGCATCTCCGAAATCTTCTGCAGCACCTCGATGCCCTCGGAGACGCGGCCGAACACAGTGTATTGATTGTCGAGCGCGGGCTGGTCGGCGAGGACGATGAAGAACTGGGCGCCGGCGCTGTCGGGCCGTCCAGGCACCAGCACCGCGGCGACCGATCCGCGCGTCATCTTCGGAGCCCGCGCTTCTGCCTTGACGGCGTTTTGTCCACCGGTTCCGTACAACGCCCGCTTCGCCGGATCCTTGCTGAGTGGATCGCCGCCCTGCACCATGCCGTACTTCACCGCACGGTGAAAGGTGGTTCCGTCATAGCCACCGTCGGCCGCCAACTTCATGAAATAGGCGGTCTGATTCGGCGCGGCGGCTGGCGTGAGATCGATGACGAACGTGCCGGCCGCCGTGTCGACGACCGCTTGTTTCGGGGCGACGGGGTCCTGTAGCGCGGGGCTTTCCGCCTTCGCTAAAGCTACGGCGGACCGCCGAAGCCTTGGCGTCGGCTGGTCAGCCCCGCGAACGCGGCCCTGCCCGCCTTCGCGCGTTGCGCTTCGGCGCGTCTCGCCGTAGCTCGCTTGGGATCCGTCGCGAGCGGAGGCGGAAAAGGGCCGCGCTACGGCAAACAGCGCGATTAGGACGCAGGCGCGTCGAAGATGCGGGCAGCGTGCCATATGTAGTGAAACCCTGAAATCAGCGTGATCGCCAGCGAGGCGAAGATGCCGAAGTCAACGATCGCCGAATGGTAGCCGAGGTAGTTGAAGACCATCGCGGCCACCGCGGTCACGATGTACGTGGCCGTAGCGGTCTTGCCGTAAATCGACGGCTGGAACGTTCGACGTCCCACCGCGAAGTTCACGATCGCCACGGTCAGCACGATGCCGACATCGCGGCTGATAATCAGCACCGTGAGCCAGATCGGCAGCCGATTGGCCAGGCCGAGTCCGGGCAGCGTGAGGACGATGAACGTGGTGACCAGCAGCAGCTTGTCGGCCATCGGATCGAGCCACGCGCCGAGCGTCGTCTTCTGGCCCGAGCGACGCGCGATGACGCCGTCGAGCGCGTCGGTCAGGCCCGCCGTCACGAACACCGCGAGCGCCGATCCGAGATAGCCGTACACGACCAGGATGACGAACGCGGGGATCAGGAACATCCGCAACAGCGTGAGCTGATTGGCGGGCGTGAGCATCGTCATCGCGGACCCGCGAGGGCCTCCAGTTTCGCGATGGCGTCGGTCGCCTCGGCACCGGTGACCGGGCGGGACGGCTGAAAGGCGTTCTCGCCCGCGACCGCCAGGACGCCCGACGCGACCGCGGCCGAAGCGGCCGGATACGCCAGGTGGCTCGACGACAAGTCGCTGAACTTCAGCCGCGCCGCCTCCCACGTCTTGATCTTGTCCGGACGCTGCGCGGCGGCACGCGGCAGCAGACGCGCCACGGCCTGCGCCAGATCCGTGCGGCGGACGACCGTCCGCGGCTGGAAGGCGTGGTTCGCAAACGGCTCCATGACCCCGGCGCGGGCCACCGCCATGATCCAGGTCGCGGCCCAGTTACCGCGCACGTCGGTGATCACGACGGCGTTCGAGCGTGCCGCCGGCAACAGCGTGCGGAGGCGGATGCCGATCAGCGCCGCGAGATCGGCGCGCGTGATCTGTGGCGCCTGATCGATGGCGCGGAACTCCGCCGGCAGCCTCGCCAGCTCCAGGCGCGCGCGCACCGCGTCGAGGCGCTTCTGCAGATCGGCGTTCGCCTCCAGCGCCAGCGCTTCCGTATAGGCCTTGGCCGCGCCTTCGAGATCCTCACGCGCGTCGAGGATTTCGCCGATCTGTGCGAGCGAGCGCGCATCGGTCGGTTCGAGCGCCGTCGCCTTGCGAAAGTGTTCGAGCGCCGACTCCACGTCGGCGGGCGTCGCTTTCTGCCGCTCGACCCCGGCGAGCTCGCGATACAGGAAGGGGCTGTCGGGCGAGCTCGCAATCGCCGTGGTATAGGCACGGATCGCCTCGTCGAGGCGGCCGCCGCGCGCCGCCTGCCGCGCCTGCTCGAGGTTGCGCTCCATGCTCCGGAACTTCAGAACTTCGACGCGCCGCCGGAGGTCGGTCTGCGCCGGATCGATCGCCAGCGCCGCCTCGAAGGCGGCGACCGCCTCGGGTTCGCGATCGAGCGCGAGCAGCGCCTGTCCGCGGCCGAGCACGGTCGACAGATCTCCCGGCGGCTGACCGATCTCCAGCGCCTTGTCGAAATGCGGCAGCGCCGCCTTCGCGTCCTTCCGCGCCAGCTCGATGTAGCCGAGGGCCGTCTCCGCTGGATAAAACGCCGGCACCGCCTTCAACGCCGCGGCAAACTCGCGCTCTGCCGCCTTGAAATCGCCGGCCTGCAGAAACGCCCAGCCGCGCCGCTGGTTCTCTGCCGCGCGGCTGCCGGCCAGCGCTTCGGGCACCGACGGCTGCACGAAATCGGGAAACTTCGGCGCTGTCACCACTGGCGCCGGGACCATCTTCGGCGCGCACGCGCTGATGGCGACCGCCGCGAGGAGCACGAGTCTTCGCATCGTAAAAATTCTACTCGGTCCGGCTAAAGCCGGACACTACGTACCGCTAAAGCCGGACTCTTCGTACCGCTAAAGCCGGACACTCGGTCCGGTAAAGCGGACACTACGTACCGACAGTGTTCCGGCGACGAGTCGTGTCACGGCGCATGCAGGCAGTAATGTAGTGTCCCAATGTCGTGTCCCGGCTTCAGCCGGACCTCACTCGGCCCCCAAGCGGCTCAAGAGCCGCCGCGGGACGTCGGCGACAATCGACACCTGGCCGTCGCGTGCCTCGTGCTGCACGACCCGCGCGTGCCGGTACAGCCGCGCGATCCGTTCTCGGTCCGGCGGGTTGTCGAGGTCGAACGTCAGCGTGACGCGCCGCACGTCCAGCGCCAGGCGCGACGCCACGGTCTCGATCAGCTCGTCGATGCCTTGCCCCTCGAGCGCCGAGATGCACAGCGCGGCTGGATCCCGATCCTGCAACCGCCGCCGCTCGTCGTCGGTGAGGGCATCGCACTTGTTGTAGACCTCGAGCAGCGGCACGTCGACCGCGCCGACTTCGCTCAGCACCTGATTGACCGCCGCCATGCGGCGGTCGCGGTCGCTGGCCGACGCATCGATGATGTGCAGCACGAGATCCGCGTCGGCGGTTTCTTCGAGCGTCGCGCGAAACGCCGCGACCAGCGCGTGCGGCAAGCGGTCGATGAACCCGACGGTGTCCGACACCAGCAGCTCGCGGCTGTCGGGCAGCCGCACCTGGCGGACCAGCGGATCGAGCGTCACGAACAGCGCGTCCGAGGCCTCGGCGTCGGCCCGCGTCAGGACGTTGAACAGCGTCGTCTTGCCAGCGTTGGTGTAGCCGACGAGCGCGACGGTCGGCACCGAGGCCTTGTGGCGGCGCTCGCGCAGCTGACCGCGCCGCTTCCTGACGTGCTCGATGTCCTCGGACACCGCGTGGATCCGGGTGCGGATGCGCCGACGGTCGGTCTCGAGCTTGGTTTCGCCGGGGCCCCTGGTGCCGATGCCGCCGCCGAGGCGCGACAGCGCGTCGCCAGCGCCGACCAGCCGCGGCAGCAGGTATTTCAGCTGCGCGAGCTCGACCTGCAGCTTGCCTTC
>Ga0105248_10004530_pt1 | contig 15374 bp, 9 predicted proteins | sample KBSS34metaG_FD_81524 | JGI IMG/M metagenome (GOLD analysis project Ga0105248, IMG submission 81524) | Switchgrass rhizosphere microbial communities from Kellogg Biological Station, Michigan, USA - KBS S3-4 metaG | ecosystem: Host-associated > Plants > Roots > Rhizosphere > Soil | place...
ACGGTCAATCCGAGAGTCTGCTGCAGGGCGCGAATCTCCTCGCGCATCGAACGCCGCAAGCGGGCATCGAGGTTCGAGAGCGGCTCGTCGAACAGCAGGACATCGGGCTTGAGGACCAGCGCGCGCGCGACCGCGACGCGCTGCTGCTGCCCCCCCGACAGCTGGCTCGGCCGGTGCCGCCCGCGATGCGCGATGCCGACGCGGTCCATCACCACGTCGACGCGCCGCTTGCGTTCGCCGGCGGCAACCTTGTGGTAGAGCAGCGCGAGCTCGATGTTGTCGCGTACGGTCAGTTCGTCGACCAGGTTGAAGCTCTGGAAGATGAAGCCGATGTTCGCCTTGCGCACTTCGGCGAGCTGGCTCTCGCTCAACCCCGCAACTTCCTTGCCGTCGAACTGGTACGAGCCGCTCGACGGGCTGTCGAGCATGCCCATCAGGTTGAGCAAGGTCGATTTGCCGCATCCCGACGGGCCCATGATCGCGACGAACTCGCCTTGCGCGATATCGAGGTCGATCGCATCGAGCGCGCTCGTCTGAACCGTATCGGTTCGATATACGCGTGACAATTCGCGCATGTGGATCATAATGCTTCCTTTCACGAACGGAGGTCGAGCCGGCTCTTGTCGGTAAAGCCGGTGTAGGGGGAGGTGATCACCTTCTCGCCGGGGGTAAGCCCGTCGAGCACTTCGATCGTTTCGCTGTTGCGGCGGCCGAGGCGAACGTTGCGCTTGATCGCGCTACGGCCATTGGGCGCGACGACGAACACCCAGGTGCCGCCGGTGTCGTTGTAGAAGGCACCGTTGGGCACCAGCACCGCCGGAGTGGGATCGCCGAGCGTCAGCCGCGACTGCAGCGTCTGGCCGCGCTGGACCTGGCGGGGCTCTTCACCGACGAATTGCAGGTCGATCTGGAACTGGCCGTTCTGCACCTGCGGATAAAGCTTGGTGACGCGCACGGTGAATTGCTTGCCGCTCCAGTCGAGCGTGGCCCGCTGGCCGATCGCGACGCGGCCGAGATAGAATTCGTCGACGCCGGCCTGAAGCTTGTTGTGCCCCGGGCTGTCGATCTGGCCGATGCGTTCGCCGCGATTGAGCGACTGGCCGACCTGGATCGTGAACCCCGAAAGCTGCCCCGCGACCGGCGCGCGCAGATTGAGCGCGTCGAGATTGGCCCGCGCGATATCGAGGCTCGATTGCAGCGAGTTGACCGATTCGCGCAGCTTGGCGAGCTGACTGTTTTGCAGCCTGCGATCGGTTTCCTGCGTGCGGCGGAACAGTTCGGAGCGGCGCACCTCATAGTCATATTGATCGCTGGTGTCGGCGAACTGCTTGCGCGGCACGAAGCCGCGCTCGGCCAGCCTGGCTTCGAGATCGCGCTGACGCTTGGCCTTTTGCGCGGCGAGCTTCGAATCGAGCAGCGCACGCTCGTCGGCGAGCTGGGTCTGCGCGAGCGCGAGCTCCTGGCTGCGCATCGCGTTGATCTGCTGTTCGACTTCGGCCTGGTCGCGCAACGTCGAGAGCTGGAGATCGGCGTTCGACAGCACCGCGATCATCTGGCCCTTGGCGACCGTCGCGCCATCCTCGACCAGCATACGCTCGACGCGCCCGCCTTCGACGGCATCGATGTAGACCGTGAGCAGCGGCGTGACCTTGGCACGCAGCGGGATGAAGTCGTTGAAATTGCCCTGGCTGACTTGCGATATCGTGACATGGTCGGCCGCGATGGTTTCGCTGGACCCGCTCGGCGCGAACCACCAGAAAAGCAGTGCGAGCAGCGCCACGCCGATCGCGCCACCACCCCATTTGAGGCGCGGCGAGAGTCGCTTGCGCTCGATCACCTGGTCCATCCCTGCGCCGCTCGACGGCCGGTCGGACACGCTTTCCTGTTTCATGCGGACGACGCTCATGTTCGGAAGTGGAGCAATGACTGTGCCAAGTGCCGCGTCAGGAGGGAATGGGGAGGCTGATCAGCCGGGCTGTCCGATTCCGAACATTCGCTGTCCGATCGCGGACGCTCTCCATCTCTACACCGTCATCCCGGCCGAACTGCCGGGATCCGCCGGGAGACAAGGGAAGGCCCATAACCTCTATGGATTCCGGTGTGGACGGGCGGATCCCGGCACTTCGGCCGGGATGACGGTGGATGGGGTATGTCAGCCTCTGGCACGCATTTTGATTGTCCGGTTCCGCACAGTGACTGTACGGGGATGGACAGGATGGGAGCGCCTGAGTTCGACTTCTGCGTCGTGATCGACGACGACGAGGACATCCTCGTCGCCGCGCGGTTGCTGTTGCGAAACCTGTTCGCCGAGATTGCGACCTTCCGCGCACCGGAAGATGCGCTGCCGGTGATCCAAGCGCGCCGGCCCGACGCCGTGCTGCTCGACGCCAATTTCGCGCGCGGCGCGACCAACGCCGCCGAAGGGCTGGCGTGGCTGGGCAAGCTGCTCGCGGTCGATCCCGACATGGTGGTGGTGATGATCACTGCCCATGGCGGCGTGCAGGTCGCCGTCAATGCGATGAAGCACGGCGCTACCGATTTCGTGTCGAAGCCCTGGTCGAACGAAAGGCTGCTCGCGACGGTGCGCACTGCCGCGACGTTACGGCGCTCGCGCGGCGCGGTGAGTACCGAACGCGCCAAGGTGGCGGCGCTCGCCCAGCCGGTGACCGGCGAGACTCCGTTGCTCGGCGAATCGCCGGGGATGGCACGCGTGCACTCGCTGGTCGCACGCGCCGGCCCCACCGACGCCAATGTGCTGGTCCTTGGCGAGAACGGCACCGGCAAGGAATTGGTGGCGCGCGCGCTGCATCATGCGTCGCTGCGGGCCGAGCGCGTGATGGTGACGGTCGACCTCGGTGCCGTCTCCGAAACGCTGCTCGATTCCGAGCTGTTCGGCCATGTGAAGGGCGCGTTCACCGATGCGCGCGCCGATCGCGTGGGCCGGATCCAGGCAGCCGACGGCGGCACGCTGTTCCTCGATGAGATCGGCAATCTGCCGCTGCACCTGCAACCAAAGCTGCTCACCGTGCTCGAGCAGCGTCAGGTGACCCCGGTCGGCGCGAACCGACCGATACCGGTCAACATCCGCGTGATCGCCGCGACCAATCTGAGCCCCGAACGGCTGCGCGACGAACGCCATTTCCGCCAGGATCTGCTGTTCCGGCTCAACACCGTCGAAATCGAGCTGCCGCCGCTCCGCGAGCGCCGCGAGGACATCGCGCCGCTCGTCGACCATTATCTCGCGCTCTATGCCCGGCGCTACGACCGCCCCGTCCCCGCGCTGAGCGACGCCGCGCGCGCGGCGCTGGTCGCGCACGACTGGCCCGGCAACGTCCGTGCGCTGCGCCATGCCGTCGAGCGCGCCGTGATCCTGTCGACCGGCGGGCCATTGGTACCCGACGACTTCCCGCTCGGACCGTCGCGAGCGCGGATCGCACCCGAGGCGGTCGTCGCGCCCGGCGCCGTCGCCGACCTCAACCTCGATCGCGCAGAGCGCCGGCTGGTCGAGGAGGCGCTCCGCAAGCACGGCTACAACATCTCGCTCGCCGCTGCCGAACTCGGGCTGTCGCGCGCCGCCCTCTATCGCCGCATGGAGAAACATGGGCTTTGACCGGCGCTTTACGCTCGGGCTGTTCGCCTGCATCCTGGCGCTGATCCTCGCGCTGGCGGGGACGGCGGCAGTGTTCAGCGCGCCGGGGTTCGCGGCAGCGCGGATCGTCGCGCTGGCGCTGGTCGGCGCGATGGTATGGGCGCTGTGGGCGCACGTCACGCGCACCAATATCGCGATCGCGCGGTTCGTCGACGCACTCCATTTCGGCGACACCGCAGTGCGGTTCGAGAGCGCCGAGGGCGCCGGCTTCGCAAGGCTCGGCCGCGCACTCGACCAGGCAATGGACCGCGTGCGCGAACGCCACGAAGCGGCCAGCGGCGAACTTCGCTTCCTCGAAGCGCTGGTCGACGACATGCCCGTCGCGCTGCTCACGATCGATGAGGATGGGCAGGTGACCTCGGCGAACAAGGCGGCGCGGCGACTGTTCCGCGATGCGCCGGGCACGCATGCGAGCGATTTCACCGGCTATGGCTCCACCTTCGCCAAAAGGCTCGCCGAAGGCGGGCCCGGCGAGGAATTGTTGATGCTTGCGATCGATGGACGCACGCAGAACGCACTGGTCCGCGCCGGCACGCTTGAGCGGCTGGGACGCCGCACGCGCGCGGTCACCGTCCAGCCGATCCAGGGCACGATCGACGCGGTCGAAATGGCAACGCAGACCGATCTGGTGCGCGTGCTGACGCATGAGATCCTCAATTCGCTCACGCCGGTGACCTCGCTTGCCGGCACCGCCGCGACGCTGCTCGACGACCCCGATCTTGCCGCCGATCCGCGCGTCGCCGATGCGAGGATCGCCGTCACTACGCTTGCGCGCCGCGCCGAGGGTCTCGGCCATTTCATCGAAGCCTATCGCGCCGTCGCCAGGCCGCCCGAGGTCAAGCGCCAGCTGTTTGCCGCGCGGCCCTGGGCGGACGAACTCGCACGCCTGTTCGCCGCCGAAGGACAGGAAGTGGCGCTCGCGCTCTCGGTCGTGCCGGCGAGTCTCGCGCTCGACGCCGACCCCGACCTGCTTGCCCAGGTCGTGATCAACTTGCTCCACAATGCCGCGCAGGCAATGGAAGGTAAGGTCGCGGACCCGCACATCGCGCTGCGGCTGGAGGCGCAGAGCGACAGCGTCTGTATCGAAGTCGAGGACAATGGCCCCGGGGTGCCGCCGTCGCTGCGCCAGGACGTCTTCCTGCCGTTCTTCACCACGCGTGCCGCGGGCACCGGTGTCGGGCTCAATCTGGCGCGGCAGATCGTGGTCGCGCATGGCGGGACGATCGACATCACCGACGGGGCGGAGGGCGGCGCACGGTTTCGGATCCGGATTTGACCAGGCCCGTGACCGCGAGCCCGGTTATCGGGTGGGATCGATCAGCACCTTGCATTGATGCGTACGACTGCGCAGCGCCTCGAACCCTTCGGGCACCGCATCCAGTCCGATCGTATCGGTCACCAGCATCCGCGGTTCCGCTGCGCCCGAATCGAGCGCGTCGAGCGCTGCCTCATATTCGCCGCGGGTGAAGAACGCCGACGTCACCAGCGTGACTTCCTTCGACAGCATCGCGAAGCTGTTGAACGTATCGGGGCGTGTGCACAGGCCGAGCAGCACGATCGTGCCGCGTCCGCGGACCTGATCGACCGCCTGCGCGATCAATCCGGGGATGCCGACGCATTCGAACACGATGTCGGCCTTGCCGCCAAGCGCGCGGTCGCTGCCGCCGATTGGATCGTCGGGCGCGACGACGAACGCCCCTGCCCCCATTGCCAGCGCGCGGTCCTGCTGGTGCGTGGCGACATCCTGGACCACGACGCGCCCCGCCCCCAGCCGACGTGCCCAGAAGGCGACGGCGAGGCCGATCGGGCCCGCGCCCAATATCAGCACCTTGTCACCGGGCTTGAGCCCCGAACGCGCCACGCCGTGCAGCGCAACGGCGAGCGGCTCGACGATCGCGCCATCGGCAAGGCTCGCCGACCTGGGCAGCCGGACGCATTGGTTGGGCCGCGTCTTGGCGAACTCGGCATAGCCACCGCCCTGCAAGCCGAAATGCGCGCACCAGGCCGGCTCGCCGGCTATACAGCTCGCGCAACGCCCGCAGCTTGCCAGCGGAATCACCGAGACCAGATCGCCGAGCGCGAGCCCCTCGGCATCGCGCCCAAGCGCGACGATTTCCCCGGCGAACTCGTGGCCGAGCACGTCGCCCGGCTGGATGCCGTACGCCGGATCCTCGGTCATGTGCAGGTCCGATCCGCAGATTCCGCACCGGCCGACATGGACCACGACTTCGCCCTCTCCCGGCGTGGGATCGGCGAGATCGGCGATCACGAGCGGCTGGTGCAGGCCCTGGCAGACGGCCGCCTTCATGCCGGGGCTCCATCGAGCGGTTTGACCGGACCCAGCGCCATGCCGCCGTCGATCAGCAGATGCGCCCCGGTCATATAGCTCGACGCGTCCGACGCGAGATACAGTGCGAGCGGCTTGATCTGATAGGTCTCGGCGACCGCGCCGACCGGCACCAGCGCGTCCCACGCCTGGCGCGCGACCGGATCCTTCTTGAGCCAACCGCCGCCGATATTGGTGACGAACGGCCCCGGCGCGATCGCATTGACGCGGATGCCATGGGCGGCGAGCTCGAACGCCGTGTGACGCACCATGTGCGCGACGCCTGCCTTCGCCGCCATGTACGGCATGCCGACGATCGCTTCGCATATCACCGCGGCGTTCGACGAAGTGGCGATGATCGCACCCTTCCTGCGCGGCTTCATCAGCCGCGCCGCCTCGCGGATCGTATGATAGACGCCGGTCAGGTTGATCGCGATCGTGCGATCCCACCAGGCAGGATCCGCCGCGTCGATCTGCCCTTCGGGATTGCGCGCGCCCGCCGGCGTCCAGAACCCGGGGCCGGCGTCGACCCCGGCGTTGGCGAAAGCGATGTCGAGGCCGCCATAGGCCGTGGCATGTTCGTCGAACACGCGCGTGACGGCGTCGCGATCCGTCACGTCGAGCTTCGCAGCGCGCGCCGCGAACCCTTCGCCGCGCAGCCGCGCCGCTTCGCGCTCGGCGCCGTCGGCGTCGACATCGGTCAGGGTGACTTTGGCGCCCGCCTCCGCCATCGCCTCGGCATAGGCAAGGCCCAGCCCGGACGCCGCGCCGGTCACCAGCGCGGAGCGCCCGGCAATGTCGAATTGGGCAAGCGTCGGCGTCATCTGCATCCCTCCCGTGATTGCCGGGTTTCTCCCGGGCTCGATAGGGGGCTTAGCGCCTGCGCTGCCGTCCTCCAAGACGTTCGCGCGCTATCCATTTGCGACCCTCGCGCGCAGGTTTACCGCAATAGCAGGGAAAAAATCGCGAAAACGGGCCAAGAGCAGGGCATTCTTGCCTCAGCTGCGTCCGCGGCCCCGAATATTATTATGACAATTCAATATTTTGAATAGGGTCTCCAGCACTTTCCTGTTCCTGGCCGGATCAGGGCGACGGAGCGCGCCGAGCAGGGCTCGGCCGGGCGAGAGCAGGCGTAGCGACGCGTCGCGATTCAGCTCTTCAGCCGCTCGCGGACGTTGCTCCAATGCCGCGGACCGACACGCACTGCCGCCCCCGAATGGAGCACCAGCGCCATGTGCCGACCGACGGCGTTGATCTGGCGCACCGCGCTGGGCCGGACGAACGCCGAGCGGTGCACGCGCATCATCTTCATCGGATCGAGCCCATCTTCAAGCGCCGCCATCGTCACGCGGATCATGTGGCTGCGTTCGCCGGTGTGCAGCAGCGCATAGTCCTTCGCCGCCTCGATCCACTCGATCGTATCGACGGGCACGCGGATCTGGCCGCGCGAAGTCGGGATCCAGAACTCGTCCTGGAATTCGCCCGGCGCGGGCAGCCGCCCTTCGGTTTCGAGATCGTCGTCCTCGTCGTCGATCGCGGCCGCCGTCGGCGCGACCGATTGCGGCTCGGCGGCGACCCGGCGCAGTACCGACCGCACCCGCGCGAGCAGTTCGCGCGGCTCGAACGGCTTCATGATGTAATCGTCCGCGCCGAGCTCGAGCCCGACGACACGATCGATCACGTCGCGCCGCGCCGTCAGCATGATGATCCCGAGATTGCCGTAGGACGCACGCAGCCGGCGCGCGATGCTGAACCCGTCCTCGACCGGCATGGTGACGTCGAGCACGACGAGCGCGGGCGTGCGTCGCGCGAGAAGCGCGTCGAGCGCGACGCCGCCATTGGCTTCGTCGACCTCGAGGCCCTGCTCGCGGAGGTACTCGGCAGTGGGCTCGCGCAAGTCGTCTTCGTCGTCGACCAGGACGATATAGCTTTCGGCGGGGGTCGTCATGCCAGGTCCATCTGTTCGAGGAAGCGGTGGACGGCATCGGGCATGAACGGCTTCTCGAGCACGGGGCGCTTGGCCTCGCTGAGAAAGCGTTCGGCGGCGATGCCGAGCGTGTCGCCGGTCGCGAACGCGACACGGTCGAGAAGATCGGGGCGCTGCGCGGCGATCCAGGCATGGAGCTGCGGACCGTCGACATCGGGCATGCGCAAGTCGCTGACGATCAGGTCGAAGCTGCCCGAGACCAGCTTCGACTGCGCCGCCGCTCCGCCCACCGCGACTTCGCAGGTGAAGCCTTCGAGCGACAGGAAGTCGGCGAGCGATTCGGCAATTTCCTCCTCGTCGTCGACCACCAGCGCGCGGCGCGCGGGCGCGGGAGCCGCCGGTAGCTCGGACTCGCCGGCCGTGCCGAGCGTCAGGTCCTCGCTGATCGGCAGCGTCAATCGGAAACATGCGCCGACCGCGGTCGGCACCAGCTCGAGCCGCCCCCCATGCGCTTCGGCAAGCCCCTGCGAGAAGGACAGGCCGACGCCGGTCCCCTGCCCCTGCGGCTTGGTGGTATAAAAGGGCTCGAAAATCCGCCGCCGCGCGTCCTCGGGCACGCCGGGTCCAGTGTCGGCGACTTCGAACGACACCGTGCGGTGGTCGGCGCCGAGCGCTGTCCGCAGCGTGAGCACGCGCTCGGGCGAGCCGGCTTCGACCATCGCCTGCTGCGCGTTGACGATCAGGTTGATGATCACCTGGTGAAGCTGGTCCGAATCCGCTGCGATCAGCGGCAGCTTGGGCGCGAGTTCGTGGAGCGTCACGATGCCGTCGGTCTTGAGACCATAGGCCGCGAGTTCATGCGCGGCGATCGCGACCGCGTTGAGATCGACCGCGGCTCGCTCGGGCCGCTTCTGCCGCGCCATCGCCAGGAAGGTCTGGACGATGCGCGCGCAGCGATCGGCCGCCTTGCGGATCTTCTGTGCGCGCTCGGCGAGCTCGCTGCCCTTGGCCTGGCGCTCCATCATCACCGCCTGGGCGACGACGATCGACAAGGGATTGTTGAGCTCATGGCTGACGCCCGCGAGCAGCGAGCCGAGCGCCGAGATCTTCTCCGACTGATAGAGCGCCTCGCGCGAATGGGCCAGCGCCGCTTCGGCACGGCGGCGCTCGGTAAGGTCGACCGCGAAACCGGCGGTACGCGCATGGCCGTTGCCGGGAATCGGAAACGCCATCGTCAGGATCGAATCATAACGGCCGCCCACCAGGCCGAGGTCGACTTCGGCCGTCACCACCTCGCCGCGCAACGCGCGCTCGCCCATTGCATGGAGCCGCGCTGCGACGTCGGGCTCGAACATGTCGCTGGCAAGCTGCCCGGTCAGTTCCTCGATCGGGCGGCCCATCGCGCGCGCGAATTCGGGATTGATGCGGATATATCGGCCCTCGGCGTCCTTGAGGTACATCACCACCGGGGCATGTTCCATGAATGCCGCAAGCTGCGCCTCGCTCTCGGCAAGCCGTTCCTCGGACTTGGCGCGCTCGAGCACGTTCAGGGTGCGGTCGGCGACTTCGCGCATCACTTCGATTTCGGTGTCGGTCCAGTGGCGCGGAACGATGTGCTGCGCCGACAGCACGGCGACCAGCTTGCCCGAGCGCACCATCGGCAGCGTGAGCACCGATGCGACGCCGACGCTGGTGTAGAGTTCGCGCGTATCATCGAACCGCGGATCCTTGGCGATATCGTCGACACGCAACGCCTTGCCCGTGAAATGCGCGGCCATCACTTTCTCGCCGATCGCGGCGACGGGGAAGACCTGGCCGAACAGGCTTCCGCTATCCTGATGGCGCTCCTGCAGCACGATCAGCGCGTCACCTTCGGCGTTCATCTCGGCATAATTGACTCGCGAGACGTCGAGCAGCGCGCCGAGCTGTTCGAGCGTAGACGTGAGGATCGTGTGCGGATTGCTTTCGTTGCGAATGCTGTCGTTCCACTGGATCAGGAAAGACTGCACCTGCTCGCGCGCCTTGAGGGCACGTTCCGCGCGCGCCAGTTCCAGAATCGTCCAGGTGCGCTCGGCGACGTCGCGGAGCAGCTGGATTTCAGATTCCTGCCAGGCGCGTGGCGCGGCCTGTTGCACCGAGAGTACGGCGCGCACCTGATCGTTGCTCACCAGCGGAATCGCCAGGAACGCCTGCGCGTCGACCGCGAGATAGCGCTCGCGGGCGCGGACGTCGAAGCGCGGATCCTCCATCACGTCCTCGACGATCACGACCAGGCCCGCGAGATGGTCCTGGTGAATGCCGTCGCTGACGCCCTTGCGATCCTCCGGTCGGCTATGCGCAGGCCCGAGCGCACACCATTCCCACAGCACCTGGAACCGGCCGCTGGGCGCGTCGCATTCGGCAAAATTCGCGCGCGACGTGCCAAGATGCTGGCCGAGCCGCTCGAGCGTTTCGGCAAGCACGACCTCGGGCGAGGTTTCGCCACGCAACCGGTCGCTCCATTCGATCAGGAATTTCTGGTTGCGTTCGCGCTCCTGCAGCGCGGTGAGCGCCCGCGCACGCTCGAGCGCGACCCAGCTGCGCTGTGCGATCTCGCGGATCAGGGCAATCTCGCGCTCGCTCCAATGCCGCGGCGCGTTATGCTGCACCGACAGCGCCGATCGCATATGCCCGTCCTCGACCAGCGGCACGCTGATGAAGGATTCGATCCCATTGGCGACATAGACCTGGCGCGCGGAGTCTTCGAGCCGGGGGTCGTGGCGCACGTCCTCGTAACAGACCAGTTCGCCGGCGTTCCATTCGCGATCGACCGAGGCGCCGACACTCTCGATCGAGAAATAGGCGCCGAGAATCGAATTGACGCTCGGATCGCGCCACTCGCTTGTCACGGAGAAATGGCGGCCGCCATCCTTGGTCTCGGCATTGGTGGTGCGCGTGACGCCGAGGTGCTGGCCCAGCCATTCGAGCGTGATCGCGACGATCGCTTCGACTGAGGAGACGCCGCGGATCGCATCGCTCCAGTCGATCAGGAACGCCTGGTTGCGCTCGCGCCCACGGATCTCGGTTTCCGCCCGCGCGCGCGACACCGTCGCCCAGACCCGTTCGGCGAGTTCTTCGGTGAGCTCGACATCCTCGCGGCTCCAGTGACGCACTTCGCCGTGGAGCAAGGTCAGCGCGGCGACCAGCCGGCCTTCCTTGACGATCGGCACATTGATGCCCGAGCGCACGCCCAGTGCGCGCGCGATGGCCGCGGCCGGATCGTTGGGGTCGCGCTCGACCGCCTGGTTGTCGTCCACCACGCGGCTGCCATCCCAGGCATTGTGCCTTGCGAGATATTTGAACGCGGCGCGAAAACCCTCGATACCGCCGTCGAGCACACGCACGCCGTTGCGGGCATGGAAGGTGGTCAGCCGGTCGGCGTTGCCGTCGGGCGCCTCGCAATATAGCAAGTGATTGATACCGAAATGGGCCGTGAGCGTGCTCGACAGCACGGCGAGGATTTCGTCCGGATCGATCAGGTCGCGCGTACGATCGTGGAACGCGCGCAGCACCGCCTGGCGGCGATCGATCGCTTCTTTCTCGGTCAGGTCGATCTGCACGCCACACCAGCGCACCACCGCGCCGCTGCCGTCGCGCACCGGCGCCGCCTTGCTCAGGAACGGCCGGTAGATGCCGTCGCGCCCGCGCAGCCGCAACTGGACCTCGGACTTGACCGCGCCTTCGCGCATCGCCTGCCACAGCGACATCGCCAGCGGCAAGTCGTCGGGATGCACGACCTCGCTGGCGTCGCCTGTCTCGCCGGCGGCGCCGTCGAACATATCATGCCATTGGGCATTGCCCCAGGCGATCGTTCCGTCGCGGTCGGTGACCCAGCACAGGCCGGGAAGATTCTCGGCAAGCAGCCGGAACTGCTCCTCGCTTTCGCGCAGCTTCTCGGTGAGCCGGAGATGCTCGAGCGCGGACCACAGCCGCGACCCGGTCTGCGCGACGAGCGAGACCTCCTCGGCGCGCCACGCACGTGGCTTATCGTCGCTTGCGCGGAACAGCGCCACGAGTTTCCCCGCGTTGATCAACGGCACGCCGATGAACGCGCGGATGCCGCTCGCCTCGAACCGCGCCGCGACCTCGGGCTCGAGGCTCGAGACGCGGACGTCGTCGATCGTCAGCGTGCGGCCCAGGCGATATTGGCTGGAAATCCATCCGTTGGGATTGAGCCGGTGCGTGCCCGCCATGCTCGGCAGGCCACGGGTCCAGTCATGGGCGATGGTGAAGGTCGCAAGGTCGTCGCCCATCTCGCCGTAGCAGACACGCGAAAGATCGAGATGTTCGCCGATCGCGCGGCACACCGTGTGGAGGATGTGCGCAGGGTCGCTGGCCTCGGCGAATCGTTGCGACAGCCACAGCTTCACTGATTCGGCCGAATCGAATGCCCTAGGCTCCAACGCCCTGGCTTCCTTGCGCAATTCCGTAATCCCCCCGGCCATGAGTCTCAATTAACAACATTTTCGTCGCTTGAGGATGGGCAACATGACGCCTCGGTCGCGCCACCCGACATGTTCGTCGCACCTTCGTCGCAAGGGTCGAATTGCCCGCGCCGCGCGGCCCTAGGTTCCCCACATGAATACCATGCGAAGTGGCGTACACCATCATCGACTGGACGATCCCGAGGAGGGCGAGGCGAATTGCGATCTTACGATCGGCTGCTGCTCGTCGATGTGCCGCAATCGGCTGGGTGACGAACTACTGACCTTCTCGCAACGATGTCCACAAGTGAACCTCGGGATCCAGGAGATGCCGCGCGCGGCGCTGCTGCCGGCACTGCGCAGCGGCGCGCTGGGGCTGGCGGTGGTTGCGGGGCCGCTCCAGCAGGGCCTGCAGTCGCTCGAGCTGTGGTGCGACGGAGTAATGGTCGCGCTTGCCGCGGATCATCCCCTCGCTTGCGAGCCGAGCGTGACGCCCGCGCAGCTGCGCGGCGAAGTCGTGCTGATGTCGCGCGAGGCGCACGGCGGCGACATGTATCGCTTTCTTTCGCATTGCGTGCTGCCGTTCGGACCGCCGCTCAACGGCTTTCTCACCGACTTGAGCCACGCTCGGCTGATGGCGCGCGTTACTGCCGGCGACGGCGTCACATTGATCTGTGCGAGCGACGCCGAGGCGGCCGACGGGATCATCACGCTTCCGATTGCAACGCCGACTGCGACCTTCCCGGTCCACGCCTATTGGCGCGATGGCGAGCCCGCCTGGCCACTGTCCGCACTCGTCGAGACATTGCGGGCATTGCGCGACTGACGTGGCGCGCCGCCATTTCAATTGGGGCAGAAACGCCAGGCGTTCGAGCGCAACGCCTTGACCTCGGCGGTTTGGTGATAGGCGCTCAACTCGGGCGACTTGGCGTCGAAGTACAAGTCGCCGTCGAAGTAGATGCGCCAAATGCAGCCTGCACCGACACGAGGGGTGCGCGGGTCCGGCACATGGAGCGCCATGCGATCGTGCCGCAGATAATAGAGCAGCGGCGTGTATCGCCAATTGTGGATGCGCACGAGAATCGTGTCGTCGGGTACCATGTGCGCGTGGATCGCTTCGGCGAAACCCTTATAGTCGCGCGGTGACGTCGGCATGCGCTTGGCCAGTGGGATACTGGGCACGAATATCGCGAGCAGCGCCGCGCCCACCACGACTGCCATCACACGGTTTGCGAACAGCACGTCGGCGCCCGCTGCGGTCAGTATCAGGAAATAAGGTGCGAAGATCACGAACGCGCGCGGGGCGGTCAGCGGCACTTCGAACGATACGATGAAGATGCCGATTGGCGGCAACAGCGCGAGCAACGGCATCAGCACCGGCCCGCGTTCCCAACCGAACCTCGGCAGGAACCGCGCGATCAAATCGCTGGCGATCGCGGCCACTTTCGGAACCGCGAGCGCGAGCAGGGGCAGGATCGTCACCGCAAACATCACACCGCGGTGCCGGTTGGTCATCAATGCGACTCCAAGCATCACGAACCAGGCGCCCAGCGCCAGTGGGATCAGGTCCAGGACAGACAAGTCCACAACCGCCTCGGCCGGCGCCACTGCGGCCACCTCGCGCGGCGCAACTAGCGTCCGATGGATACCCAGCAGCAACAGGGGCAGCGAGACGCAGAACGCGGCCAGCTGGAACCAGCGCGAGGGGCCGGGTATCGGCATCGAGTCGGGATAGGCGCCATGCTGTAGCAGGAACCCGAACGAGAAATAGTCCTCGAGAAAGGCCAGCGTCGGCCTCGGCGCCTTGTCGGTTCGCGCGGCGACGACCTCCTGCGACATCATCGGCATCGCGGCCAATGCTGTGATGGCAATGACCGGGATCAACAGCCTGGCACGCGACTTGTCGAGGATCGCCCAGATCGCATGCATGGCGAGTACCGCCCAGGCGAACTCGACCGTCATCGCACATGCTACCACGGTCAGCGCATAGGCCGGCCCCAGCCATTTTCGTTGCTGGGGCCGCTGCACATATTCGAGCAGCAGGACCGTCGCGAGCAGGCCGAGCAAGCCGCCGGGCGCATACATGCGCGCGGACTGACTCCAGAAGATGTGGAAGCCATGCAGCGCCAGCATCGCAGCGGCAATCAGTCCGGTCAGCGTGCCGAACAACAGCTTTCCGATGTGGTAGATCAGAGGGATCGACAGCGCGCCGAGGATCGCCTCGGGCAAGCGAATGGTGACGACAGTGGCCCCGAACAGCTTCGTCCAGGCCAACATCGCCATGTAGTAGCCAAACGGGTGTGTCTCGAAAAAGAAATGCCAATAAAGCGCCGGGAAGAAGTCGTGCCGCGGCGGCGGCTCGCTTCCGGCGGGCAAATCGAGACCGGGAATGTAGATTTCGGGGTGCGAAAGTCCCTTCGCGTCCAGGCCCGCCAGTCGAATGACGAGCGCAACGACAAGGATCGCCGCGAGAACGAGAAGCGGCCACCATCGGACGTCGGCGACAGGTGCTGGACCACCGGCACGACCCTGTTTCGCGTAGCTTCGTCGGAAAGCCCAGGCGAAGCCGCAAACCGCGACGATCAACCCCAAAACGATTGCAGGCCCACCGAACGAAGGACTTAGGAGTCGAGTTGCCATAGGCCCCCCCGGGGATACGCAACCATTTGTCAGCACGATGGAGGAATCATTGCGAGTCCGCAATATTTACTTGCACCCATCGAAGCGATTTTACTTTCGTCTGATGCGGGCAGATTTCCGCGACATTGCCGCCCACCTTGACGCGTACAACGGCCCCGTGACTCGCATGCCCACTTCCGGCAAAGTAACGGTCGATACTATCGGGAGGGGTCATGAAGGACGATGTGGCGCTCGTGACGGGCGGCGGGCGCGGATTCGGGCGCGCGATCGCCGAGCGGCTCGCCGCCGAAGGAGCCGCCGTAGCAGTGGTGTCGCGCAGCCGCGGCCAACTCGACGAAGTGGTCGGCGCGATCCATGCCGCGGGCGGCC
>Ga0105248_10004531_pt1 | contig 15374 bp, 6 predicted proteins | sample KBSS34metaG_FD_81524 | JGI IMG/M metagenome (GOLD analysis project Ga0105248, IMG submission 81524) | Switchgrass rhizosphere microbial communities from Kellogg Biological Station, Michigan, USA - KBS S3-4 metaG | ecosystem: Host-associated > Plants > Roots > Rhizosphere > Soil | place...
AAAGCAGAATTATGGGATTCGAAAACCAAAATAGCTGCCGGTTTGCCGGAGAAACCCGCGGTCGTGCGTCGGCAGCATAAGGCAACTATTCTGAGCGACGGCAACGTGCTGCTCGAGGGTGGAATTGATGACAACAATCGCGCGCTTCGCACCGCCGAGTTGTTCAACGCGGAAGTAGGAAGTTTCAGCTTCACTAGTATTTCTTCAGGACAGGACGACAACAAACTAGCGTACCTGGCCGCTTCGTTGCCTCAGGATGGAAGCACCGAAGTTCAGCTCGACGCCCGCATCGCCTTGCGCTTCTCGAAGGCGATACCGGTTGAGTCGATTAACTCTGAAACCGTCAGGCTCGGCGACCGTGAAGCTACGGTCGCGGTGAAGGTCGTCCCTGCCGAAAACGGCAGACTGGCTTTCATCACCCCGGCCGAGCCGCTGCGCGCGAACACGACCTACACAGTTTCCGTAGCGAATGCCGGCACTGGAACCAATGTATTGCCCTCCGCCGCGACTTCTTTCACGACAATCACCGACAAGCAAACTGAGGATCAATTACCAACCATTCAGCCTCCAGGTGACTCCGACTGGACGCCCGATGCGCAAAACTTCCACGGCAACTGGCGAAGCAAATTTGAAAAATCCAGTTGGCACGATAAGCCGGCGTTGCAGGCAGCCCCGGGTGAGACGGCGGTTGCTGGCAGGGTCTTAACCTTGAAAGGTCAACCACTCTCCGACGTGAGTATCGGCATTGGCAAGAACATTGTGCGCACCGACAAGACCGGGAGATTTCTGCTCACGTCCGTCTCCCCTGGCCATCAGGTAATGTTGGTAGACGGTCGCACCGCCAGCCAGCCAGGGCGAATCTATGGTTTGTTCCGTGAGGGCATCGATGTAACGGCGCGAACCACTAACGTTTTGCCTTACACGATCTGGATGCCGCGACTCGACATGGCCCATGCCGTCTCAATTGCATCTCCAAACAGAAGCGAAGTCGTCATTACTAATCCTAATATTCCTGGGTTAGAGCTTCACCTTCCGGCGGGAACAGTAATTCGCGATCTCGATGGCAACACGGTGCGGCAGGTAAGCATCACGCCAATTCCGACCGACCAGCCGCCTTTCCCGCTCCCTTCGGGAGTGAATGTTCCGACTTTTTTCACAATTCAACCGGGCGGAGCGCAGGTTATCCCTCCGCGCGCGTTTGTGGTCTATCCAAACTTCACCAACGATGTTCCAGGCACTCGCATCAGTTTCTGGAACTACGACCCAACTGAAAAGGGCTGGTACGTTTACGGCAAAGGAACTGTAAGCGCAAACGGTAAGCAGGTCATTCCCGATGCTGGCGTCGTGCTCTACGAGTTTAGCGGACTCATGACGCAGACGAATAATCCTGACCCGGCAGCCGAAGCTCCTAATCCGAGTGGCGACCCAGGTTGGCCTTGCACCTGGCTTGGCTGGTTTTGCGGTCCGACCCCAGATCCAGGCTCTCCGAGCGGAACTCCAAGTGGTCCGTGCGGTCCGGGGCCCCGAAGTGCACCAAAGGGTCCAGGAGCTCCGCGGCCCCCAGGTCCAAGAGCTGATCCCGTGGATCCCGGCTCCGGACTCTTTGTCCTTAATCAGCGAGATCTACTTCTTCCTGACATTCTGCCTCTATCGCTGACGCGCACCTACCGGCCCGGGGACAGCGCGTCACGCCCCTTCGGCATCGGCGCCACTCATCCCTACGCGATGTTTCTGTGGGGCGCAAATGAGTCGCAATGGCAAGAGATGAACTTGATCCTTCCCGACAGCGGACGGATTCACTACGTTCGCATTTCACCAGGTACCAGCTATTCGAATGCAGTGTTTGAACACACTGAGACCGCAACCATGTTTTATAAATCGAGGGTCGCTTGGAATGGTAACGGCTGGAGTTTGACTCTAAAAGAGGGAACTGTTTTGGTATTTGGTTCCAATGCGCCGCTGCAGGCGATCCGCGATCGCAATGGAAATCAGATTACAATTAGTTGGAGCAATGGCTCGAGCGGGAACATTACCCGAATCACTTCGCCCAACAATCGCTGGATACAGTTGAGTTACGATTCGTCGAACCGAATCACGCAAGCCACGGACAACATCGGGCGAACGGTTGGTTATACGTATGATGCCGGAGGACGTCTGTGGAAGGTAACAAATCCGACCGGCGGCGTGACGGAATACACCTACGATTCCTCACATCGCATGCTTACGATCAAAGATCCGCGCAGTATAGTGTATCTGACCAATCAATACGATATTGGCGGCCGGGTTACTAAACAGACCCTGGCAGACGGAAACACTTATGAGTTTGCTTATACCTTAAACGGCGCCGGTAAAATTACGCAGACCGATATTACCGATCAACGCGGTACCGTCAACCGAATGACGTTCAATTCTGCGGGCTTGCCCATGACCGACACTGCGGCCCTGGGCAAATCTGAAGAGCAAACCATTACTTACGAGCGGCAGAGCGGTAGCAACATAATTTCGGCTGTGACGGATCAGCTCAACCGCCGTACAACTTTTACTCGAGATGCAGATGGATATATCACGGAATCCACCGCCCTCGCCGAGACTTCAGGCGCAGTGGCCTCGCATTTTACCTATGAGCCTGCGTTTCATGGTCTAGCGAGCGCCACCGATGGGCTCGGACACGCAACCACCTTTAGCTACGATGCTAAGGGAAACTGGATCAGTTCGACCAACGCTCTCGGTCACCAAGTCAATTTCGCTTACAACGGTTCGGGACAACTCATTTCGGCAACGGATCCGCTAAACCACACCACGCAGTTTACCTACGATGGCGGAGATCTCATCCGAGTCACTGATCCGCTGAATCGCGGTGTTGGTCTCTTTGTTGACAGCGCCGGCCGCCTCCGAAACGCAACCACCCCTTCAGGCGGGCTCGCCAGCTTCGAAAGTGATCCGCTGAACCGGCTCACGAGGGTTACCGATCCGCGGCAGGGCGTCGCGCTTGCCAGCTACGATCCCAATGGCAACTTGCTGAGCTTCACCGATGCGCGTAGCAGCGTCACGAGTTACAGCTACGACAACATGGATCGCGTTACGACGAGACAGGATCCGTTGGGTCGCAATATCACTTACCAATACAACGCCGACGGAACCTTGCATCAGTCGACCGACCGCAAGGGTCAAACAACGAACTATAGCTATGATTTCCTGAATCGGTTGACGCAAATAACTTACGCAGATAGTTCTACTGCCAGCTTCACCTACGACGCCGGCAACCGGATCACCCAAGTAGTAGATTCCGTTTCGGGCACCAGTACCTTCAACTATGACAACCTCGATCGACTGACCAGCAAAACAACTCCGCAGGGTACGATCAGTTACTCCTACGACGCTGCTGGAAGGTTGACGAGTATGACCGTGGCCGGCCAGTCGACTGTCAACTACACCTATGACAACGCTGATCGCGTGACCCAGGTGACACGCGGGACAGCGACAGTTTCGCTGGCATACGACGCCGCCGGGCGCCGGACCTCGCTCACTCTGCCAAACGGGGTCGTCACCGAATACACCTATGACGCGGCTTCGCAGTTGACCGCGCTTACTTACAAGCTGGGGTCTGCCGTACTCGGTAATCTCACTTACGGATACGATGTCGAGGGGCGGCGCACTCAGATTGGCGGAAGTTATGCCCGCACTGGTCTGCCGCAAGCTGTAACCTCAGCCACGTATAACGCCGCCAATCAGCAGACCGCGGTTGACGGTCAGAGCTTGACCTATGACCTTAATGGTAATCTGACCAGTGACGGGACGAACACGTACACTTGGAATGCGCGTAATCAGTTAGCGTCGATAACCGGAGCAACGCTGAGCGCGAGCTTTGTTTACGACTCTTTTGGCGAGCGAATCAGCAAGACCGTTAACGGATCAACTACAACCTATTTGTACGACGGAGCAAATCTCGTACAGGAGTTGGTAAGCGGCACGCCTACGGCGAACATATTAAGTGGGGAATTGGATGAAGTGTTCACACGCACCGATGCCGCGGGTGCCTGGAGCCCGCTGCTTGATGGGCTGGGCAGCACCTCGGCGCTAACTAATTCTTCCGGCTCAGTGCAAACCCAATACACCTATGAACCGTTTGGCAACACCACCTTCACTGGAGGATCCAACGGCAATTTAATGCAGTACACCAGTCGCGAGAACGATGGCACCGGTCTCTACTTCTATCGTGGCCGCTACTATTCGCCAACCTTGCAGCGATTCATCAGCGAAGATCCGATTGGACTACTGGGCGGTGCCAACCTGTATGCATACGTCGGCAACAATCCTATCAACTTCACTGATCCTTTTGGTCTTAAGCCAAAAAACCCTGGCGACAATCCTGAGGCGGACAAACAAAGAAGAGAAGTTGAGAAGTTTCTCAAGGACTTTGTCGAGGCCGGGAAGGATCACATGCGCAACGTTATGGAGATGGCCGCGCTGGAGGCACTTGGCCCAGCGATGGGGGCCTTGACCAAGGTGGGTACGAATGCGCTTCGCGATGCGATAGTAGATTGGCTGGGACCTAACACACGAGTGATTACTAACCCTGCGGGTGATAAGATATTTCTCTCAGAGGACGGGTTGCGGAGGATCCGGGCGGATTTCAACAACCCAGCCCCGCACAGCAGCCCGCACCTTCATGTTGAAGTATTCACGGGAGGTAGATGGGTGAAATCAGGACCAATCTATCCGATTGATGTTCCATCCCGCTGAGGGAGATAAATCATGCGACTTCTCAACCAAGATGACGATAATCCACTTCATCGAGTCCTGATTCTTCTGACACAGCCTGAGGCATTAGAACTAAGAGATTCGCTTGATTCGCTCCTCGAAAATTCCGTTGGTCGCCATGAGCATATTTCAAGCCAGGACTACCAAAAGGAAATAACGATCGGTATCTATGATGAGAGTAAGGCTGAAGACTTTGACGATCGGTCCAAAACCCTGATTGCCAGGGACGAATAGCCTTTACCAATGATTAGAGCTTGATGTGACTGGTTATATCGCCCATTGTCAGCGAACAACAACGATCGTCGAACACGCAATAAGTAACGTACACGAGGACAATCCTGAAACAGTCGTCAATGGTCATAAGGGTGGTTGTCGCGCTTGGCACGAAGACAGGCAGCGCCGGCCGCCTGGGCTTACTTTGTTTGCTGACCGTGTTAATTGCATTTGCCGCGGGAGCCTACCAGCGTGCGCCCGCAAACCGCGGCAAGGCACCTTCGGATGTTGTTGAAGTGCCGGTGGGCATTAACAAACGCCTGTGGCGCCGTCGCATCCCGCCAAACAATCGCATGAGTGCAGCCAAAGTAGCGCTTGGCGAAGCGCTCTATTTTGACAAGCGACTATCAGCGGACGGCACCGTCAGTTGCGCGACCTGTCACGACCCGGCAAATGCTTTCACTGATCATGGCGTGGTGGCCGTCGGTGTGTCTAACAAAAGCGGAACTCGCAATGCGCCGACGATCCTGAATGCGATGTTCAGCCGGCAGCTGTTTTGGGACGGCCGGGTGGACTCACTCGAAGAGCAGGCTAAACAACCTCTGACCAACCCGTTTGAGATGGGAATGCTCGACACGGTGGCCATCGTCGAGCGCCTCAGAGATGTTCCGGAATATAAGGAGAAGTTTCGGCGCGCCTTTGGAGACGAAAGCATTACGATTGAGATGATCGTTAAGGCCATTGCTGCATTCGAGCGCACTCAACTTTCAGCTAACTCGCCGTTTGACCGTTTTATTGCCGGGGACAAGAGCGCGATCACTAAAGTTCAACAGCGCGGCTGGATACTCTTCAGGAACAAAGCCAAATGTATCGAATGCCACAACTTCAGCGCCGTCTCACCTTTCTTTACTGATTTCAAATTCCACAATACCGGCGTTGTAGCCCGGAATATGGATTTTGATCAACTAGCCAGGCTTGCGAGTGAGATTGCCAATGCCCAAACAGCCAGTGGCGGAGACACATCCAATACCAGCTTGAGTGCAGTAATTCAGTCGAGTAGCACGCAAGTTGAAAAGTTAACACCATTGCTGGCCCACACCCCGGGATTCACCGAACTCGGGCGTTTCCTTGTAACCAAACAACCAAGAGACCTCGGCGCTTTTAAGACACCCACGTTGCGCGATGTGGAGCTGACTACACCCTACATGCATAACGGTTCGGAAAAGACGCTGATTGATGTAGTCCGATTCTACAACCGCGGTGGTAATCCGAATGCCGCCCTGGACAAGAACATGCGGCCGCTCAATCTCAGTGAGGAGGAGATGAACGACCTCGTTGAGTTTATGAGAGCCTTGACCAGCTATGACGTAGTGCGGCGGTCTCAAGGTACTCGCCCCCAATCACGCGAAGCTGTCCGACTAAAACCAGATGAATAAGAAAGCGTAACTGATCCAGAATTCGCTGCTAATTCACTCCCATTGTCGACCTGAATTTCGCTTTGGGACTACCCCGCGCAACTCTTGTAACAAGTGCTGGAGCATCTGTTTGTCGAGCGTCAGGTCCGCCACGATCTGCTTCAACCGTTTTATTGCCCGCTTGGTTCTATATGAAGTCGTGCGAGCAATTTCATTTATGACCTACGAGAATTTCATTTTAATGACCGACAAATTTCACTTTATGACCGACAAATTTCATTTAATGACCGAACCCACAACCACCACTGTGGGTTCGGGCATAAAGTGAAATCGGCATATTAGTGGAATTAATAACTTACGCGGACGAGTCCGGCATTAAATGAAATTCTTGTCCGGCATAACGTGAAATTTTCCTACAGTTTTCGGTCATAACTTGAAAATTTGCTCACGGCACTTCATCACAGGTTTTCCCCACTTCGATATGACGCGTTCAGTTGAGTTAAGGGACGGCAAGTCCTACTCGAAAGCGTCTCCTTCGGGCATTTCATTCCTTCGGTAAAATGGACGCTGCGTCCATTCGTCGTTCCGGCTAGCAGAAATAAGTAGGACTCAAAGTGCCTGACCGATAATCTTTTCAATTTCCTCTTTCATGCCAGGGTATACGTCAGGTTTGGCGCCCGCGGCAAGAAGCAGCTCCATAACGGGAGCAAAATCGATATCCGGTTCTCCGTTGTGCGCCGACCACAGCGCCTGGTCCAGAACGGTCCCTCCATAGCAGTTGAATACTTCCAAGGGAGCCCCTCGATCTAAGAGTAACTTAATGATCTCCAACTGACCCCGATGTGCAGCAAGATGCAAAGCAGTCTGGTCAGTGCCAGCGCCTGTGCTTAGATCCACTCCCTTGTCGAGCAGGAATTTAGCGACAGCCATTCGCCCATATTCGCATGCACACATAAAACCCTCTTCGAGCTGACGCTTTGTCGCTTCCGGTTTCAGAGTACCATCGTCGTTAAAAAAACTCTTGACCACTTCAAGATCGCCGACGCCGGCTGCGCCTTCGAGATCCAGCTTTGCACCGTGCTCCGCAAGAAACTTCGCTGACTCAGGCCGATCGTTGTGAAGTGCTGCGAGTAACGGATTCCATTGACCTGGGGATCCGTCGACTGACGCGCCGCGCTTAAGGAGTGTTTCAAGCAGAGAGATTTGTACGCCAGCACGATAGGTGTGAACGCTCGTGGCTACAAGGCCAAGCGTGGTGCCACTCCCTATATTATCCCCAGTGAGCGCATCAACTTCAGCACCGCGCTCCAGCAGCAGCTCGGCTAGCTCAACCGCATTCGGTGGCGATTTTTGGCGGTAGCCTTCGACGCCATTCGCGCCGACGTAGTGAAGCAGAGTGCAACGATGCTCACGCGTCGAACGCTGGTGAATTAGTTGAGGCTCTTCATCAAGCAAACGCACGAGCGTAGCTACGTCGCCGTTGACAATCGCATCAGCCGCTCCTTCAAAGTTAGGACTCATTTTTATCAGCCACAGATTACACGGATTTACACGGATTTGCTTGTATCCTGGTTCTACTGAAATAGTCCGAGCAATTTCATTTAATGACCGACAAATTTCACTTTATGACCGAACCCACACCGTTTGTGGGTTCTTGCATAAAGTGAAATCGGCGGATCACTGGAATCAATAACTTACGAGGACGATCCCGGCATTAAATGAAATTCTTGTCCGGCATAAAGTGAAATTTTCCTACAGATTTCCGGTATAACCTGAAATTTTCTCACCGCCTATTCCAATACCCGCCGTCAGCCGATCCTTTACTGTCCTTGATCATGATGGTCCACCCGTTTATTTTTGCGGCGGCCCGAGTTGGTGGGCTACGGGCGGTGAATACTCTCCCTTTACGATCATCGCGCCGTCTTTAACACCCAGCTCGGTCGGGGTGTGAGAGCCAGTCGATGACGGCAGGCAAGTAATAGATTTGGACGGTTGAGTGCACACCGTAGCTGACGCCGTTGATGAATGGTCCAGTGTCGCGAAGTTTCCGTCGGCGGGAAATGTTTTGAGTTGCGCCTGGAACTGCGGGAGTTGCCGGGAGGAAACTACTCGGTAGCGGCAAGCCGCTTTCCGGTGCGCCAGCGCAAGGGTGTCTCGTCGCTCTTCACATGTGGTATTCCCTGAGCATGCATAGTTCATGTGTTGACCACGTCACAGACCCTCTTGGGGTTATGTCGTGTCGAACCGCGCGTTGATCGCTCCTTGACTCATTCACCATCCAGATGATGAAGTTCGTGAGACTGTTTCGAAATTCGAAGTGCTTATTCTTTTTGACCTAACACACTTCCGGCTAACGTTTTTGCGTCTTTGCTAAACCTTTCGTCGCGAAGAATTTTTGACGCCACGCTGGCTACTCTCGCCGTAGTCTTCTCACTCGGGTTCCTGCTCTGCGTTAAGGCGCTTGCGGCGACTGTCTTTGCAGCCTTGCTTGATGCTGGATTATCGAGAACTCTTGAAGCTATCTTTGCTATCCTTGGTGCAGTTCCTTTTTTCATCGTTAACTCTCCGACTTGCAAAACTCAATGGCCCATTAGGAGCCTATCACAGTAGAAACGAAAATGGAACGCCGTTTCACTCTTGCAACGGCTATCATTGGGCCATGATTTTTTGAAACTTTATATTGATGGCGACCTACTCTGTCCACGTCCTCAACGCGTGTTGGAGGCGAGGTGCTGGAGAGACGACCTTAGGGATTTAGGGTCGTTTGTACTTTTTTGAAGAATTGGAAAAATTGAAACCATTAAGTTGCCCGGGCGCTATTGGAACCAATAAGTTGCCGGAGCGGCAAATTAATGGTTCAAGTTACACGGATACACCTTCGCGGAGATCAATCCCAACTCGACGATCGCAAGGTACAACTTACTCCCTCTACGACTCATGAACGAGGAGGCTTGTGACTCAATTTGCAAACAAACCTACCTAGCTTAACTCACGCCTACAGTGGGTAGTGTTCTAATCTGAAATCTGGGATTGAGAGTTTGGCAGATTTTTTGGCCTCGTATGTGTTACCGCACAGACTGCCCGAGTCTCCAGTCATTCAGAAGAGCGAATGGTGTGGTCCAGAAAAATTGGTCGCCTAAGTTAGCCTAGGCATCATCACATGCGAATCATCGTCATCAGAGGGTCCGGCTGACGGTTCAGATTGGCGCGACTCAATGAACCGCTGGTATTTCTAAATGCTTCTTCTATCTCGTCCGCAAAACGGAAACAACGACAAAGTAAATAGCTGCGATGTCGGAGCCATCGAGCTTCCTTAGAGCAGATCGGATCTGATTTTCAAGACTGTTATAAGAACTTAGTGCCCCTGCGTCTGCGTGGTGAATAGCGTAAGCAAATCATCATGCAGACGCGGGAGCGCGGGAGCTGTCGCAGAATCCACGACGGAAGTATGTGTTCGCTTGTTAGTGCTTTTGATACGTACAGTAGACGCATGTTTTCATAATCGTCATCACATCGGAACATTCTTGTACTTAACAGATCGTGTGCGGCGATTATCGATTTCAGCATACGTGAAGTTAACGTGTTACGAGTTCCACGGCCTTGAGCAAATCCTCCGGCGTAAAGATGCCGGCGGCGCTGGTCCATCTTCCCGTGCCGGCGTTAGCGATTAAAGTCACCGGCAAATGCATTCCTCCACCCGCGCCAGTACCAGTAAACGTTACCAAAAGCTTATTCATCTCCGCTTCTTCGCCTGTCACCAACGTCCAGCCTGATTGCACATCATAGTGGTTCCCCCAGGCTTTGAGTTTTGCTGGATTGTCGTTAACAGGATCTGTGGTGACAGAGACCAGGAAAACCGACTTCCCCAATCTCTCACCCAGCAACGCCTGAAGCTTGGAAAAAGTTCTTCCCTGCATCGTGCAAGTGTAGACACAGTTGGTGTAGAAGAAACTCAGCACCACCACCTTATCTTTTATTAAGTCAGAGTAGAAGTGAACTTTACGTCCTTCCTGATCACGCAGTTCGACGTCAGGGATCTTAATTTTGCCGATGCCTGTGATATTCACCTCTACCATTCGCACAGGCTCCTGTGCATGGACCAGGCCACACGCAAGAACTAATATCGCGATACTGAAAAAGACGCTTCGCCTCATTTGAACCTGACGTCAGCAAAAAGATTACTGGCGCTGCCGGTCGTTGGGAATGTACCCGCCGGCGTTGAGAACGACGACCCCCATCCCGTCAACGGCCAGCTTAAAATCGGATAGTCAAGTACGTTGGAGGTTTTCGCGACCACGTTGCTTACGTTGTAGGTAACTTTGTATCTAACGCCGGCAGCAATCGGTAGCGGTGTTGATAACTGCGCCTCCTGCCAACCCTCAGCCGTCTCGTTGACGAACGGCGCCCACGCCAGCAAGTCTCCCGTTGCAGCATTCCAGATGCGGCCCACGTGACCACCACTCGGTTCAGCAGCCGCTTTGTAAAATCTGACGTGCGTGATCTGGCCGGACACAGCAGAAGAAAACTCGATGCCTTGCTCCCAGGTTTGGCCTCCGCCAAAGGCAGTGGTTTCCGGTATGTCGTTCGGCAAGAGCACGGAATTTTTTATCGTGATGAACTGAGCTATCGAAGGCACACCCGCGGAGTTCAGGACAAACATCATGTAAATCCCGGGCGGGCACTGGTTCGGCGAATTGGGCGCAGTTACCCAAAACCCTCCACTCGCCAGCATCGGGGCATCCAAAGTGATTTGTCGCTGGTCTTGGTTGAATGCGTGTGTTACGGAAGGAAGTCGCACGAGGCTCACCCTGGGTTGGCTGCCGGTCCCTGAAGCCCCGACAAAGAACATTTCGCCATTGGTAACGCTCGACGGCCACGATGTTATTGAAGGTCGCACGGCCAGGTTGCCATTCGCGTCAAACAGATAAGGTGGCGAAAAGATCTCGGCCTTCGTGTGACTCACGCCCATTGAATTTGGCTGGAGAAGTTTGTTTAGGTCCGTGATTTTGTCGCCGAAAATGCCTATTTCACCGACTGCGCCGGGCAGACCACCCCCGCTAACCAGAACCCTGGCATCAGGCAAAAGGGCGGCGACTGAATGGTAAGGACGGACTTCCGTATGCGGGGACATGATGGTCCACTTTTTCGTGTCGGGATCCCACAACTCAGGATTTAACACTTGCCCGCCCGAGCACGTTGGCACTCCGCCTGTATAACTCTCGATGTTGTTGCTGCCGTTGCAACCGACGCCACCCGTAACCAGTACTTTGCCGTCAGGAAGAATTGTCGCCGTGGGATAAACCCTCGCAAATCTCATCGAATCCGTAGGCGTCCATGGCTGTTGGAATTGATTCAGTTGGCTCTGTGCTGTTATCAGATCGATATACTCGGCGTTTGTTAATGGATGCTGTGAATTATCGAGGCCACCTACTACAAGAGCCTTCCGCCCTGAGTCATACAGCACCGAGGTGCCAAAGGCGTGGGGAGATAGCATGGTGCCGAAGTCGGACCATGAGCCACGGCCCTGAGCAGCTCTCGGGTTAAAGAGCCGGCTATCCTGGCTACTAAAACCCGATTGAGCCTGCAACACCTTGCCGTCCGGCATAACATAAATGTACGGATAATTCGAAATCGAGGTGGGCGGGCTTAGATTTTTAAGAGTTCCCGCGGACGTGAGCACTTGCGGGATTAAATTTGTTTGCGCGTTCCCAGCCGTGCCGGTGTCGTTGTAGGCCCCCGATATCACCATTGGTTCACCCGAACTCAACGTTACGTTGTATGGATACCAGCGGCCCAAATTCATGTCCTGGTTTGGATCACGCGACCAGGGATTACCGTTGTTGGTGTAGTCAAAGATATTGATGTGCTTCTCACCAGCGCCATCAAAATCCGAATGCCCGTGCCCTCCGGTCACTATTAACCGTCCATCAGGCAGAAACGAATGACCAGAGCAGAACAAATTTGTGGTTGAGTTATTCACTTGCTGTCTGGTGTCTGTGATCGGATCCCATAGCCAGGCGTCGCTATGCCCCGTCACCTGTTTGGCATTCCCGGCGGTAGCCCCCGTAGTAACTGTGACGATGTTGCCGTTCGCATCTCGGACGAGATCGCGCCCCCAAAACAAAACTTTGCGATTCGGCAATACGCTCAGGTGGACGGTAACGAGCGGCAAATTAACCGGCGCAGCAAATTCACCGACTTTTGCTCTGCTGAGATTGTTTGAGTACAACGGACCGGAACTGTTGCTGCTGCCGCGAGTCGACCTTAGTTGCAACTGTTCCAAATGAGCTGCCCTGATGGGAGTACCGTTGGCTCCGGTGCTCAAGACCGGATCCTGATAAGCCAATACCGGAATCTGGAGGACTGCCAGCGCCTCATCCAATCTGTTTCGCGCTTCCTGCACATCGCCGGCCCTGACGACGAGGTTATTCAGCGGATCGTTGGTCCAAACGGCTGCCGGCAGGCTGGCTACCCGGCGCAACGCGTTGATCGCAGTGCGCACATCATGGAGATGTTGCGCTTTGATCTGTTGATTCTGCGGTTGGGTGAACTCAAATGTAACTGTCGTGCCTACCGCCATGTTACTCGGCGCCGAAAAATCTCCGCCGCTGCTTGCACGCAACCGATAAACGTAAGCACGGCCAGGTTGGAGTCCCGAATTCGTAATGACCGTCGTATTGAAAGCATTGCCGGCCTGAAGAAATGGTCCGGACATACTCTCGGCGCGTTCGAGCCAATAGCCGCTGATACCGGGAACCGGCGTCCAACTCAGGCTTACGGTCGTGTTCGTAGTTCCGGTCACCGTAAGATTGGTTGGAGCGCTCACGAATAACGGTTTGACGCTCTGCACAGCGCGTGGTTTATAGAGGGCCGCAACGACGAGCGCCAGCGCCACCATGCCAATTCCCAATCGAAAAATTCGTGTCTTCATAGTCGCCTCCGGAAAGAATCAGTAATCATCCTTATGCTTTCGTAGCTGCTATTGCAGACTGAGAAGCACAAGGATCTCTCCGGTGCCGCGGGAGAGCGACTCGAGGGCTTTGCCGATCAAGGTACCGGGCCGGTGGATCCGAGCACTTCCGATCTCGACCGGCACAGATTTCATCGCAAAGCCTGCGCGGTTGCTGGTGACCAGCAAATCACCGATCCGTATTGGTCCATTCGTCGCATCTACTTTCACTCTGACGCGGCCGGTGGTCGCAACCAGAACTTTATTTTCAGCCTGCTCTCCGAGCACGATGCCGGGTTGCGCGGAGACAACGCCGGCCACACGGGTGTCATAGGCCTGTGAAGAAGCTGCGACGTGGTTGGACTTGGTTGGGTCGAGAGCGACGACTGTCCCTGGCAAGAGCGTATGAGCCGCAGGTACCCACTCGGCGACATCCTGATATTTGGCCTTGACGTTGCCGCCCTCGATCGTTCCGGTAGCGGTTATGTTTCCCGTCCCAGTAACATTAATGTTCCCGGTGACTTCAAGCTTCGCGCCGGGGGTGGTGGTGCCGATGCCGACGTTGCCGGCGTTATTTTGAAAAAGGCCAGTCACCAAGTCACCGCCATTCCAGCTTTTGACTTGGAAGGTCTTGTTACTGATCACAAGATCCCGGAAATCGACCATTTGGTCGACCGCCTCAATGGTTGCCCTCGTGCCGTTCATCCCAAGATATAAAGCGTTGACGTGGGGTTGTTCGGCTGGCGCGCCCGTAACGGTGAGTCCGGATGACTTGACCGTCCCACTAACTTCCAGTTTTTCCGTCGGGCTGGTAGTGCCAATTCCGATGTTTCCCAGTGCTGTGATCCGCATTCGTTCACTAAGTACACCCGTCAGGGTTGTGCCAAACATCAGGGCGCCGGAGTTGAGTGCGCCATCAGTCCAGGAGCTGATGAAGCTGAGTCGCTTTTGATTGCCGTTGGCGATACTGCTGTTTGCAAAAGAGATCACTCCCAAGCCCTGGTTTGGATCGGTGAGGTTCTTACTCAGGACCAGGCTGGGAAGTGGAGTGATGTCGGGGCTCGCGGTTCCGTATCCAATCTCCAGAATCATATTCGCCTGGCTGTCATAGCTGGGGTACAACTGTGTATGGCTGCTGATATTTCCTACCAGCAGTTCGTTCGCTGGCGGTGTAGCGGTGTTCGCCGGCGCAGGACTGTTGAATCGGGCAATCATGCTGGCCGGCGAAAGGATATCGAGTTTGACACGTGGAGAGTTTGTACTCACCCCCACATTGCCGCTGTTGTTGTTGATTGTGGTCGAGTGCTGCGCGATGGTTTGCTGTGCACAACCCAACAGAATCACGGTCAGTGTAATTAACTGGCTCACACGTGGAGCTCTGTACGGGCTATTTCGCTGTTCGGTTTTCATCTTTTGCCTCTTTCTCAACTACTTCGGTGTGAGTTGATTCTTGCAGACGTCCATTGTTCCCCCATTTGATTTGAAGTGGGGTGAATAGAGATCAGCGTTTGAGATCACTGGTTGAGCGCCAATGATACACAGCAACTGTCTGCGGGTGTTCGTATTGAACTGCGGCTGGTTACTTCTTTCTCCGCCTGCGCCGCAAAAGCAAACTCTGAGTGCGGCATGGGAACAGCAAATAGGGGAACTTGAGTGTCGTGTTGTTCGCGAGTGAGAGGATCCGCTTCATGGCGAACTCCTTGAGTGTGAGTAATCAGTTTTGTTTCGCATTGAAAGTCCAAGCTACCGACGAGAGGGTAGGTTATTGCAACTAATCATGAAAGGAAAGAAGAATTGACTGGCGCATTCTGCTATTAGATGGCTGATTCTGCTAAAGCCAAGGACGTGTAAATAAGCTTATATAAACTTGTCGTTCAGCGAGTAACTGGTTAGGTCAGGCGCAGGAGAAAAGTGATATATAAAAACTATAAAAGCCTGAGAACCTCTGAAAGACCACTGTACTTAAGCAAAGAACGAAGCAGCTGATGAAGCGCGATGTCCGCAGAGCAGACTGAGCACCGCGGTAAGAGAAGCAT
>Ga0105248_10004532_pt1 | contig 15372 bp, 7 predicted proteins | sample KBSS34metaG_FD_81524 | JGI IMG/M metagenome (GOLD analysis project Ga0105248, IMG submission 81524) | Switchgrass rhizosphere microbial communities from Kellogg Biological Station, Michigan, USA - KBS S3-4 metaG | ecosystem: Host-associated > Plants > Roots > Rhizosphere > Soil | place...
GAAACAGCAGGGCCGGACGGCAACCACCCATGCGTTGGCGAAGCCAGGAGAGAGAGGGCGCATAGGCTAACGAGAACAAGAGTGCCGCCATGATCATTGAAGTGACGGTGGCGCTGAGCGCCTGTCCATCGACGACAAAAAACTTGGACAGGATGAGTAGCAGGCCAAAGAGCCAGGAGACGAGGGAGATTGATACGAGCTTCATGTCGTGCTTGGATGATTGTAGGGGTGGCACTCCGTGGCCACCCCTTTTGTTGTGTATGCGTCAGACAGGGGTGGCCACGGAGTGCCACCCCTACAATAATTACTTCTTCGTTTCCATTCCGCGAGAGATGATGTGTTGCATCTCGAGCGCGTTGGGCATGCCCAGCAGCGTTGCCGGTCCTAACCCGAATGGTCCACCTTCAGTGTTTGCCGCGAACGTGATGCTGTCGCCTTGTGCGTAAGCGTAAGCAAGTGTCGGCGGCATATCCGAAGTGATTGCTTTCACTGCTTCCTGCGGTCCGCTCGGCAAATTCTCGGCCGTTCTGGCCAAACCCGCCGGCACGAGGCCCGCGATGTTGTGATAGAAAACTGCCGAGAAGTTTGCATTACCATCGGCCGGCAAGCCCGCCATGAACTTCGGCGAACGCAACAACGACAGACCATTCTCACGTGCTCTCAGCGACTTCTCGACGAGCGCACGACTCGGACAAACGATCAGGTAGCCGTTGCTATACGCATAGTTCACTTCCAGCAATCCAAAATCACTCGACCGCAGCGTGTAGTAAGTGCGACCACCGAGGTCACCCTTTTCCCAGACAAGACCGGCTTTACCAAACTTCGCCGCCTCTTTGTTCACTTCACTCACCACCTGCTCGAGCGTCTGTTGCAGGTGCGCCGGATCGTTGACTTCAAACACCATCTTCCACGAGGGCGTCGGCAGTAGTGGTCCATCGATCGCGAAGGCAAACTCTCCACCAAGCGGAGCAGCGATGTCGTTGCGAATGTTAAGACCACGTTCCGACTGTTGCTTGTCGAGGGTCTTGCGCAAGTCAGGCGAGACTGTATCCAGCACTCCCAGCAGATCGTCGACTAGCGACGCTGGATTCTTCACTACAAACCCGGCCACGACATTCGCGTCGGGCGAGATGTACTCGAGCGAGCCCATCGGTCCCGGCGCGGCGAGCCACGAAGGGATGCCACGCTGTGCATCGTTGAACGAAAGCGAGGCTTGCGTGTGCGTCTTGCCGTTGCTGTCTTTCTGGTCCAGCACGAAATACTTCACGCTCAGCACACCGAGCTGGTTCAACACGCTTTCCTGCTTCGCAGCGTCCGCATTTTTACTGCGTTCGGCTTTGGTGCTGGCCACGACTTTCTCGAGATTCGCTGCAACCACCAAACCGGCGCCTTCCTGATAAACCTCCGCGATACGGTTGCGGAATGGAGTGGCAGTGAAACTGCTCAGGTTGCCGTTGCCGATCGCCGTCGCGACACTCTGCAACTGCTGCAAATTCGGGCTGGCGGCGAACAGATTTCCCTGAATCCAGACGTAGAGATCCTCTCGCTTGCCATCAGAAGGAGGAACTGCCGTCGCCGGGTTCTCGATGAACTTGATCTCAGGCTGGCCTTTCTTGTCGCCCGAGTATTTCGCGATCTGCTGCTCGAGGAACGGGCGGAACCCTTCTGAGTTCTTCAACTCAGCCAGCACCAACGGTTCACCAGGTTTACCCTGATCATCCATCGATACCGAGACTGCGATCTCGTCGCCAAGATAGGAACCAAACTGGCGGATCGTCTCCACCACCTGGTCCATGTTCTGCGCTCGGCCCGACTGCTCTTTTTCCCACCACTGGCGCAGCGCCGGGTTCTGGCTCATGCGCTCCTGAATCACGCGATGTGATTGAACGATCGAGTCAGCCAGGTTCGGCAACGCGGCGTAAACAACCGTGGTCTCCGGCATCAAGTCGAGCAGATGCGTGGAAGTGCGAACACCGGGCTGTTGCACTTTGTTCAGTTCCGTCTTGAGCGCCGCCAGGCCATTCAACACAGCGGCGTAACGGTTCGCATTGCGACTCCACGCTACTTCATCTTTAACCGGAATAGTGGTAATTGCCGGATTGGTGGTGACTTGTTCGCCCGGTCGAAGGACGCGATCGGAACCAGCATGATTGAGGTTTAATTCACCTTCAATCACCGAGATTCGCGAGCCCTTCGTGCCGTTGTTTACTGAGAACGTCGTGCCGGTTACCGAAACCAGCGAATCACCGCTCTCAACAAAGAGTTGACCATCTTTCTGCTTCGCGGCTTCGACTACGATGCTGCCGCGATCGAGGTGAATGGTTGTGCCTTTGCCCGTCTTAGTCAGATAGAGTTCCGAGCGATCCTTCATCTCAATCAACGAGCCATCGCCCAGACGAACAACAGCGTGTCCATCTTTTGCGGTGCGCACCTTCTCGCCCTGTTGCAACTTCGCGCCGTTACCGACTGCCGCCGTGTGCGTGTCGGCGACTTCGTAAACCTGACCTTCGGCCGCCTGCACAGTCGCGTCGAAGTTGCCGTTCGGCCAGAATCTTTGCACAAACGGAACCGCCAGCAGTCCGAGACCGATGACGAGCGCGGCGGCAATGCCCCAACGCAGAATCACCGGCTGCAACGAGTAGCTCGTCTTACGCACGGCCGGCTTAATTGTGCCCGAGCGTTTGGCGCGGGCTTCATTCATTGCCTTCCGGCACGGGATGCACTCGTGTGTGTGGTCAACCAGCAGCAACGAGCGCGCTTCTGAAAGTTTGCCGGCAAGGTGCGCCGGAATCAGTGACTGAAAATCTCGACAGCTTTCAATCCTGTCCACAGTCGGCAACTGAAACTCAGTCTCGCCCGCGGCAGCAGAAACACGCGCCCAAACACGGTCCGCCGCTGCTGAAACTGCTGTCGGGTCGATCTTCTCGTTGCGAATCTCGGCAGTAACTTTGTCGAGGATCTGATCTTCGTTATTGCTTCTCATGATGTTTCTCCAGATAGTGCCCAATCTCTTTTCTCATTTTTGTACGAGCGCGATGGAGGACAACGCCAACCACCAGCGGTGACGTATTCAAAAGTGCGGCAATTTCTTTGTTGTCAAAACCTTCGTAGTAACGCAGTACAAACATCTCGCCCGCAGTCTTTCCGAGCCGCGAGACAGCCTGGCGAAGCAGTTTCTGTAGTTCGCGATCGGTATGAATGGTTTCCGGACTGCGATAGGTTCCGGCGATTGCGTCGATTTCGTTGTCATCGAGGACCACGGCTTTTGAACGGGTGCGGCTACGCAAGAGATCGAGGGATGCGTTTATGGCCGCGCGGGAAAGATAAGCTTCAGGATTTTTTGACCAGTCGTAATCATCCTGGCCTTTGACCAACCGCAGAAAGACCGTCTGGAGCACATCCTCAGCGTCGGCGACACTGCCAGTAATTCGCTGTGCGGTCCGAAAAACTCGGCCGTGGTGTGCCTGGAACAAAGTTTCCAGCTCGCTTTCGGGTTGTTCTTTCACTAATCGCAAGGGTTTAAGTGCTGCCTGCAAGGGTGTTCTCCTTCGTCTACACCTGATAGACGAAGGTTTTTGGGAGTTATTAACACCCTTGCGTGCAAATTTTTGGAGTTTAATGGTGGGTTGAGTTAGATGGCGAGAGTTATTTCGCCAAAACTGCCTGTTTTAACGGACGCGCCTGAAGCTTTCTCAACGTCTCATTCTTTGGATCGACGATAAAACCGGCTGCCTCAAGGGCGATCACGCCCAAGATCGGCTTAGAGCCCTCGGGCCCAAAGATGATATCCGTTGAAGTGATTTCACCCATAAACCTGAGTTCTGCCAAGCCATATTCATAGTCTTGAAGTTCACCACTGGCAAGTTCGTATGTCCTTGTGCCAACCGGTTCGATTCCAACTCTTCTGAGTTCAGATGCCGGAGCCATCGCATCACTGGCTCCTGTATCGACAAGGAATTTTGCGTCGTATAAATCCCCTGAGCCAAGGCGGCCGATCTTCACTGCAACATGTGTGAGGCCCATATTGATCTCTCCTTGAGGTATTGTTTTGAGTTTTCTTTTGAGTGTCATGCGGCGAATACTACATCATTCGCAGTTGAGAGTAAAGACGTTTTTTTGCTTCACTAGCCGCAGGTGAACGCGGATAAACGCGGATTAGCTCACGCCAGGCGGCGCCGTCGTAGTGGAAGCGCTTGGTGGGTTTGTCGAAAACGAAGCTGACGTGTTGGCGGTTGTAGCGATCGAGGCCGGTGTAGTTCAGGTAGTAACTGAACTCGGGCGCTTCGACTCGGTCGTCTTTCAGGCGGCGCGCGGCGTCCATGGAGAGTTGAACGGCGAGTTGTTCGGCGGTGTCGCCGAGGAGTAACAAGACCTCGGGACGCAAGGGCGAACGCGTGAAGTGATCGAGGAAGATGCGCGCGCGTGAGATTCGATCGAAGCCTTGTGAACGTTCGATTAGACGCAGCAGTCGCTGATCGTCGCCGGCGCGTGTCGGTGAAGCAACCGCTTCGCGCTGGATCCAGCCATGCGTGCGGCTCGTGACGTTAACAAGAAAGAAAGTAATCCCGTCAGCGCTTGTTTTCGCGGATCGGATTGCCACCATTCGTCCACGACCGAGACGACGTACGAGGCGGCCGTTGAGTTGAGGAGTCGCGCGCAACGCGGCGAGACGTTCTTCAACAACAATCGCCAGACGGCCACCTGTCGGAGGCTTTCTCTGAGCGATCGCGAAGGTTTGGGAAAAGAAAATCAGTGAAAGACAAAGCGTGAGCTTGTGAGGAATCATGAGGTTTCTCCAATCGTGAGGTTTTATTTAGATCTATACCGCTGCAATTCTTTCCTTAAACGGTGCGTGGTGAAAATGACAGATCGCAACCGCCAGCGCATCCGCAGCGTCGTGCGGTGAAGGCACGCTCTTTAACGCGAGGAGCAATCGCACCATCTCCTGCACCTGATGCTTCTCTGCGTTTCCATAACCAACCACAGTCTGTTTGATCAACCGCGGCGAATATTCGTGAATCTCGAGCGCCGCACGCTCCGCAACCAGCAACACGACGCCGCGCACTTGCCCGAGTTTCATACTAACCTTGACGTTCGTCGCCAGAAACGCATCTTCCAGCGCACACGCATCCGGACGATGCTGTGCAATCACTTCTTCAAGTCCATTGCACATCCGCAACAAGCGCGTCGGAAATTTCAGACTCGACGGCGCGCGCACTGAACCAAAAGCCACTAGCGAATAACGGCGCCCGTCGCCTTCGACAACACCCCACCCGGTAGTCTGGCTTCCCGGATCAATACCTAAAACGCGCATTGCGCGCAGTATAACCCAAACACAAAGGTCAAAAGCACAAGTTCGTGATATTCTGAACTCACCCCTTCATATGCCCCTGCTTGTTGTGTGTAAACATTTGCAAACGTCTGCTTCATGAGTGAGTTCTTCGAATCCCTGGTGTCACTGTTCCGTAAACCTGCGGACCATGCTGACGAGAAACCTTTTCAGGCCGAGTTCTTCAGCGTCGAACGTCTCGAGCAGTACGCGCTGACACTCGCCGCGCAGCACAAAACCGTCACTCGAAAAGGTCGCGCCCAACTTCTACCACGACTCGAAGACAACGGCCGCAAACTCGAAGCCGCATACAAAACACTCGTCGAAGCGTTGCGCGAAGGACGCGCAATCTCACCCGCGGCCGAGTGGCTGGTTGACAACTATCACATCGTCGAAGAACAACTGCGCGAGATTCGCCAGGATCTGCCGAAGAGCTACTATCACGAACTTCCAAAGCTCGCCGAAGGCGAATTAGAAGGCTTCCCGCGAATCTATGCCGTCGCGCGCGAACTAATCACACATACTGACTCGCGCCTCGACACCAACACGCTGCAACGTTTCATCCGCGCTTATCAAACCGTCTCGCCCCTCTCGATCGGTGAACTGTGGGCCGTCGCTATCAGTCTCCGCCTCGCGCTCGTCGAAAACCTGCGCCGTCTCGCAATCACGATCGCGCGCGGCCGCGCCGAACGCGACGAGGCCGACAAGCTCGCCGACAAACTGCTCGACCTCGCTTCGCTGCAACCGGCAAATGTGATGTCGTCTCTGAACGAGCGATACGGCAAGCGAGAAGAAGTACGTGAAACCTTCCTGGTCCAACTCGTTCAGCGACTCCGCGAGCAGCATCCTTCGGTGATGCCGGTAATGGACTGGATCGAAAAGCAACTCGCGAAACAAGGTGCGAGCGTCGAACAGATCATTCATGCCGAACACCAGCGACAAGCAGCGGCACAGGTCACGGTCGGCAACATCATCACCAGCATGCGTCTGCTCTCAACGCTCGACTGGAACGACTTCTTCGAACAAGTCAGTTTGATCGAGCCGCTGCTGGGAAACGATCCCGCCGGTGTGTATTCGCGAATGGAGTTTGCCTCGCGTGACCGCTACCGGCACGTTATCGAACGCATCAGCAAGCGAACTCGCGCCAGCGAACTCGAGATCGCACAAGCGGCCGTCGATCTCGCAGCCGAAAAGAAAGACGAGCCCGGCCCGGGCAGACACGTCGGCTATTACCTCATCGATAACGGCCTGACGCTCCTGGAGGCGAAGTTTAATTATCAACCGCGTGCCAGCGAACGCCTGCGTCGCTTTCTATTGCGACACGCGACGAGCACGTACCTGGACACACTCGCATTTTTGACTCTGCTGATCGTGAGTCTCCTGCTTTACACGATGTACGCCCACGGCGCTGGTTGGTCCATGCTGGTGTTGGCTGCATTTCTGGCACTGATACCCGCCAGCGATCTCGCTCTAACTGTTCTCAACTTTGATCTCACGCACTTCTTTCCGCCGCGACTGTTACCGCGAATGGATACGTCTGAAGGCATTCCCGAGAACGCGGCCTCGTTCGTCGTCGTGCCGACGATCTTTCTCAGCGAATCGCAGGTTCACGAACTGGTCGAGCGACTCGAGGTCCATTACCTCGCGAATCAGGATGACCACCTTTACTTCGCATTATTAAGTGACTTTCCGGACGCGGATGCTGAAGAAACCCCAACCGATTCAAACTTGCTCGCCATCGCTCAGAGCGGCATCGATGCGCTCAATCGCAAACATGGCAACGATCGTTTTCATCTCTTCCACCGCAAGCGCCAGTGGAACGCAGGCGAAAACAGGTGGATGGGTTGGGAACGAAAGCGCGGCAAACTCGAGGAGTTCAATCGTCTGTTGCGCGGCGCGCAGGATACCAGTTTTCTTGTGCGCACTGCGGACGATGCGCTACTGAAAAAAATTCGCTATGTAATCACGCTCGACTCCGACACTCAACTACCTCGCGATATCGCGCGCACGCTCGTCGGCGCGGCAATTCACCCGCTGAATCAACCGGTGATCGATGCGGGGACCAACCGCGTCACCCACGGCTACGGCATTCTGCAACCACGCGTAAGTATTTCCCTGGCAAGCGCGTCGCGTTCGAAGTTTGTTCAGACCTTTTCCGGCTACACCGGAATCGATCCTTACACGACCGCAGTCTCCGACGTTTACCAGGACTTCTTCGGCGAAGGAAGTTTTACCGGCAAGGGTTTATACGACGTCGACGCGTTTCAACAGACACTCGAGAATCGCGTACCGGCGAACTCACTGCTCAGTCATGACCTGTTCGAATCGTTGTTTGCGCGCGCCGCTCTCACAACGGACATCGAGCTACTCGACGACTATCCGGCTTCTTACGAAGCTTACGCCAAACGTTCGCATCGCTGGACGCGCGGCGATTGGCAGATCGCGCGCTGGCTCTTTCCTTACGTTCCTGACGGCGAAGGCAGAAAAGTTCGCAACGTACTACCGGCAATCGCGCGTTGGAAAATCCTCGACAACCTGCGCCGCAGCCTCGTTGCGCCGTCGTTATTTATCTGGCTCGTCGCGTCGTGTACGTTGTTCCCCGGTTCGCCGTGGCTGTGGAGTCTCTTTGTTTTTCTGGTTATCGCGTTTCCTGTTTACCTGCACGTAACCACGGGCCTGTTGATGCACCCGCGCGGCATCGCATGGACCAGCCACTTCTGGAGCATCTGGGGCGACTTTCGCACCAACACCGCACAGATTGCACTCTCGTTTGTCTTCCTGCCACACCAGACGTGGTTGATGTGTGATGCAATCGTGCGCGCGCTCTACCGGCAACTGGTCTCGCGCCGAAAACTGCTCGAATGGGTCTCGGCCGCCGAGGCTGAAACGAAGGTGCGAAACGATCCGGCTTCGTTTGTACAGTTCATGCTTCCGGCGCTCTTGCTGACACTCGTCGCCCTTGGTTTCACGTTCAGCGATAAACGGATGGGGCTGCCCGTCATGGGTCCGCTGGTTGTGCTCTGGTTACTCTCCCCGTTCATCGCTTATCTCGTGAGTAGACCACGAACTGACGAACGGAAGCTGCTGCCCGCAGAAGATTTGAAGTTTGCGCGCCGGATCGCGCGGCGTACCTGGCGCTTCTTCGAAACTTTCGTCGGTCCTGAAGACAACTGGCTGCCGCCCGACAACTACCAGGAAGATCCAACTCCGGTCATCGCCCATCGGACGTCTCCGACAAACATCGGTTTGTTGCTGCTCGCTACTTCTTCAGCGCGCGACCTCGGTTACGTTGGCGCACTCGAATTCGTCGAGCGAGAAGAACTGACGTTCGCGACGATGGCTAAACTGAATCGCCTGCACGGTCATTTCTTTAACTGGTACGACACCAAAACTCTCGAGCCGCTATTGCCGCAATACATTTCGACCGTCGATAGCGGCAACCTCGCCGGACATCTATTCGCGGTAAAACAGGCCTGCATCGAGTTTCCCGAGAACAAACTCTTCGACGCCCACGCTATCGAAGCCCTCGCGGACACGATCGATGCGATCACCACAGAAGCCGCGAATCTCGGCGCCGTCCGGCAACGCACGGAAGTCGTGACGGTTAGACAGTTGCAGGACGAAATCGCCGCTTGTCGCCAATTACTAAAAGTGGCGCCAGGCGAGAATCTCTCGTCGTGGATCGTGCTCATTGATTCGCTCGAACGGCGCGCTTCCGAGATCGAAGACATTGTCAGCGCGTTGGCCCACGAACACGGCGATGTCAGTTTCAAAGAGTTGCGCTGGTGGGTCGGCGCGTTGCAGCACCACGTCGATTGCCGGCGTAGAGATATCGAAGCCCTCACGACGTGGGGACGATTGCTACCGCTGCTCGAGTCTGAAATCGGCCAGGACGACAAAGACTGGGCTTCGATTCTGAAACTGCTCCAGGAAGTGCCGGCACTCGCCGACATCCCGCAACTCTGCGACCGCGCCCTGGTCCAACTTGCCGCGATGCAGGAACACGTTTCGACTGACCTCGCGCAAACAGCGGCACGGCTCACGAAAGCACTCGAGCAGTCAGCCGGCGGTTCCGCTGACATGCTCTCGCGTCTCAGTCGTCTCGCCCGCCGCTGCGATCAGATCGTCGAAGAGATGGACTTCTCGTTTCTCTTCGACGTGGAACGCAAACTATTCCCGATTGGTTACAACGTCACCGCTTCTCGCGTCGACGACTCTTATTACGATCTGCTCGCTTCGGAAGCGCGTCTCGCAAGTTTCGTCGGCATCGCGAAAGGGGACGTGCCGCAACAGCACTGGTTCCGCATGGGCCGTGCGCTCACGAAGGTTGACGGCGGACGCGCGCTGATCTCCTGGACTGGCACGATGTTCGAATACCTCATGCCGTTGCTCGTGATGAAGAACTACCAGGCGACGCTGTTGTCGGAGACTTATCGAACGATCGTCGATCGCCAGATCGAGTACGGCGACGAGCGCGGAGTGCCGTGGGGAATATCGGAAGCCGCTTACAACGTTCGCGACCTTCATCTCAACTACCAGTATGGGCCGTTCGGTGTTCCTGGACTCGGTTTGAAACGTGGACTGATTGAGGATCTCGTTGTGGCGCCTTACGCAACGATGCTGGCGCTGAGCGTCGATCCGGTCGCGTCGATGAGCAATTTGCGCCGGCTGAACAAGGAAGGCGCACTTGGACCATACGGTTTCTACGAGTCGATCGACTACACTGCCGAGCGTTTGCCGGAAGGTCAGAAGTCGGTCCTGATTCGTGCGTTCATGACGCACCATCAGGGCATGAGTCTCGTATCGTTGGCGAACCTGCTTCTGGAAGATCCTGGCCCAGGTCGTTTTCATTCAGATCCCGCAATTCAGGCAACTGAACTGTTGCTGCAAGAGCGCATCCCTGTCGGAGTGCCTGCGGCTCATCCGCGTGCCGAAGAAGTGTTGACCGGCAGAGTGATGCAATTCTCGCCGGGGACGATCACGCGCGTTTACGAATCGGCGGATTACAGTACGCCGCGCACGCAGCTGCTCTCGAACGGAACTTACAACGTGATGATCACGACTGCCGGGTCGGGTTATTCGCAGTGCGAAGGCGACGCGGTCACGCGCTGGCGTGAAGACGTAACGCGAGACAACTGGGGCGCGTTTATTTACTTGCGCGACGTGCGTAGTGGAGCCGTTTGGTCGGCAGGACATCAGCCGGTGCGACGAAAGCCGCAGTCGTATCACGTTGCTTTCTCCGAAGACAAAGCCGACTTCCGGCGGCTGGACTCCGGTATCTCGACGCGCATGGAAGTGGTCGTTTCAGCCGAAGACAACGCCGAGGTGCGGCGCATTTCGTTGACAAACCACGGCTCGCGCACACGCGAGATCGAGTTGACCAGTTACGCCGAAGTCGTGCTCGCGAGTCCCAACGCCGACAACGCGCACCAGGCGTTCAGTAATCTCTTCATCGAGACCGAATTCATTCCGGGCGAGAACGCACTGCTGGGACATCGACGGCAGCGTTCGGCAGATGAGCGGCCCATCTGGGGCGTTCACGTTGTCGTTGCCGAAGGCGAACTCGTCGGCGCCGTTCAGTATGAAACTGATCGCGGTCGTTTTCTTGGTCGTGGTCGCACGCCCGGCAATCCAATCGCAGTGATGGAGGATCGTCCGCTTTCGAATACCACCGGAGCCGTGCTCGATCCCGTTTTCAGCCTGCGCCGGCGCGTTAGAATTCAACCCAATCAAACGGTGCGCTGTTCGTTCAGCACCGCGGTCGCACGCTCGCGTGAAGAAGCACTCGCGCTGGCGGACAAGTATCACGATCCAAACATTTTCGAACGCGAGTTGCGGCTGGCGTGGACCAAAGCCCAAGTCGAGATGAGTCACCTGAAGATCGACGCGGAAGAAGCGCATCTGTTTCAACGGCTCGCGGCACGCATCGTCTATTCCGATCCTTCATTGCGCCCAACCCCGCACGTGCTCGCGCTCAACACGAAAGCGCAATCCAGCTTGTGGGCATACGGTATCAGCGGCGACTTGCCGATCGTGGTCGTGCGAATCAACAAGGCCGACGACATGCGCACCGTGAAAAAGCTCGTGCGCGGGCATGAATACCTGCACTACAAGGGTCTCAAGATCGATCTCGTAATCCTCAACGACATGCCGACTGATTATCTTCAGTTGCTGCATCAGGAGTTGGAAACTACTATCCGGACCAGCGGGTTGCAGGGACTTCAGGACAAACCCGGTGGCGTGTACCTGAGACGCTCCGATCAGATGCCTGAGGCGGATCGCATTCTGCTGCACGCGGTGGCGCGCGTGGTGATTGTCGCCGAACGCGGTTCATTCGAGCAGCAGATCGAGCGTACGCGCGTTGAAGAGCCGCTGCCGCCTCCGTTCGTACCGCGTTTGCCTTCGCAGACTTATCCCGAGTTGACTGTCCCGCCACCGGATTTAGCTTTCTTCAACGGGCTCGGCGGGTTCCATCAGGGCGGGCGCGAGTACGTCACACTGCTCGGCGCGGAACAGTGGACGCCGGCGCCATGGTCCAACATCATCGGCAACGCCGTAGATTTCGGATTTCAGATCACTGAAACCGGCGGTAGCTGCACGTGGTCGGTGAACAGCCATGAGAACCGTCTCACGCCTTGGTCCAACGATGCAGTTAGCGATCCGCCGGGCGAGGTTGTGTATTTGCGCGATGAAGACTCCGGCACTATCTGGTCGGCCACACCTTTGCCGGTTCGCGAGCGTGAGCCATACATCATCAGGCACGGGCAGGGTTACAGTGTTTTTGAGCACACCAGTCACGGCATTTCGCAGGAGTTGCTCGTCTTTGCCCCACTCGATGCCCCCGTAAAGATCTCGCTGCTGCGTTTGCGAAACCGCACCGCGCGCAAGCGCCGGTTTACAGTAACTAACTACAACGAACTCGTGCTCGGCGTCGCAAGATCTTCGTCGGCGCCTTACATCATCACTGAGATCGATCAGGCGGCGTCGACCATCTTTGCGAAGAATCCTTTCAACAACGAATTCGCTGACCGTGTCGCGTTCGTTGCGACGAGCGAGCGCGTGTTGAGTGCGACCTGCGATCGCAAAGAGTTTCTTGGTCGCAACAGTTCGGTCGAGACTCCGGCGGCACTGAAGCGATTGAATTTGGCTGGTCGCAGCGGCGCGGGATTGGATCCGTGCGCGGCGATCCAGGTGATGGTCGAACTCGCCCCACACGAAGCGCGCGAAGTCATCTTTCTCATCGGCGAGGCTGAGTCAAAGGAAGCGGCGCAATCAGTTGTCAACACTTTCCGGCAGTCAGGAAACGTAAATGCCGCGTTTGAGAAAGTGCTGGGTCACTGGGATGAATTGCTCAGCACGATCGAAGTGCGAACGCCTGACGCGGCGTTAAATACGATGCTCAATCGTTGGCTGCTCTATCAAACGCTTTCGTGTCGTGTCTGGGCTAGGACGGCGTTTTACCAATCGGGCGGCGCGTTTGGTTTTCGCGATCAGTTGCAGGACGTGATGGCGCTCGTCTACAGCAGTCCGCAAATCGCGCGCAAACAGATCGTGCTTGCCGCCGCGCACCAGTTTAAGGAAGGCGACGTACAACACTGGTGGCATCCGCCGAGTGGCCGTGGTGTGCGCACGCGAATTTCGGACGATCTGATATGGCTGCCGTTTGTCACTTCTTTCTACGTGAACGTGACGGGTGATGCTTCGGTGCTCGATGAAGTAGTGCCCTTCCTCGAACAAGCCGAACTCGCGCCCGATCAGCACGAGAATTACACGCAACCGCAGGTGTCTCAGGAGACGGCTTCGATCTACGAACACTGCGCACGTGCGCTCGATCGCAGCCTCGCTGTCGGCAAGCACGGGCTACCCTTGATGGGCGGCGGCGACTGGAACGACGGGATGAATCGCGTTGGTCAACAGGGCAAGGGTGAAAGTGTTTGGCTCGGCTGGTTTCTCTACATGACGCTCTTTGCGTTTACGCCACACGTCGAGGCGCGCAAACAGAAGCAGCGTGGCAATCGCTATCACAAGCACATGGATAATTTGCGCAAAGCACTCGAAGAAAAAGCGTGGGATGGCGACTGGTACCGGCGCGCCTATTTCGACGACGGCACGCCTTTGGGTTCGGCGCGCAATGAAGAGTGTCGCATCGACTCGATTGCGCAGTCGTGGTCTGTCATCTCCGGTGCTTCGGATCCGTATCGCATGGGCCGAGCGATGGCCGCGGTTGAAGAATACTTGATCAGGCGTGGCGATGGTCTGGTGATCCTGTTCACGCCGCCGTTCGACAAAAGCAATCTCGATCCGGGTTATATAAAAGGATACGTTCCGGGTGTGCGTGAAAACGGCGGCCAATACACGCACGCGGCGATCTGGACCATGATTGCTTACTCGATGCTTGGCGACGGCGAGCGCGCCGGCGAACTCTTCGCGTTGCTCAATCCGATCAACCACTCATCGACACGCGCCGGTTTGCACAAGTACAAAGTCGAGCCCTATGTAGCGGTGGGCGATGTTTATGCAGTGCCGCCGCATACCGGTCGTGGTGGTTGGACGTGGTACACGGGATCAGCGGGTTGGATGTATCGGGCGGGACTGGAATCGATACTCGGATTCAAACTGCAAAACGATCGGCTGGAGATAAATCCGTGTGTGCCGCGTTGGTGGCACGATTTTGAAATCACTTACCGGCGCGGCCGCGCGGTTTACCGGATCAAAATCGAGAATCCGCTTGGGGTAAGCCGTGGTGTCGTGAGCGTCGAAGTGGATGAGGTCGATCAAAAAGACAAGGCAATCACGTTGGTCGATGATGAGAAGACCCACAACGTTCGGATCGTCATGGGCGAGCCGCAGATTTCCGCGAATGACACGGATCAGAAAGAAGAACAAAAAAGCTTTCTTTCTTAATTATTATCCGCGTTTCTTCGCTTAATGCGCGACTTACACTGCCGCCATATCCGCTTCGCTAATGTCGAAATTCGCCGACACTTTCTGCACGTCGTCGTGATCCTCGAGCGCTTCCATCAGCTTCAACATCTGCCGCGCGTCTGCGCCCTCGAGCTTTATGTAGTTCTGCGGCATCATCTCGACTTCCGCGACCTGTGGTTCAATCCCGGCGCTTTTCACAGCCGTAAGCACTGCATCGAATGCATCAGGTGAAGTGATGATCTCGAAGTTATCTTCATCGTCGCGCAAATCGTCCGCACCGGCATCGATGGCCAGTTCAAAAAGCTCTTCCTCTGATTTCGCGGACTTCTCGACCACGATGTAACCCTTCTTCTCAAACATCCAACCCACTGACCCATTCTCACCAAGGTTACCGCCATTCTTCGAGAAGATATGGCGAATCTCCGCCACCGTGCGGTTGCGATTGTCAGTCATGGACTGAACCATCAGCGCCACACCGCCAGGACCATAGCCCTCGTAAGTGAGCTCTTCGTAGTTGACGCCTTCTTCTTCCCCAGTACCGCGGCGAATCGCGCGGTCAATGGTCTCGTTGGGCATGTTGCCCGCCTTGGCGTCGTTGATCGCCTTGCGCAAACGGGCGTTGGCATCGGGGTCACCGCCGCCGGTACGCGCCGCGACAGTAAGCTCTTTAATAAACTTCGTGAACAGTTTGCCGCGCTTGGCATCGAGCGCGCCTTTCTTGTGCTTAATACTATGCCACTTAGAATGTCCGGACATTGAGTTAGATCCTCTGGGATTTGTGGGTTGTCAGGGAAGGCAATATATCAAAGACTGAGAAACTATCTCAACGCCTCGTACTGGTTTAGTTTGAAATCAACTTACTATCTCGACGTCTCGTATGGTTTTGTCTGAATACGCCGAAGGCGTTCGCTAATTTCAGCCCAGTGGTTCGAGCGTAGCGAGAACCCTGGGAAGGAGCAATAAAAGCGGGCTTAAACCCTGAAAGGTTTAGCGGCGCACATGCCTAACCCTCCTAAGGAACTACCGCCTCGAGAGTTTGATAGCTGACGAGTTGGTAGCCCAGTGATTTAGCCTTACGCTGAAGCGATTTGATCAGCGTGCCTTTGTATTTTGCTTCA
>Ga0105248_10004533_pt1 | contig 15372 bp, 24 predicted proteins | sample KBSS34metaG_FD_81524 | JGI IMG/M metagenome (GOLD analysis project Ga0105248, IMG submission 81524) | Switchgrass rhizosphere microbial communities from Kellogg Biological Station, Michigan, USA - KBS S3-4 metaG | ecosystem: Host-associated > Plants > Roots > Rhizosphere > Soil | place...
AAAGTTTGACCCTTGGAGGAACCTACGCTACCATGATGTTGCGGGGTGGAGCAGTCTGGTAGCTCGTTGGGCTCATAACCCAAAGGTCGTAGGTTCAAATCCTACCCCCGCAACCACTTACAGTGGGGCAAACCCCAACAGACCCCCATTAAGCAGCGCCCGCCTTCCGAAGGTTGGGGAAAACCATCTCTACCACCTTGCTGTGTGCGAGACGTTTACTATCTGTCATCGCTCCTGCGCCGTAGGTATTCATGGTGGTGGTAATCGACGCATGCCGCATTAACTCTTGCTGCACAGCCAACGGGGCTGCTGACTGCTGGAGCCAAGCACGGTAGCTGTGGCGGAAAGTATGCCAGCCAATCTTCCCGGCGATCTTTGCCGTTTTGGCTGCCACCTTGAGGTGAGTTTTGACAATCTCCTCCTGGTGGTAGGGCCGGTCTGTCGCCGGATTTGCGAACAGCCAGCCTTCTTTAGTTGGGTGACACTTCCGTCTGTACTGGCGAAGCTTCCTTGCTAGAACAGAATCCATTGGGAGATGGTCCTTGCTGTACTCAGTTTTTACTTCTCCAACCCGGCCATGCACCACACCACGTTGGACAAGAACAGTCCTGTTCTCGAAATCGAAATCCCCCCATTGCAGTCCCATGATTTCGCTGACGCGCAAACCAAGCGCCCCAGCAATCATGACCATCGTTCGGTAGGGGTCTGATAACTTCACTATTAACCGCCCGAATTCAGCAACTTCTAGGATGCGCGGACGCTCGCTGCGCTTGCTGCCGCCCTTCACCCGCACAAGAGAGAGGGGGTTTCTCTCTACTAACTCCCACCGCATCGCACAGGCAAACACCACATGTAACAACTGCTTGATATGCGATTTGGTTTTTGGCGCTAGCTCTAGCTTGTTCAGCCATTGCTCCACTGCCATGGACTTCACATCAGACACAAGCGTGTCTGCCCACTTTGGTTTTATATGGCAGTCGAGATAGCTTCGATAGGATGAACTAGTGCTGTACCGCCCCGGCATTTCATCCTTCTCATACCGCGCTATCAGCACACCCACGGTTATGGCTCCGCCGACCAGCGGGCTGTCTGCATTCGCCGCTGCGAGCAGCGCTTGCACCTTCGGTGACTTCCTTGCTGTTGACTCACTGGGAAACTCGCCGAGTGTGCCGATGGTGGCGTGCTTGCGCTCGCCCCCGACGTAGTACCGCAACTCCCAAACCTGATCTCCTTTCTGTCGAGACTTGAGTCTAAGACTTCCGTACTGAAATCTTTGCCGCATTGGATCTCCTTATTGCGGCAAGAGTGGCGTCTCTGAGTTTACTTCGCCAGAGACCCATCGGTCTAGCTCACTCGCACGGAAACGCCACAGATCGCCAATACGCTTTGCGGGCACACGCCCCATCCGAGCCATTCGCTGGAGGGTCTTCGGATGGATCTTCAAGAATTCCGCTGCCTCTTCGCTATTCATCAAGGGCTCAAATGTCATACAACGTTTCCTGCTTCCTTCTAAACAAAATATCTTCACGAACCATGCCGCTAAGCAGCCTCCACTTGCTGCACGAAAGCTACCCTCCAAAGAGTCCCGTCTCGGTTATCGCCAACTCGTTCCAAGCGAGCCTCCGATGACCCATATCGGCGGTCTAACCTTCGGGAAAATGCTTTACCGAGACACTTGCTAAAGCTACTCTGGGGATTGCTGCGATCACGGTCCAACTCTTCGGGCAATAGATCGAGCAGCCTGCTTTCCTTTAGGGACTCCACAACAGACTTCACCGAAAAGCACTTCGGAAATCGATGCGCGAGCGCGAGCAGGAATTGCTCCCACTCAGCGGTTTCCTCGTCAGCGACCTCATAAAGAGACTGCAAATTGCCTAGAAAGCCCGTCACCTCTGCAATTTCCAGAATGCCGCCGACAGTACGACACCACTTCTCAAACCCACCAAGTACCTGTGTGGTTGCAACGGGTCGCCCAGCCACATACCATGCGCGAATAATCGTTAGGAATGCTCCGACAAGCTGTGGGCGGTTTTCCGCCACCCAGTCAAGTAGGTTGGCGTGCCGATAACTCCGCCCAAGCCATGGCTGGGCCATTTTGGCATCGAGGCGAACCCAATAACATCTGCGCTGAAGATCCCCACCCAGCCGAATATTATTGCCTGTGGCCAACCACGTAGAACGTTGCGGGACTTCAATCAGACGACTAGCACCCAACATTCGGTCCCGCCACACTGGAGCAGTCAGCGCACTCGCAAGGCTCGGGGCTTCCAACCGACCCTCGATGTTGTCGATGACTATCAATGAGGCACCCGAATAGAGCGTGGCCGTTAGGCGTTTCCGCCACTCCTCGTCCGTATCGGGTGCTGCCATCATCGCCGCCCTTCGTCCTGTAGCCACGTATGCGGCTACGTCAGTCAAAAGTCCCTTGCCTGTGCCCTGCTGAGGAGCATTGATAAGGGCCAAGGGCGATGTACCGCCCAAGGTTGCTCGGATGAAAGGGCTTAATAGCGTGGCGAAAGCATTAGCACGGTCGGCGTCTTCGGCGAAGGGAAACTCGCCAATCGCCTCGCCGATAAGTTCAACGGAGCGATGTACCTCTTCTGCCGACGGGTGGTCCGACACACGAAGCGATTCAAACCCCGCAGCCGGATGGTAGTAAAGGCGTGTAGCACCGTCATAACCTGCCTCGTCCAGAATTGATCCATCCTCACGCATTACCGGAATTTCGGTGATACTCTCAAGCGCCGGGAAGGGAAGCGCTTCAGTCGCAAGAATGTCTCTCACAATGTCTATGGAGGGGGTAGCGTGAGTACGTCTGTTGAAGGATTCACGATAAAAATCCGCGACTTCCGTGAGACGACGGCGTAGGATCGATTCCGTGGCGGTTTCGATGATGGGTCGACCCATCTCATCAACACGGGTACGGACTACTTCTCCAGTTCTACGAAAGAGCTTAGGCGGGATGTTCCACTTATAGAGCGCATCTAACGCCTTGGTGCTGACCTCGTGTAACTGGCGGTTGATTATGATCTGGGGACGCTCTTGCTTGGGCTGGGTCTTGCTCTTCATTTTTTCTTTGAGTACTAACTCCTTTGTGTGGATACTTTTCAAATTGAGATTCTTCACTGGACTATTTGGCGTAGCGGTCTAGTCGGCACATGCTGACGCTTGATTGAGCGCCACCGCATCCTCCGTTGGCAGGCGATCTTGATTTAGTTCGGCTGCCGGGTTCATCGTTGATCTTCCTCACTCGGCGTTTCGGGATGACGCCGTTCCAAGCCAGGGTTCTGGCCCGCCCGGAGCCAGCGATCGAGGTGGTCTATTAGACTCTGTCGCTGGTGTGTTCCAAGTTCGTTCAAGATGGTAGACACGAGAACGTTGGTCCATGCACCGCGAAGCCAAATAAAGGCGTCATGACCGCACCCTGTGGGGCCTCTGGAGCTTTTGACCATGAAAGGCATTTCCACACGCTCTGCCGGAAAGCGAATGGCACGCTCTACGAGGTAGTCATTTGTGGGCGTGAGATTGTCCAGATATGTATAGTCGGTAGCGTCTCCGAAACCCATCATCATGCCCGTTTCTGTTTCTAGCTCATCGTACCTGTACAGGTCCGCTCGCTCAGTGAGTGCCTGGTTCTGATTACCTAATGGTGGATGTACAAAAGTCTCCTTTTGGTCTTTCCTGACTTGCGGGTTTTGGATGGATACTTGAACCGCCGCTCGCTCAGGGAGTGAACGGTCCTCTTTTCCAAATACTATCTTCATAATAAAAATCTCCATTTCTGATCCGCGTCTTCGCGGGGTTAACTAGTCGATATTTGGACCGCCGCTCGGGTCGAGTGAACGGTCCTAGGACGCGGCTTTGAATGTTCATACGTGCTTCCCCCTTTGGGTTTTGAAAATGTGAAGACACCAACACTTCGCAGGGGGGCGTCAGCAGAGGATCAAAATACTTAGCGGGGGGACTTGCTGGGAGGGATAACCTGCTTTGCATGCGCGTGCCATTTACAGGATGTGCACGCTGACCAACTCATCTGAAACGTCCAACTGAGGTTGCGTTAACAGGCAGTCGCAGTATTTCTTTTAGTCGGAAGCCGCGTTCATAGCTGCCCCTTTTGATCTACTCTGTTGGATGAGCCGCTCAAGCTCTGAAGGCTCGATGAGTACGCGGACACCAATGCGTATGGCCTTTAAGTGCCCTTTGCGTATATACGCCCGAAGGGTCCAGTGGCTGATTCCAAGCATCTCAGCGGCTTCCTTTAAACCGATTGCTAATCTCTGTTGCAAATTGCTATTTCCTCTTCTTCTTCTGACTTGCGCCCTTCTTGGCGTCAAGCCGATATGTTATTGCTCTACCGGACGGGGATTGAACGGTGATGACTGCCGCTTCAACGCTGATGGCGTGCTCGGCGGCTTTGGATACCAGTTCGCCGAGAGTATTGCATACCACCTCGTCCTTTTCTCGTTTTGCGAAGGGGTTCCAGAGTTTCCCTCCGTGCATCTCTAGGGCCATCTGGTGGACCGCTGGATGGCGGTCATGATCAGCAGCCGCCAATAGCTCGGCGAACTCCTCTGAATCGAGGGGGATCTTAAGCTGATTTGCGAACGTGACCAATCCTGGCATCTGAGGGGGTGGGCGCTTCCCACTCTCAATACGACTAAGCAAACCGGGATCAATCTTGCAGCCCGTGGCGAACTCAACAACACCTATGCCCAAGGCGTTGCGCTTCTTGCGAAGCAAGGAACCAAATACTGAAGTTGAGTTTGGCATCTGGGGGGCGCACTATTTAGAATAACAAACTATTGACAAAATGTCAAGCAGCCCACTTTGGGGGCGGCACCCACTGCGATAATTTGCGGTGCACTGTCAGCGAGTTACAAGGATAGTTAAAGTTGTTAAGTGATCGTGAAAACTCCACAAGTGACCCACAAATGCCCGTAACGGCCCGGATGGTCGCAGGTGATTGGGAACTGACGGCCTTTTTGGGTTGCAGAATTAGGGTTACTAAACGGGCTGCAACAGTCTGGGGGCAGCCCCTAGTAACGGTCCCCATACAGGGTCGCGATAGGCCAGACCCGTAGGGCTAAGCACCCGAACACGGACCCCCTTAGAGAGGATTGCCTCGAACAGCTGCCTGCTAGGTTTAGAAAGTGCGGGTTTGCGCTACGGCGGCTGGTAGGTGCAGGTTCGCGAGTTTTGCGGGTTTGTTCTCGCCCAGTCTAGACCTCTGTTCATTGATTCTGATTTGGGGTGAAACAAAGTCGCGAAAGCCGCAAAACCGCGCGGGAAAGGCCATCAACGCTTTTGTTTTGCCATTAAACAGGGTTAATTTAGATTTTACATGCATGGGCGGTCCACCGCTGTGCCACTCGATCCAACCTCATACACGTCAGTGCAACTTCGCAGTCGCGAGTTACTAAAAACATCAGCGCGAGGGGGCTTTTGGCACCAAACAGCACCCCCGCGACACCCAGTGCACTGCGGTCCAAGCGCCTTAACCCAATCTTAATCTTTATCGCCGTGACGGCGATTTGGGAGTAGACAACTTATACCCGCTCTTGCCCACGGAGAACGCTGTGCTCTGATCCCGGTTGGCGCTTGATGTCAAATCGGGACGCAGTGGGTCTACTTAAAAATGGCCCTCCTTGCAAAACCGGCCAGAAGTGCTCCTGCCGATTCGATTTCGCGGGTGTGACAATAGCGGCATGGGTGATGAGCCAAAGCCGTTTCTTAAGAAAGCAATAGATTCAAGATCTCCGATATGCCCGTACTGCGGAATACCCTAGCCAACCCATCGGCGAAGTATATCAAGTGCTGTGGATAGCTGATTTGCGCTTTTCCTGCAAAGGTCGCAATGACGCGCCGATTCCTGCTACGCAGCTTTCGCCCTTCCTCGCCGCCCATCTCTTCCGCTGGGCAACAGCCATTCGCTTGCGCGTTGTGGCGCTGAAGGATTTGCGCTTTCTCTTGGGTACCAGTGAGATTGTCCTGTCAGCCTGCTGCGCTGCAGCCATCCACCTTCGGCGGGCGGCCTCTACGTTTGCCGCCACCGGAGGCTGGTCGCTGGATGACGAGGATGGCTTAGCTGCTGCATCTCAGTACGAAGCTCAGCGAGCATGTGGGTGATGTCCATGTCTTTCTCAGTGTGCCATGCTTGTCACCGGCCAAAGAATTGCCACAGAGAGGCCGGAAGGTTGACGAGGCCCTTGCCGGTCAGCAACGTTGCCAGGGCCACGATGGCCCACGGCACTATTGGTCCGATGGCTCGCTCTCGCCTCAAACATTTCCTTTCTCGGCTGTAGGTCTCGCGGATCTCATATGCGTTGCGCATGCTGTGAAAGTCCTTTGGAAATTCCTATGACCCACCTTAACCGGTTCGTCACAGCCCGTCACAACATTTGTTAGTCTCTATGTTTCAATAGTTTAGCGGGAGGACAAGCCTGTGGAAGATCGTGCCAGCGTCGCAGACGCCAACCTATTGAGCACCAGGCGTCTGTAGAGCGATTTCCAACACACTCAGGAAACCATTTTGTCGCGATTTTGTTTTAGAACAACGCGGAGGAGATGGTTTTGAATCTGAGGCCACAATCCCGCGTCCTTTTTGATACGAACGCCTCTTCATCTATTTGAAGTCGGCTCTATCTCATCAGCCTCAAACAACTCTGAATCTGCTTTCCTCGAAGCATCTGACACATCTAGCGGCCAACCAGTAGTCGGCGGAGAGTCATTCATGTCGTTCTTCATGAATGGCACGTCTCTGGTTTCGCTGGTTTCGCGTTGAGACTTCATAGTGAGTTTGACGCGCCCCGCTGAAGGCGTTTCGCACTTTTGGGAAGTGAATATCTACACGTGTAGTATACCGAAGGACGTCAATAAAATCCCACAACCACGATGGACACGTCATGAGCCGTTCACGGTCCAGCTCTAAACACTTGATAGGCTTAACTTTACCACTGTATTCCTTTTACAAAGTCCTCAATTAGTCCCTCAGACATACTAGTTGCGTTTGCCGATACTTCGGACATTGGATTAGGTCGCTGGTCGGGATCGGGCGCATAGACGGAAACGGCCTGAGACCCAGAATCGGTGGACCCACTTACTTTTTCCATGAATGAGCGTTTCAACGCTCGACGACGCACCTTGTTGCCAACCACGAGTGCCTCAACAGCACTTAGTGTGAGAATTTGAGAATCGCGTGTTGTCATAGTCAACATCTGGATTGCACCCCCGACTTTTCCATCCTGACTCGCCGTTTCTGCAATCAGATAGGCTGCCAAGCTTTCGAGGTTTTCAATTACTGAGGTTGGATCGTACAGTCGGCTTAACAGATAGAGCGCATACTGAGCTACCCCATCGACTCCAAATCCGTAGTTGTGTAGCATCGGAGCAAAATCAAGGCTTGAAGACAAGCGATAGATCTTGGAATCATGATTCAACTCGAAACCGGCCACGATAAAATTCAGATCGGGCCTCGCGGGGCGAGGGTCGTCTTCCGTTTTCTTCGTAGAGAATAGCTCGAACCAATCCCGAAACCGTTCACGGGCGTGGCGATGAAGCGCAAACGTCAACTCGGTAACCCCTAGAGCAGGAATATCGGGCGAATCTAAGAACTCAGAAACCACTGTACTCCCTAGATCCCCGGCTCCAGCTACCAATATTCCGACACGTTTATTGGCAAGATAAACCTTCTTGATCTGATCGTTTTGGGCCGTCACCCCCCTTGGATCTCCGAAGGTACCCCGGCTATCCGTCGCCAAAACGAGACCATCCGTACCGCGAAGGCAGACAAGTAAACTCATAACATCCTAAGCACACTTGATTGGCCAATCAGGGTGTGCAGGGCCCTGACAGTATTTGGAACATGACTTCTGGATGTAAAGCGCTCTTGGCCTCCCTTGACCAATGCAAGCATCTGCCCGACGTTACTCTTTTAGAATATGAATCTCGAAAGTATTTGATGCCTTTGCTTTGCAGGCTTTGGCCTATGTCTTGGGTTGGTCGCGGAGTTGCGTGTTCAGGGTCTCTAGGACCCGGTATACCCCGCGAGAATTCGGCGTTGTACTCCGGCGAACCGTTGAGGACGGGGACTAAGTGACAATGACTGCGCTACCGAGCGGGATTCTCAAAACCTGACCAATGCCAGTCGAATGATCGTATATGGTCAAAACGAACTCTGGGGAATAGTGAAGACTATCCAAGCCTGCGCTGTTCGCGCGGCTCGGCCAGGTGCAACTACCTGTAACTTCCGTATCGATTCGCGTCGGGATGTGCGCGTTCATCGAGATGCGCGGGCGGCTTTGGTCACTGGTGTCGAGAGGACGATGGCAGCCTGTGGCACGCCGCAGAGGCTATCGGATTCGAGATTTATGTCGTCTTCTCCAAGGGCAATCAACATCATTACTCTAGCTCCTGGTGTAACTCGGTCTCGAGTCGATCCTCAGTTCAGTTGTCAGCACAGATGAAAACCTCGTCGATGCCTCGGAGCACCGCAGCCTCTGATGCTAATAGTGGTTGCTGTTCACCAACGAAAAACCTCGAGCGCTAAGAGCTCCTGATCGTCTTGGCCAATCGAAGACAGGAATATCGCCGCTTCGTGGGTATCCCAGTGTACATTCGCCAACCCGTTTCCATAGGTTGGTTCGGATGTGAACTCGACCGAGGCCCCGGTTGGAATCAATACCGGACGGTTCTCTCCGTCAACAGATTCAAGCCCTAGGGCATGCTTTTTCAAAGTGATTCGTTTTCCAGTTAACATAAACTTCAACAAGGGGCGTCGCATTCGCGCAAGCTATCTTTTGCGAAAGGGTCAGAAAGCCTCTCTTCTCCATTCAGGGGTCTTATCGCCCGCCTCGTCGATGGTGTTAGTTTTCTATTGATGAGGTCTCAATCGGTTTGGCATTCTAGCCGGTAGCATTAATGTGATGATGAAACACTTGGCGTATTCTCGTAACCAACCAGTAGGAGGGTCGAGGGGATGCGAGGGTCGTAGTGATTCTATCCCCCCAAGATTCGAGGCCGTATCCCGGTTTTGCCGCGAAGAGAAGGGTCACGTTACAACACAAGCTGATATTAACCAAAGGCGAGTCGATCTAGTAGCGACCGCCCCTGGTTAGTGAAGTCATCGGGCGACCGGAGGAAATCGGTCTCCATCCCCAGCAGGGATATCATTAGCGGCGCTTCCAGTCTCGGATTCGTGGATGTGCTTGGGGGAGGCCGACCGATTTCGATGCACCAGTTTGATGTAGAGCAGGCCGAAGAAGAGATCTTGGGGTAAAGCACGTCAGTGACGACATATATGCCGGTCCCCAGAAGGTTGCATCTGTCGGATACGTCCAGGTATATGGTGGGCACTCGCCCGAAGAGTTCTCAACATTCGGCTTTTGCTTCTCGTCGTGTGACGCCAGCAAGTTTCCGCACCGTACACAGACCAGGTTGTGTTAGTTGGTCCCGGCTTGTTCTTACCCGGCCTCAGACCGTGTTCCTGCTCCGGCTCCTGCAACGTTTCTGTCTCCAGTGAGGGTATCGAAGCCCCACTCCATCGCCCATCGGGTCAGGAGGGCAGAACTGCCGACCTAATTCCCGTACCACTCGCGTTCCCTGCGAGCTGCACGGTCGTGCCCGTCCCCGAAGGATGCGGACCGGGCGAATCTATACAGACCGTGCAGCAGTCGCAGGAAAGCATTCATGGAATGGACTGGAGAGATAGTGGCCGAACGCCCGGAAAGTTCTCAGCGACACACTTCTCGTTTCTTAACGTTAGATGCGAACACGACCTCTGCACTTTGGGCAAACAACGTTTTGTTAGGGAGCCAATCCAATGCAAGCCTGGGACAATCTCGTGACACTCGCAACATAGAACTTTCTGGAGAACATGCCCGTGGGACCCCGAGTCGCTCCCGCGCGTCCGCAGGGATTAGCAGGGGGCCCTCCGACAGGAATTTAGTGTGAGCAGGCCCGAAAACTTCTCACTGCAATTTCGCAAACGCCTTGCGGTAGCCACCAAGTTACTCTCGCAAAGCCCGTTTCAGGATTTCGATGTAGGCGCAATATTCGGCAACGCGTACCCTGCAGGATTCGCACGTCTCTAGATGCTGACGAACCGGACTATCTGTCATCTTCCCCATGACGTGGAGCTCGATGGCATCTTCGTCTATCTCCGCACAGGCTAGGGCTGGTCGGTTTATTTCGTCCATGCGTGCCGCTCCGACAGTTCAGCAATTGAGGACGGCAAACGGTATCCCTAGCCCCTGTCGGCAGGATACCAGAATTCCCCGAAACGTTTCGTTCTAATCGAGCTAACAACTGCATTAATATAGGTTCATCCTGCCAGGCATGATAGCTGCCGCCGGTGGGCCAAGATAGTTCCCGGTTTGGGCTTGCCAGGCTAAGACCGTGTTTCTGCACGTTTCGGCTCCAGCGATGTTTCCGACTCCAGCGGGGTATCGAAGCCCCACTCCATCGCCCATCGGGTCAGCGGCGCCACGTCGTTCTTGATGCCAGCCTTCTTACACGCTTGCCACAGCGCATCGTAAACTACCTGACGCCTAACGCCTGACGCCTAACGCCTAACTGCTTGGCGATCTCAGAGCCTTTGAGCCCACCCACCCGGAGCGCGATAACCTTCAATTCGAGGTTTGTAAAACCTGCAAATGCCATGTCAGATAGTGGGGCCGAACTGCCGACCTAATCCCCATGCCAATCGCGTTCCCTGCGGGCTGCGCGGTCGTGTCCGTCCTCGGAGGGAGCTTCGGTGGTTCCGCTCAGGGCGACTGCATAAGTTGCTTCTAAGGACGACAGTCCATTCGTGAGAAGCTCAATCCAAGCCCGGCGCTCGCCTACCAATCCGGCACACATTTGACATTCCTTAAGGTGGCGGAAGAGCTTGGGATCATAAAGCCGTCCCACAGCTGCCAGATCAACACTTACTTCATCCAAGTGCATGTGTCCTGATGCCTAGTTTCTTACCATGTCCCACATCGCGCCAGCCGTGCTCACTGCGCGCGGCGCGGTCGTGCCCGTCGGAGGATGTTGAACGGGCAAGTCTAACCGGGCCGCGCAGCAGTCGCAGGAAACCACTCATGGAATGGACGTAGAATAGTGTGCCGAATTCAAAGGAATTCTCCATGCGTTTTAATTTGTTTTTCGGGTGGCGAGGTAGGCCATCTTCACGCGGGACTTCAATCTACGCAATGTTTCGGGGTCCACATGCAAGTCGGTAGCGATTTGTTCTGCGGTCTGTTGAAGACAATAAAACCGCTCTAGGGCTTCTCGTTCCTGTGTTGCAAGTTCGGACAGGATGCGTTTTAGCGTCGGATCCGATCCCATCCGGGCTGTCATGCACCGCTTTCAGGTGATGAACCGTAGGGATTGTCCGGGGGCGTCTCTAGCCGTTCCTGGGCTTCTCGAAGCTCATGCAACGCTAACCTCACAGCTCCGATCCAGCTACAATACTCGGACACCCGCTCTTGACAGCGGGCGCAAGCATTAAGATGCTGGCTAATCGAACTATCTCGACGCCGGTTCATGACCTCAAGTTCGATAGTCTCATCGTCAATACCACAAGCGAACTCCATTTGGATGCTCCTACCTTGCGCTTCTCACCGCCGGAATAAAGAAAGACAACGGTCAACAGCCGTGTGCACTACTTGTATCAGGTCTTTATTCCCTGCGATATTAGTGAGGCTCAAACCTGATAGTTCTCGACTTTTTTGCAGTAAGGGCAGTAAATGTCGTCGGCGACAAGTCCGCGCACGGGCCCTGCCGAGCAGCTGGCTGTGGAGCGAGTGCAGTCTTGGTTCTGATCACAGCTGGGCGTGGAATTAGCTCCGCAGTAGTGGCGGGCGAAGTCTGCGCCTGCCGAGGTTCCCCAGGCGCTTTTTGGCTCTGGATTTCAGAAGCCGAAATTGGGTCTCGGTCAGGTTCAGCTCTTTGCAGATCTGTTCAGCGGGCTTCTCGTTCAAATAGAATTCAACTAACACCGTCCGTTGCAGCTCTGGCAATTCCCGCAATACCTTCACGAGAAGTCTTTGATGTTCTGCGGATGAAGCTTCCCGTTCAACGTCCACAGAACTTAGAACCTTCAATCCCATGTCCATGCAGTCCAACGCGCGAGCAGCAATTAGCTCGCCTATTTGAAGCATTGCCTGCCTTTTTAGGACCACGTAAACGAACCCAATCAGGCATTCTGGGTCTCGAATCTGCCCTCGCTGGATAGCACAGACGACCTGTCGAAAGGTTTCATGAATTCTATCTTCTATGTGCTGGGCGGGAAGTTTTGTGGCGAGAAAGAATCGAGGTTTCCCGTTTAGAAATCGATATAACCCCTCCATACTGTCGGCGCGTCCTGCCTGAATACCTTCGACCATCGGCGCACAAGGTATGTGGTCTTGGCGGTCTAGCGACGGTGCTTGAACGGACTGGCTTTGCATCCCGCTCATTGGACGCACTTCTGTTAGCATCTGACCTCCGATTCGATAGTGGAAATGCTAAGAAGGAAAGGCAACCTTCAACAAGCGATACGGCCCAGCACCGTATTTCACTCTACGGATAGTGCCTAGGGATATCCCTTGCTCTCATATTATTTCTTGGGCTGATAACAGGCGGGGCTAGAATTTCCCTTCTTAGCCCCTTTTCGGAACGACACACGACCTGAGAGCTAGGCTTTTGCGGTAGTTCTAGTCACCTTACCAGCCAAGCCCCAACCAGGGACTGCTGGACGGTGAAACAAAAGAGAGAACTTTTCACAAAAGATCCACTACTCCATTGTCACCCTGGGTAGTCAACTGTCGCATCTTTCCCAGAGGAGGAGAAACACCCATGCCGTTGTTAGGCACCAGCCGCGACGAACCCCACATTTCGGACGACCGACTCGAACTATATCTGTTGAAGCATAGTCTGACGACAGATGAAAGAGCCAACATCGAGGACCATCTCCTTAGCTGTCCCTTCTGCATTTCGCGGCTGGAGAAACTTCAAGAGTTCATCGACCTGCTGCGAATGGCCTTTAGAGTGACGCGGCGTTCCGACCCGAACCGGGTGTTTAATAACGCTCGGATCGCATAGAACATCAGTTAGCGTCACCTTTGTGCCGGTCGCGGTATTGTCTTTTCGCTCGGGATTTGAGTTCTCGAAACTCATTCTCATCCATGTCCAGATCCCGCAAGATCTGAGCAGCATTCTGCCCTAGGACGTAGAATCTCTTCAGCGCTTCTTGTTCACGCGGAGTGAATGCCGCGAGAATACGTCGCATCTGGTCATCGTCATAACCCACCCTAAAAAAGGATACTACTTCATTAAATGAAAAGCCAACGGATCATTCCATGTTGTTGCATGCAGCGGAAGAGCTTATTGCATGCAGCGCAGGCCGCGTCTGATGGAATCGATGTACATGCGGTTTTCAGCTACCAGCGATTGGCATGTTTCACAGGATGCTATATGCCGAAGGGAAGTGCCGTCAGATAGCTTGCCCATCGCGTGGAGCTCGATGGTATCTTCGTCGATGTTTGCACATAAGTCAAGTCGCGGTTGTTTTTGAACCATAATCTTCTGCTGCGTTTGGCATAGACTATCATGCAGGCGCTGCCCAACGGAACTGGTGTAAGCCCTAGCCTTGTGGTGATGCGCGCCGTTATGCCAGTGATCTGATGCCGGTCGCCTGCGTCACCATCCGAGACCGCGATGGCCGTCCCTTTGTTCACGTCACCGAAGCCAAGACACTGTTTGAAGCTGTACAGAACAGCATCTACTGGTTCGCCGATCCGTTTTGAAAGGGCCCAGGCCCAGGCGAGACACGGTGTACGATGTCAGCCTAGTGGGCTTCTCGCGCACGTGGCAGGTACACGCGGCCAGTGTCGCGCGGTGGCAACGCCAAGCTCGCGGCGAACGACGGTATTAGTCTATGCTCTCCCGATCAAATCAATACGCCTAGACTTTCAACAGCCGGACCACCTGGACGGCGATACTGTCACAGAGATCGCCGCCGCTCTGACTCGTGGAGAGATTTTGCCGCCCTGGTGGTCCGGTACGACGGCGAGAACTACTGGGCTCCAAGATGGCTTCCCTCGCATCGCGGCGGCTGTCTCGGTCGGTCGCGCAGGGATCGAAGCCGAAGTCAGCCCCGGCACACTGGCTGATATCGAGTACGACTGGCAAGAGTACCTGGACGCGCTGCGTAGGAAGCTACGTTCGGATTCAGGCAAGTAGTCTTTGGTGCCGGTGGTATCATCCGGCTGTGGCAGTGGAGGACCAGCCCACGATTAAATCACCGCGACCGTCAGCGTGCCCATCGCCGCTGCCCATCGCCTCCCCCTTGATGTTTAGAAGACTGCCCCGCGCGACAACGATCCCGACCTACAGCAGCCGGAAACATTGCAGGGCTCATCCGCGCGGGTGGCAGCAGATCGCGGGCAGGACGTTCACCTGGATGCGCGTCAGGATCGCATTCACGTTGAATCAGCCGTGCGTATGAACCGCGCCAGGGTGTTGAAGCCGTCGTCTGTATCGTTGGCTGAAGACGCCATCCCCACCGATCAATGCCCGCGCTGTGGGCTGCGTCAGTGGGATGGCAGGCATCGAATCGCAGGTGAGTGCATCGTGGCGCTGAGATCGGTGATCGCTGATCTAAGATGACCGAAGCGACCTCAATGGTGGAGATCTACGGATCACGTGTGGGATTTGACAGAACTAATCGCCTGATAAGGTGAGGGACGCCTGTCTTCCGATTAAATCAGGCGCACGGCTCATCAGGTTCGGTTCCACGTCGTGAATGAACATTATCAACGGCTCGCCATCCCAGAGCACATCGATCATCTGTTTATATTTGGTCGGCACCGAAACAATCTCGATGACTGACGCTGCAGGAATGCTGACTTGCTGCCGCTGGTTGGCAGCGAGTCCCATAGTGGGCATATCCAGTTTTATTGTCATTCCTGGTAACAAGCACCGCCTTTTCGCTCGAAGGAAAGGGGTCCTGTTTACATCGAACAGCGGCGACCTTGGATTCGAGGGCTCAAGTATGGCTGAGCTGGCCCCACAAAGCAAGGGTTAGCACTAGTCGATTTCGACCACCGGCAGTCACGCGGTATAGGACGCCATCGGTTCTTCAGCGTTTCCCGCTTTAGAATGTACAACTTAGAGCTGGGCTTAAAGCTGCCCTTAGGGAAGCGCAAGAAAGAGAGCTACCTGATGGTTTCCCAACGCTTCAGAATCAAAAAACCATTGATCGTGCTTCTAGAGATCGACGGTCTTTATACGACTCGGTACGCGGAGATAGGCGACGTAGTGACGGTTAAAAACGGCCCCCTGGACGGCGTCCGCATGGTGGAGGTGCTGTGGCAGGACAAGACTGCCCTCATGTTCACAATGGAACTTCGA
>Ga0105248_10004534_pt1 | contig 15368 bp, 9 predicted proteins | sample KBSS34metaG_FD_81524 | JGI IMG/M metagenome (GOLD analysis project Ga0105248, IMG submission 81524) | Switchgrass rhizosphere microbial communities from Kellogg Biological Station, Michigan, USA - KBS S3-4 metaG | ecosystem: Host-associated > Plants > Roots > Rhizosphere > Soil | place...
AGGGTGCTGTTTCTGACGCATCGTCTGCCTTACGCCGCCAACCGCGGCGATCGAATCCGGGCGCTGTATATCCTGCGCCAGCTGGCCGGGCATGCTGAGGTCGACCTCGTCTCGCTCGTCCATAGCGACGACGAGGCGCGACATGCCGGCGATCTGCATGACCTGGCCGCGACGGTGACGGTGGCGCGCGTCCCGCGGCTGACGAACTACGCGCGCGGCGCCGCGGCGCTCGTCACCGGCCGGCCGCTCACGCATGCGCTGCTCAATGCGCCGTTGATCGGCACCACCTGCCGCCGGCTCGTTGCGGCGCATCCTCCGGATGTGGTGCTCGCGTACTGTTCGAGCATGGCGCGGTTTGCGCTCGAGCCGCCCCTCGACCGCTTCCCGTTCGTCCTCGACATGGTGGACGTCGACTCGGAGAAATGGCGGACGCTTGGGCGGACGGCCGCCGCGCCAAAATGCTGGATCTATTCAGCCGAGGCGCGCACCCTGTCCGACTTCGAGGCACGAGCGGCCCGCACGGCGCAGGCGGTGCTGTGCGTCAACGAACGGGAGCGCGACCTGATCATCGGTCTCGAACCGGCGGCCAATGTTCATGTGCTGCCCATCGGCGTCGCCATCGACGAACTGCGGCCGACCGGTCCTCCGTCTCCGGACCAGCGTGTCGTGTTCTGCGGCGTGATGAACTATCGACTGAACGAAGAAGGGGCACTGTGGTTCGCACGGACGGTGTGGCCACTGGTTCGGACGCGCCGTCCGGCCGCCCGTTTGAGCCTGGTCGGCAGCGACCCGACGCCGGCGATCCGTTCGCTGGCGGCCGACTCCACCATCGAGGTGACAGGGACCGTGCCGGATGTCCGCCCGTATCTGTGGCGATCGGCGGTGGCGGTCGCGCCGCTTCTTTCCGCGCGCGGCGTGCAGAACAAGGTGCTCGAGGCGGTGGCGGCTGGCCTCCCCTGTGTCGTCACCCCGGCGGTGCTGGACGGTCTACCGGAGGAAGTGATTCCCGCCTGCATGCTGGCGCGGGATGCGGAACAGTTTGCGGCGGCCGTCGTCGACCTCCTGGGTCGAGAGCCCGCCGAACGACGAGCGATCGCCGAAGGCGCGAACGTACGCGCGCTCAGCTGGGACGAGCGATTGGCGCCGTTGCTCGGCATTCTCGAACGGGCCGCGCGGGCACCCGCCTCGCCGGTCCCACGCACGGACGTGGCGTGACGCCGTCGATTCTCGCCGTCACGAGCGAACTGCCGTGGCCGCTCACGGCTGGGGGGCGCCTTCGCACCTACCATCTGCTGCGACAGCTGGCAGCGGAATTTCGCGTCAGGCTGGTCGCCGGGGTTCCACACGATCAACGGGAGCACGTCGATGCGCTCGCCGCCACCGGCATTCTCGTGCGGCCCGCGTTCCTGCCCCCGCGGGCGCCGCTGGCGGAATCGGGCCGGCTGCTCGCGTCCGCCCTCAGCCGTGAGCCGTACGTGCTCTATCGCCGGCACGATCGGTCCGAAGTACGCGCGGTGCTGCGCGCCGAGATCGCGAAGGAGCCGCCCGACGCGCTGTATCTGGATCACCTCGATTCGTTCGTCTTCGCCACCGAGGTGTCGCGGACGCCGATCGCGCTCGACCTGCACAACATCTATTCGCTGCTCATCCGCCGCGAGGCCACGGCCTCTTCGCGCGGCTGGCCCGCGCGCCGGTTTCTCTCGCGCGAAGCGGCGCTGCTCGAACGGATCGAACGGCGCGCGGTTCGCTGCGCCGACGTCATCTTCAGCGTGTCGGAGCAGGAGCAGGCGCATTTCGCGCGGATCCGCGGATCGGCGGTCCATCTGGTGCCGAACGGCGTCGACTGCGCGAAATACGCGCAACTGGCGACCGGCCGCGCATCGGCGCCGCCGGCGATCCTGTTCATCGGGACCATGTCGTGGCCGGCCAACGTTCAGGCGGTGCGCTTCCTGGCCAACGTCGTGCTGCCGGACGTTCAGCAGCGTATTCCGGACGCGACGCTGACGATCGTCGGACGCGATCCCGGCCCCGACGTGATGCGCCTCGCCCGCGAACCGCACGTGACCGTCGCGGGCAACGTGCCCGACATCCTGCCGCACCTGGCGAACGCGCGGTTGCTGGCGGTGCCGCTCGAGTCCGGCGGCGGGACCCGTCTGAAGATACTGGAAGCGTTCGCCGCCGGCCTGCCGGTTGTCTCGACGGCGATCGGCAGCGAAGGGTTGGCCGTCGCGGATGGCCGCGAGCTGACGATCGCGGAGACGCCCGGGTTCGCGGAGGCCGTCTCCGCGCTGCTGCTCAACCCGGCGGCCGCGGACGCGCAGGCCGAACGGGCCCGCACGCTCGCGCGTGATCGGTACGACTGGGGGATCATCGGCCGGACGGTCCGCGCCGCCATCGTGTCGGCGTTGAAGGAGAATGGTCGGCGGTCGTCCTGACGAACATGGGCTCAATTCTCGACACCGGACTCGTGTCCCCCGCCGATCTCGACCGCCTGTTCCTGCAGAAGTACGGAGCGCCGGCGACGCTGGGCTGGGGGCCCCGTCGAAGAAAGCGGTTCGACTACTACATTCCGTCGGACGGCTACGAGGCGCTGGTCAGTAATCTCGTCGTCGACGGCTGCGCGTGGATCGACGTCGGCGGAGGCCACCAGATTTTTCCGGAGAACCCCGGCCTCGCGCGCACGCTGGTGTCGCGCTCCTCGGTGGTCGTGGCCGTCGACCCGAGCGAGAATGTCCACCAGAACCAGTTCGTCCACGAACGGTGGCAGGGCACGCTCGACGACTATCGCAGCGATCGGCAATTCGACGTCGCGACGATCCGCATGGTTGCAGAGCATGTCGAAGATCCGGCCGCCTTCGTGCAGTCGCTCGGCCGGCTGATTCGGCCCGGCGGACGGGCGGTGGTCTTCACGGTCAACGAGCGCTCGCCGCTGACGCTGCTCTCTCGCGTCATTCCGTTCGCGCTGCACGATCCGATCAAGAAGCTGTTCTGGGGAGGCGACGAGAAGGACACGTTTCCCGTGCACTACCGGATGAATTCCCGCCGCAAACTGCTCGACCTCTTCGGCCGGCACGGGTTCCGTGAGCGCGCGTTCGCGTATCTCGATGATCTGTCGGCGTTCGGCGCCTTCAAATTCGCCGGCGCAATCGAAACGGGTGTGTGGCGGATGTTCCGGGGTGTCGGGTTGACCTATCCGGAGAATTGCCTGCTGGGCGTGTACGAGAGAGAGTAGAAGAAAAAACCGCGGAGATCGCAAAGGTCGCTGAGAACAACATCTTCTCTGCGGTCTTTGCGGTCTCCGCGGTTTTTTCTTTTAACGCGTCAGCAGCAGGACGATCGCCGCGGCCAGGAACACGATTGCCCCGGCGGCGAGGATGACGAAACGCTTCTTCGCGCGCACCTTCTGCGGCTCGAAAACCGCGGGCTGACCGAAGTCCGCGCGCGTGTCTGCGGGCGCCGGGGCCGGCGGGTGCCGCTGGAAGTAGCCGTGCATGTATCCGTGTGACAGCAGCAGGACCATCGGCCGCGTCAGCGTGCGCGTGGCCATGTCCCGCAGCGTGGTCAGAGCGTAGCGAAAGAAGAAGTCGGCGCGCTCGACACAGCGATCGCGGAATTCCGCGTCCGAATACCTGGCGGCGAGCAGAAACGTCTCGCTCTTCCAGAGCTCCTGCGCCACCCACGTCTCGTTGGGATACTCGAGCTGCTCCGGATGATCGAGGTAAGGACGCTCGTGAACGGCCATCCACTTCGTATACGCGAGCAGGCTCGCCCGCGCGTACGCGTATGTCTCGTCGATCTCGTGGCGCTCCGCCTTGTGATCGAGATACCTGCCGAGCGTGTAGAGGAATACGGTGTACGACCAGTGCGGCTCGGGATTGAGCAGATCGCGGGCGTCGATGTCGTCGCCCGGATGCACGCACCGGCGGATCAGGACTTCGGCCTTGTGAAGAAATGCCCGGTCGCCGGTCAGCCGGTGCCCGTTCAACAGCACCATGATTGAGTTGCCGGCTCCCCGCCCCGGGCCGTGATACAGCGGCGAACCGGTCGCGCTCGCCACACCGGTGTCGCCGCCGGCCAGCACACGAAACACCGTCTTCGTGCCATCGTCCATCCCGACCACCCAATGCGCGAGACCGATCGCCGCGTCGCGGCTGAACGGCTCGCCGGTCAGAAAATGGTGCAGCATCAGGCCGGTCGAGTAGTTGTGCTCGCACGACGGTCCGCCGCCGCCGATCCCGGGCGCCCGTGGGTACGAGCGATGGGACGACTTCCCGGCATCCGTGTAGTGCGCCGTGTGCCAGAACAATCCGCCGTTGAACGCGGACTTGTCGCGGTCCGTATGGTAGATGTCGATGTCGGTGACGTGTGCCGCGAGCGCCGAGCAGAGGTGCCACCAGCGAAGGTCGCCGGTCCGCATGAACTGCAACGCAAAGCCGGCAACCGCGTCGTACTGGTTGTTGTAGTGCGAGACGAGCGGCTGCGATCCGGTGTGAAGGGTCGCCTCGTGATCGGCGTAGAGGTCTCCCGCACTCCGCCACCCGTATTCGTCGACCACCTCGCGTTTGTGCGCGAAGGTGTCCTCGCCGTCGAGTGCCGGCATCACGAGCTGGTGATACGCCGGGTCGGGATCATTCGACGCCGTGATCAGGTACGGGACGGCGCCGCTCGACGCGTAGTGCTCCGGCAATGCATGGGCCAGCAACGGCTCGCGCGTCCAGTCGAGCGCAACGTCGCTGATCGGATCGCGATCGAACGCCAGCCAGAAGACGTGAGTCTTCTGCTCGCCTCCCTGGAGCTCGTGAAGATCGGCGTGCTGGCGCGGAAACAGCCTCAGCACAAGCTGGTCGCCGGTCGCCTCGATCGCTTTGGGGAAATTCTCCCAGAATTGCGGCACCGCGAGCGCCAGGTGACGCGGGCCGCGCGCGAGCGACACCACTGGCGTCGCGCGAAGGCCGGTGGCCTCCATCTCCTTCGCTCGGAGACGATAGCCGCGAAACGCGAGCGGCACGGTGCCGCTGCCGTTGACATGATTCGAGCTGCGCCAGTGTTCGCCTCCACTCGACGCCTGAAACAGCTCGAAGTCCGGCTCAACGCCTGTGAGCGGCGAACCGATCTCGGACGAACATCCCGCCGCCGCAGGCTCCCCCAGCGGCGGAAGCGCCAGCACGAACGAAGCGTCGCGGATGGACACCGAGCCTCGATCGCCCAGCTCCCAGAAGCCGCCCGTGTGCATCGCGCGCCGGGGATTGCGCAGCGTCAGCGCGACACGAACGACGGTGGATCCGGAAAAAAAATCGAGCCTCGCCTTCAGTTCCAGCAGCCGCTCGCCGCCCGGAACGCCGATCGCCGCGTCGACGCGAACGCCGGCCCGCAGCGCGCCGGATTCTTCGACACGGATCGCCTCGATCGTGACCGCACAGGGTCGATTGGTGGAATCGAGGAGCTGGAACCCGCTGCGGGAAGGGTCCAGGGCGGAGGCGCCATCAATCAGCACCTCCTCGAATGGGAACCCGCTGGCCGGCAGGAGACGGAACCGGGCGGCGCCCGTGTCGACCAGCACACCGCCTCCTTGCTCGTCGACGCGCAGTGGGCCGGCGATAGAGGGCCCACCGGCGCCGGCCTCCGCGAAGCGAAGCTCGTACTCGGCCGGCGACGTGCCGTCATGGTCGGCCACAAAGTCGAGAAGGAGCCAGCGAATCGATCCGTCGTGCCACCGATCGAGCACGCGCGTTTGCACGGGCTGCGGCCGCCCGCTCGAGGCGAACAGCGCCAGACGATCCGCGTCGATCGCGACGCCGCTGCCGAGCGGTACGCCAAGCCTGACCGGTTCCTGACGTCGGGGAAAAAGGGACGGCCCCGGCCGTGCCACGGTGATGCGCACCACCGCTTCAACGCCGACTGAAAACTCCTTATTCATCCACGTCCATGAGCCTCACGCCTGCTCAGTCTAGTGCAGGGCTCGTCTTGCTGGCAGATCGCGGCCGACGTACAATGCCCCCTCTAAATCTCGGTCAAAATCCTGTTTGTGAAGCCCGCATCGGCGCCCGACGCTGGCCACCGCCGCGTCCTGATGATCTGTTATCTGTTTCCACCCCTCGGCGGCATGGCAGTGCCGGCCGTGCAGCGCGTGGTGAAGTTCGTGCGCGGAATGGCCGGCTCGCACTGGGACCCGGTGATCCTGACGCTGCGCGTCGATCTCTACGAGCCGTATCTCGAGCGCGAGGAGAAGTACCTGCGCGAGATCCCCGCAAGCGCCGAGGTCGTGCGCACCGGCCGCGTCATGCTGCTCAAGACGATCATCAGTGCGATTCAGCGCCTGCGCGGGCGAGGACAGCCGCCGGTCTCGGGGACTGCTGAAGCCCCGCCTCCGAGCACGCCGCCGGCCCCGGCGGCGCCTCCGCCGGCCGCCGGATCGAAGGGCGCGCTGCAGCGCTTCAAGGATGCGTTGACCGGCGCCGTCCAGACGCCGGATCCGTTCATGGGCTGGTTGCCGGTTGCGTTTCTCGAGGGACGGCGGACGATCGGTCAACGCGGCATCGCGTGCATCTACGCCACCGGTTCGCCGTGGACGTCGCTGCTGGTAGGCGCGCTGCTGAAGAAGTCGACCGGCCTTCCTCTCGTGCTCGACTTTCGCGACCCGTGGACGACGAATCCGTATCGCATGCATTTTCATCCCGCCCGACGCTGGATCGAGGGCCGTCTCGAGACGTTCGTGGTCAACAGCGCCGACGCGGTCATCGCGAACACTCGCGGGCTTCGTGATGAATTCCGCGCGCGCTATCCCCGGCTCCCCTCGGAGAGATTCGACGTCATCTACAACTGCGTCGAGAACGAACGTCCTCTGCCGCGCATCGCCCTTCGAGCCGGCGGCGCGGAGCCCGTGCGGCTGGCGCACGCGGGTTTCCTCTACGGCCCGCGCGATCCGCTGCTCCTGCTGCGCGCCATGGCCAAACGCCGCCAGCGCGAATCACCCGGCGGCGCACGCGATCTGATCCTGGATCTGATCGGCCCGATCGACGTGTCCTATCCGATCGCCGACAAACTGGCGGAACTGGGACTGACCGACCTCGTCCACGTCCATGGCCCTGTGCCACATGCGATGTGCCAGGACATGCTCGTCGCGAGCTCGGCGCTCCTGCTGCTGCAGCCGGGCACGATGACGCAGCTTCCCTCCAAGCTGTTCGAGTACGTCAGCCACGGCAAGCCAATCCTCACACTCGCGATGCCGGGAAGCGAAACCTACACGTTCGCGGCCGAACAGCTCGGTTCGCTCGTGGCGGATTGCGACGATGAGGAGGCGATCGTGCGGACGTTGGACGAGTTGATTGCGCAGGTGCGCGCCGGACAGGGGCCCGACATCGATCGCTGGGAAGCGGCGATGGCGCAGTTCAGACCGCACACGATTACGTCCCGGCTGCTTCACACCTTCGACACGGTGACGGCGCTCACCTCGCGCCGATCCGGTGCCATCGGAGGCGCTCATGCTTAGACCGCTGAAGCAGGCGGCGAAAGCGGTGCTCGAAACGCTTCGCCGGCAGCGCACCGCCAGCAGGATCAAACAGTCCGAGCGTCATGTGACGCGCGGCGAGCTCACGGCTGATTTGCTGAAGCTGGGCATCGCCCCGGGCGACACGCTCTTCATCCACTCGTCGCTCAAGAGCCTCGGGTATGTCGAAGGCGGCGCCGCAGCAGTCGTGCGGGCCTTGCAGGATGCGGTCGGCCCGCAAGGGACGCTGCTGATCCCGACTTACTACATGCCGGGCGGCACGATCCTCGGGACCTGCGAGCTGAAGGATTACGTGTTCGACGCGCGCGCGCATGGCACGCACATGGGACGGCTGCCCGAAGCGTTCCTCGCAAGCCCAGGCATCCACCGCAGCATTCACCCGACCCACTCCGTGTCGGCCTGGGGCCGCCACGCCCGCCATCTCACCGAGGCGCACCATCAGGCCCCGTCGGTCTTTGGTGTCGGGTCGCCATGGCAGCGCTTTCTCGAGATTCCGAACGCCAAGGTTCTCGGTCTTGGGATTTCGATGGGGCCCGTGACCTTCTATCACCTGCTCGAGGACGCCATGGGCGACGCGTTTCCCGTGCACGTGTGGTTGGACGGGACCTACCAGATGCCGTGCCGCGATGTGGACGGAAAGATCTGGAACGTGCCCGTGCGCCCGTTCGAAGCGGCCGTGACCGAGCGTCGCATCGATCACCCGTCACGCGCGGATTTGCGCGACTACTTCCGCGACGAGTTCGATCGCGCCGGCCTGCGCGTCACCGGCCGCGTCGGCAACGCCGATTCATGGTTCATTTCGGCACGGGATTTCTACGACCACCTGAAAGCACTGGCGGGTGACGGCATCACCATCTACTCGACCGCCTCGGAGCTTGCGGCGCGACCGAACAAGCCACGGGCGTAAGCACGCAGGCCGGGCTCTCACGAAGAATTTTCATCCGCGGATTACGCGGATGACCAGACGCCGGTCCTATCCCGCCCGCTTCACGTCATGTATTGACCGCCGTTCGCGGTCAGCGTGGCGCCGGTAATGAACCCCGCCTCATCGGACGCCAGGAACAACACGCACCGGGCGATCTCGGCCGGCTGGCCAAGCCGGCCAATGGGAATCTTGGGGATGATCTTCTTGTCGACCACGTCTTGCGGCATGGCGTTGACCATCTCCGTCGCGATGTACCCGGGGCAGATCGCGTTGACCGTGATGCCCTTCGCGGCGTTTTCCTGCGACAGCGCCTTGGTGAATCCGATATCACCGGCTTTCGACGCCGAATAATTCGTCTGCCCCATCTGGCCTTGTTGCGCGTTAATCGACGAGATGTTGATGATGCGGCCGAAGCCGTTGTCGCGCATGTGCTCGATGACCGGGCGGCACATGTTGAACAGCGCGTTGAGATTGGTGTTGATGACGGCGTGCCATTGCTCCGGCGTCATCTTGTGAAACATGCAGTCGCGCGTGATGCCGGCGTTGTTCACCAGGATGTCGACGGGCCCCAGCTGGGACTCCACCTGTTTCACGCCAGCGGCGCAGGCCTCGAAGTCACTGACATCCCACTTGAAGATCGGGATGCTGGTCTCGGCGTGAAAGGTCTGCGCCTTCTCGTCGTTGTGGACGTAGACCGCCGCGACCTTGTAGCCGGCACTCTGCAGGGCGACGGAGATGGACGCGCCAATGCCGCGCGTCCCACCGGTGACGATCGCTACTTTCGCCATGTCGTGTGTCCTGTGTGTGCGGCATCTCGTGACGTCATTTCATCCTGGCGCATTTCCAGAAGCAGGGCATCCACGAAAAACTTGGTCGCCCAGTTCAGGACGGTGAGGCGGCCGTAATCGCCCCAGACCGGCCAGGATCCGAACACGCCGCCGCGAATGGCCGGCTCCGGGATTGAGAGGTCGTGCCGGCGCATCAAGTACTGAGTGGCCGTTCGTCGAGCCGACCGGAAGGCCTCGTCGCCCGTCAGCTCGAACAGCTGCGACCAGACGATCGCCGTCTGCGCGGTGCCCGTGAGACAGCACCATGTCGATTGTCCGTGGAAGTCCGCATCGATGCGGCCGGGGATGAACCCTTTACGGTTCATCAGCGCCATCAGGCTTCTGGCCGTCGTCTCGGCCGCTTTCCACAGTTCGGGCCGTTCGACCAGCAGGCCGATGCCGACCAACCCCTGCATCGTGTAGGCGATGGTGTGCAGGAGCGGTTTCGTGGGGTCATCGAGACAACAGTCGGCGAACCAGCCGTTGGCGGCTTGTTTTGTCAAACAATATTCGGCGTTGCGTACGGCAGCGTCGATCGCCTCCTGGCCGACGCCGGCCTTGCCGGCTTCGCAGAGTCCCCACGCGGCCTTGACGTTGTAAAGCGTCGCCGTGGAATTGGAAAAGGCCGAGTTGCCGCGGAGCCAGTTGCCGTCGGGTTCCTGCATCTCAATCATCCAGGCCGACGCGCGCCGTGCCGCGTCGAGGAATCGCCGCTCTCCGGTCTCACGATAGAGCGAGGCCCAACCGAGAAGCACCTGCCCCGTGTTGAAGAGCGCCGGCGTCGGCCGCGTGTTGACCTTGCCGCCCATGACGGCGCCGGAAGGCAGCTGCACGGCGATCTCCCAATCGCCCATCTCGATCGCTCTCGCGCGATAGGACTCGATCCGATAGTGTTCGGCGAGGCTCAGAAACGTCGGGATGATGTAGCCGGTCGTCTCGGGGTAACTGGGTTGAAAATCGCCGCCGATCGCGGCACCGTAGGCGACGCCGCGATCATCGCCCGCATCGTGGGCGCGAACGAGCCAGTCGGCGGCGGCCTGGACGTGGGCCGCGCGATCGACGTTGTGATGAACCCGGCCGTATCGCGGCCACCAATGCAGCCAATCGAGGGCGCTAAGGCGACGTTGCTCGATCGGGCGCAGGAAGTTCTTGACGTGGGCCAGCAAGCCTCGACTCCATTGAGTTGCTCGAAACTTTCAGCACAAGTCTATGCCACGCCCATCCCCGCCCGGGCCATGTAATTCCGGGACGCGATGGCGGACGTCATAGAATGGCATCACGCATGCAATCGAGTCGAGCCGAAAGCAGCACAACAGCGACTCCGATATCCCGCGTAGCGTCCGACGTGTCGCCGAGTTTTGCCCGTAAAGATTCCATGAGCTATCCGCGAATTCCCGGATTTGCACTGATGGCGCTCGTTCTTGCGGGCGCCGCGGCGGCAGGTTTCACGCGCAAGGGTGCGATACAGGAGAAGGGCTCCCCGGCCCTGGCTGGTTTGCCCCTGGTGCAACCGGCGACGCTGGTGTACCAGGGGTCGTTTCGCCTGCCCCTCGGGGATGAAGGCGACTCCACCTTCGCATACGGGGGAACGGCGCTGGCCTTCAACCCCGCTCGCGGATCGCTGTTTCTCGTAGGCCACGACTGGCGCCAGTACGTGGCGGAAATCAGCGTGCCCGACATCCGCCATCGATCGAGCGTCGCGGAACTGGCCACCGCCGCGGTGCTGCAGCCGCTCTCGGATGTCACCGAAGGCAAGATGAAGACGCTGAACCCCGGCGATCCGAACGCGAAGAAGATCGGCGGATTGCTTCCCTACCGCGGCAAGTTATACGTGTCCGCGTACTCGTACTACGACGGTGCGGGCACCCAGGTACTGTCGCATTTCGTGACCGGCCAGGACTTGAGCGTGAAGGGGGACGTCGACGGGCCTTTTCGCGTCGGGAAGGAGAAAGCGGGATTCGTGTCGGGATACATGACGCTGGTCCCCGCGGCCTGGCAGGCGGCGCTCGGCGGTCCTGCGCTCACGGGCCAGTGTTGTCTGGCAATCGTGGGCCGCACCTCGTCCGGACCCGCGGTCTTTTCCGTGGATCCCGCCGACATCGGCGTCAAGAATCCAGCCCCCGCGACGCCGCTTGTCTACTATCCAAGCGAGACGCCGCTGACGTCGTGGGGGAGCACCAACCCTTACTACAACGGCACGACGGAAGTGCGCGGCGTCGTCTTTCCGGAAGGCACCCGCAGCGTGCTGTTTTTCGGCCGCCACGGGCTTGGCCCGTTCTGTTACGGTGGCGGCACCAAGAACGAGGAGCTGAAGGGAAAGCGGATGCCTGACGGCGTCAACAATTACTGCTACGATCCGCAGGACGATTCCAAAGGCACCCACGGTTTTCCGTATGCCTACTATGTATGGGCGTATGACGCGATGGACCTCGCGGCGGTCAAGGGCGGTCACAAGCGCCCGTGGCAGGTCAAGCCGTACGCGGTCTGGAAACTCGATTTCCCATTTCCTGCCCCGGGCGTGCGTCTCAACGGCGCCGCGTACGACGGCGCGACGGGGCGGATTTTTCTTGTGCAGACGTACGCGGACGGCGCGAAACCTTTGATTCATGTGTACACGGCGGATGGACGTCCATCGGCACCCGTGGCTGGCCGGCAGTAGAAACGCGTGAAAGCTATGACGCATCGCGCGCTTCCGACAGCACTGTCCGTCGCGGTAGCCATGACGCTCGTCATGGCATGGGCGCCTTCACACGCACAGAATCTTGCCGACGCAGGTCCGCAGATCTCGCTTCCGTGGAAGTGCTTCGCCGCATCGGTGCCTGTGGCGTCGCCGGCGGCGATGCTGGTGCCTGATCCGGCGTGCGGCGCGTATTCGGCTCCGGGCCCTCCGATCCATCTCACTCCGCGGTCCATGTCGAGAGCCACCGTCATCGCGGTGCCCACCGCACCGACTTCCTTGACGGCAGCCCTCTCCGGCCAGGCGGTGGTCTTCGCGTGGAACGCCCCGGCGTCGAGCGACGCATCGACGTCGTACGTGCTCGAGGCCGGTTCGGCTCCGGGAAAGAGCGACCTCGGACAGCTGGATACGCGATCCGCCGGCCGCACGATGACGGCGACCGGCGTCCCGCCGGGCACCTACTTCGTGCGAGTACGCGCCCGCACAAGCACCGGTACGAGCCCGGCATCGAATGAGATCACCGTCGCGGTCGGCACGCGGGCCTGCGGCAGCAAACCGCTGGCGCCATCCGGTCTGACGACGTCGGTCACAGGCACGACGCTCTTTCTGAGCTGGCAGGCCCCAATCGGCGGCTGTCCAGCGACGTCGTACTTGATTGAGGCGGGCTCGCAATTCGGCCTGGCCGATCTGGCATCGATCTCGACAAATGATGCGGCGACGAGCTTCACCTGGACGAACGCGCTGAACGGTACGTACGTGGTGCGCGTGAAGGGCGTGAATGCGGACGGCGTCGGGCCAAACGCCGACGGCGTACGGGTTACCGTTCCGGGCGGGCCTGCCGCCCCGGCCTGCAGCGCCGTGCCTTCACCACCGACGCAACTGGCCTCGAACGTCGCCGGGTCGACGGTCGTGCTGACGTGGAACCCATCGGTCAGCGGGCCGGCGACGTACATCCTCGAGGCCGGATCGGCGCCCGGTCTGAGCGATCTGTTCGCGACGGCCACCGCGAGCGCGGCCGCGCTCGCGATCACCGCCGCGCCCGGCACTTATTACATGCGCCTTCGGGCGCGCGACAACTGCGGGACGAGCGCGCCGGGCAACGAAATCGTCGTGGTCGTCGGAGCCGATCCGACGCCGTCGGCTTCACCGTCGATGCCGCTGGTCCGGGCCAGGGATCTTGTTTATCAAGGTTCGTTCCGATTGCCGTTGAGCGATTTCGGCGTGACGACCTTCGCGTACGGCGCCACGGCCCTGGCGTTCAACCCGTTGCACGGATCGCTGTTCCTCGTTGGTCACGACCACTATCAGCAGGTCGCCGAAGTCAGCGTGCCGCCGACCGACCCTGCGGACGTCCCCGGTAGCTTTCCGACGGCGGCGTTGCTGCAAACGCTGACCGACGCCACCGACGGCCGCATGGACACGGTGAACCCGACGGATCCGAACCAGAAGAAGATCGGCGGTCTGCTGGCCTACGCGGGCAATCTCTACGTCAGTGTCTACTCGTACTACGACGGCGGGCAGTCTCAGGTGCTCTCCCACTTCGTCTCGGGGATGGACCTCGGCGTGCAGGGCGATGTGCGCGGACCCTACCAGGTCGGTCTGCTCAAAGCCGGATATGTGTCGGGGTACATGGCACTCGTGCCCCCGGCCTGGCAGGCGGCCCTCGGCGGACCGGCACTGACCGGGCAGTGCTGCATCGCGATCGTCACGCGCACGTCGTTCGGACCGGCGCTCTTCAGTCTGAATCCGCTCGACATCGGCACAAAGGTGCCCGCGCCCGCGACACCGCTGCTCTACTACCCGGAGAATCACGTGCTCGGCTCCTGGAACGGGACGAACCCGCTGTACAACGGATCGACCGAAGTCCGCGGCGTCGTGTTTCCTGAACGCACAAGCAGCGTCCTCTTCTTCGGCCGCCACGGGTTCGGGAGTTTTTGTTATGGGGAAGGCACATCCGTGCAAAGTCTTGCCGGACGGCCGGTGCCGAACGAGGCGGGCGTCGTCTATTGTTACGACGAAGAAGACAGTTCCAAAGGCACGCACGGTTATCCGTACAGGTACATGGTCTGGGCCTACGACGCTCGCGACCTGGCTGCGGTCAGGAACGGGCAGCTGCAACCGTGGGACATCAGACCGTACGCGACCTGGACGCTTGACTTACCGACGTCAGGCTCGCCGACGCATCTGAACGGCGCCGCCTACGACCCGCAGACTGGCCGGATCTTCCTGTCGCAAGCGGGCGCTGACGGCACGAAGCCGCTGATTCACGTGTACACGGTCGCCGTTCCCTGAAGCGAACCGCTCGAATTTCGCTCGGCACGCTTCTCACTCCCCTCACTCACCTCACCCACCAACCTATCTCCACACTGTGTCCGGCTGCCGCGTGACGCGGCCACGACGCGCTTGCCGGCAGTGTGCGGATGTGGCGCACGTCGTGTGTGATCCCGCAGCATTGAACTGTGCTCTGGCGGCACGCCTGCTGTGTATCTCCGCAGGGCTCGGCGCCAATAATCCGTACAAACAAAGGGAAACAGCGCGATTCCTCTGCTTGGACGGATCCTTGCCCATGTAGGTCTGCGTAAGCGAGATAGGCCACTACCTCGGTAACGAGCCGCTTTTTCCAATCGGCTGCGTTAGCTCGTCGGGCCACCAAAAAGCTGATCTGGATTCGAGATCGCCGGAGGTCTGTCTCAAAAAGTTGCCGGCTAGCTCGACGGGAGCCAGCTCAACGCGAACACCCTGTTTTGGAGATTGTCTTATGAGATTCCGTCGCCCCATTCAATGCCTGTTCATTCTGCTTGGCGCTCTCTTGTTACAGGCGCCCGGTGCCTTTGCAGCGACGAAGGCTCGAGCGGATGCGAAAGGTCCGACGGCGACGCTGACATCGCCGGTGTCGGGCTCAACCTCCGTCGCGCCCGCCGCAATCACCATCTCCGCGAACGCGGTGGCAAGCGTCGGCTCGATCGCCAAGGTGACGTTTTACTCCGGGAACGCGGCGATCGGAGTCGACACCGTAGCTCCGTACAGCATCGTCTGGAACAACGTGCCCGCCGGCAGTTACGTGCTGATGGCGGTGGCGACCGACAATCGCGGCGTGTCGGCGGCATCAATCGGCGTCAACCTGTATGTGACTCCTCCGACCGCGCCGCCCGTACCCGTCGTCAGCCTGACCTCGCCCGCCAACGGCAGTCAGTTCGCCTCGCCGGCTTCGATTTCGACGACGGCGCAAGCCAGCGAAACCGGTGGATCCATCAGCAAGGTCGTGCTCTACCTCGGCGGACAGTCCAGGACCGTATTGACGGCGCCATACACGGCGACGTGGCTGAACATGCCCGCTGGAAGCTATCAGGCGTACGCAGTCGCGACCGACGGCGCCGGTGTCAGCAAGACGTCAACGGCCGTGACCGTGACCGTCACGAACCCCAACGCACC
>Ga0105248_10004539_pt1 | contig 15360 bp, 17 predicted proteins | sample KBSS34metaG_FD_81524 | JGI IMG/M metagenome (GOLD analysis project Ga0105248, IMG submission 81524) | Switchgrass rhizosphere microbial communities from Kellogg Biological Station, Michigan, USA - KBS S3-4 metaG | ecosystem: Host-associated > Plants > Roots > Rhizosphere > Soil | place...
ATACCTAATGCAGGGGCGCACCACGTTCGTGATCGCGCACAGATTGTCAACGATCCGGCGCGCCGACCAGATTCTGGTGGTCGAGAACGGGCGGATCGTCGAGCGCGGCTCGCACGAGTCGTTGTACGAACTGCAAGGCCGCTACTGGGATCTCTACACCCGGCAGCATGGCCTGGAAGCTAATTTGTTCCTGGCGCCAGGGGAAGGTGACTCCATTCCAGATGACGCGGGCGGCGCGCAGGCTCGGGAAACGGCCGCACTGGCCGAGGCCATGCGATTAATGCGCGGGCGCTAAAAGCCGATCCCGAACAAGACCGCGAGCTGGTTGCGTTTCGTCTGCACCTGCCCGTCGAAGTTCCGGAACGCCCAACCGGTGTAGCGAATCTCCGGCGAGACTTTGAGCAGGAGCAGATTGAACTCGACGCCGCCCCCCACCACCACTCCGTAATTCGACCGGTGGTTGAGCGAGGAGAATTTGATGTCCGACAGCCGGCTAAAGCTGACACCCGCGTCGAAATACGGTTTTACCAGAGGAACGGAGAAGCGGTGTTTCACCAGAACTGGAAACTCCCAAGAGCTTCCCGATGCAGCAAACGTGCCGCTCCGGAAGTCGTAGCTTCGGTAGAGCGCATCGACTTCAACGGCCATCCGGGCGGGCAGTCTAAGCTCGACGTAAGGCCCAATCGTATAGCCCGAAGCGTCGGCCCTAAACGGATCGACAAAGATAGGAAAATTCGAAACCTTGAACGCGTCAGTGGCCGGAACGCCGACCTTCAAGCCAGCGCCAAAAGGCTGAGCACAGGCGAATCCAGCTACAACAAGAAGACTAAAAAATGTTTTTTGAAGCATGCTCCTTCCACTGTAGCCCAATGCTCAAACGACCTTGGGCGAACGAGGAATCCGGCCCTTGGCTGGCGGGGAATCATGCGCCGGCGGTTCGAAGCGGATAACCGCAGGCGCATGTGTTTTGGAGTGACGTACCCCGCTCGGAGTCAGCCAGAGCAGCAGGAAGACTCCCAGGATTGCAAAGAGACTGGCCACGGCTAGTTCGCGCATACTAGGGATCTAGCAAGTCGTGTTCCGCCGCTAACCCTATGAATCCCATGCTGGCTGCTGCGCCAGCCGGTCACACATGTGCCGAACAGTTACAACTGTCCGCGGGCGGCGCTGGTGGCGAGCTCGTCGGCTCGATTGTTGTCTTCGTGGTCGGCATGGCCCTTGGTCCAGGTCCACTGGATGGTGTGCTGCGACACCTGGCTGTCCAACTCTTCCCACAGATCCTGATTGAGAACGGGCTTCTTGGCGCTGGTCCGCCACCCGTTGCGCTTCCAACCATGGATCCACTGGGTGATGCCGTTTTTCACGTACTGGGAATCCGTGACGATCTCCACTTCGCAGGGTTCGCGCACAGCTTTCAGTCCCTCGATGACAGCCGTCAACTCCATCCGATTGTTGGTGGTGTGCGGCGCGGAACCAGTCAGTTCGCGCGTATGACTGTTGTATCGCAAAATGCAGGCCCATCCGCCGGGGCCGGGATTGCCGAGGCAAGCCCCGTCCGTAATAAGTTGAATGTGCTTCAAGCCTGTACTAGCTCGCGTTCAAAGAAGGCATCCACCAAGTCGAGGATTCCAGCGGGATCGGTGGCCTGATAGATGTCGGCGCGAAGTTTCGAGCCGTTCCGAACGCCGTGTGTGAAATAGGTCGCGAACTGTTTCATCTTGCCGACTGCGTCGGGCGCCTGATACTCCTGCAGCATGGAATAATAACGGCGCATGATTTCATAGCGCGCGGTTTCCGAAGGAGTCTCGTAGGTTCCGGTGGCGAGGTAATCCGCAATCTGCCGGAAGATCCACGGATTGGAAGACGCGGCCCGGCCGATCATGACGGCATCGCATCCGGTTTCCTGGACCATGCGCACAGCGTCCTGCGGCGTGAGAATATCGCCGTTGCCGATCACCGGAATCTTCACCGCGGCCTTCACTTCGGCGATGCGCGTCCAATCGGCGTGACCGCTATAGCCCTGCTCGCGCGTGCGAGGATGCAAGGCGACGGCTGCCAGACCGCAGTCTTCGGCGATTTGAGCCATGCGCACGTTGACAAGTTCCTTGTCATTCCAGCCGGCGCGAAACTTCATCGTGAGGGGAATGGAAATGGCGGACTTCACCGAACGCAGCAGCTTCTCGACCAGAGGAAGATCGCGCAGCAAGCCCGATCCACCGTTACAGCGGACCACCTTTTTCACGGGGCATCCGAAGTTGATATCTACGTGATCGAAACCCAGATCCTCACAGTAGCGCGCTGCATCGGCCATCACCTGCGGATCGGATCCGAAGAGTTGCGCGGAGATCGGATGTTCGTCGGGGTCAAAGTAAAGGTAGCGAAATGTGCGCGTAGGCCTGCTGGACTTGGATGTGGCGACAACGCCATGCGAGCTGGTGAACTCGGTCATGATCAGGCCACATCCGCCTTGGGCGCGAATCATGCGGCGGAACACGGTGTCGGTCACCCCGACCATGGGGGCAAGCACGGTCGCCGGTTGGATTTGGGTGGGGCCGATCTGGAACCCGCGCGGGAACATAACCATCCTATTTTAGCTTGGTGAGGTTACGATCCTGCTAGTGGGAGAGCTACAGAGTCTCGCTGGCAGGCGGCGCAGGAGTATCCGCAGGCAGCACTTCGAAATTGTCCGGAGTGAAAACTACGGTGCGAACTTGGCCGCTCTTTCCAATAGGTCCGATGGGCTTCCCATTCAGACGAACCTCAATCCCTCCGGCATTGCCTACGGTCATGCGGGCAGCGTCGAGTCCAGTGAGGGTTTTCGTCTGGCTGGGCTCCAGGAAACCGGAGAAGAGCCGTTTCCCTTCGCTGCTGATCGACAGCCAGGTCTTTTCAGTGGCCGAAAGATTTAAGACCACGTGATTGATTCCGTCCACGGTTGTCTGCGCCTCCGCCACGGCAGTCACCTGGGCGTTTACGGCTGTGTCCACCGGTGTATTCACGGGAAGAGCCGCGGTCTCCGCTGGTGTTTGGACTTGCGGTTGAATCACCGGAGGCAACGGCCGCAATTTGGCAACCGCCGCTTCAGCCGGCCGGCTCCACCAAGCGTAGAATCCTGAACAAGCCAGAAGCGCCACCGCCAATGCGGCCACCGACATGCCGAGCCTGGTATGAGCAAAGTAGCTGCGATTATTGTCGGCGACGATCGGGTCCATCGGACGCACTGGCGGTTGTGCCAGCACACCAAGTTGGATCGGTTCCTCGGCGGCCGCAGCCAGCGATTGAACGTCGGCATGAATCTCGGATTCTTTCACTCCGAGGATGGCAGCGTATTGCCGAACGAAATTCTTATAGAAAAAAGCGCCAGGCAGGCTTTTAACGTCGTCTTCTTCGATCGCACGCAAGTATTGTTGCGTCAGGCAGAGTTCATCGGCGATCTCTGACAGGTCGCGGCCTTGGCGCTCGCGGGCGCTCCGGAGAATTCTTCCTACGGAGTTCATAACTACCTATTCTTGTCGGCTGTGAAGTGCCAGGGCTTTACACCTGGAAGGACTATAATACAACATTCGGTGATTTTGTCTCCCCAAAAATGCAATGCCGTATCAGGGGTGATCGTCGTCAATTGGAATCGTAAAGAGCTGCTTCGGGCGTGCCTCGAATCACTGGGTCGGCAGACTCACAAGTCCTTCGAAGTGGTCGTCGTGGACAACGGCTCGACCGATGGATCCGCCGCGCTGGTGGAAGAAATAGCGAAGTCTTTTCCCGTTCCGCTGCGTTTGATCGCGAATACAGCCAATTTGGGCTTCTGTGCAGCCAACAACCAGGCCATTCAGGCGACCCAAACTGAGCTGGTCGCCCTGCTCAACAACGACGCCGAGGCCGAACCTGGGTGGCTGGAGGCCTTAGAACGAGCCATCCGGCAGAGCGAGGACGTGGGAATGTCCGCATCCAAGGTCCTGGTTTGGGAAGATCCCACACGGATCGATAAGTGCGGTCACCTGATCTACCCGGACGGCCAGAATCGGGGCAGGGGGTCGGGGCAGGTCGATCGGGGCCAGTTCGATCGCATGGAAGAAGTCCTTTGGCCCGACGGGTGCGCCGCCATGTACCGGCGTGCGATGCTAGAGGACATTGGCGGATTTGACGAGGATTTCTTCGCGTACGCCGATGACGCCGAGCTTGGATTGCGAGCCCGGTGGGCCGGATGGCGATGTTGGTATACCCCTGACGCAGTGGTCCGGCATCACCGGGGAGCCACTTTGGGGCTCGGATCGGCCCGCCGGCTGACGTTGATCGAACGGAATCGCGTCTTGCTGGCCGTGAAACTGTTTCCTGGGAGTCTGCTTTGGGCGAACAGCGCCTATCTATTGGCGAGGATCGTGGCGGGAATGTGGGCGGCGCTCCGCAATCGGGGAGAGACGCGTCACTACCCCGGAATGGGCGGGAAGCTAACGGCGGGTCTGGCCCTACTGCGCGGAACGGCGCAGGCGATTCCCCTGATCCCGGCCATGCTCCGGAAGCGGCTGGCTTTTCGCGCGAAACGCCGTCTGAGCCCAGATCAGATGCGGAAACTGCTGCTGGCGAACCGAATTCCCCTCCGGGAGCTTTCCGAGCAGGCGAATTGACTGAACCCCGCACAGGGCCGGCGCAGCCGAGCTCCGTTGTGCGGGGAAGTATTTCAGAAGGTGCCTGCCCCGCGTGCGGTCATCAGGTAGTCCGGCTCCTGTTTACGGGGACTGACCGGCTCTACGGCACTACTGACCGGGTATTTCAGGTGGTCGAGTGCGCCTCCTGCCGCCTGATCCGGCTGCATCCCAAGCCCGCGCCGGATGAACTGCAACAGTACTATCCGCCGAACTATTGGTATGTACCCGAGCCGGCGGCGGTGGATCGCATGGAACAGCGCTACCGGCGATTCGTTCTCCGCGATCATCTGCATTTCGTCGAGCGGGCTCTCCGCGAATCGGAAGCCAAGGGAATCATCCTGGACGCCGGATGCGGCGGCGGATTATTCCTTCAGATGCTGGCCGAGCGCGGCGCGATGGAGCGTACCGGTCCCGTGACCGGCCTCGATTTTTCCATCGACGCGGCGCACGCGGCATGGTGGCGCGCTGGTGTCCCTGCGGTTTGCGGATCGCTTTCGCAAGCGCCGTTCGCCAAAGGGAGTTGCGCTGCCGTCACCATGTTTCATGTGCTGGAACATCTCTATGATCCAGGAGAATACTTGCGCGCCGCACACGACCTGCTGGCGCCCGAAGGCCGCTTGATCGTGCAGGTCCCCAATGCGGCCTGCTGGCAGTTTCTACTGCTGGGCGAGCGCTGGAGCGGTATCGACGTCCCGCGGCATTTAACGGATTTCCGCAGCTCGGATCTGGACCGACTGCTCGAAAGCTGCGGATTCGAGGTGCTGCGCCACAAGCATTTCTCCCTGCGCGATAATCCCGCAGGGCTGGCCACCAGCCTGGCGCCCAAGCTCGATCCGATGGCGCGCAGGGTACGGAAGATCGTCGAGACGCCTCGCCAGAGGCTGTGGAAAGATCTCGTCTATATGACCCTGGTGGCCGCGTCAGCGCCCTTCACGCTGCTTGAAGCGGTCTGCCGCGCGGGATCCACCATCATGGTCGAAGCTCGCAAAAAATCGTGACGTACGACAAGCTGCGGTCCCTGATGCCGGCCCCGCTGGCGCGCTACGTGATGCACTTCGAGGCGGCCATCGAAGACACGGTGTCCGGATTCGCCGCCAGCTTGAGCCCGGGAGTTCGCGTACTGGACGCAGGCTCGGGAGAGGGCGCTCACAAGCATTACTTCACCTCACAGCGATACTGCGGGCTGGATCTCGCCGTGGGCGATCAGGCGTGGGACTATTCGAAGCTCGATGTACTCGGCGATCTCGAGACGCTTCCCTTCCCCGACCGGACGTTTGAAGCAGCCATCAACATCGTCACGCTGGAGCACGTGCTGCATCCGGCCAAAGTGATCTGCGAGCTGAGCCGCGTCCTGGCGTCCGGCGGACGCCTCCTATTGGTCGCTCCGCTCGAATGGGAGGAGCACCAGCAGCCGCACGATTACGGCCGTTTCACCCGCTACGCGCTGGACCATCTACTGCGGCAGGCAGGATTCACCGAGATCTCCATCCAGCCCGTGGGAGGCATCTTCCGATTGATCTCTCGACGCCTTTTGAACGCCTTGCAATTCTTCCCGGGACCGCTTATCGTGGTCGCCGCGGTATTCTTCGCACCCCCTGCGCTGCTGCTGCCGCTTCTGGATCCCCTGGATCAAAAAAGAGCTTCTACACTGGGATATATATGTTCCGCGCGCAAGCCATCCTGATTCTAGTTTTTTCTACCCTGGCCGCAGCCGCCGGCTTCTCGGGCGCCTCGGCCCTCGAATACACCCGCCATGCCGTAGCGTTCGGACCCAGACCCTCGGGTTCCGAGGCAATTCGCCAGTTGCAGTCCTACATCCTGACGCAGCTCAAGACCTGCAAATGCCAGGTGACCGAGGACGCGTTCACACCGCAGACCCCCAAGGGTCCCATCGCGATGAAGAACATCATTGCGAAGTTTTCTGGCAAAAGCGGCAAGGCCGTGGTGATCACAGGACATTACGACACCAAGCTGTTTCCGGGACGTAAGTTTGTGGGCGCAAGCGACGGCGGTTCGTCCGCTGGATTGTTGCTGGAACTTGCGCGAGTGCTGGCTGGGCAGACTCGAACCGACGATGTCTACCTGGTTTGGCTTGACGGCGAAGAAGCCGTGCGAACGGAGTGGGCGGGTCAGGACAACCTCTACGGCAGCCGCCACCTGGCGGAATTATGGTCGAAGAATGGCACTGCGGCGAAGATCAAGGGCCTGATCAATGTCGATATGATCGGCGACAAGCACCTGAATATCAAGCAGGAGCAGAATTCAAACGCCCGGCTGCGGCAGCTGGTGTGGAAGAGCGCTGCCGATCTCGGCTACCAGGCGTACTTTGTGAACGAGACCATCACGATTGAAGACGATCACATGGAGTTTCTCAAGCGAGGCATCCCGTCGCTGGATTTGATCGATTTCGATTATGAGCCCTGGCACACCGATGAGGACACCATGGACAAGCTGAGCTCTCAGAGCCTGGAGATTGTGGGCACAGTAGTTCTGGACGTGATTCAAAGGCTGGAACGGCAGTAAGCTACTTTACCCGCAGATCGCGACCCGTCATCTCCTTGGGCTGCGCAACGCCGAGCAAACCTAGAAGCGTCGGCGCGATATCCTGCAGGGCCCCACCCGATCGCAGTGGACGCTTCTCTTCATCCACCACGATGAACGGCACCGGATTCGTCGTGTGATACGTATGCGGACCCTTGGTCACAGGATCGATCATGGTCTCAGCGTTGCCGTGATCCGCTGTGATGATCCAGCGTCCGCCCGCGCGGCGTAAAGCCGAATAGATTCGCCCCAAGCACGCATCCACGACCTCCACAGCTCGCACGGTGGGATCCATTTTGCCTGAATGCCCCACCATGTCGGCATTGGCGAAATTCATCACAATGATGTCGAAACCGTGGCCGTCGATGGCCTTAATGGCCACTTCGGCGACGCCGTCCGCGCTCATCTCGGGCTTCAAATCGTAAGTCGCTACCTTGGGCGAAGGAACCATCTCGCGTTCTTCGCCCGGATACGGCTTTTCGTTGCCGCCATTGAAGAAATAGGTGACGTGAGCGTATTTCTCAGTCTCCGCGACGCGCAGGTTCTTCCAGTGCGCAGCCCCCATGACGTTCGCCAGAATGTTGTTGGGATGCTCCCTTGTAAGGACGAACGGGACGGCGAGTCCCTTGTCATACTGCGTCATGGTGGTGAAATGCAGCTTCAGATTCGACTCGACCAGCGCCTGGGTCATCTCCCGGCCACGGTCGGCGCGATAGTTGAAGAACACGCACGCGTCGCCTTCGCGGATCGTCCCAACAGGCTCGTTGCGCCCATCTACGATGGTGACCGGCTCGATGAATTCATCCGTGACGCCGTGCTCATAGGAGCGCCTCGCCGCGGCGACCGGGTCTGACATCTTTTCTCCGGAACCTTGAACCATCGCGCTTTTGGCACGCTCGATCCGCTCCCAACGCTTGTCTCGATCCATTGCGTAATAGCGCCCCACCACTGTCGCGATACGCCCGACACCAATGCTGCGGATCTGTCGTTGCAGCGCTTCCAAGAACTCAGATCCACTTTCAGGCGGTGTATCCCGGCCGTCCATGAAGCAGTGGATCGCCACATCTTTCACGCCTTCGCGCTTGGCCATCTCCAGCAGCGCGTACAGGTGCGTGTTCATGGAATGTACGCCACCGTCGCTGAGCAGGCCCATCAGGTGAAGTCTCCGGCCGCGTGCATGGTGCATGGCTGCGAGCAGCGTCGGGTCCTTATAGAAATCACCTGAAGCGATCATCAGATCGATGCGCGTGACATCCATATGGATGACGCGTCCCGCGCCGATATTCAGATGCCCGACCTCGCTGTTCCCCATCTGCCCATCCGGCAGTCCGACAAACGGCCCCGATGTTTGCACCAACGTATTCGGATAATCGCGAAGCAGTGCATCGTACGTGGGTTTGCGCGCCGCAGCGATCGCATTGCCTTCGACCGCGGCAGAGTAGCCCCAGCCATCCAGAATTGTCAGGACGAGTGGCCGGCCCGCCATCATTGCCGAAACGCCTTGCGTCCGGCGTAGCGTGCGGCCGATCCGAGATCCTCTTCGATACGCAGCAACTGATTGTATTTGGCAATACGGTCCGTGCGGCTGGCCGAACCCGTTTTGATCTGCCCTGCCCCGGTGGCGACGGCCAGGTCAGCGATGAACGCGTCTTCGGTCTCACCCGACCGGTGCGAAACCATCGAGGTGTAGCCTGCATCGGCCGCCATCTTCATCGCTTCTAAGGTCTCGGTTAGTGTGCCGATTTGATTGACCTTGACCAGGATCGAGTTGGCCACGCCGCGCTCGATGCCCAGCTTCAAACGGGCCGAGTTGGTGACAAACAAGTCATCGCCGACCAGCTGGATTTTCTTGCCCAACATATCGGTAATCAGTTTCCAGCCGTCCCAATCGTCTTCCGCCATGCCATCTTCGATGGATACGATGGGATACTGCCGCACCCAATTCGCCCAGAACTCGGCCATCTGTTGGGATGTGCGCTCGCTCTTATCGGATTTCTTGAAGATGTATTTCTTTTTGTCTTTGTCGTAGAACTCGCTGGCGGCGGGATCGAGTGCGATGCCGATCTGATCGCCGGGTGTGTAACCCGCCAGCGTAATCGCTTCCAGCACTACTTCCAGTGCTTCGTCGTTGGACTTCAGGTTCGGAGCGAATCCGCCTTCGTCGCCAACCGACGTCGAGTAGCCGCGCTTCTTGAGTACGGCCTTGAGGGTGTGAAAGACTTCGGCGCCCCAGCGCAAGGCTTCCGAGAAGCGCTCGGCTCCATAGGGCGCAATCATGAATTCCTGCGGATCCACGCTGTTATCGGCATGCGCCCCGCCGTTCAGGATGTTCATCATCGGCACCGGCAGCAGGCAGGCATTCACGCCACCGAGATAGCGATAGAGAGGCGTCTGCTGCGACGAAGCCGATGCGCGCGCGACGGCCATTGAGACGGCCAGGATCGCGTTCGCTCCCAGCCGGACCTTGTTGGGCGTGCCGTCGAGCGACAGCATCAGACGGTCGATCTGCGATTGCCTTTCTGCATCTGCACCCAGCAGCGCTGGTGCGATGTGTTGAGCAATGTTCTTGACGGCATTGTGCGTGCCCTTACCCAGGTAGCGGGATTTATCGCCATCGCGCAGCTCCACGGCTTCATGCTCGCCCGTGGATGCACCCGATGGGACCGCGGCGCGGCCCAGGCTGCCATCGGCGAGATGAACGTCGGCTTCGACGGTCGGATTGCCGCGAGAGTCAAGAATTTCTCGGCCAATAACCTTGGTGATTTCCATGGAAGCTTTCAGATTAGCAAGGAGGACTACCGGTTAGCCTGCGCAGCCTGGCGCTTCCACAGGTCCCACGCACGACCATAAGGATCGGGATCCTCGGTGCGCTTCTTAACCTCGCCTTCGTCCAGATAGGTCGCGCGCGCACCCATCGCCATAGCCTGTGCCTGCACCCGGGCATTCACTTCGAGGTATACGCTGCGGGCCACCGCCTCGATGATATTCTTGCCGACGATCACGGCCCCATGGCCGCGCATCAGGACGGCAGGTTTGTTCGCTAAAGTCTTCGCCAGTGTCTTACCGATCGCTGGTGTCGATACCAGCATGTCGGTATCGCCCGCGCCTTCGCGTATCTCGAACACCGGCACACCTTCGCCGACAAAAAAACTGTTGTGATACACGGGACGCAGTGGAATCTTGGTAATGCTGAACGGGATCAGCGACGCCGCGTGGCAATGCACGATCGACATCACGTCGGGCCGGACACGGTAGATCTCGCCGTGAATGAAGCGTTCGCGATAGGACGTGCGTTTTTCGCCGGCGGCCACCGGGTTGCTGTCCAGATCCAGTTCCAGGATGTCAGCGGCGGTGACCTGGGCGGGCGCTATGGATCGCGCGATCAGGTAGCGGCCGGCTCCCGGCGCAGTGCGGATACTGACGTGACCGAATGCATCGACAATCTGCTGCTGAGCAAGAATATGGTTGGCCGTGACGACGTCTTCGATCAGGGTCTCGCGGGAGGCTTGCTGGCCCGCTAACCGAGAGACGACAGCGGCTGCACCGGCAAACAGGAAGCCTCGGCGTCGCAGGACGTGCATGCCTGATAACATAGCGCATAGATGACCAGCATGCGCAGGGCCGGCTTGGTTGCGATCGCCGTGGCCGCCATCGCGGCCGATTCCGGGGCGTATCAGCGTGAGATCGCCAAGTTCCGTGCCGAGCGCGAGACCAAGCTCAAGGCCGACGACGGTTGGCTGACCGTAGTCGGACTGCACTGGCTGAAGAACGGCATCAACACGGTCGGTTCCGATCCGTACACAGATGCGCCGTTGCCGAAGTCGGCTCCGCCGATGGTGGGCACCATTGTCCTCAGCAAAGGAAAGGTTCACTTCAAGCCGGCCAGCGGCGTCCAGCTCAAGGAGATGGATCTTAAGACCGATGTCACCCCTCAGTACGATCGCTTGACGCTCGGGCGCGTCAAGTTCTTCGTGATCGAACGCGAGGATCGCTTCGGCGTCCGCGTGAAAGACAACGACAGCGAAGCTCGCAGGAAGTTCACCGGCCTGCGGTGGTATCCAGTGGATCCGTCATGGAAGGTCAAGGCGAAGTTTACTCCGTCCCCGCACGACGTGTTCTTCGACACCGAAGTGGGCGTCAAGGAGAAGGACCAATCGCCGGGATATGTGACCTTCACGCGCGGCGGCAAGGAATACAAGATGGAGCCGGTGACCGAAGACGATCACCTTTGGTTCGTGTTTCGCGACCAGACGAGCGGAAAGACCACTTACGCGGCGTCGCGCTTCTTGTACGTGCCCGTGCCCAAGGACGGCTTTGTCGAAATCGACTTTAACAAGGCCGAGAATCCGCCCTGCGTGTTCACCGATTATGCAACGTGTCCTCTGCCGACTCCCCAGAACCGCCTGCAACTCGCGGTGACGGCCGGCGAGCAGATGTACTATCGCCAGTAATGCGTCTAAGCACTGTCCAGCGCTACTGGGATCGGCAGGCGCATGCCGATCCGATGTGGGCGATTCTTACGGATCCTGCCAAGGCTGCTGGGCGTTGGGACGCGCAGGAGTTCTTCGCCACCGGCACGCACGAAGTGGGCGCCTTCATGCAACGGGCCGAGGTGTGGGGACATCCGCTTGCGCGCCGCACCGCGCTTGACTTCGGATGCGGAATCGGCCGCCTGACGCAGGCTCTGGCAGGACACTTCGAGCAGGTTTACGGCGTCGATATCGCACCCAAGATGATCGAACTCGCGCGCGAGCATAATCGCCATGGGGAGCGTTGCGAATATCGCTGGAATCCCGAGAATCATCTGCGAAGCTTCGGCGATGGGTCGATGGACATGATCTATTCCTGGATCACTCTGCAGCACATACGGCCTCGCAATGCGCGCGCGTACATGCGCGAGTTCCTGCGCGTATTGGCCCCGGGCGGCCTGCTGCTGTTTCAGTATCCGAGCAGACCGATATCGTTCCGGCTAACGCTCGGCAGATGGACAGCGTTCCTGGCCAAGTCGCGGCCGATGTACATGAACGGCATGAATCGGGATGAGGTTATCGCGCTGCTGGAACGCGGCGGCGGGCGCGTGCTCGATATCCGGCAGGACGATCAATCCATTCCGGGATACCATAGCTTCTGTTATGCGGTTACTCGCGATTAGTTTGACCGTTTTCCTAACGTCGCTGTTGGGGCAAAAGACCGCACCCGACCCTGGGGCGTTCGACCTCGGGGCGACGCAGGGAACAGGCGCCCCCAAGCAAGGACCTCGGCCGCTGGCAGGTCCGATGCCGCGGCTGCCTGACGGCAAACCAGACTTCGGCGGGGACGGTGCATGGTATCCGGGCTTCTCCGGAAACATCGCTGAGACCCGCTGGAAGGGCGTGAAGAGCGCCGACGTAAAAGTGGATGTGCCGTTTCTTCCAGCAGCGCTCGAGCTCTTCAATCAGCGCGTCACCAGCAACTCCAAGGACGATCCTGAAGCGCAGTGCCTGCCAGTAGGTGTGCCGCGCTACATGTTCGATCCCTACGCGTTCCAGATGGTGCAGACACCCAAGCAAGTTATGTTTCTGTTCGAAGGCGACAACTACTTGTGGCGAACTGTTCCTCTTCGACCCGGCTTAGAACATCCGAAGGATGTTAAACCAACATGGATGGGCGACGCCGCCGGGCGCTACGAGAAGGACACGCTGGTGGTGGACGTCATGGGCTTCAATGGCAAAGCGTGGCTGGATCAAGCAGGTCATCCGCAGACGCCGCAGGCGCATCTGACTGAACGTTACACTCGCACGGATTCGCTGACGCTGAAATACGAAGTGACCATCGACGATCCGGGAGCGTATTCAAAGCCCTGGACTACCAACAACACCGTATCCTGGCGTCCTGGATTTCAGCTGATGGAGTTCATCTGCCAGGAGAATGAAAAAGACTCCGTGCACATGACCAAAGAGAGATTGTAAACCGCTCCATCACTGTCGCGGCTCGGAAGGCCGGCCTCCCCTTGACACCTGATGGACGTAGCAAGAGACTGGATCGGAGGAGAGCCACTTTGAAATACGGGATTTTGGCGGCCACGCTGCTCACGGGATCGCTGTGGGCGCACCACTCCACCAGCGCCGTGTTCGACATGAACAAGAAGATCCAGGTTTCAGGGACGCTGACCAAGGTCGATTGGATCAACCCGCACATTTCGATTTTTCTGGACGCCAAGGGCGAAAAAGGCGTCGATGCGTGGCACTTCGAGGGCAGTCCTCCGGCGTGGTTCCGGCGGGTGGGCGTAAACAAGAACGACATCGCCAAGGCGATCGGCCAGACGATCACGGTGGACGGAGTGAAGGCGAAGGACGGATCGCTATACGCGTATCTGCAGAAGATCACGTTCGCGGATGGCAGTACGCTCGAAACAGTGACGGCGGGGCAGATTCCGGAGCGCTAGAGGAGGAGAACGGCGATGAAGTTACGACTTATCAGTGGGGTTTCGGCTGGACTTCTCCTAGCGGGACTAATCGCTGCGCAGGAACCGGCAAAGGTGAAGCTGACTGCGGATGGGCATCCCGACCTGAGCGGACTATGGTCCTACGCCGTTGATCTGCCTTCGGGCGGCATCAAGCGCGAGATCAAGGGGAAAGTGACCGTTAAGCAGGCGGACCTGAGTAATCGCCGGGCGCCCAAGGGTGAAGTGAAGGGCGCACTGCCGTTCACGGCGGCTCCGGTGTACAAGCCCGAGTTCCAGGCGAAGGTCAAGGATCTGATCGATCACGAGAGCCGGACCGATCCGGTGTTCTACTGCGGAAGGCCGGGCGTGCCGCGCATTGGACCGCCGCGCAAGATCGTACAGATGCCGAACGAGATCATCTTTCTGTATGAGGATATGTCTGGCGATACGTATCGAGTGATCCCGACGGATGGTCGTCCGCATCGCGCGGAGGCGAATCCGAGTCACTACGGAGATTCCGTGGCGCGCTGGGAAGGCGACGTCCTGGTTGTGGACGTAAAGAACTTCGTTGAGGATACCTGGTTCGGCGAGAACGGCTACTTCCACACCGATGCGATGCATGTGACCGAGCGGCTGTGGCGCGACGGCGACAACCTGGTGTGGCAGGCGACGGTGGAAGATCCCAAAGTGCTGGCGCAGCCGTGGACCATCACGCCTCGGGTGGTGAAGCCGACGGACGAGCCGTTGGAAGAATCGCCACGCTGCATCGAAGACGATGCGCATCGGTTGCAGAACGACGACCATCACGGTCAGCGGTAAACATATGCATCCTGGAGCCGGACGCTGATGTTGCAACCTCGAACGAGTATTAGATTTTGCGGCGGCGGAGCAGGAAGCTCAACGCAAGTAATCCACATCCCGTCAGTAGAGAAGTCGTAGGCTCTGGCACGGCACTCGGACCCGCGACGGTCACGCCGGAAGTATTGCCTTGGGTCAGGCCGCCAACAGTTGCATGGGAAGTCGCCGAGAAGGCCCCTGCAGAGGCTATGCTGTTCGACGAAATGTACCCGAAGGCTCCGGCCCCGCCGCCCAGTATCGTGTCGCTTGCCGCAACGATCGGCGAGGAACCAGTAAAGATGAATGTCAGGTTGTACAGTCCGCCGGAGTCCGGAGGAGCCTGGTTGAATCCATTGATTCCAACAAGCTGAGTCAGCGAACTCCAGTTTGAACCAGGGATGATGACAGGGCTGGCGATCGGCACGCCGGGGCCGAAGCCGCCGATATCGTAGATGGTGAAGAAGTCGCCGTTATTCAGAGTAGACCCGCTCTTGAGCGTGGCCGTATAGGTCCAGGTGAAGTTTGAGAAATTCACCACCGGTCCGGAATTCAGGGTCACCATGATATCGGCGTCCGCAACAGCGGACAGCCCGAGAGTCAACGTGAAGAACAATACGATTCTTCGCATGCAGACTAGTGCCCGCAAAGAGAAAAAATCTAATCGGAAAAGTCCTATTCTCTCGGACCGTAGTGGGGAACGGGACGACCGATCTCTAATGCCCCAAGATCAGGGGCGCGGCCGGTGAAGTCGTCGTTCACGCCAGTGATCCGAACCGCAGCGTCCACAGCGGCCGAGCCTGGACGAAGCTGGAAATCGAAATTTTCTGGCTTGTAGAGCGTCCGAGGATCGGCGCCCGGGGGCGAGACCTTCTGGAAGACGTCGTAATCCACCATCACGCTATGGCGATCCTGACC
>Ga0105248_10004540_pt1 | contig 15360 bp, 13 predicted proteins | sample KBSS34metaG_FD_81524 | JGI IMG/M metagenome (GOLD analysis project Ga0105248, IMG submission 81524) | Switchgrass rhizosphere microbial communities from Kellogg Biological Station, Michigan, USA - KBS S3-4 metaG | ecosystem: Host-associated > Plants > Roots > Rhizosphere > Soil | place...
CTCCAGAGAACGGAAAAAGGAAGGTCTGCGCCGCCCGCCGGCCGCGCCGCCGCGGAGCCACAAAGCGGATTGCGGGGTTTTCCTGCCGTTGTCGCGTTAAGGGGCCGAGGAGATACGCAATGCCCGGACCACACGCTCTCGAAACCTACCGTAATGAGAAATCGCTGCTGGATCGTGCGCTGTCGCTCTTCACCGACGTCCGTGCCGGTGAAGGCGCCACGGCGGTGTTGATGCTGATCAACATATTCGTCCTGCTGATTTGCTACTCCGTCATCAAGACGGTTCGCGAACCGCTGATTCTGCTCGGCGGCGGCGCCGAAGTGCGCTCGTATGCCGCGGCCGGCCAGGCGCTGCTGCTGATGGGATTCGTGCCGCTCTACAGCTGGTTCGCGTCGCGCGTCGATCGCGCCAGGCTGCTGGCGGGCGTCACCCTGTTCTTCATCGCCTGCATCGAGCTGTTCGCGTCTGCGGTGGCGGCGCGCATGCCATATGTCGGCGTCGCCTTCTTCATCTGGGTCGGCATCTTCAACATGTCGCTGGTCGCGCAGTTCTGGTCGTTCGCCAACGACATCTACTCGAAGGAGGCCGGCGATCGGCTGTTCCCGATCATCGTGATCGGCATGACCGCAGGGGCGCCGCTCGGATCGTTGGTGGCGGCGCGGCTGTTTCGTCTCGGCGTGAATCCGCAGAGCATCCTGCAGATTTCAGCAGCGCTGCTGGCTGTCAGTCTGCTCCTGTACGCGTGGATCAACCGCCGCGACGAGCGCCGCAGCCAGACACCGCAGCCCCGCATGTCCTCGTCGGGCGGCTTCCAGCTGGTCCTGGGCAACAAGTACCTGCGCTTGATCGCGGCGCTGATTGTCCTGCTCAACGTGGTGAATACCACCGGCGAGTACCTGATCTCGCGATTGCTGACCGAACACGTCAAGGAGCTGGCGGCGCTGGATCCTGCCTTCAACCGGCAGGCGTTCATCGGCGCGTACGCCGGCGATTACCAGTTCTGGGTCAACGTCACCGCGTTCCTGCTGCAGTCGTTCGTCACGTCCCGTCTGATCAAGTACCGCGGACTGGCGGGCGTGCTGCTCGCGCTGCCACTGATCGCGCTGGGCGGCTACTCGATCATCGCTGCCGGCGCAGGGCTCGGCCTGGTGCGCTGGATCAAGACGGCAGAGAACGCGACGGATTACTCAATCATGAACACGGCCCGGCAACTGCTGTGGCTGCCGACGTCCCGGGAAGAGAAGTACAAGGCGAAACAGGCGATCGACACGTTCTTCGTTCGGAGCGGCGACGTGCTGTCGGCCGCCGCGGTGTTTGCGGGCACGGCCATTCTGCACCTGACCGTCGCGCAGTTCGCCGGGATCAACATCGTCCTCACACTGGTCTGGCTGACAATTGCGGTGCGGATCGCCCATCCGCAGTGGACGCTGCCGCGGGCGCAGACGCGCCCGATGGCCGCCGCCGCAGCGGGCCTCGTATTCCTCACCATCGCGACGCCGGCCTCCGCACAGGAGACGCGCGAAGGGCAGCTCGCGGCCGCGCGCGCCGACAAGGCGACGCGGCTTCACGAATACCAGCCGACGCCGCTCGAAGGCCGGATTCTGGCGGCCGAGAGCCTGCTCGGCACCAAACGGCCGGTCTACCCCTTCATCGGCAGCGCGTTCGATGGCGGCGGTCTCGCGATCGGCCCCGGTGTTCGCGCGCGCTTCGCCGACTCGGGGACGTTCGACGCGCACGCCGCGTGGTCGATTAGAAACTACAAGGCGGTCACCGCGCAGGTTCGCCTGCCGGAATTCGCGAACCGGCGACTCCTGATCCAGGCGAACGGCAATTGGCTCGACGCGCCGTCCGTGACGTTCTACGGCGTCGGCAACACGACGGACGGCAGCCGCCGCGATTACGCCTACCGTTCGACGACGATTGGGGCGTCGGCACGTTTCCAGGCCGCGAAGTTCGTCGCGGTCGGCGCCGGCATGGACTTCCTGGGCATCCAGGCGACGGATGCGAGCCCGACCTACCAGCGCAGCAGCGCGTTTGCCCAGTTCGACTGGCGGACGTCCCCTTCGTACACCCGGCGCGGCGGACTCTACCGCGTTGACTGGTCTGACTATCGGGACATCAAGTCCGGCGATGGCTACAGCTTCCGCCGCATCGACGCGGAAGTGAATCAGTTCGTGCCGATTCTGCGCGAGAACTGGGTGATCGCCCTTCGCGCTGCCGCCTCGACGACGGACGCCGCTGCCGGAAACGACGTGCCGTACTACCTGATGCCGGATCTCGGCGGCAGCCACTCGCTCCGCGGATATCCCACCTGGCGCTTCCGCGATCGCAACCGGCTGCTCTTCAGCGGCGAGTACCGCTGGACCGCCGGCCCGTTCGTCGACATGGCGCTGTTCGCCGATGCCGGCAAGGTCGCCGCGCGCTTCCAGGACCTCGATTTGCGGGACCTGAAGAAGACCTACGGCATCGGCTTCATGCTGCACACGCCAAACCGAACGTTGACCCGAATCGAGCTGGCCCGCACTCGCGAGGGCATGGGCCTCTCGTTCTCGTTCAGCCCGAGCTTCTGAATCAATTTTTCAATACGGGAATGACAAGGAGTCTTATGAGCACCAAGAAACGAACGCGATTCGCCGTCATCATCGGCGGGGCGCTGTGTGTTGCCGCCGCGTTGACGATGGCCTCGTCCGCTGCCTCGCCGCGCTTTTACGGCGATGACCCGGTCTGGCGCGAGGCGGACACCCAGGACGCTTCTGCGATGAAACCGCTCGAGGTGGATCTGTTGGCCGATCTTGCGACCAATCTTCTGGGGTCTCGCACCGTGACGGCGGGCCGCGCGAAGAACCTCAACACCGTCGACGAGGTGCCCGATTCGAGCTGGTACACGAACCGCGCCGCGGCCCGGCCGCTGACGCCGGCGGACGTCTTCAGGGGACCTGACACCACGCCCGGACCCGAGCCCGGCATCTGGACCGTCACGTCGTCCAAGAGCGACGGCGTCACGCCGGGGTTCACCGTCAAGGACGCCAAGGGGCAGCTCTGGTTCCTGAAGTTCGATCCGCCGGGCTTCCGCGGCATGGCCACCGGCACCGAGGTGGCGGTGACGAAGCTGATGTGGGCCCTCGGCTATCACGTGCCCGAGAACCACATCGCCTACATGCGCCGCGAGCAGCTCGTGCTCGGCAACTCCGCGAAGTTCACGCCGCCCGGCGGCAAGCGCCGCGCGATGCGTCTCGAAGACATCGACACCCTGCTGCAGCGCGCCGACCGCGAGCCGGACGGCGCCTATCGCATCGTTGCCAGCAAGGCGCTGCCTGGCAAGCCGATCGGCCGGATCCGGTTCGTCGACACGCGGCCGGATGATCCCAACGATGTGGTGCCCCACGAGGATCGGCGGGAGTTGCGCGGCTACGGCGTCTTTGCGGCGTGGCTCAATCACGTGGATGCGAAGGCGATCAACTCGCTCGACACGCTGATCACTGAAAACGGCCGGTCGTACGTGCGCCACCACCTGCTCGACTTCGGATCCGCGCTCGGCAGCGCCGGAGTGGGACCGGCCGACTACTGGGAAGGCGAGGAGTACCTGCTGGAACCGCGCGACACGCTGAAGCGGATGCTGTCGTTCGGATTCGCGATTCCGAAGTGGCACACCGCGCCATTCCACGAAGCGCCGTCGATCGGCAGATTCCCCGCCGACAACGCCAGCTTCAATCCCGACCTGTGGAAGCCGCGGGTGCCGAACCAGGCGTTTCTGCATGCGCGCGCCGACGACAAGTTCTGGGCGGCGCAGAAGCTGATGTCGTTGACGACCGACCTGCTGCGCGCGGCGATCAAGGCCGGCGACTTCCGCGATCCGGCATCAGAGGAGTTTCTGGTACGGGCGCTCGCCGAACGGCGCGACGCCATCGGCCGCGCCTACCTGACCGCCGTCAACCCGATTGCCGATCCGTCGCTGGACGATGCCGGTCTGTTGACGTTCCGCAACGCGTCGGTCGACGCCGACTTCGCCAGGGCGCCGGCCGGGTACCGTGCCGTGTGGTTCCGGTTCGACAACGCGACCGCGCGCACCGTACGCATTGCCGAAACCCAGGCGCGCTCGACCCGGCTGGAGGCGCCGAGCGGACTGCCGTGCCACGACGGCGGGTTCGTGAAAGTCGAACTGAGCAGCATCGATGGCTCCCGGCCGTCCTGGACGCAGCCGATCAACGTCTTCTTCCGCTACCAGAAGGGACAGTGGGAGCTGGTTGGTCTCGAGAGGACGCCTTCGTGAGGATCCCGGCATCGTTCGCAACGGTGCTCGTTGCTCTGGTCGCGTTCACGGCTGGCGCCACGCCGGCGCGAGCGCAGTCACCGTCGGCACCGCCGGTGCCGGCGGTGCCGAGCAGCGAGATTCCTTCGGTCGTGCAGCTGTTCACCGGAACTGTCCGCGATTTCAAAAAGCTGCCGACCTTGGACAATCTCGGGTGGCTGGCGGCGGGCGGCGTCCTGTCGCTTGCGACGCACGAAGTCGACGACAGGTCGACGCGTCTGCTTGCCGGCAACGACAGCTTGAGGGAGCCGTTCAAGGCCGGAGCCGTCCTCGGCGGTACGCCGTTCGAGCTCGGTGCGGCTTTGGCTGCATACGGCGCCGGACGGGCGTTCAAGCACGACCGCCTGGCACTGGTGGGCGCCGATCTCGTTCGCGCTCAGCTGATGGCGGAAGCGCTGGCGATTGGTGTGAAGCAGACCACGAGGCGCGATCGGCCATCGGGCTCGGGGTTTTCGTTTCCCTCGGGCCACACCACGGCGACATTCGCGGCGGCCACCGTGCTGCAGCGCCATTTCGGCTGGAAGGTCGGCATTCCGGCGTACGCCGCCGCGTCGTACGTCGGGGCATCGCGGATTCAGAACCGGCGCCACTATTTGAGCGATGTGACCTTCGGTGCCGCGCTTGGAGTGATCGCAGGCCGTACGACCACGCTGGGCCGGCAACGCGCCTTCACGATCAGCCCGGTGGTGTCTCGCGATACGACCGGTGTCCTTGTCCGTTGGGACCGTCCGTAGCTCCGCCCGTAGTAGCACCTGTACGTAGTGTCCGCCTTTCCGCCTCCGCTCCGGTTGATTCTGATCGGAGCGACGGCGAGACCAAGCCGAAGCGCGACGCGCGAAGGCTGGCAGGCGGATGTGACGTCCGGCTAAAGCCGGACACGACGTACGGTCGAGAGTTACCGGGTCATGCGCTTGCGCGCTTCGGCGTAGTGCGGTGACGAGGGGAGCACGCGTGCGTATGCGGTCCTGGCCCGTGCGTTGTCCTTGAGGCGCTTCTCGTAAATCTCGCCGGCCGCGAACCACGCGTCGAACCGATCCTCGGTATCCCGCGTCCCCAGCTCCTGGAACGTGGCGGCGGCGACGTCGAACCGCCTCGAGTCCGCGTAGATGCGCGCCAGCTTGTTCAGGGCGGTGGCCGCGGCCTCGCTCGACGCATAGCGCTCGACGACGGCGCGGTAGGTGAGCGCGGCCGTCGGAACCGATCCGCCGAAGACCTCGTCACGCTGGTAAGTGCCCTGCCGTGCTTCGAGGTCTCCGCGCATCACGAGCGCCGTTGGCGCCCACGGGCTGCCAGGATACTTCTCGACGACCTCGGTCAACGTCTTGCGCGCATCCGGCTCCTTGTCGCGCCGTTTCGATTTCAGCGTCGCTTCCGCGAGCCGCACGAGTGCTTCGGCGGCGCGGGAATCTTCCGGAAAGCGGTGCGCGATCTCGATGTAGGTGCTCATCGCGTTCGGCGTGTCGCCGCGCGCGTCGTGAATCGAGGCGGTCAGGAACGAGGCCTCGATCGCCTTCTGGCGGTCGCCGCCTTCAGCGACCTTCCGGAGGCTCTCGATCGCCTGGTCGTACAGCTTCAGATCGATCTGTTGACGGGCGATGAGGAATTGATCCGGTCCCGCCGCAATCGGCGCATCGGCAACGGCCGTTTCGACGCGCGGCGGAATCGCGGCCGGTGCCGGCCGGGCGGGCGGTGGCTCCGGTCGTGCGGGCGGCGCGACGCTCGCTCGGGCGACGACGACAGGTTCCGCAGGCGCGGCGTTTTCCCGCGCCGGTTCTTTCGGCGCCGCCTTTTCGGTGCGCAACTGTACATCCGCCACGCGTCCCGGCTCCGTCTGCCCTTCAGCCGAAGCGGCCGAGACGGTCCGTCCCCTCACGGCGGCGAGAGTCCACCAGGCGCTGCCGGCGACTGCCACGACGCCAAGCGCGGCCGCCGCACCCAGCCATATTGATGCACGCAGGGACGGCAGCGAGACACGACCCGCACCCGGCGCGCCACTGGCGGCCGCTCGATCGAGATCGCGCTTCAGCCGCTGCAGGTCGGCCCTGACGTCGGAGGCGGTCTGACAGCGAAGCATCGGGTTCTTTTCGAGCGCTTTCGTGATGATGCGCTCGAGCTCCACCGGCACGTCCGGATTGAGCGTCCGCGGCGCGATCGGCAGCTGATTCACGATCGCCGCGAGGACGTCCGCCGCCGTCGCGCCGGCGAACGGCCGTTTTCCCGTCGCCATCTCGTAGAGGACGATGCCCAGCGAGAACAGATCGGTGCGGTGGTCGAGCTCTTCGACGCGGGCCTGTTCCGGCGACATGTACGGAATCGTGCCGCCGGTCGAGAACAGCGAACGTGCGGTCGTCGGATCGACCCGCCGCGGCAGCATCACAGCGACGCCGAAGTCGAGCAGTTTGATGCGTCCCGACCGCGTGACGAAAATGTTTGCCGGCTTCACATCGCGGTGGACGATGCCTTCGGTGTGCGCCGCGTCGAGCGCGTCCGCGATCTGCGTGCCCAGATCGATGACGTCCGCGGTCTTCAGCGCGCGGCCGCCGATCGTGCTCGACAGGACCTGGCCGTCGAGCATTTCCATCGCCAGGAACGGACGCCCCTGGTGCTCGCCAATCTCGTAGATCGTGCAGATGTTGGGGTGATTGAGGCTGGAGATCGTGCGCGCCTCGTGCTGGAAACGCGCGATGCTGCCGGCGCCTTCGGCGGTGAAGAACTTGATGACGACCTCGCGCCCGAGCGCCAGGTCCTCGGCGCGGTAGACGACCGCGCTACCGCCCTCGCCGAGTTTTTCGCCGACGCGGTAGTGGGTTACGGTCTGTCCAGTCATACACCAGCCCACGCGTCCGATGCTGCAGTCATTATCGGTGAGCATCGGCGATCGTTGGTGTCCGGTTCTGCACGGCACGACACACCGACGTGCACGCGCATCGATCGCTGCGTATCGGCACCGTCGCCGATCGCGACAACGCACTCTTGCACGCCTACGATGTTGATCGCGAAACGACGAAATCGTCATCGAACGCGTGAGCGATCGCGGGACAGCCGAACAATACTCGCGGGCACGACGCTTGCGCCGCGTCGCGACGATGGTGCTGCGCCGGGTCTCGATCGCGGTCGTCTTGATCGCGTGGTTCACCACCGCGGTGAGCGCGCAGTCCGCGCCGTCAGAAGCGCTGGACAGGGGATTTCAGGCGTTGCAAAGCGGAGACGCGGCGCGCGCGGCTTCGATCTTTCGCGAAGCGCTGACGCGTCATCCCGCCGATCCGCAGCTCTTGTTCGGGGCCGGAGTGGCCGCGGGTATTCAGGGGCTGGACAAGGACGCCATTGCCTTCCTGAAGCAGGCGCTGCAGATCGAGCCGCAGCTGGTACAGGCGGCGGTGTTTCTCGGCGAACTCCTGTACCGCCAGGGCGACCTCGAGCTGGCGATCAAAACCTACGAGCGCGCGCTGCCGGGCGCGCCGCCGTCGGTCGCGGTGGGCATGCGCGGCCGCCTGACAGCCTGGCGCGAAGAGGTCTCGCTCCCGCAGAACCGTGACGCGATCAAGGACGACCGCTTCACGATCAGCTTCGACGGTCCGGTGCAGCAGAAGCTCGCGGCTCGCGCCGCCAGCGTGCTGAGCGCGGCGTTCTGGCGCGTCGGCAAGACGCTCGGCGCCTACCCATCCGCGCCGATCAACGTCATCCTCTATTCCGAGCGGCAGTTCCACGACATCACCGGCGCGCCGGAGTGGTCGGCGGGCGGTTTCGATGGCCAGATTCGCCTGCCGGTCCGCGGCGCGACGCAGAACCTCGCGGAGTTCGACCGCGTCCTGACCCACGAGCTGACCCATGCGATGCTCAAAAGCGTCGCTGCGCGTAACCTGCCCGCGTGGTTGAACGAAGGGCTCGCGATGTACTTTGAAGGCCACGACGGAACCGTCTCGGAGCGGCGCCTGGCCGCGGCCAGGCTGTTCGTGCCATTGGCGGTGCTGCAGACCAGTTTCGCGAGGCTGAACTCGGCGCAAGCGGTGATTGCCTACGAGGAAAGTGCCTTCGCGACGCGGGCGCTCGTCGACCGGATCGGGCCGGCGGGTGTTGGCCAGCTCCTGCAGGACCTCAGTGGCGGCCAGACAATGGATCAGGCCATCGAGCGCTTCGGCATCACCTTCGCCGCGTTCGAGTCGGAGCTCGAGCGCCGCGTCGGTGCGAAGAGTCGCGCAGCCTCCGTCCGCTGAGGCGCGCTCCCAGACTCACGCCTTCATCTTCACGATCGCGGCGGCAGTGACCGCTATTGGGATCGCGCCATTGGAGCCGGGTTCGCTCGCCGCCGGAGCGGTTTTCGTGGCGCTGGTGGCGGCCGTCGTGATGGCTATTCCCGTTGACCGCCACCTCCATTGAACCTGCCGCCGCCCTGCGGCAAGGGAACTCGATCACCACGAATTGACCGCAATGACACGCGGCGCACCGGAGTCTTCGCCCATCACTGCGGCCTCGACGACAATCTGGACGTTCTGTTTTCCGAGATCGCTGACGCCGATCCGCTCCGCGGCCTGCAAGCATGTGGCGTCGACGACGCATTCACCCGCGGCCCGGGTGCCGTGTACCAGACCGGATAACGTGAGCACGACCTGGCCCGTCGCCGCCTCCTTCACGCGCGTAATCAGCCCGTAGGTTTGCCTCAGGTTCTTGATGAACCGACCCGCCGTCTCCGGACGCCATCGGCGATCGTCGGGGTGCTCGCGGTCCCGCACGTAGGCGCCCGCCGGATCCGGGGCGAGCGTAAACCGCCAATTCTCGCTCAGCTTGCGCGCCCACGGGTTGTTGAAGCCGCCAATCAGCACGACCGGGCCATCGCGGAGATCTTTGAGGGCAGTGGCTGACGGGCGGCGGATTCGGAACGGCTTGCCTCGCGCCCGCAGTTCGCCTGCAACGAGCGAGAGCGTGGCCGCATCGGTGTATCGAACCGAATCGCTGCGAAGGAACTCCTGTATCGTCATGTCCCCGACCGCCGCCGTGCTCGGTTCCACAGCCTGGTTCACGAATAAACCGGCGTCGCCGATGCACAGCAGCGGCGCCGACGACGATGCGAGAACCGGCGTCCAGAAGCGGGTGAGCGCGTCCACTCGCGGCCCGGCAGGCTGCTGACCGGCGATCAGCCATGCGCCCAATACCGCTGCAGCGATGACAACGGCGGCGGTGGCAGCAGGCCACGTTCTCGCGCGCGACGCTGCCGACAGGTTCGGCGATGCGCTAGCGGGTGGTGGCGGCGAGTGCGTGTGGCCCTGGGCCGCCGGCTGATAGAAATCCGGAACGTACGAGCCCGACTGGTAGGTGATGACGATCTCGCCGGAATGCTCCGGCCGCTCGTAATACTGGACGAGTCGTTTGCGAACCTCGGCAGCCGTCATCCGCACGACCGGGTCCTGCGCGGTGTCGTACGCCGGATCCCGGGCAAACACCTCGTGGCCGATTGTTCGCTCCTTGAGCGGTTCGGCTGAACTCAGCGCGTGCTCGACGGTGAAACGCAGGAAACCGGGAAAGCGCTTGCTGTTGCGGATCAACGTGCTCGAGAGAATCCGGCCGAGTTGTTCGCGAACCGCCTCCGCATCGGCGGCCATCGCCGGCGTCCAGGGCGCGGGAGACGCTGGGTCGCGTCCGGGCATCGTCCGGTAGATGTTACAGGCGACCAGGCGCGGTGGCGCTCCAAAAAAATGTGGTGGCCGTGCGCGCGCGCTACGACTCCAGCACGCGCCGCATGTAGTCGAGGTTCGCTCTTGTGGCAGCGATTGACGAATCGAATCCGAGTCTACCCTGTTCGAGAATGCAGGCAATCGGCCACCGGTTGTCGCGAATCCTGCGCAGGATTTCGGCCACGCGGAGGTCGCCGTCACCGATGTTCGCCGCTGTGCCGTCGCGCTTCTGATCGCGAATGTGCAGGTGGGTGATGCGGTCGTGGTGCGCCTGGATGTACTCGAACGGGTCGTTGCCGCCTCTGGCGTAATGGCCGATGTCGAGATTGACCATGAACACCTTCGACATCGCGAGCACGCGGTCGAGACTCGCCGGTGACGCAATCTCGTTCGGGTCGTTCACGAGGTTGTGGGTGTGAAACGCCGGACTGATCCGGTACTTCTCTGCGGCAACCACCATGCGCGGTCCCATTCCGACACGCGTCTGGTTGGTGCAGAACCGCTTGACTCCGAGCGCATCCATCTGCCTGAAGACGGCATCGATCTCGGGATCCGTGAAATCGTCGCCAATCGTCATGACGAACGAGAACAGATCGACCGACGCGGCGTCGAACTTCCGGCGGATCTCGCGGAATCGATCGAGCGGCTCGGTCAATCGCCATTGGCGGAGTGCTGCGCGCGTCTGCAGGTATTCCGGACTCGTGGTCGCGGGCGCTTGTCCGCCGACGCCGCCGCCGACGACCCGCGGTTCGAACAACGAGTTCACCAGCTCCACATGTCCGATCCCCGCTTCGATGGTTCGGGCGATCACGACGTCCACGAGATCCTGTCCGGCGGCCGGTGTGAACGGGCCGTAAACCCCGGTAATCGCGCCAAGCTTCACGCCGCGAACCGTCGCTGTTTCGCGCGGCGCCGTTTGCGCGCCGAGCCGCGCCACCGGAAACGTCAGCGGAACGACCGCAAGACGAGTGAATTCGCGTCGCGATAGTGGGTGTGGCATGGCGATCAATTCCCCGTTCCCAGATAGGGCAACATCCGCCCGCAGTACAGCACCGCGAACCAGCTGACGAGCGAGCACGCGCCGACGACCTTCATCACCAGCGACGTGTCGGCGTTGTCATCCATCGACAACGCGGAGGGCGCCAAGCGTGTCTCGAAGAACAGCGCGTTAGCTGCCGCGACGACGATGAACGCGACCTTCGACCACCAGACCGCGCTGCTCAAGTACAGGTGAGGCTGCATGGTCAGGAACAGCGCCCCGGTTCCGGCGTTGATCAAAAATCCCCCGATTGCCCACGGCATCATCGCTTTGACATGGCGAATCGGCACGCCGCGAAACATGCCCATCAACCGCAGGTCGAGCAGCCCGGCCCCTCCGATCAGCATGCACAGGCCGATGAAGTGCAGCGATTCACACGCCGGCCAGAGCCACGACATCCCGAACAGCGTTTTCGAGATCTGCGTCGACTCTACCCAGGCGGCGAATTCAAGCATCGACGCGGGTCAGGCGGCGGATTTCAGATAGGCCATCAGGCGCCCGGCGACGATCGCGATCGTCCACAGCGCGAGCGACGCCGCCGCCATCGAGCGGCTGAGACCGGTGGTGACATCCGGCGCGCCCGGCCGATCGATCGTGCGCCGCTTCACGATGACGCCCAGCCACAGCGCGGCCGCAATGCTGGCCATCTTCACGTAAAACACCGGATCGGCAATCCGATCGGCCGCCTCGGTCACGAACAGTATCAGCCCGCTCAGAAGATTGATCGCGAAGCCAATCCAGATGAACCGGTAGAGTGGCAGCAGGCGCCGCAGCGGCACGTCTCTGGCGACTTGCAGCACCCGCAGATGGATGACGAAGCTCGCACCGACAAGAATCGCCATGCCGACGGTGTGCAGCGTCAGCACCGTCGGATACGTCCAGATGGAAGCGGATCCGAGGAACCATTCCGTGAACGCGCTGTCCTGCAGGCTACGGAAGAACGCCACTCGTCTTCTTCACATCGTCTTTCGGACGGGCGATGTCATGGTACAGGCGCGTGCCATCAGGGCGGATCGAATAGAAGAGCGAAATGCCCTTCGAGCCGTCTTTCATCGGATGACCGACGAGTCGAATCGGGTCGCCAACCTTGTAGCTGGTGCGTGTCCAGCCTTGCCGAGACATGATGTTGACCGAACCGCCCTCGACGTCCCATCTGCCGACCGTCTGCGGATCGATCCCCGGGGCCGGCTTGATGTCGACGGTGAAGTGGACGTGGGGGTTCTGCCACTTCCATTCGGACACGACGCCTTGATATTCGACGTTCTTGTCCATTTCGAACATCGCGAACGAATGGTGCGCCGCGACGGACACCGACGCGAGTGCTAAACCGAGGACGGCGAGGCCGACCCGCGAGCTGGTCTTCATACGAACCTCCACAGCGATGTTGAATCCGCGATCATTTCTTGATGGTTTGCTTCGGCGGAACGATCGACTGCTTCTCGATCGGATCGCCGGCGTCGCACCACTCTTCGAGTGCATAGCTCACCAGCGCTCCGTTCGATTTCACCGCCGGCGCGCGCTCGAAGTACAGGCGGTACACGTGCGGCTTTTGATAGATCTTCGGGTCCTCCCACGAGTACACGATCGTGAGCCGCTGGCCGTCGGGAGACAATTCGAACCGTTCAGCCAGACGCGTCTCCGGCGTCCGGAGACCGCCGCCGGGAACGGCTCCCGCGGTCAGACCGGTGGTTTCGACGACGAGTGTGCTTCCTTCGTAGCGGCCGATCGAATGTCCTGCGGGCGTCGGGGCGCGGTGGCTCGGATCGGGATGACCGCGACGATCGAGATAGATGTGTCGCACGCCGCCGCGCTCGCCGGCGAAGATCACTTCGTCCTTCTGCTCGACGAAGTGGACGCCACCCGAGTCCGGGTTGATGAGCAGGCCTCCGTTGCCGCGACCACCTCCGCCGCCGCTGCACGGCTGCGCGACGACGATGTAAGGAACGCCTTCCGGATGCGGTCCGGTTGGTTCCGGGCCGCCGCGGCCGCGCCCGCCACGGCCACTGCCGGTGACGCCGGGCAGGAGCTGCGCCGCCGGGACGACGCCGCTGAGGCCGTCGAAGCTGCCGACACCATCAGGATCGATGCGAACCCAGTCACCCTCGAGGCGCGCACCGGCCCCGCCGGGCCGCTGCGTGTGCACGACTGGCGCGCTGACGCACGCCAGCAAGACAGCCGCCAAAAGCGTCCGCTCTCCCATGTGGCGTTTACTCCTTCGACGGCGTGCGAGTCGCCGGCCTCGCGGGTTGCGGCGCCGCCTCGAGAAATTTCGCGCGCTCCTCGTCATAGGCATCGCAGGGCAGCCACTGACGCGGCTCGTAGGTCGATGGCAGCCGATTGTAGCGATACTCGTACGAGTGCGGCACTCGAAAAACCGTCGGGTCGGTCCATGTGAACGTCACCGACAGAACCGCACCATCCTTCAAGAGGCGATATCGCTCGACCAGCCGCGACTTCCCGGTGCGGAAGCCGCCGCCAGGGATGGCGGTGATCCCGTGTTCGCCGTGAAACCCGGCCGTGTCGACCACCAGTGTGTCGCCTTCCCAGCGCGCGATCGAATCTCCGTTCGTCGAGGGATCGTAGATGTCGTCGCCGATGTGCGCCGACCGGTCCAGGTACAAGTAGCGCGGAGCCGACGAGTTCTCCGGCACGACGATGATCGCCGTCGCGCCCTGGCGGATGTCGAGCGGACGTCCGGAATCCATGATGAACGGCATGCCGAGGAGGTTGCACCAGCGGATCGCGTAGGCATCGGCTTTCGTCCGGGCGCCGATTCTGGCCGGCGTCACCGTCGGCACCAGGCTGGCGCGCGGCACGATTCGGCTGTCGAAGTTCAGTTCCCAGAATCCTGAGAGATCGCGGCTTGGCGTGTCCTGCGCCGCGCCGGCATGGATTGCCGCCGCCATGATGAGCGACAGCGACGCGAGTGCCAACGGTAGTATTCGTTTCATGAGCGTTTCGCACCATCACAATGGCGGTTCATGGTGGCTCGTGAGCGCGTCGGTGATATCGATACTCTCCGGCGCGGCCACGACCGGCCTGCTGCGCGCGCCGATCGGCGGTCCTGCCGTCGCTTCGGCGACGCTCACCGCGCACATGATAATCGGCGTCGCCACCGCGTCCGTTGCCGTGTGGTACCTCGCGCGATCGCGGAAGACACGCGCGCAGGTGGCCATCGCGCTGGTTGCGGCCGCCGTCGTGTCGGGCTGGTCGGCGAGCCGCTCCTTCACCCCGTTCGCCGTGGCCGGACATGCGATTGCGGCGTTCGCGCCGCTCGCGCTCCTCGTCGACAACACGCGCGCGCTCGCCTGGCCGCCGCGCGCTGCCAGGGTCGGATTCGTGCTGTTGCTGCTCCAGGTTGCGCTCGCCGCGCTGGTGCGCCACCGCGTCATCGGCCTGACGTCGCACGTCCTTGTGGGCGGGCTTGCCGCGACCGCCGTGTTGGTGCCGGCGGTCGCCGTGACGCAGGGCGACGAGGCACTCGTCGTGGTGAAACGTGCCGCTCGATGGGCGATCGCCGCGCTTCTGGTCCAGGCGTTCCTCGGCGCGTCATTGCTGCTGATGGTCGCGGCCGGCACCGACAACGTGCCGATGTGGGCGGCCGCCATCAACGCGCACGTTCTCGTCGGCACGTTGGCACTGCTCGCGGCAGCGGCGTTGTCGTACGTGCTGGCGGCGGGGTAGCTCTTCCTCATGGCGCGTCGTAGTAGGCGATCCATCGGCCCATCGTGGCGACGGCAACCCAGAGGGCCAGCGACAGGACCGCCGCGGCTCTGGCGTTCCCCGCTGAGATCGCCGCTCCGGCCGGTCGGTACACGCGGCGACGGAAATACGTGCCGTGGACGCCGATCGCGCCAAGCAGCGCCATCTTGATCTGGAAGAACGGATTCACAAAGTATTCGGCGGCTTTCGATGCCGCGAGCAGGCTGCCGCAGCCCACCATCACGACGAACCCCAGTTGTTTCCACGGACGAAACCGTTCGATCATCTCGTCGACAGGAACGTCGGTTAGACACCATTCGAGGAGACGGACGTTTGTCAGGAGGATCAGACCTCCGAACAGGGCAATGCAGGCAACGTGAGTCGAGAGGATGACGGGGTACACGTACGCCGATTCGCGGACCGCGGTGAATCCCCGCAGCTCCTGGAGCGTTCGGCCCACCGATGCGAGCGTCATCGCCAGCTGCACCTCAGGTAAACGCGTAGAAGATTCCGCTGAACACGACGGACATCCACAGCGCGAGCGACACGACGGCGACGCTGCGACAGACCACGCGCGATCGGCTGCCGCGCGCCACGCGGCTGTGGATCGTGTAGTTGAACCCCAGGGCCACGAGCAACAG
>Ga0105248_10004541_pt1 | contig 15359 bp, 9 predicted proteins | sample KBSS34metaG_FD_81524 | JGI IMG/M metagenome (GOLD analysis project Ga0105248, IMG submission 81524) | Switchgrass rhizosphere microbial communities from Kellogg Biological Station, Michigan, USA - KBS S3-4 metaG | ecosystem: Host-associated > Plants > Roots > Rhizosphere > Soil | place...
ATGAGACGGATCGGCTGAGTAAAGATCCCGAGGAGCGAGATGCCGTGCTTTCGGTGTTGTGGGCCAAACAACCGCCTGCGCAATTCACCACGCGCCAGGTCGTTGATGTTTACATTCAAGCGCGGGCAACAACGCCGATCGGCAAGCCCTTGCTGTACAGATTCAAATTTGAACCGAAAGATTCGACACTTCCAGGCAGCCTGCCAAGCGTCGGTGTCGAATTCATCTCTGCGGGAATAGCGGCAGCGGCAATTACTCCCGCCAAGCCTCCCCGGAGTTATTCACCGGGCCTCAGCTCTTACTCGCTGTCAGATTTCCCGAGTGCTTACGCCGATTACTTCGAAGCGTTTCCGGATGAGCAGAAGTTTCTCTTCCATTGGATTGAAAAGGAAGCGCCCGCCAAATTCAGCCAGCTACTCAAGGTGCAAACTTCCAGCAAGAAAAAGAAAGTCGTCACTACGCGTGAGACTTCGTTCTTTGTTGAAGGGGAGAAAGATAAAAAAGGCGCGGTGACGTTCGTGAGAATTCGCTACATGGGAACGTTTCAACCCGTCACTGAAAGTGTTCCCACGGACTACCGCGCGAAGGATTATGGCGACTTGATGGTAGAACGCGCGCAGTCAAAGGCTGACGAGGTAAACAAGGACACACTGGGCAAGATTAATCTTCCTGCCGGAATTAGTGCCGACGAAGCGTACGCGGTTAAGTATTACATCACGCAGTATTTTGGTCCCTCGACGGAGGCCGCAACGGGTAACAAGGTTGGCGGTACCCGCAACAAGGAAGTTGACGCGCTCGTCATTGTCCCCAACAAAGCCGCCAAGGTCCTCTACACGTTTCGCTTTCAAGCAAACAACGACGTCGATGTGGAACGAGTCAACGAACTCGGAACCGGTGAAGCGAGGTTAGATCCAAACAAATTCGACGTCGCCCGCGCGCCTGAGTTCGTAGACAAATCGCAGGATCCCAAAACCTTCCAGACGTGGTTGAAGACACGCTATCCGCAAGTCACCGTTGCCGGCACGACTGTTGAAGAGATGCGAAACAACGTCAACGCTGAAGCGGAAGCGAAAGCCGACAAGCCCGAGTGGTTCAAGAACTACGAAATCAAAATACTCAATGCCGAGGACGCGAAGAAGCGTCTCAAGGGCGTTCACAAATTCAAAGAAGCACAGACCGCAGACCTGAAGGAGTTTGTGCCGGCGGAATTACGACTGCTCGAAGCGGCGCTTGAAACAATGGCGCGAAAGATTCTGGACGTCCTCAAGTCGACGCGCATGATCCGCCAGAGGATCGCCATCGAACAGCAGCCCGATAAAACGTTCAAAGAAAACCCGAAATGGCATGGTTGGGCGCTGACTATCGGCACGAACAAAACTGTGGAAATTTTTGATGGCGGATCCACGGACCCGACGCAGTTTATGGGGGGCGCCACCGGTCCGGGTGTGTTGCCCGAGGACGCAGAGGTGTATGCACACGAATTGGGCCATCTCGTTGGCAAGGCTTCGGTGCAAAGCAACTTCGACGCTTTCGTCGCGAAAAACAACATCAAGCCATTCACGAAGTATGCGAGGGAAAGTGTGGCTGAAGGAAAACCGGCGGAGTTCTTCGCAGAAGCTTTCAAGTTGTACCAGCTCGATCCGGAATGGATGCTGACGAATCATCCACTGCTTCATGCGTGGTTTGAAACCCTGGCGAAAACAGGTAAACCACCAGTGAAATAAATGTCGAAACAGGCTGCTGCACAACTGGCGAAATCAAACGTCGTGGCGACCGCGAGCACTAATATGAGCGGCTCGCTGCAACGACAGTGTGGCTGCGGCAATCACACGATCGCCGGCGGCGAATGTGAAGAATGCAAGAAGTCGAGTCAAACGATTTTCAGAAAAGCAAACCCGCAGGGTCGCGCTGCCTCGCACTCGATTTGTACGGTTCCCAAGAGCGATGGCCAGCCACTCGATCCACCGCTCAGGCACTTCATGGAAGCCCGCTTCAAGCACGACTTCTCCGGCGTGCGCCTGCACACCGACTCGGAAGCAAACGCTTCCGCCAAATCGATCGGCGCCCTCGCCTACACTTATGGCCAGGACATATTTTTCGACGCCTCGGGATTCCAGCCAAAGACGCCACACGGGCTTACGCTGATTGCTCACGAGCTCAGTCACGTGGTCCAGCAGTCGCGGCATCCGTTGCCGTTGAACGATGGGCTGCGCGTCGAACCGGAAACGTCAGCCGCAGAAGTCGAAGCAGATCGCGTCGCGCTCGACGTAGTGACGCCTGGTCCGGTAACACAACAACCTTCCGCACGCTCACAAGGCTTGAACAGAGGCGCAGGCTGGGCAGTGCTCGGTGGTTTTATCGGCGCTCTCGTCGGCGCGCTGGCTCTCTTCGCCGGTCCGATCGGTTTGCTCGCGGTTGCGGTGGGCGGCGCACTCGGCGCATGGGCGGGCTTCTCTCTCTCGAACGACCAGGCACAGATCAAGCAAGGCACTCCGATGCAACGCATCCGCCGCCTGCTCACACGCACCGGCGACGACTGGTACATCAGCGACGAGGAGGCGATGGCGGCGCTGAAAATCCTGCAAGACGTCGCGGATAAAGATGCAGAACAGTTATTCAACATCGCCCGCGAAATGAAGACGTCAAACCCGGACCTGTGGGAAACACTCCGTAAAGAACTCCCGTCGGGCATGAGTACCGGCGTGGATTACTTCGACATGGTCCCGCTGAACCCGGACCACGGTCCCGTCATGGAACAGGACGTGATCCATCTGGAGTTTTATTCACCGGGCCAGGCCTACCGCAGCCGCGCGCAGCGAGAGGAAGCGAAACAAGCCGAGATCGAGAGAGAGGAGGAGAAGAAGAAGAACTGGTACAAGAGTGACAGGGACAAGAAGGACGAAAAAGAAAAGAAAGAGATCGCTCCACTCACGTATGAAGAGCGCATTTCGAGGGACTATGACGTCACCCCGCAGGGTATCTACATTCACGAAACAAAAACAACGATTCAAGTAAAAGGCAAAACGCTGCAACAGGCTGCGGACACGATCTCCAGGGCGTTCATCGATCCGCTGTGGGGCTCTCTGCAGATGGGAGTAGAGCTCAAGCCCGTGAAGCGTGGCTTCTGGTATACCGGCTGGGGCGAAGTATCACAGCCCGACAGTGTCACCTCAGAATCGACCACCAAGGACACGGAAAAACTCGAGCGTCGTGATAAACGCAAAAGGTTTACCGATCACATTCCATTGTCCTTCCTCGACATCGGCGGTCAAACAGCCCTGGCGGTCGATATCTATTACAAAGAGGTCAATAACAATCTCGACAAGCATAACGATCCTGAAGCGCTGTGGAAGTGGGCGCAGGCAGAGGCTGAAAGAACCTGGGAAGAAATCCACCGGAAGTCGCGCCGTCAGGAATTCCAGGAGTACGCCCACGAAAGGTTGAGAAATGTTTCAACCATGCCCAAGGAGGAACAGAACCGTCTTTACGAAACCTGGCGACGTTACACCTCGTGGGTCGACAAGCAATCGGATGAACGACTCGCCAAAAAGAACCCGGTAGAGATATGGGTGCAAGCCTACGTAAACATCATCGAAGAAGAGGTACACAAGAGTTCCCTCGAAAGAATGGAGGAGCTCAGAGAGAAGCGACGTCAGGAAGCGTTCCAGAAGGCGGAGGTGAAACTCCAGGAATCTATCGACTTCTCTATCGCCCGCATCTGGACGCCTCAACGCACCAGGGCCGTCTCCGCCGGCGAACATATTTCAGAGACAACCGGTGAAGCCGTTGAAGTCGCTTATCTGATTCAGCCGAGCACTGCTGAGAAGATCATGCGCGACAAGATCGCCAGCGATTTTCTGCACAACCAGATCGAGCGTCTGAGAAACGATCCCGAAGCCTTCAACAAGACAACTGTCAAAGACGACTTCGTCCTTTATCTCAACAAGAATCCCGAACAGCTCAAAGCGCTCCATCTATCAATGGCCCACCCCGAAGTGGAGCGTCAGGAACATCGCATTGACGTTCCCGCGTGGCACACCGCGACTGAAGTAGTTGTTGGTTTCATTCCTTTCGTTGGCAGCGGAGTAGCGATCGTCGAAGTAGTCGGAGGGCGCGATCTGTTCGGTCATCCGCTGACGACAACCGAACGAGTCATTATCGGTGTGGCGATCCTGCTGCCGGGTATCGCGAAAGTCGTGAAAGGCGGAAAGGGCGCGTTCACCGCGAGCCGGATAGTAAAAGACTACGGGCTCACCGGCGCTGAGGCTGACCGTGTTTACAGGATCTACCTGGGCCTCGCGCCCGGCACCCCCGCCGCGAAGTTGTTTGATGCGGCGGCAAAGGACATCAAGAAGGGCCGCAAGATCGAGGATCCCAAAGTACTGCAAGAGATGGAGGCTGTACTCAAGGATCTCGGCATGACGGAGAAAGAGACCGCGAAAGCGCTGAGGCCGGCCGCGGTCCAACAGCAAGTGGAAGCGGTCGCTAAAGAAGAATTGCAAGCGCTCAAGACGACGACCGGGTCCATGAGCGACGAAACCGAAAAGATGTTGATGCAGAACGATGCGCTGCGTCAGGCCCTGAAAGAAAACACGCTCGCCGCCAAAGTCCTCAAGAAGTGCAACACGCCCTGCTGGCCCGAAGAAGCAACCGCGGAACAGGTACAAAGGCTGGAACAGTTCATCGAGCGGTTGAAGAAGGCGAACGCGTTCGACGAAGAAGCGCTGCGACGTTTCCTCTATAAACGCCGAAAAACTCTCGACAACGCAATCGAGGTAATCGGGGATAAAACGATAGCCGCCGAAACTGCCCTCGCAGCTAAAACCGCGAAGGCTGAAGCAAAGGCGGCGTCGAAGGCGGCGAAACAGGAAGCGAAAGTCATGGACGTCGCCGAGCGCAACAAGGCGGCGGCAGAGCTCGAAAGAGCCGAAGCAAAGATCAAGCAAAGAACAGCAGACATTAAAGCGGCAAACCTGGATGCGGCGCAGGCGCGAAAGGAACTCAAGGCGTTATACGGAGAAGGTAAAACAGCTCCCAGCGGCCTCAAGTCGGAGATGGATCGCATCGACAAGCTCAAAACCGTCGAACAAAAACTCGACGCGCTCGACAAGTTGAAACCGGGCAAGGCCTCGCAGGCCGAGAAAGACTTTCTCGAGTGGCGGCGAAAAACGTGGGAGCTGCAACAGGAAGCCGAATCGAGCGAAGAGGCTTCGAAGTTTCTCGGCGAGGGAGTTTCCACGCTCCAAACGCAGAAGGAAAACGCCGCCCAGGCGTTACGTGAAGCCAGCCAGGACGTCATGGGCGTGCTCCGCACCGAAGGACCGAAGTACCGTTCCAAATCCTCGATCAGCCTGGACCAGGTAATGACCAAAGAAGGATGGGATGCGTTGACTACCAAGCCCGCGCTGGCGACCGATCACCTCGTGGCGCTCGATCGCATCTCGAAGCTCTCGCAACTCAACGAGCTTTTGGTCCTTTATACGAAAGCCGATAAAGCCGTGAAGGCAGAGATCAAACAGGCGCTGAAGGGCCTCGGAGACATGGACAAAAACCTGGTTCGCATGCGCGCCGATGTGAACAGCGGTCTCAAGAGCAACAAGAGTTGGCACGACATTACGTATTCGCAAGTTGAAGGTAAGTACACCGTCAAGGAAGTCGATGCGATTCGCACTCGTGAGGACGACGCGCTGTCCGAGATCCTCGGCGAGATTGACAGGCTGACGAATGATTTTCGAGCGAAGGTCACCGGGAAGCCCGCGAAAGCAGCCGCGGCCGGCGGAGCAAAATAAGTAAAGGAAAACGATAGTGAGCACTTTTCCAGGATCACCGCGAATTCTTAAAGGAGGCATCGTCGTGCTCGAGGCACGAACGGGCTCGGTCGTGCGTGTGATCCCGCTTCAGTACAACCCCGACACGCTTAGCCGAAGTTTTCAAATCAAAGGCGTCGGCGCCGAGAGCGGTGATCGGATCGAAGCATTTCGATTGAAAGGACCACCGGTCGAGACGATCAAGGTGGAGGTCGAGATCGACGCCACCGATCAGCTTGAAAAAGCCGAGAGCACCGTTACCGAGTCGGGGTTGCACGCGATTCTGGCCGCGCTGGAAACCCTCATCTATCCCTTTAGCACGACGCTTCAGGACAACAACGCAGTCGCCGCGTCCGGCAGTTTGGAGATCGTAGCGGCGGAGGCCGATCTGACCGTGTTCGTGTTTGGACCAAAACGTATCGCGCCGGTTCGCATCACCGAGTTCACGGTAACTGAAGAAGCGTTTGACGTGTCGCTCAACCCGATTCGCGCGAAAGTGAGCCTGGGCATGCGCGTGCTGACGATTGACGACGTGCCGTTTGAAGAACGAAGCGGCGGGCTCTTCATGAGTTATCTGAAAGCAAAAGAACAGCTCGCAGCGCAGGGCAAATCGAAAGCGTTTGGAGCGCTTGGAATAACCGGTATTCCCTGAGGACAGCTATGCCGACTTATAACTTTCCACCGACCAGCCGTTACTACGGGATCGAGACCGCCACGCTGAAGACTGCGACCGGCCAAACTGAGGTTTATCTCCGGCGCCGCTTCCTGCCGCCTGCCGAGAATTTTGAGCTGCTCGTGGAACACGTGGTGACCGAAGACGAGCGGCTCGACAACATCACCGCCCGCTACATGGACGATCCGGAAACGTTTTGGCGCATTGCCGATGCAAACTCCGCGATGCGTCCGGAAGAGTTGACTGAAACCGTCGGGCGCAGACTGCGCATCACGTTACCCGAAGGCATTCCCGGAGTACCGAATGCTTAAAGGAGTTCACCTGACGCTCATGATTGGACCAGCGGTGCCGATGGCGGCGCCGCAGTCTGTCATGGATGCGTTAACGAGCGTACAGGTGACCAGTTCGAAAGAGCAGAGTGGTTTCCAGCTCACGTTCTCGGTGAGCAAAAACTCGCCGCTGCTCAAGACCTTGTTGCCGGCGGGTTACTTCGATCCGGTGATCACGCGAGTGGTGATCATCGTGACTGTCAACGGCTCACCCAACGTGATCATGGACGGCATGATCACGCGCCAGGAGCTCACGCCCAGCAACGATCCCGGACAATCGACGCTCACGATCACCGGTGAAGACCTGAGCATTTTGATGGACTTCCTCGAAATGCCTTTCATGCGCTATCCCGCGATGCCCGAGGTCGCGCGGCTTTACGTCATGCTGGCGAAGTACCTCGTCTTCGGCATCATTCCGATCGTGATTCCTCCGATACCGCCGGACGTTCCGATTCCGACCAACCAGATCCCCTCGCATCTCGACGGCACCGATCGAGCTTACATTCAGCGTCTCGCGCGTGAAGCGGGTTATGTCTTTTATGTAGAACCGGGACCACTGCCGCTGCAGAGCATTGCTTACTTTGGACCAGACATTCGCATTCCCGTGCCGCAACCGGCGTTGAATATCAACATGGACGCGCACACAAACGTCGAGTCGATGACCTTCAGTCTCGACGGTCTCGCAAAGAAGATTTTTGTCTACACCATCATGGATCCGGCCACGCAAAAGATACCGATTACGATCCCGGTGCCTAACCTGAGTGTGCTGCGTCCGCCGATGGGCGCTCGAATCGCAGCGCCGTCGAAGGTGGAGTTTGTGAAACAGGGAGCGGACCGAACTCCGCCTAAAGCAATACAGGAAATCCTGGGCATGACTTTCAGTGCGTCCGATTCGATCAGCGTTTCGGGATCGCTCGACGTGGTCCGTTACGGCCGCCCGTTGAAGTCGCGAATGATGGTCGGCGTGCGCGGCGCCGGACTCGCTTACGACGGTCTCTATTACGTGAATAGCGTGACTCACAATCTCAAGCGTGGCGAGTACAAGCAAAACTTCCAGCTCAGTCGCGATGGACTGGTCTCGCTGACGCCAAAGGTACCGGTATGAACGAATCGCAAAGATTTTATGGAAAGTACCGCGGCACCGTGGTACAGAACGCAGATCCCGAGTTTCGCGGACGCATCATGTGCGTCGTTCCCGACGTGCTCGGACTCGTTCCTTCAAACTGGTGTGAAGCGTGCACGCCGCTCGCTGGTCCAACCGGCCCGCCGATGGGTGTTTACATGGTGCCGCCAATCGGCGCGGGCGTGTGGGTTGAGTTTGAACACGGCGATGCGGGCAAGCCGATCTTTGCCGGTTGTCGCTTCGCGCCGAGCAACGTGCCGCCATTGGCCCTGACCAATCCCCTCGATCCAAACATCTGCATTCAGTCGCTGCTGCAGCACATGATCATGATCAGCGACATGCCGCCGACGCCCATCTCGGGCGGAATTATTTTGAAGAGCCTGACGGGCGCAATGATCGTCGTCAACGACTCCGGCATTTATCTCTCAAACGGCAAGGGCGCGACCATAACGATGGTCGGACCTTCCATCGACTTCAACATAGGCGCGTTGACGATATTGAAATAGGAGGACTTCATGCCGGGACTTTTAATGCACGTTAACGCAGTAATGTCCTGCTTTCACCAGGCAGGCGTGGCCATGATTCCACCGACGCAACCGCGCGTGGTCGTAAGCGGCCAACCGATTGCGACCATGTCGCCGCCGCCGGTGCCCCTCGCAACAGTCGCCGGTTGTCCGTTTCAGGTTCCGGCGCCCAGCGGCACCAAACCGCAACCGTGCGTGACGATTAAATGGCTGATGCCCTCGACGCGTTTTTTGGTGAATGGACTGCCCGCCGCGTTGTTACCGGCGCCGGGTCCTGGACCAGGCATTTGCCAGAGCGTTGAACAGATTCCGCAAGGACCACCGACAGTCAAGACGGTGCAAGCACGAGTGATTGGAAGTTGAAGCGATGAATATCAATTTCCCGTTCAAGTTTGACGGCCGCGGGCAAACCGCTTCGTGTAACGAGAGCCAGCACATCCGACAGATGCTGGAGCAACTCATCTTTACCAGCCCCGGCGAACGCGTTAATCGACCAACGTTCGGCAGCGGCGTACTGCAATTGATATTCGCGCCAAACAGTCCGGAAGTCGCTGCGACTTTGCAATTCACGATGCAGGCCGCAGTTCAGCAGTGGCTTGGTGACCTCATCCAACTGCAAAACCTCGAGGTGACCAGCACTGACTCGACGCTAACCGTAGATCTCAGCTACTCGATCCGGCGCACAAACGAACAGCAAAGCCTGACTCTGACGCGGGCTATCTAACGAGGAGAGGAACGGTGAGTCTTTGTTGCCAACAGGATGATCGTCGCGAAGAAGTAAGACGCGCGGACTATCTGAACGGGCTCGACTACGTCGAGGTCCTCGACGATCAGGTAACCCTCCATGCGTACTTCCTCGGCAAGCTGCCGCCCGAGCTGCAGGTCAATCAACCAGGTCTTGAAAACTACTTCGAGATCGAGGGCGGCGAGCGAGTCACCAACATCGAGATCGTCGACGTGGATCCGTTCGTGGATCCGGATCCGGAGCGTGACGACTTTGTAGTGATCAGGCTGGACAGATTCGGGGATTTTTCGAACTACACGTTGCGGCTGAAGGACTTGGAGAATGTCGATCCGCGTTACGACCGCGCGAAGTTTTATTTCAAGGTCAACTGTGCGTCCGATCTCGATTGCGCTCCGTCGTGCGATTGCGAACCTGCGGTTCTGGTCGAACCTGACATCAACTATCTCGCCAAGGACTATCAAAGCTTCCGGCAACTGATCTTCGATCGGCTCGCGGTGTTGATGCCTGATTGGACGGAGCGTCACGTGCCCGATATCGGCGTGATGCTGACGGAGATTCTGGCGTACACGGGTGATTACCTGAGTTATTACCAGGATGCCGTCGCCACGGAAGCCTATCTCGACACGGCGCGGCAACGCATTTCAGTCAGGCGCCATGCACGGCTCGTTGACTACTTTCTCCACGAAGGGTGCAACGCCCGCGCGTGGGTTTGTGTGGAAGTCGATACGGACACGGAGCTCGATCCCGTAGACGCTTCGTTTGTCACACGCATCAGCGGCCTCGCGATTCCTGAAGACGCGCCGTTGTCTTGGATCGATTTACGCGAGACGCCGGCGGAATCGTACGAGGTTTTCGAACCGCTCGTTCGCGATCGTGCGTGCAAGATTCAGTTGCTCCAGGCGCACAACAAAATCTTCTTTTACACGTGGGGTGATGCGCGTTGCTGTCTCGAGAAAGGCAGCACGTCTGCGACGTTATTGAACCCGGACTGCTCGCTCAAACTCAATCCGGGCGACGTTCTAATTTTTGAAGAAGTACTCGGACCAATAACCGGTCTGGCCGCGGATGCGGATCCAACGCGGCGTCACGCTGTTAGATTGACGGGTGTAAAACCCGGCGAAGACACGTTAAGAAAGACTAAAGACGGTTCGCCCACACATTACCTCAAGATCGAATGGGCGGCGGAAGATTCCCTCCCGTTCACGTTCTGCATTTCCGCGATCGGCGGCGCGCCGGACTGCGTCTATCTCGAGAACGTAAGTGTCGCGCGGGGAAACGTGATTCTCGTCGATCACGGCAAGACGCAACCCGAAGAATGCTTTGGCCCAGTTTCGACCAGCTCGACAGATGCGGAGTGCGAATGCGTTGACGAAGCTGGCGACGTGCAAATCATTCCGCGGCGGCTCTCCCCTGCCCTTTCAAAAGCGCCGGTCACGTTCAGTGCGAGTTTGGAGAAGGATGAGCCTTACTTCCTTCCGGCGGCGGCGCTGCTGGACCAGGATCCGCGAGCGGCCGTTGCGAGTGTTGCCGTTACTTCTCAACCGAAACATTCGTGGGAGAACCGTTTCGATCTACTGGGCAGCGATCCAGACGACAAACACTTCGTCGTCGAGATCGACAACTTCGCCCGCGCGCATATCAGATTTGGCAACGGTACGCTGGGATTTCAACCACCCGCCGGGATGACATTCAACGTGCACTACCGCGTCGGTAACGGTATCGCGGGAAATGTCGGAGCGGAATCCATCTCGCGCCTCGTTCTGAACAAAACCACGCTGAGCGGAGTCAGTCTCAGGATACGCAATCCGCTGCCTGCTCGTGGCGGCACGCAATCCGAATCAGTAGCCGAAGCAAAACTGTTTGCGCCTTTTGCGTTCCGCAAAGAACTCCAGCGCGCAATCATCGCGGACGACTACCAGACGATCGCCGCACGCAACAAGAAACTGCAACGCGCCGCAGGCGCGCTCGTGTGGACCGGCAGTTGGTATGAAGCTGATGTGGCCGTCGATCCACTCGGAAGTGAGACTGCCGACGAATCGTTGCTGAACGAGATCAAAGCGGCGCTCGAGCGTTATCGACGTTTAGGTCACGACCTGCACGTTGAAGCAGCGGAGTATGTGCCGTTGCTGCTCTCCCTCGAAGTTTGCGCCCTGCCGAATTATCAGGCCGCCCACATCAAAGCCGCGCTGCTCGACGCGTTCAGCAATCGCGTGTTCGGCGGCGGCAAAAAAGGTTTCTTCCATCCTGACAAGCTGACGTTTGGCGAAGGAATACACCTCAGCAAGATCATCGCGACGGCCCAGGCGGTTACCGGCGTTGAATGCGTGCGCGTCAAGAAGTTTCAACGACTCTTCGAATCAGCCAATCACGAAATTGCCAACGGCGTGTTGCCGTTGAGTCCGACAGAGATCGCGCTACTCGATAACGATCCGAATTTTCCCGAGCATGGCCGGCTGGAAATCCACATGGGCGGAGGTAGATGAAGATGAAGCCGAGCAAATGCGGATGTACGACTGAGAGCTGCGGTTGCTGCGAAGGCACGCGCAAGATCACTCCGGTTTCCACCATTAATCGTCCGGGACTCGAGGCGCTCACCTATCGAATCGGCACTCACGGAGCTTTTCTGCAAACGATGAAGGCGCGACTCGCAAACATGATCGTCGAGGCGCCGGGCGCTGATGGTCAAACGATCGAAACGTTTTATCCGCTCCAGGGCTTGACTACCCGCGACTCTTCCGATCCGGCGATTGCGCTCCTCGATGCATGGGCCACTGTTGGCGACGTCCTGACGTTTTACCAGGAACGGATTGCGAATGAGGGTTATCTGCGCACTGCAACCGAGCGCCGTTCGCTGGTCGAACTCGCACGGCTCATTGGCTACAAACCGCGTCCGGGTGTTGCGTCAACAGTCTTTCTCGCTTACACCCTCGAAGACTCACAGGCCGATCCGGTGGAGATTCCCGAAGGCGCTCGCTCGCAAAGCATTCCCGGTCCTGACGAGCTCCCGCAATCGTTTGAAACAAGCGAGAAGCTGCTGACGCGGCGTGAGTGGAACAATCTTCAGGTCCGGCTCACTCAACCACAAAACATCACGCTCGATAACGGATTGCTGATCGACAAGATCTACGTCGCGGGCATCAACACGAATCTCAAGAAAGGCGACGTGCTGGCGTTCATTTTCGGCGAGACCGGGGAACCTTCCATTCTCCGCACAGTCGAAAGCATCGCGTCGCAGTTCGAACAAAATCGGACCGAGATCACGCTTCAGTCATTGAACGCGGAGCTCGCCGCGGCTGTGCCGATCCTGCTTCAGTTCGTTAAAAACATCGATATCGTGCGGGGAAAAGACGGTGAGCAACCAAATGCCGCGAACCTTGTGTTCACGACGATGGAGGAAATTCTGCAAGAGGTCCGGCTCGGTTTCCCGCGTCCGGTGGGTCAGTGGTCCGTCATGCCCACGGCGCTTTCCGGTATCGAGTTTGAGTTTCCGGCGCTCGCCGTCACGATCGATCGCTTCCAACAGGGACTCGAAGACATTTCGACGAACGGCACGTCTCCGCCTGCGGAGATCACCAGCCCGGCTCAGTTTGTTCCCGATCTCCTGAAGCCGCGTATTCAGCAACCCGCGAGCAGCTTGCGACTGACTCGTGATTTGAAAGCCGCCTTCAAACAAGGCAACGACGCGCCGGCACAGTTGCTGGTCAACCTGGTCCCGGAGCTGAAAGACACCTTTTATCACGCGTGGTCCAACGCCAGCTTGAACGGAACCTCTCCGGAGCTGAAATCGGTGCACGTGATGCGGCTTCAGGCGCCACTCTTCGGCGCGAACGTACCCGATCAGCCGACCTTCTTCACCAGGGATATCTTTGACCCGGACGACAGCGATGAGATCATCCACACCAAAGGTGAGCTACGGCCACAGTCAGACTGGATCAGGTGGCCGCTTGCAGGCGACGAAGACAACGAGGTGCTGTTCCTGGACCAGGCGCACGAGGACATTCTCGACAGCAGTTACGTCATCGTGCAAAAGCGCTCGGGAAAGAACCTGAGCCGCCAGGTATTGCAAGTCGTCGATGCGGAAACGCTGCAAAGAACCGCCTACGGTTTGACCGGCAAAACCACGCGCCTGACGTTAGCGGATCCGTGGTGGAACGTTGGAAACGAATCCACGATCTTACAAACGCTGCGTGAAACTCTCGTGCTGGCACAGAGCGAAAAGCTCGAACTCGTCGAGGCGCCAATCCTCAGCGACGTAGAGGTGACCGAAGAGGACAAGGACACGGGCATCGTTCTCAACGGTCTCTACAACGAGTTTCCTTCCGGCCGTTGGGTGATTCTCAACGGCGAGCGCACCGATATTCCAAACGTCACCGGCGTCAAGGGCACCGAGCTGCTGATGGTCTCGGGATTGCGACAAGTCGATCCGGCCGTAGCCGGCGAGAAGATTCACACAGCGCTCTTGCTCGCCACGCCGACTGCTTATGCGTACAAACGCGACACGCTGAAGATCTACGGCAACGTAGTGAAAGCCACTCACGGCGAGACGACGAATGAAACGCTCGGTAACGGCGATGGCAGCCAGGCTTTGCAGAGTTTTGTGCTGAAGCAACCGCCGCTGACGTTTGTGCCTGCTCCGAACGCGTCGGGTATCGAAAGCACACTCAAGATTCACGTGAACAACGTCGAGTGGCACGAAGCTGAGGCAATGTTTGAGCTAGGCCCGCGTGATCGAAAGTTCACTACCAAAACCGCGGACGATGACAAAGTCACCGTCATCTTCGGCAACGGCAAACAAGGCTCGCGCTTGCCGACCGGCATTCTGAACGTGACGTCTACTTATCGGCGCGGCATCGGCAAACCCGGTAACGTCAAACCCGAACAGGTCAGTCTTCTGCAAACCAAACCGCTCGGTGTCAAAAGCGTCATCAATCCGTTGCGCGCGTCGGGCGGCGCGGATAAGGAAGACGCGGATCTGATTCGCGAGAACGCTCCCATCGCTGTGATGGCGCTCGACCGGCTCGTCTCGCTGGCGGATTATTCCGACTTCACGCGCAACTTCGCGGGCATCGGCAAAGTCAGTGGCCGCCGGTTGAGTGACGGCACGCGGCAGTTCATTCACCTGACGATCGCCGGCATCGACGACGCTCCGATCGATCCAGTCTCGGACCTCTATCGAAACCTGTCTGAAGCGCTCGAGAAACTCGGAGACATCAGCGTTGAAGTACGCATCGAGTCGCGCGAGCTGATCGTGCTCGTTCTCAGCGCAAACATCAGCTTGCAACCTGACTACTTGTGGGAACCCGTCGCCACCGAGGTGCGCGCGCGTTTGTTTGAGAAGTTTGGCTTTCGCAAACGAGCGCTGGGCCAACCTGCCCTGCTTTGTGAAATCATCGCGTGCATTCAGAACGTGGAGGGCGTGGGATACGTCGACGTGGACGCGTTTGGCGGCGTGCCGGAAAGAGTTACCGACCAAGACGGAACTCGACGGCTGCAAACACTCGACGAGATCTCGGAAACCGTGAATCAAATCGTGAGCGCCTCGACCGAGACAAAAACACCCGAGGAAGCCGTGATCGCGGGCGTCGCCAGGATCGAGAGCGGAACCTTGAGCAGCGCGCAGTTGGCAATCTTCACGCCAACCGTTCCGGACACGATCGTGCTCAATCAAATCAAGTGAGGTTGCGTGAGCTATGAACGCAGAGACGACTGACCCTCGAATCGATCGCCTGTATGAACTGATGCCCGACATCTACCGGATGCGGGATGCGGACCAGAGATATCCGCTGCGCGCGCTGCTGCGCGTCATCGCGGAACAGGTCAATCTCGTCGAAGACGACATCGCGCAGCTTTACGACAACTGGTTTATCGAAACCGCGGAAGACTGGGCTGTTCCCTACATCGCCGACTTGCTTGGTTATCGTCCAGTGCTTGGTCTCGGCGATCCCAGCCGCACGAATCTCGAGCTCACGCGCGTCCTTGTGCCGCGGCGTGAAGTCGCGAATACGATTCGTTATCGCCGGCGCAAAGGAACAGCCGCGTTACTCGAGCTGTTGGCGCACGACGTTGCCGGTCTGCCTGCGCGCGTCGTCGAGTTTTTCAAACTGCTCGGCTGGAACCAGAACCTGAACCATCCGCATTTTGAGCGCGCGCACCTTGCG
>Ga0105248_10004542_pt1 | contig 15358 bp, 16 predicted proteins | sample KBSS34metaG_FD_81524 | JGI IMG/M metagenome (GOLD analysis project Ga0105248, IMG submission 81524) | Switchgrass rhizosphere microbial communities from Kellogg Biological Station, Michigan, USA - KBS S3-4 metaG | ecosystem: Host-associated > Plants > Roots > Rhizosphere > Soil | place...
CTCCTGGCCACCAACAACCCGGCGACCTTTTTCGATCGACCAGCCGACGTCGACTTCGGCCGAAGGTTCGGTGAAGGGGAAATACGATGGGCGCATGCGAAGCACGACGTCGTCGCGCTCGAAAAACGCCTTTAGGAAGGTCTCGAGCGTCCATTTCAAATGACCGAGCGTGATTTTCCGGTCGATCACCAGGCCTTCGACCTGGTGGAACATGGGTGTGTGGGTCGCGTCACTGTCCGAGCGATACACGCGGCCGGGCGCGATCGCGTAGATCGGCGCGCCATGCTGCTCCATGGCTCTTATCTGAACCGGCGACGTGTGCGTCCTCAGGACTCGCGGCTCGTCCTCACCACCATGCGGTTGCAGGTAGAACGTGTCCTGCATCGCCCTGGCCGGATGGTTCTCCGGCATGTTGAGCGCGGTGAAATTATACCATTGGGACTCGATCTCCGGACCTTCGGCGACCGAAAAGCCAAGATCGGCGAAGATCTCCGCAAGCTCGTCCATCACCTGGCTCACCGGATGAACGGTGCCTGATGGAATGTCCTGCGCCGGAAGTGAAAGATCTACTCTCTCGGTCGCGATCTTGCGGTTTAGCTCCGCGTCCTCGAGCGCGGCCTTGCGGTCCGCGATCGCGCCAGTGACTTGTTCGCGAAGCGCATGGATCTTCGGCGCCTCCGCCGCACGTGCATCGGGGTTCATCGTTCCCAGCAACTTGAGCTTGGCGGTGATCTCGCCTTGCTTGCCCAATAGCGACACTCGCACGGAATCCAGTTCCTGCAGGTCGTTTGCGGCGGCGATACGGTCGAGAAGAACGTCGGACATGGTCTTCAGCCTCTAGCAATGCCGCGCATCAATATGCAAAGGTCAGAACGCCATGAGCGATTGGCCGGAGCTGAGCGTCGAGCGAGATCACGAGACACTCTCGATCCTGCATCTTGCTTCCCAGATGCTCGGCAAGATCCGCGTTTCCCATGCCCTCTGGATGAATCACGGCTGGCACGTGGCGCTACAGCCCAATGCCCGTGGCTTTTCGACCCTGCCGACGGATGCCGGCGATGGCAGGATGTTTACCCTGACCTTGGACCTTTGCCGCCACGCGGTCGTGCTCTGGGTCAGCGACGGTTCCCGTGAGGAAGTTCCGCTTAACGCCGGCAGCATTGCAGCATTGCACCGGCGCTTGATTGCCATGCTCGACGAGCACGGTCTTCCCTCGAGCTTCAATGGGACTCCCAACGAAATCGAAGAGGCAATACCGTTCGCGGATGATACTTCCCCCCGCGATTACAACCGGGATTCGGCAGCGCGAATTCGGGAGGCGTTCGGGGCGATCGTGCCGGTATTCGGACGTTTTCGCGCCGGCTTCGCGGGGAAAGCGAGCCCGGTGCAGCTATGGTGGGGAAGTTTCGATCTGGCAGCGAGCCGATTTTCAGGTCGTGCGGCACCCCAACACCCTGGCGGCATGCCCGGCCTGCCCGACCGCATCACCCGTGAGGCTTACAGCCATGAGGTGAGCAGCGCCGGATTCTGGGCAGCAGGAGCGACGCGGGCCGACCCCTTCTTCTACAGCTACTTCTATCCCGAACCGGGCGGATTTCGATCGGCTCGCATCTCCCACGGACATTATGACGAGACCTATGGCGAGTTCGTCCTGCCTTATGCCGAGGTGTGCGTCGCGGGCGATCCCGCGCGCATGCTGAGGGATTTTTTCCAATCGGCCTACGATGCCGGTGCCAATCTCGCGAAATGGGACCGGGCGGCGCTCGAGCGGGAGCCGGTCGCCCCCTAGGTTGGCACGAATGGATAAGGCGAAATCGACTTTCGATTCTCTTCGACCGCCAGCATGTGTCCAGCGGGAGGCGTCGCGCGATAGGCGCATTGGAGGCGCGGACAGATGGCGCAGGCAGGACCGACCGGGGTCGCCGGCGTGTTCAGGAGATCGAGCCCGTCTGCGTAGGCGATTCGGGGGGCATGTTTGACATCGCAGCCGAGCCCGACAGCGAGCAGTGCGTCGTCGTTGAGATCCGGGCGGATCGGCCGCTCGATCGTCCGGCTGATTGTGAAGAATCGCTGGCCGTCTGGGGTTTCGATCAGCTGGCGAACCGTTTGGCCCGGCGTCTGGAACGCGGTGTGAAGATGCCAGCGAGGGCAGGTTCCACCGAAATGGGAGAAGGGGAAACTCTCGCCTGCATAGCGCTTCGAGATGTTTCCGGCCGGATCCACGCGCAGCATGAAGAAGGGCACACCCTTTGCACCGGAACGGCTGAGCGTCGTCAGGCGGTGGGCGACCTGCTCGACATTGGCGCCAAACTGCGCAGTCAGCCGGTCGAGCGCATAGCGATGTTCCTCCGCGGCGCGCAGGAACTTGCCGTAGGGCATCATGATTGCCCCCGCCGCATAGTTGGCGAAGCTCATGTGGAGCAGACGGCGGCTGCCGGGGTCTGGTGGCCGCGCGGCCTCGACCATGTTCGCGATCATCGGCGCAAATTCCAGCAGGGCCAGTTGGTACGCGATGCCGAACGTGCGGTTTTCCGGGCGCAGGAGCGATGACAGCATCAGGATCCGCCGCTGTGAATCGTAATGCTGGCTCGCGTCCTCGAGCACTTCGGGATCGACGACCCGAACTTCGACTCCCCACGCTTCCTTGAGGCGCTGGCGGAGCGGCTCCGAGACAGAGAGCGGATGAGCAAGCGCTCCGCCCAATGTCTCCGATGCCTCCTCGAGCTCCGGATAATGGTTGCGCTGTGCCTGGATGTAATCGCGTACCCAGGTCTCCGGAGTGATCAGCACGCGAGGGTCTGCCCCGCCGGTGTCCCCTTCCTCCGGATGGCGCTGAATTTCGCGCAGTGCGGTGTAGAGCCGTGCAATTCCCTCGGCGACTGAAGGGGCATTATCGGCTAGTTCGATCAGCTCGTACCGGCTGACCCTCAAGTCGGCGAGGATCGGATCGGAGAAGATCTCGGCCAGTTGGGTCGCCCCTCCCCCGTCGCCGCCCTCGGCGGCGAAACTCTTCACATCGACATCGTACGCTTCGGCAAGACGCAGGAGGATGCCTGCGGTCACCGGCCGCTGGTTGCGCTCCAGATGGTTGAGATAAGAGCCGGAAATGCCAAGCTCATCGGCCATCTGGCTCTGGTTTAGCCCGCGTTCGCGACGCAATCTTTTGAGTCGCGCACCGAGAAACAGCTTGCGCTGAACCGCCATAAACAGCGAAGTTGTCAAGAATTTGACAGAATTACAAGTCTGATTTTGCCACACCCACACTTTTTAATGCCGCATTTACCATATTCGTGGGTTTCCTTCTCCCGATTGCAGAAAAGAGGGACTTCGCGTCATGGGAGATTTCGGTCTTGTAGTTGCGGCGCCGGAAGGCCGTTTCGAGGACATTGAGCGGCCGTACGCCGTCGAGGACGTGCTAAGGCTTCGCGGCTCCATCCCGATCGAACACACGCTAGCCCGCCGCGGTGCGCTGAAGCTCTGGGAATTGCTTAGACAGGAACAGCCGGTACGCGCACTCGGGGCCCTTTCGGGCAACCAGGCGATGCAGATGGTTCGGGCCGGCCTTAACGCAATCTATCTATCCGGCTGGCAGGTTGCGGCAGACTCGAATGTCTCGGGCTCAATGTACCCTGACCAATCGCTCTATCCCGCCAATTCGGGTCCTGAACTTGCCCGAAAGATCAACCGGACGCTCCAGCGGGCTGACCAGATTGAGCATATGGAAGGCGGTGCGAAGCGCGACTGGTTCGCGCCTATCCTGGCAGATGCGGAAGCAGGCTTCGGCGGGCCACTGAACTGCTTCGAGATCATGAAGGCCTATATCGAAGCGGGCGCCGCGGGTGTTCACTTCGAGGATCAACTCGCGTCCGAGAAGAAGTGCGGACATCTGGGCGGCAAGGTGCTGATCCCGACCCAGGCGGCGATTCGCAACCTCGATGCGGCGCGGCTCGCGGCCGACGTCTGCGGAGTGCCGACGATCATCGTCGCGCGCACCGACGCGGAAAGCGCCAAGCTTATCACCAGCGATGTCGACGAGCGCGACCGTCCGTTCATCACGGGCGAGCGAACTCCCGAAGGCTTTTTCCGTCTGAAGGATGGGACCGGACTCGATCATTGCATCGCGCGCGGGCTCGCATTTGCACCGCACGCCGACCTACTCTGGTTCGAAACCAGTCATCCGGATCTGGAGGACGCGCGCGTTTTCGCCGAGGCGATCCACGCGCAATATCCGGGCAAGCTCCTCGCCTACAATTGCTCGCCCAGCTTCAACTGGAAGGCCAAGCTCGACCAGGAAACGATCGCCAACTTCCAGCGGGAGCTCGGAGCGCTGGGATACAAGTTCCAATTCGTTACGCTGGCAGGATTCCACAGCCTCAACCATGCGATGTTCGAGCTTGCGAGTGATTATCGTGACCGGGGCATGGCGGCCTATTCCGAACTTCAGGAAGCCGAGTTCGCGAGCGAAGCGGCCGGCTACACTGCGACGCGCCACCAGCGAGAAGTCGGTACCGGCTATTTCGACGCGATCGCCAACGCCGTGTCCGCGGGTGAGGCCTCGACCGTAGCCCTCACAGAATCGACCGAAGCCGCGCAGTTTGTGCCGGCTCCGTCAGTTGCAGCCGAGTAGAGGAGGAAAACATGGGGCAACGCTATTGGGTAATCGGCGGCCATTATTCCGACTGCCGTTTCAAGGAACTGGAGCCGGGCACCGAGATCGTCCACGGACCCTATACTGACGAGATCAAGGCCCGAATGGAGTGGCAGCGTCTCACATTCAAGGATCGCCGCGCTGCGACGGAACGCTACTCGATCTGCGTGGAGCCGGTGATACAGTGAGTGTTGTGCTGGACCGTCCACGAATCATTGCCGAACCTTCCAGAGTCCCCGGTGCCGACGAGGTTTTGACCGAAGCGGCACTCGAGTTCCTTGCCGAGCTCCACGAGCGATTCGACTCTCGCAGGCTAGCTCTGCTCGAAGCGCGCGAAGAGCGGCAAGACCGGTTCGACGCTGGCGATCTCCCGGACTTTCCGGCTGACACGCGAGATCTCCGCGAAGCCGACTGGTCGGTTGGTGCGATCCCTCCCGACTTGCTGGACCGCCGGGTCGAAATAACCGGGCCAACCAATGCCAAGATGCTGATCAACGCGCTCAATTGCGGCGCGAAGGTCTTCATGGCCGACTTCGAGGACGCAACTTCGCCGACCTGGGAGGAATTGGTTCAGGGCCAGGTGAATCTCAGGAATTACTGGTTCAACCGCCTCGATTACACAGACCCTGATAGCGGCAAATATTATGCAGTTGGCGACGATCCAGCGGTGTTGATGGTGCGCCCGCGCGGCTGGCACCTCCCAGAGGACCATGTGACGGTGAATGGCGAAGTCGTCGCCGGCGCATTGTTCGATTTCGCGATCTATTTCTGGAACAATGCACGCGCCGCTCTGGGCAAGGGTTCGGGTCCCTATTTCTATCTTCCAAAGCTCGAGAACCGGCACGAGGCGGCACTGTGGAGCGACGTCTTCGCGTTCGCGGAAGCCAAGCTTCGGCTGGAGCGCGGGACGATCAAGGCGACGGTGCTGATCGAGACGATTCCTGCGGCGTTCGAGATGGATGAGATTCTCTACGCGCTTCGGGAGAATATCGTCGGTCTCAACTGCGGTCGCTGGGACTATATCTTTTCGACCATCAAACGCTTGGGCCGACACCCCAAGCGGCTGACTCCCGATCGCGGCCAAATGACGATGGATAAGGCCTTCCTCGCGGCTTACTCGCTAAGGCTGGTCGCGACCTGTCATCGGCGGGGAGCCTTTGCCATGGGGGGAATGTCGGCCTTCATTCCCGTCAAGGGCGACGAGGCGGCGAACGCGGGTGCTTTGGACAAAGTCCGGGCGGACAAGCTGCGTGAGGTCGGCAACGGCCACGACGGGACCTGGGTTGCTCACCCGGCGCTCGTCCCGGTCGCGATGCAGGCATTCGACGCGATGCACGGTCCCAATCAGCTCTCGAAGATGCCTGACCATGTTCCGGGTCGCGACGAAATGCTGGAATTGCACGAAGGAGTGCGGACGGAGGCCGGTGCGCGCGAAAACATCCGCGTCGGGGTCCAGTATCTTGCCGCCTGGCTTGGCGGCAAAGGCGCGGTGCCGCTCTACAATTTGATGGAAGACGCGGCGACAGCGGAGATCTGCCGCACGCAGCTATGGCAATGGTTGAAGTTCGAAGCACCGCTCGAAGACGGCCGTCGCTTCACCCTCGACCTGTTCGAGCAATGGTTCGACGAGGAAGTTGGGCTCCTAGCCGAAGTGCCGAACATTGCCGAAGCCGCGCGGCTGATGCACAACATGATCGTAGCGGACGATATGGTCGAGTTCCTGACCCTCCCGGCCTACGAGTTGCTGGACTAGGCTAAACAAAAAGGGCGCCGAGATCGCTCTCGACGCCCTTCCTTGTTCGCTGCCGAAAGAGGCCTAAGCCGCCTTCTTCTCCAGCGCGCTCTTCGCCTGGGCGATGATGGCGCTGAACGCTTCGGCCTCATGCATCGCAATGTCGGCGAGCACTTTTCGGTCGAGACTGATACCGGCGAGGTTCAGCGCGTGGATGAACTGGCCATAGGTCAGCCCTTCCGCGCGAACCGCGGCGTTGATGCGCTGGATCCAGAGTGCGCGGAAGCTCCGCTTCTTCACCTTTCGATCGCGGTAGGCGTACTGCCCAGCCTTTTCGACCGCCTGGCGGGCGATTCGGATCGTGTTCTTGCGACGGCCGTAATAGCCCTTCGCCTGCTCCAGGATGCGCTTGTGCTTGGCGCGGGTGGTCACACCCCGTTTGACGCGTGCCATGGGATGACCTCCTTACTTCAGGCCGTACGGAGCCCAGGCCTTCACGCGCGCCGTGTCGGCGTCGGCGAGAATGTCTGTGCCGCGGTTCTGGCGGATATACTTGGCGTTGTGACTGATCAGGCGGTGGCGCTTTCCAGCCACACCATGCTTGATCTTGCCGGTCGCCGTGAGCTTGAAGCGCTTTTTGACGCCGCTCTTGGTCTTCAGTTTGGGCATTTTCGTCTCCTTGTTGTCCGCCGCTTCCGCGAGGACGACGTTATTCCAACCGCCACGGCATGCCTTTTGGCCGGGCCATTGGTTTTTCCAACGATCTGGAAAGCGCGGCGCTATAGAGGCGAGGGTCCACCTTGGCAAGGAGCGAGTCGATGGCCACGATCGAGCAAAATGTCATGCAGGGCGTCACCCCCCACATTACAATCCGTGACCGCCGGGCGGCTGAAGCGATCGACTTTTACGCGCGCGCGTTCGGCGCCGCAGAACAATCTCGCCACCCCTCCGACGACGGGCGACTGATGCATGCCCATCTCAACATCAACGGCGGCGCGCTGATGATGCACGACGACTTCCCCGAGCATATGGGGCCGGCGAAGGAGCCTGCTGGCACCGTTCTCCACCTGGAGGTCGACGATGCCGACAAATGGTGGAAACGAGCGCTCGATGCAGGAGCAGAGGTCAAGTTCCCGATCAGCAACCAATTCTGGGGGGCTCGCTACGGCCAGGTTTCCGATCCATTCGGACACACCTGGTCGATCAGCGGGCCCGTGACGGAATAGCCCTCACCACGGTAGCTCGGAGCCGTCCCGCCTGAGAAACTTACCGGTCTGATCGATTGTCAGTCGATCGATCAGTGCTCGCATGTCGCCGACGCTTTCCTCGCTCGTGATTTCCGCGGCTGCGCCGCCCATGCGTGTCTTCACCCAGCCTGGACTCAACGCGACAACCGTGACTCCATGTTTGCGAGCTTCGAGGGCAAGGCTGCTCCAGGCCATGTTGAGCGCGGCCTTGGACGTTCGGTAGGGCACCCACCCACCGCCGTTGTCGCCGATGCTGGCCATACCGCTGGAGATGGCGATCATCTTTCCTTGTTCCGACATGTTCGGAAGCAGCGCCTTGCCCAGCTGGTACGGAGCGATTGCGTTGATCATCATCATCATCTGCCATTCGCGGACATCCTTCGCCGAATCTGGGCTCATCGGATGGTTCGTGCCGGCGTTGGCAATGAAAAGGTCAAGCGGCTCCGCGATCTTCGAGCCAAATGAAGCGACTGCTTCAGGGTCGGATTGGTCGAGCGACTCGATTCGAACGCCAAGCTCACTTAGCTCGGGGCTGGCTTGGCGAGCGGTTGCGACGACGGTCCATCCGGCCGCGGCATATTGGCGCGCGAACTCCAGGCCAATGCCTCGGTTCGCTCCGGTGATGAGGACTGTGGGCATGGATCCTCGATGCCTCCTGCGCCGTTGGTTCGCTAGTCGAACAGGCTGGAAACCGAGCTTTCGTCGGCGATCCGGCGAACTGCCTCGCCAAGCAGCGGGGCGACGGTCAGCCGACGGATTCGGCAATCCTTGGGATCGGGCTCACCGGTCCAGATGGTGTCGGTCACGACGAGTTCGCTGAGTTCGGACTTTGCGACGCGGGCAGCGGCACCGCCCGACAGCACGCCGTGCGTGCAATAGGCAAAGACCTCGACAGCGCCCTGCTGCTTCAGCGCGGCGGCGGCGTTGCAGAGAGTTCCCGCGGAATCGACGATGTCGTCAATGAGGACGCAGGTTTTGCCGTCGACTTCGCCGATGATGTTCATGACCTCGGATTCGCCGGCTCGTTCGCGACGCTTGTCGACGATTGCCAGCGGAGCATTGTTGAGGCGCTTCGCCAGGCCTCGCGCGCGCACCACGCCGCCGACGTCCGGAGATACGACGATCAGCTCGCGATTACCGAAGCGAGCGTGGATATCGGTCGCGATCACCGGCGAAGCGAAGAGGTTGTCGGTGGGGATGTCGAAGAAACCCTGGATCTGCCCGGCGTGCAGGTCAATCGACAGCACCCGGTTCGCGCCGGCTGTCGTGATGAGATTTGCGACCAGCTTGGCCGAAATCGGCGTTCGGGGTCCCGGCTTCCGATCCTGCCGCGCGTAGCCGAAATAAGGCAGGACGGCCGTGATCCTCTTGGCCGATGCGCGGCGGAGCGCATCGATGCAGATCAACAGCTCCATGAGATTGTCATTCGCCGGATAGCTGGTCGACTGAACGACGAACACATCCTCGCCTCGAACGTTCTCGTTGATCTCGACGAATACCTCTTCGTCGGCGAAGCGGCGTACGCTCGCATCGGTGAGCGGGACTTCGAGATAGTCCGAGATCGATCGGGCCAGCGGCAGGTTGCTGTTCCCGGCGAGCAATTTCATGGTTCGCTTATCCCCTACGGCGACTCGGCTTTAGCGAGCTTGCCGCGACCCCGTAAAGGTTGCCCGGGCGCCAAGCGTCGCTAAATCGCCCTCATGACCGCCAAAGGTACGCAGCGCTTGAAAATCGCATTTGCGCAGATGAACCAGCGCATGGGTGATCTCGACGCCAATGCCTCGGCGATGCTCGAGATGCGTCGCCGGGCGAAAGATGCGGACCTCCTGATCTGCCCGGAACTGCAGCTGACCGGCTATCCTCCCGAAGACTTGATGCTGAAGCCCGAATTTGTCCGGCGCACGATGGAGTGCACCGAAAGGCTGGTCGAAGCGACGGTCGAACCAGGGCCCGCGATGCTGATCGGGACGGCAATCGCCGAAGAAGGCTCGACCTACAATGCGATGGTGCTTGCAAGTGGCGGCAAGGTGATCGGGCGGACACTGAAGCGCGAACTGCCCAATTACGGAACGTTCGATGAAAAGCGAATCTTCACTCCCGGGCCTCTGCCCGAACCCATCGAGTTCAACGGCGTGAAGATCGGGGTCCCGATCTGCGAAGACATCTGGGAGGATATCGTGTGCGCGCACCTTGCGGAGGCCGGGGCCGAGATCTTGCTGGTGCCCAACGGCAGCCCATACGAACTCGACAAGGACGAGACGCGCCAGCATTTGGTCCGAGCGCGGGCGCTTTCGAGTGGCCTCCCGATCGCCTACGTCAATCGCGTCGGTGGCCAGGATGAACTCGCGTTCGATGGGTCCTCCTTTGTGGTGCACCCTGACGGGGAGCTGGTCGCCCAGATGGCCGACTGGGATGAGGGCTTGCTGGTCACGGACTGGGTCAGGACCGCCGACGGCTGGCGCTGCGAAACGCGCTGCCAGCACGAGCTCGATCGATTTCCTGCGGACGTCTACCGGGCGATGATGGTCGCGCTTCGTGACTATGTGGAGCGCAACGGCTTTCCGGGCGTCATCCTCGGTCTATCGGGTGGAATCGACAGCGCATTGTCTGCGGCAGTCGCGGTCGACGCTCTTGGCCCGGAAAAGGTCTGGGGTGTGATGCTGCCGTCCAAATACACGAGCAAGGAGAGCCTGATGGACGCGCGCGAGTGCGCTCGCCTGCTTGGCTGCCGTCATGACGTCATTTCGATCGCCCCGGGAGTCGAGTGTGTTGACCAAATGCTGCCTCAGCTAACCGGCGCCGCCGCGGAGAATGTCCAGGCACGACTCCGAATGGTCATGCTGATGGCCTTGTCCAATGCCGAAGGACAGATGCTTCTCACAACCGGGAACAAGAGCGAGATGAGCGTGGGCTATGCGACGCTCTACGGCGACATGGCAGGCGGCTATTCGGTACTAAAAGACGCATACAAGACGACCGTTTTTGCACTGTCGCGTTGGCGCAACGAGAACAAGCCCGAAGGCGCGTTGGGACCGGACGGACCGGTGATGCCCGTCTCGGTGATCACCAAGCCGCCGACCGCAGAACTTCGTCCTGGACAGAAAGATGAAGACAGCCTGCCGCCTTATTCGGTGCTGGATCGCATTCTTGAAGGATTGGTCGACAAGGAAATGTCCGTGAAGGAAGTTGCGGACTCGATCGGGGAAGACGTCGCGTTGGTCGCCGAAATCGAATCGAAACTGCTGAAGACGGAATATAAGCGCCGGCAGGCGCCCCCTGGGGTAAAGATCGGCAGCCGCAATTTCGGTCGCGACCGGCGATATCCGATCACCAACTTCTTCCACACAGGTCCCCGATGAGCGTCGTCACCCGCTTCGCGCCCTCACCAACAGGACGCCTCCACGTCGGCAATATCAGGACGGCACTGCACAATTATCTGTTCGCCCGGAAGAATGGCGGCACCTTTATCCTGCGCATCGACGATACCGATCGTGAGCGTTCGACCCAGGAGTTCGACCAGGCGATCCGCGACGACCTCAACTGGATGGGCCTCGATCCCGACCGGCTCGTTCGACAGTCCGAGCGGTTCGATCTCTACGAGCGTGAGTTCCAGCGACTGAAGAAAGCTGGCCGGGTCTATGCCTGTTACGAGACTCCCGAAGAGCTCGACGTTCGCCGAAAGGTGCTGCTCGGGCGCGGCCTTCCTCCAGTCTATGAGCGCAAGCCTGCCGATGCTCCCGTGCCTGAGGGGCGTGCTCCGCATTGGCGCTTCAGGCTCGATCATGACGAGCCGATCGTCTGGAAGGACCTCATCAGGGGCGAGCAGAGATTCGATCCAAAGCTCTTGTCCGATCCGGTCGTTCGCCGCGAAGACGGCAGTTGGCTTTATCTGCTTCCAAGCGTCATCGACGATGTCGATCTCGGCGTCACTCACGTCGTCCGCGGCGAGGACCATGTTTCGAACAGCGCCGCTCAGATCCAGATGTTCGAGGCGCTCGGGAGCCGGCCGCCCGAGTTCGCCCACGAAGCCCTCCTGGTTGCGGCCGAAGGCAAATTGTCGAAGCGGCTGGGGTCCTACGGTGCAGAGCATTTGCGCGGCGAAGGCGTAGAGCCGCTGGCGATGCTCTCGGTCCTCGCACGGATCGGCACGTCCCAGCCGGTCGAGCCTGCAACCAGCCTCGACGAGCTTGCTGAAGGTTTCGACTTTGCGACCTTTGGACGGGCTCCTGCACACTTCGATCCGCACGAGGTCGAGCTGGTGAATGCTCGCGTCCTCCACAGGCTTGATTTGTCTTCGGTGCGCGATCGGCTGCCGGACTCAGTGACTGAAGAGGATTGGCTCTTGCTCCGCCCGAACCTCGAGCGGCTATCGGACTTCACGGGATGGTTTGAGGTCCTTCATGGCGAGATCGATCCGCCTGAGCTCAGCCATGAAGAACGCTTGCTGGTCAAGGATGCCGCCGGCGCGGCCGAGAAACTCGACTGGTCGTCCGATCCATGGCGAAGTCTGACGGACGAGTTGAAGCGGTCTTCCGGCAAGAAGGGCCGGGAGCTCTTCCATCCACTGCGCCTCGCGCTGACTGGCCGAGACAGCGGGCCGGAAATGGCTGGCCTCGTCAGCCGCATGGGAAAGGAACGCGCCGTCAGGCGCTTCGAAGCCGCCGCCAAGCGCTGATCTTCGTTTCAAAAGCCGCGCAACAATCCATCTTTTCTAGAGTTATGTTATAGTATAACATTCAGCCTGCCGAGCCCTATGGGAGAGGAGGTTCGTAATGTTGGCCTATGCCTCTAGCCGCCCGTCGATCGGGAAACGCGAGTCCAGCCCCAATGCCTTGCTGGTCGTGATCAGCGTCCACGTGGCACTAATTGCCGTGGTGATGAGCCCGAAGATGGATCTTCCGGCACGGATCCACGGTGAGCCGATCCACGTCAGGTTCATTCCCCGACCGGTCGATCCTCCTCCATCCGAACCTCAGCCAATCTCGCACCCCGTTGCGAGCCCGGTTCCCGTGCCCCTTCCACAGCTACTCCCGCCATTGCCCCTGCCGCCTAACGAAGGACCAACTGCTTTGCCTGGCCCGGTCAATCCGGTACTACTCGGCGGCGGGGGAACGGCGATCATCCCGGAAGTTTCACACCCGCTCGCGCTCGTGCCGATCCATCATGACCCGCGGCTGCTGACTCCGTCGTCTGAGTTGAAGCCGCCGTATCCCGAGTCCAAGATCCTGAGCGAGGAAGAGGCGGTCCTGACGCTTCGACTTTCGATCGACGAGCGCGGCCGGGTAATCGGGGTCGATCCCGTTGGCCGGGCGGACATCGCTTTTCTGCTCGCCGCGCGCCGACACCTGATCGCGCACTGGCGTTACCAGCCTGCGACCGACGATGGACACGCCGTCGCGTCATCAACGGTGATCACTTTAAGGTTCGAGCTGGACGGCTAGCGGGCTGGCGGTTCTCCGCCACCGTCATTATCTTGGCGGGATGTCTTGGTTTCCAACGCCGTCGAGTCCGCGCGCAGCGTTTCGCGATCTCGCCGCCTTCATGCGCCAACGCAGCCGCGAGCAGGTAGTCGGCGCGTCGCTTGCGTTGCTGGTGACTGCAATCATCGTTTTTGAGTTCGTGATCGATGCGAAGATGGGCACTGCCCCTCCCCCGCAGATAACCTATGTCGAGCTCTATCCGTCAAACCGAACTGACGCCGAAATCATCGCCGACCAGAAGAAGGACATGGCGGAAAAGCAGGCCTTCGAAAAAGAAAAGCAGCGCCAATTCCAGCAGCTCGAGAAAAAGCTGGGGATGTAACTCCAGACCGGCGCTTCATGGAGGAAGCGCTGCGCCTCGGGATGGAGGCGCTCGGCCGAAGCGCGCCCAATCCAAACGTCGGTTGCGTGATCGTTTCATCCGTCGGCCGAATTGTGGGTCGAGGTGCAACGGCCAGCGGCGGGCGACCGCATGCGGAAGCGACCGCGCTGGACCACGCCGGAAAACGCGCCAGGGATTCCACCATCTATGTGACGCTCGAACCCTGCGCTCATCCGAGCCCACGTGGCCCGGCGTGCACCGACCTCTTGCTCGCCGCCAAGCCCGCACGGGTCGCGATTGCCTTGAAGGACCCGGATCCGCGAACGTCGGGCAAAGGTATCCGGCGGCTGCGCGCTGCAGGAATCGAAGTTACTCTCGGTAGTTGCCGTGAGGAAGCGAAGCGATCGCTTGCCGGTTGGTTGACCCGGCTGAATCTCGGCCGTCCGCGGATCACGCTCAAGCTCGCGCTTTCGATCGACGGGAAGATCGCCCTCCCCTCCGGTGAATCGAAATGGATCACGGGCGAGGATGCCAGGCGACATGTTCATCTCGAGCGCGCGAGAAGCGACATGATCCTGGTGGGCAGAGGCACGTTTATTGCCGATCAGCCAAGCCTCGACGTCAGGCTTCCCGGACTCGAACAATTGTCCCCCCGCCGGGCGCTGCTCACTCGCGGGGAAGCCGTCGACGGATGGGAAATGCTTGGAAATCCGCAAGATGTGTATCGACTTCATGACGTCAATGACCTGCTGGTCGAGGGCGGATCGGCGACTGCAACAGCTTTTCTGGCCGAGGACCTCGTCGACAGGATCCTCATTTATCGGTCGCCGATCATCGTCGGCGAAGGCAAGTCGAGCTTCGGCTATGTCGGTCTGGACGCAATTGCCGACGCGCACGACCGGTGGCGGCTGGTCGAGGAACGTCGGCTCGGCATCGACCGGCTCGAAGTTTACGTGCGCTCGGCCCGGGACTAAGCGGCGGCAATGTTCACGGGGATCGTCACCGACGTCGGGAAAGTTCGCAGCGCCGAACAGCGCGGCGACCTGAGACTAGTGATCGGAACGGACTACGACCTGTCGACCGTGGATCTCGGGGCCTCGATCTCCTGTTCGGGCGTATGCCTGACCGTGGTCGACAAGGGCGACGACTGGTTTGCCGTCGACGTCTCGGGTGAAACCATTTCGAAAACCGCCGCGGCCCATTGGAGCGAGGGCTCGAGGTTGAACCTGGAACGCGCGCTTCGGCTGGGCGATGAGCTTGGCGGCCATATCGTCACCGGCCATGTCGATGCAGTGGCCGAGGTCGTCGGCACCTGCACCGAGGGCGATTCGACCCGCGTGGGACTGCGAGTTCCCAATGAACTCGGGCCGATGATCGCCGCGAAGGGCTCGATCACGCTCGATGGCGTCTCACTGACCGTGAACGACGTGCGTACAGCCGAAGACGGCAGCACCCATTTTGCGGTCAACATCATTCCTCATACGGCGCAGCACACAACGCTTGGCGATCTCAAGAACGAGCAACAACTCAATGTCGAGATCGACGTGCTTGCACGCTATATCGACCGGATGCTGACCGCCAGATCACAGTAGGAACAATGTTGTTCCTACTTTCTATCACATTGTGATGTGATATATGGCGGCCATGAGCACGACGTTGATCGAGCGCCTGAACGCCATCATCGAGACCGGAGAAATCAGCCGTTCTGGCCTTGCGCGCGCTGCGGGCCTTCACCCCAACAGCCTTCGGAAGCTTGGCGCCCCCGATTGGAACCCTACTGCCGATACGCTCGGGCGCCTTGAAAAACTGATCCAGCGGGGAAGCAGCGACGTGCTCGTCGGCCCTGAGGAAATCATCAATGAAGCCCGCAACGGCAGGATGTTCATCCTGGTCGACGACGAGGATCGGGAGAATGAGGGGGATCTCGTC
>Ga0105248_10004543_pt1 | contig 15358 bp, 10 predicted proteins | sample KBSS34metaG_FD_81524 | JGI IMG/M metagenome (GOLD analysis project Ga0105248, IMG submission 81524) | Switchgrass rhizosphere microbial communities from Kellogg Biological Station, Michigan, USA - KBS S3-4 metaG | ecosystem: Host-associated > Plants > Roots > Rhizosphere > Soil | place...
CCGGTCGCCGCCATCGGCAACTACAACGATGCGATCGCCGGCACGCATACGAACTTCGACCGCCTCGGCCGCCCCACCATCAGTACCCAGGACTCCGAACTCGGCGGGCCACTGACGACCAATTACTCCTATTTGTCCGACTTCCGGACACGAGTCATCAATCCGCGCGGCTATGCAACCACCACCAGCTATCAGGCATTCGGCAGCCCCGACACCAGCCATCCGACCCTGATCGTCTCGCCCCAAGGCGCAACCACCACCATCACCCGCGACGTGTTCGGCAAGCCGCTGACACTCACGCGCAGCGGCACCTGGAATCAATCGCCGATCAGCGAGACGCGGAGTTACGTCTACGACGCCAACCAGCGCCTGTGCAAGCGCGTCGAACCCGAGACTGGCGCGACGATGATGGATTACGACCTTGCGAACAACATCGCATGGACGTTGACCGGCAGCGCGCTGACCTCGCTCACCTGCGATCGCTACAACGTCCAGCGGGCCGATGTTACTTACCGCTCATACGACACGCGCAATCGCGTGGTGGCCATGGATGTGCCCTACGCAGGGAACGATATCGCCTACAGCTATTTCTACGATGGCGCGCTCAAGACCCTGACCAATGGCACCGGCAGTACGGCCAACACCTGGACTTATTCGTACAACAAGCGCCGCCTGCCGGTCACCGAAAACCTCGCTATCGACCAGCGCAGCGAGACCATCACGCACGGCTACGACGCACTCGGTCACGAGAACAACCTGACCTACCCCGACGGCTTGGTAATCAGCACCTTGCCCAATGCCTTGGGCCAACCGAGCAAGGCCAGTGTGTACGCGACCGGCGTGAGCTATTTCCCGAACGGCGGGATGAGCGGTTTCACGTATCACAACGGCATCGTCCACACGCTCACGCAGAACACGCGCGAACTGCCGTTGCACAGCCTCGACCAGGCGCCGGGCGGTAGCGCTGTCCTCGACGACACGTACACCTACGATGAGAACGGCAACGTCGCCGGGATCAGCGACGGTACCAGCGGCAACGCCGGCAACCGGACGATGGGCTACGACGGCCTGGATCGGCTGACTTCCACCAGTGCACCGCATCAGTGGTGGATCAGCGCGACCACCAGTTACGACCCACTCGACAACATTCGCACGAATCAGGTTGGCAACACCGCGAGCTATCTCAATACCTACGCCTACGATCCGGCCACGTGGCGCCTGACCAGCATCACCGGCCGCTCGAACTTCAACCTCAGCTTCGACGCCTACGGCAACGTGACGAGCAAGGGAGCAGGGCTCGATAGTTACTCCTTCGATGCCATCAACCGGATGCAGTCGGTGACCGGTAAGGAGAGCTACCAATACGACGGCTATGGAAGAAGGGTGAAGGTCACTCGGCTGACCGACAGCAAGATCGACTACCCGGTCTACTCGATGGGCGGCCAGTTGCTGACCGAGGACGACCAGCGTAGCGGCAACACCACCGATTACATCAACCTCAATGGCTCGCTGGTCGCCAAGCGCAGTGCACCGATCGGTGGCAGCATCTGGACGACGAACTACGAGCACACCGATGCGTTGCATAGCCCGATCTTCGAGACAAACAGCAACGGCACGCTCACGCGTGTGGAGCGATACACACCCTACGGCGAGCCGAGCGATGGCAGCTACACGCAGGGGCCGGGGTTCACGGGGCATGTGACGGATGCGTTGACGGGGCTGACGTATGCGCAGCAGCGGTATTACGATCCGGTGATTGGAAGGTTTCTGTCAGTTGATCCCGTAGCTGCCGATCCGAACAGCGGTGCAAGTTTCAACCGCTACAACTACGCCAATAACAATCCCTATCGGTTCACCGATCCGGATGGGCGATGCCCCATTCCGACAGCATGTGCCGCTGCTCAGCAAGCGGCAAACGCAGTCAAGGCGGCTGCAGCGAAGATCAGCGGTACTGCGCAAGTAAGTTCAAACACACCTACGCATGCCTCCACGTCGCAGAGGCTCGCTGGCGAGGCTGCCGCAAACCCTAAATCAGAGAGCGCGCATTTGAATCAAAGTCTGCGCACTGTAACGGGCGACAAAAACGCACCAAATATCAGGCCTGATCTTACGGTGAAGAACAAAGATGGCAGCATCGACATGACTGAGGTGGTGTCAAAAGGGCAGACCAAAGAGCAGATGGAGGCCAAGCTAGCAGACGCAAGGCAGCAACTGGGAATACCTGGGAGGAATGTAGTGGTCAAGCCCGATCCGGAATCTGCGCCGACAATTGCACCCCCGACGATTAGACCTGAGGTGGAGCCAATTCCAATCATGGAGCCGGAAGTGCCGGTTCGCGTTCCGATTGGCGAAATCTTCGAGATTTGATTCGGTGAGGAAAGCAAGATAAACCAGGTAAATATATGACTACAGCAAGATATATGGTCAGCTATGACTGGCCATTGACCGCCCAACCGCAGGAGATTCTGGTGCGGTTACGGCGGATCGCGGCCCAGTTGGAAACCACAGCGCTGCCGGTAATGGCCTTGGCGCATGGAAAGAAAAAGGCCCGGGCTACCGATCTGTTCAAGATCGAGGACTTTTCGACGATTCAATCAATCGGGACAGCCGGCACACAGGTTTCATCCGGGGCCTTAGCGGATATCTCTTACAGCGACAACAAGAAACTCGGCATGGCGGTATTGTGCATCGCGGTAAGGACGAACCATGCAAAAACAAGCGTAGTCGTGGACATGATCCACGCCCTGCATGAGGCCAATTGCATTGGCTATTCGATTGCCTTTGATGCACCTCTGAGTGAAAAGGCAATGTACTACGCGTTCGGCATTACCTACGGTGAAGTGAAGACACACTACGATGAACTGTGCGCGGATGAACTTGGGCGTTTCTTCTTTCAGCGAACACGCAAGAACCGGAGCGACCGCGCCTACAACCGGGACAAGATTCGCGGCATCTATCCGGTAAATGCGCTGAACTCTCTGCAAAAGCGCGTTCTGTGCGACGAAGCCGGGATCAACGAGAGCCGGTTCGAAGCTCTTGATGAGGATAGGCATTTGCTCGTTCTAAGCGATGAAGATGTATCTAGTCTTCGCGAGCGGCTAGTAGGGTCGGCGTTTTTGATTTGAGCGAAATTAAGGGGTCAGGTTCATCTATTCGCAGTCAAGCCACTGCCGAGTAACCGCCCGCCGCCAACGTATGAGTGGACATCGGCGTGGTTTCAACGACGGCGCGCTCAAGACCCCAGCCCCTGAGGGTCAGAGAACATTAACGTTTGAACCCTGGCAATACGGACGCAGTGACTCAACCCAACCGCCCCAACGCCTCCCCCAACTCTGGCGCCAGCGGCGCATTCAACAGGTACGGCGCCTTGCCGCCCTCCAGCGAAAACTCCAGAGACGCCGCGTGCAGGAACAGGCGCTTGAGTCCGATTTGTTCCTTCAATCGCTTGTTGACCTCTTTCTCGCCGTACTTGTCGTCGCCCGCGACCGGGTGGCCGAGGTGGGCGGCGTGGACGCGGATCTGGTGGGTGCGGCCGGTGTCGATGCGCACGTCGACGTAGCTGTGCCCGCCGCGGCGTTCGATCAGGTGGAAGTGGCTGACCGATTCCTTGCCGCCCTGCCCGACCCGCACGTGGCGCTCGCCGCCCTGGCGCAGGCCGACGTCGAGCGGCGCATCGACGGTGAAACTTTCGCCAGCCAGCCGTCCGACCAGCAGCGCGAGGTATTTCTTGCGGATACCGGACGAGCGCGTCTCGCTGTCCTCGCGCATCAGCGCCTGCAGTTCGACCAGCGCCGCGCGTTTCTTGGCGATGATCAGCAGGCCGCTGGTGTCGCGGTCGAGGCGGTGGACGAGTTCGAGCGTCTGGTTCGGGCGCAACTGGCGCAGGGTTTCGATCGCGCCGAAGGAGATCCCGCTGCCGCCGTGGCTGGCGACGCCGCTGGGTTTGTTGAGGGCAAGCAGGCGTTCGTCCTCGAACACGATCGCGTCGGACAATCGCTGCAGGAACGCTGCCGGCGCTTCGGTTTTCTCGCCCGGTTCGGCCAGGGTCACCGGTGGAATCCGCACGATGTCGCCGCCGTCGAGCCGGCTGTCGGGCTTGGCGCGCTTGCCGTTGATCCGCACCTGGCCGCTGCGCACGAGCTTGTAGATCAGGCTGCGCGGTGCGCCCTTGAGGTGGCCAAGCAGGAAGTTGTCCAGCCGCTGGCCTTCGCGGTCGTCGCTGACGATGACCGTGCGCACGCCAGTTCCCGGGTTTGCGTCAGTCATTGCGAACCCAATCGAATTCTGAACAAGTTGATTCCGCCCATGGTTCGACAGGCTCACCACGAACGGAATCAACATCCCGTCCGCGTCGCGGACCTGAGTCAAGCAATTTGAGACAAATCTGATACAATCAAAACCAGCGAGAACGTCCTGATTTCGCAGGGTTTAACAAAACCGACCCTGAGAAACCCGGCAAGCTGTCGACGGTCGCTCGCGAAGCGACCATGTTACGACAACCCGAACAGACGGTATCGCCCGGTCGTCCCAGGACAGCCGGCCAGCCCGCAGGAAGACATCCCGGCGGACCCCAACAATGCAACAAGCGCTCCCGTGGGTTTCGTCCCGTGGTTCAGCAGCGCTGGAGATCACCCAGTCCGCCCGAGGCCCGAAAGGCAACGGCGGTGGGAAGGATTCAGGGCCCAGGCCCCCGGCGTTCCTCGCGGTTGAGCGCGTGAGGACACAACAATGAAGCGGATGTTGATCAATGCCACGCAGGCGGAAGAACTGCGTGTTGCCATCGTGGATGGCCAGAACCTGTACGACATCGACATCGAACAGGCATCGAAGGAACAACGCAAGTCGAACATCTACAAGGGCCGCATCACCAGGCTCGAACCTTCCCTCGAAGCGGCCTTCGTCGAATACGGCGGCGAGCGCCACGGCTTCCTGCCGCTGAAGGAAATCTCCCCTGACTACTTCGCCGAAGGCCTGAATCCGGACAAGTCCGGGATCAAGGAACTGCTGCGCGAAGGCCAGGAAGTCGTGGTCCAGGTCGACAAGGAAGAACGCGGCAACAAGGGCGCTGCCCTGACCACGTTCATCTCGCTGGCCGGCCGCTACATGGTGCTGATGCCGAACTCGCCGAATGCGGGCGGCGTGTCGCGCCGGATCGAAGGCGACGACCGCGCCGCGCTGAAGGAAGCGATGGACGTCCTCGCGATTCCCGAGGACATGGGCATCATCATCCGCACCGCCGGCGTCGGCCGCGATGCCGAAGAGCTGCAGTGGGACCTCGACTACCTGTTGCAGGTCTGGAAGGCGATTACCGACGCCGCGTTGTCCAAGCCCGCGCCGTTCCTGATCTACCAGGAATCACGGCTGATCATCCGCGCGCTGCGCGACTACATGCGCGCCGATGTCGGCGAGGTGCTGGTCGACAACGAGGCGATGTACACCGAGGCACGCGAGTTCATGCAGCAGGTGATGCCGGCCAGCCTGCGCAAGCTCAAGCTGTATTCCGACACGACGCCGCTGTTCAATCGCTACCAGATCGAATCGCAGATCGAGAACGCCTACGAGCGCCAGGTCCGGCTGCCGTCGGGCGGTTCGATCGTGGTCGACCAGACCGAGGCGCTGACCGCGATCGACGTCAACTCGGCGCGCGCAACCAAGGGCGGCGACATCGAGGAAACCGCGTTCAACACCAACCTGGAAGCGGCCGACGAAGTCGCGCGCCAGATGCGCCTGCGCGATCTCGGTGGCCTCGTCGTGATCGACTTCATCGACATGGCGTCGAACCGCCACCAGCGTGAAGTCGAGAACCGTTTGCAGAACGCGCTCAAGCACGACCGCGCGCGCGTGCAGATCGGCCGCATCTCGCGCTTCGGCTTGCTGGAGATGTCGCGCCAGCGGTTGCGTCCGAGCCTTGGCGAATCCAGCCAGATCATCTGCCCGCGTTGCGAAGGCCACGGCCGCATGCGCAGCGTCGAATCGTTGTCGCTGTCGATCCTGCGCCTCGCCGAGGAACAGGCGATGAAGGAGAACACCGGGCAGGTGCTGATCCAGGCGCCGCCGGAAATCGCCAACTACCTGTTGAACGAAAAGCGTCGCGCGCTGATCGAAATCGAACAGCGCCACGAGGCGCCGGTGATCATCGTCGCCGACATCCAGATGCAGACGCCGCATTTCGAAGTCACGCGTTTGCGCGAAAACGAACTCAGCGAAGAGTCCGCGCGCCCGAGTTACCAGCGCGGCACGCCACGCAAGCTCGCGACGCACGCGCTGACCAAGGCGAACCTCAACATCCCCGCACCCGCAGTGACCAAGGTGCAGCCGGTCGGTCCTGCTCCGGTACGTGATGAGGAATCGGAAGAACGCGAGCCGGTCGTCGCGCGAATTCCACAACCTGTTCGCCAGGCGCCGCAGCCCGTGCAGTACACCGCGACTCCGGTCGCAACGAGCAAGCGCAGCCCGGGCATCATGGCGCGCATCCTCGGTATCTTCGGCGCCAAGCCGCAGCCCGAACCCGTCGCGCCCGCGCCCGTTTCCAACCCGCAGTCTGCACGTTCGCAGCAACAGCAACAACAGCAACGCGATCGCCAACGCGATGGGCAACAGCGCGGCAATGAGCGCCGTCCACAGCAGCAGAACCAGCAGCGTTCGAATACGAATCCCAACGCGCAGCACGCGAAACCACAACAGCAACAGCAGCAGCAAAAGCAGGCGCAACCTGGCGGTCGTCCTCCGCAGGAACAGCGTCCGAAACAGGAACAGCAGCCGCGGCCACCACGCGAACCGCGTCCTCCGCAGGAGCGCAGCGCCGAACAGCGCGTGCAGGAACCGCGCCAGCCGAATGCCGCGCAACCGCAGCGCGAACCACGCCCGCCGAAGCCCGTGCTCGATCCGGTCACGCCTGCAATCGTTGACGCAACATTGATCGCGGCAATTCCAACTGGCGAGACCGTCGCGGCACAGGCAACGCCCGTGCAAGCCGATGGCAATGCGCCAGCCACTGCCGAGAACGCTACCGGAACCGGCAGTGCGCGTCGTCGTCGCGGCCGCCGTGGTGGTCGCCGTCGTCGTCGTCCAGACGATGCGGCCGGTGCCGATGCATCAGGCCAGAACGCCGACTCGCAATCGGAAATCGATTTCGACGAAGAGGACGCAGGCGCGACGGAAACGATCGATGCGCCAGCGATCAGCACGATGCCGCGCCCGGCACGTCCAGCAGCTCCATCGGCCCCCATTCCGACGCAACCTGCACCCATCGCAGCAACGGAAATTGTCAAGCCGGTGTCGACTCCTGCAGTTCCTGTCGGGCCGTCGCCGGTTGCTGCGACTCCTGTCGCACCGTCGCCAGCCGAGCACAGCGCGCCCGCGATGACAGCAGCGATGCCAAGTGCACCGGTGCCAGCAACGCAGGTGCCAACTCCTGTTGTTGCTGCTTACAAGCCTGTCGTTGCCGCTGCGCCGCGTCCGGAAACCGCACCGCAGGCAACCGCAACGCCTGCCACATCGGCGCCTTCGACAACGCAAGCTGCTGCACCGACGATGCCCGCTAATACGGCACCTTCGATTGCACCTCCAGCAGCGAGTGCACCGGTCCCGGCGCCGCGACCGCCTGTCGCTGCTGCACCGACAGCGCCTGTTGCTCCGGTTGCGCCAGCTGTCGCGACGCCGCCCGTGACTCCTGCTCCGGTTGCGCCGGCAGTCACCGCAGCACCTGCGACTGCTGCTCCAGTTGCGCCGAGTGTCACGGCAACGCCTGTTGCGAAGCCCGAAGCACCCGCTTCGACGATCGCTGCCGCGCCAACAACTCCAGCTGCTGTTGCAACGCCTGCGCCTACGCCGGTTCGCCCAAGCGCGCCTCAACAGACTGCGATCCCCCTGCCTCCTGCGGCTGCTGCGCCAGCAAGCGGACCGACAGCACCAGCTGCGCCCGCGGCAACGGCCACGCCATCGCCCGCTCCGGTGCGGCCAACCGTGCCGCAACAGGTAGCACCGGCGTCGCCATCCGCACCGGTCCGATTGAGCGACGCGATCAGTGCGTCGATCAATCAAGCCACCAGCAGCCAGTCCACGCCGGTCGCCAAGCCGTTGCCGCCGAGGCCTGTCGCGACGCCAACGCCGAGCGTTCCGCAAACCGTATCGACGCCTGCTGCCGCGCCCGCACAGCCGGCGGCGAGTGCGCCGTCGGTTCCAGCGACACCCGCTGCTGCGGCGCCCGTGCGTCCGGTGGCGAATCCGCTGCCGACACCGACAACGCCGCCCGCGCCGCGCGCACCGGCACCGATTCCACCGTCGGCCGATGCGGAACGCACGCAGAGTGATGAATCGCGCTGACGATTGCGAACAGGTCTGTTGCAGATAAAAAAGGGGCGTCCATGTGACGCCCCTTCTTTTTGCGCCCCGCTAGTGCGCTTCCACCAGCCCGTATTGCGATGCGAGCCGCGACAATGCGATCGCATCGTGCACTGCGAGCTTGTCGAACGCGCGGTATTTGTGCGTCGCCACGGTCTTCGGGCTCAAGCTCAAGCGCTTGGCGATGTCTTCCATGCGCAAGCCCTGGCATACAAGCATTGCGATCTCGAGTTCGCGCGGCGACAGCGCGTCGAACGGCGAGCTGTCGCCGTTCAGTGCGCCGAGTGCCATCTTCTGCGCCATCGCGCTGCCGAGATAGCGCTTGCCGCGTGAGACATCGCGCACGGCCCTGAGCAGTTCCTCGGCCGCGCAGCCCTTGCCGAGATAGCCGCTCGCGCCCGCGTCGAGCAGGCGTCGCGGCATCGGCCCATCTTCCTGCACGGTGACGATGATCACGCGCGTACCGGTATCGCCGCGCACGATGCGTTCGGTAATCTCCAGCCCGCTCACGCCCGGCAGGTGCAGGTCGCAGAGCACGACGTCGGGTTTGAGCTTGCGGATCAGCGGCAGGCCTTCCTCACCCGAGGCCGCTTCGCCAACGACATCGATATCGATTTCATTCGACAGGATCAATCGAAAACCGGTGCGCACCAGCGCGTGGTCGTCCAGCACGAACACTCGGATCATCGGTCGCTCCCCAGCGTCGAATCGGACTATCCCCGACCCGAGCCTACGCTGCGAACCAATGCAAAGGCAATGACGTCGCGCGATCGCCGTGGAGCCAGGCGATGAATTTGCCGAGGTTTCTCGATCGTCCTACAAGGACTTCCCGGTCTGCTCCGCGTCGACCGCCGTCTTGCGCTCGCACAACTCGTCGATCAGCCGTTGCAGGAACGCATCCTGCGCGGCGAGATGCTGCTGGATCTGCAAGGCCTCGTGCAGCACCGCTTCGGCGTCGTTGTAGGTGTCGATCGCGCGCTTGTCGGTCGCCTCGCCCGCGATTTTCTGGCCGACCATGATGATCGACAACAGGACCAGCTGGATGAAGGTCTGCGCGATCCACGCGATCAACATCGCGGTGCCACCCTTGATCGCTTCGGGCAGGCTGACCAGCGCGAGCGCCGCGAAAGCATAGGCACACCACATCGTGCCGACTGCATCGGTGATCTTGACGCCGATGAAGGTATTGAACCGCCCGATGGGGCCCATTCCCCCGGACTGCTTGGGCTTGGGCGCATTCTTCTTGCGATGGAGGATGTGCGGGTGCGGGACGTGCTCGAAGATCGCGCTGATCACGCGGTGGTTGTGATGCGCGGGCGTTGCATCGCCTGCAGCTGGCGGTTGCGGTAATTCCGTGCTGGATGTCATCTTCTTCCCCTCTGGGTGCGCAACGACGCAGTTTGCCTGTTCGGCGTTAAAACGTTCTTCAACGCGGCTCGCCGGTGGATTCCGACAGGATCAACTTGCGTGTGCGCCGACTCGCCGCGTCCGCATTGAAATCGAACATTCCATCGATCGGGTTAGCGAGCGCGTCGAACGAACCCTGTCCGATGCGTCGGCCTTGCAACCAGTTGTCCTCGACGAAACGGATGATCGATGTCTGGTCGGTGACGCTGTGATCGACGAAATTGCGCCGCGCCCACGGCGACACCACCAGCAACGGCAAGCGCGGGCCATAGCCGCAACGTCCCTGCGCGTGCACGGCCTTGTCCGCAACTCCCGGTAACGCGGCGCCGCCGTCGCCACACGCGTGGGAACCGGTCAAGGCATCCTCGCTGCTGTTCGACTGGTTCACGATCGGCGGCATCTGGTGGTCGTACCACCCGTCGGAATCGTCCCAGGCGATCACGACCGCGGTGTCCTTCCATTCCGGCCTGCCCTGCAGGAAATTGATCACATGGACGAGGAAGGCTTGTTCGTCCAGCGGCGTCGAATAGCCGGCGTGGCCATTCTGCGCTCCGCTCGCCTTGAGGAAACTCACCGAGGGGAAATTGCCGGCGCGCACCGCGCGATAGAAATCCTCGATGTCGTACTGGTGGTTCGCGGGATCATCGCCGTGTCCGACGGCAGCCATGGATGCGGGCCGCGCATGGGTTGGATTAGCGGTCGACGCGTAGTACTGGAATGGCTCGTGGTGCGGGATGTAGTCGTTCTTCAACTTCCGCGTCACCGCCGATGGCGAACTGCGCACGCAACCGGTCGAACCGTTGGAGTTCACCGCCGACAAGTCGAATCCGCCCTGGAACCAGCCCCAAGTCACGTGGGCATCATTCAACAGGTCGCCGATGTTGCGGCCGCCCATCGCGACTTGCGCTCCCTTCGAACACGCATCGTGCAGCGGATCGGGATCGCCGATCAGGGTCTTCCCGCCGCGGCCATCATCGACCGTGTCGTCGCTCGCGAGACCTTCGCTCGCCAGGATCCCGTTGGTCTGCCCCGACGCGAGGTTCAGCGCACCAACCGTCGATGGCCCGAATGTCGTGCCATAGGAGTTGTCGCTCATCGCGTAGTGCTGCGCGTAATTCCACAACGCGGTCACGGTGTTGCCATCGTAGTAACCCATCACCAGGCCCGTCGTCGTCAAAGGACTCGCCGCGCCACTCGTCGCGGGATCGCCATTGCCGACCGACATCGGGAACTGATCCATCAGGCCGGCGTGGAATGCGGATTGTTCGGGCCCATAGTCGTGGTCCTGGTCCGCGGTCGCGGCTTGCGAACGATCCAGCCGGAATGGATTCACTGCGCCGACGCCATTCTGCGGATTCATGCGATTCGGATTGTTCGCCAGCAGCGTGCCGCGCAGGCCATTGACCGTCGACGTGCCGGGCAATGCACGGAACGCTGGCTCTCCCGGTGGATTGCCCGCGACGGGATAGGTCGCGAAGTAATGATCGAACGAAACGTTCTCCTGGAAGATCACCACCAGGTGCCTGATCGGCGTCGCAGGTGCGGGATTTGGCGCTGGCGCGGCATTCGCCGCCGCGACCGTGGCGACCGACAAGGCCAACGCAAGGATGTTGCAATGGATCATCGATTGATTCCTGCGCTCGGATGGACACAAGGTGGGCAAGGCTCCACGGCGATGCCGTCCATCCCAGCCGCACTCCCTCCACGTCAATTTACCCCGGTTTCATTGCAACGCTGCAAGTGCTTACAATGCCGAGGAATCGGCCCCCCCGACCCGAGCACCCCAAAGCCATGGAAGAGCCCACGCTGGAAGAGTTGCTGTCGAACGTCTTGCGCGACACCGGCTGGATCATGGCCGGAGGTTCGGCCCAATTCCGGCAGGGGGCGCTGGCGGAGCTGCAATCGAGCCTGCGCCTGGTGCGTCAGCTTGCGGGCAGCGAGCAGGTCCTGCACGCGGTCAAGGTACTCTCCGAGAAAGCCACGCAGATTGCTGCGAGCAGTACCAACGGAACCGATTCGATCATGGCGCTACGGCGCACGCTCGAGGAATTCGAGAAGGCGATGAAGGCTTATCTGAAGACTGCGAAGAAGCGCTAATCCTGCCAATCAGGAGCGCAAGAACCGTTTTCTGATGAGAGCAAGCGCCCGCGGATGTGGGCGTTGTTGTTTGGCGGAGAGAGTGGGATTCGAACCCACGGTGGTATCGCTACCACGCCGGTTTTCAAGACCGGTGCCTTAAACCGCTCGGCCATCTCTCCGTATTCTTTTCGCATGATGTGCTTCACACATGCACGCCGGTTTGACTCCGGGCATCCTGCCCTACGCCCTTTGGGCCGACCTGCGGTCGTTCTGAATCGTTCCAGACGATTCAGTCAAGACCAGTGCAATCGACCACTCTGCCACCCTTCCTGCGTATCGCGATTCTCTCACGCAACGCTTGCGCGTCGCTCAAGCCGCTGTCTTCTGCTGCTGCGCGAGCTTCGCGCATTCCTCGCGGCTCTTCGTGCATCCGCTGCGCGACGCTTCGAGCAATGGCGGCAGGCGTTCGGCGAGGAAGTCGATGAACACCCGCACCGCCGGCAGCAGGCCGCGTCGCGACGGAAACACCGCGTGGCAGATGCCTTGCGGCAACGTCCAATCGGGCAAGACCGGTTCGAGCTCGCCGCGCAGGATTGCTTCAGCGCACACCGTTTCCGGAAGCAACGCGATGCCGAGCCCGCGTTTCGCGGTTTCCATCAGCAGCGGGAAATCGTGGCCCATCAGGCGCGGCTGGATGTCCACGCGCGTGGTCACGTTGTCGGGGCCGTGCAGTTCCCAGCGCTGGCGGCTTTCGTCCTCGCTCATGCTCAGGGTCAGGTGCTCGGCGAGATCCTGCGGCAGGTTTGGCCGGCCTTTCGCATCCAGATAGGCGGGACTTGCGACCAGCAGTTCACGGATCTGGCCAAAGCTGCGCATCACCAGGCTGCCATCGTCGTTGAGTTGCGTGCGCACGCGAAGCGCGACATCGAAGCCTTCGTTGATCAGGTCCACGCGCCGGTTGCTGACCTGCAACTGCAGTCGCACCAGTGGATGCATGAGCAGGAAATCCGGCAACAGGCCCGCGAGCTGTTGCTGCGCCAGCGCGACCGGACAACTGACCTTGACCACGCCACGTGGCTCGGCGCTGAGGCGATCCACCGCTTCGCGCGCGGACTGCGCTTCCGACAACATTGCCTGCGCGTGGCGATACACGTTCTGGCCGACTTCGGTCACCGCGAAGCGACGCGTCGATCGCTGCAGCAGGCGCACGCCGAGGTCGGTTTCGAGCTGCACGATGCGCCGGCTCAAGCGCGATTTCGGAATTCCCAGCGCGCGCTCGGCGGCCGCAAATCCGCCGTGTTCGACAACCATCGCGAAGTAGTAGAGATCGTTGAGATCCTGCATCGCAGTCTCCTCGGGGTTCGACTTCGTCAGGCGACGGTGTCGACACCGCCCATGTACGGCCGCAGCACGGCGGGGACGGCGATCGTGCCGTCGGCGTTCTGGTAATTCTCCATCACCGCGATCAGCGCGCGGCCGACCGCGACGCCCGATCCGTTGAGCGTATGCACGAGTTCGGGCTTGCCGGTCGCCGGATTGCGCCAGCGCGCCTGCATGTTGCGCGCCTGGAAGTCGCCGCAGTTCGAACACGAGGATATCTCGCGATACATGCCCTGCGACGGCAACCAGACTTCCAGGTCGTAGGTCTTCTGCGCGGCGAATCCCATGTCGCCCGTGCAGAGCAGCACGCGCCGGTACGGCAGGTCGAGCTTCTCGAGCACGACTTCGGCGCAACGCGTCATGCGCTCGTGCTCGGCGTCGCTCTCGTCGGGACGCGCGATGCTGACGAGTTCGACTTTCTCGAACTGGTGCTGGCGGATCATCCCGCGCGTGTCGCGACCGTGGCTGCCGGCTTCGGCGCGGAAGCACAACGAATGCGCGGTCATGCGCATCGGCAGCGCCGAATCGTCGGCGATGTCGCCGCGCACGATGTTCGTCATCGGCACTTCGGAAGTCGGGATCAGGTATTTCAGGCTCTCGCCGGCTTGTGTCGCGAACAGGTCTTCCTCGAACTTCGGCAATTGCCCGGTGCCGCGCATCGAATCCGCGTTGACCAACGCCGGCACGTTGATTTCGAGGTAGCCGTGCTCGTTCGTGTGCAGGTCGAGCATGAATTGCGCGAGCGCGCGGTGCAGGCGCGCAATGCCGCCGCGCAGCACGGTGAAGCGCGCGCCGGAAAGTTTTGCGCCGGTGTCGCCATCGAGCCAACCATTGCGCGCGCCCAGTTCGACGTGATCCTTGACCTCGAAATCGAAGGCACGCGGCGTGCCCCAGCGATGGACCTCGACGTTCGCGTGTTCGTCCGCGCCTGGTGGCACCGAATCGTGCGGCAGGTTCGGGATGCAGGACGCGATCGCTTCAATCTGCGCACGCAAGGCATCCAGCCGCTCCTCGCTTGCCTTCAGTTCGTCACCTATGCCGGCGACCTCGGCCATCAACGGCGCAACGTCCTCGCCCTTGGCCTTCGCCATGCCGATTGCCTTGGAGCGCGTGTTGCGCAGGTTTTGCAATTCCTGGGTGCGCGTCTGGAGCGACTTGCGCTCGGTTTCGCAGGCTTCAAGCGAGGCTACGTCGAGATCGAAATAGCGTTGCGTCTTCAGCCGTTCGGCAGTCGCGGCGAGTTGGCCTCGCAGCAGGATGGGGTCAAGCATGGAACACTCCGGGAATCTTGCGCCCGGTATTATCGCGGATGGAACGACCACGCCGCAAACCATGCTTCATTTGCCTTGCAGGCGCGACTGAGGCTAACTGGTGCGAATCTCGCAAGTAAAATCATGACCGACGACGATCCGCCAGCCCATGTGTCGCCGCAATCGCTGCCAGCCCGGCTGCTTGCCGCGTTACGGCCAGGCCAGCGCTGGTTCGCGCTGGTCGTGTTCGCTATCGCGCTGTCGCTAGGCTTGGTGGTCAGTACGATCTGGATGCACGCGCGTGTTGCGCAGCCAGCGCCAGCCGTCGCTGGCGCGACGACCGTATCCGATCCGACCCACCCGCCATTGCCGACCCCGATGCCCGGTGCACTGTCGACGCTGCCACCTGCCCAGCAACAGGCGCCGGGCGCTGCCTACATCGCATCGAGTCCAGCCATAGCCGAGCCTGCAGCGGCTGATACCACTTCTCTGGATTCGACTCCTGCCGCGCAAGCATCCACGGCATCGCCTGCCGATGCCATGCCCGCAGGGGGCGACAGCGAGGCGCAAGTGATCGAGCGCAGCGAACCGAACTATCCGATTGCGTCGTTGAATGCCCGCGAGGAAGGCGAAGTTCGATTGCAGGTCGCGCTCGACGCCCTCGGCAGTGTCGAGGACGTACGCATTATCGACAGCAGCGGTTCGAACAGGCTGGATCGTGCGGCGATAGAATCCGTGCGCAGCTGGCGTTTCCGACCCGCGCGCCATGCCGGCGAAGCGATTGCGGGCATGACGAATGTTTCCGTGAACTTCCGCCTGGACGATCAGCGCTAGGCGATTTGCAGCGCCATTCCAAGCTCATTCGCCAAGGCGTCGAAACCCGGGAATGAGGTCGCGAC
>Ga0105248_10004546_pt1 | contig 15355 bp, 12 predicted proteins | sample KBSS34metaG_FD_81524 | JGI IMG/M metagenome (GOLD analysis project Ga0105248, IMG submission 81524) | Switchgrass rhizosphere microbial communities from Kellogg Biological Station, Michigan, USA - KBS S3-4 metaG | ecosystem: Host-associated > Plants > Roots > Rhizosphere > Soil | place...
CCGGTCGCGGTACGTCCCGGTCGGACCATCGGGACCGATCAGCGCCATCGCCACGATGACCTCGGCGCCGACCTCGACCGGCTGGGTGCCTCGGTGTCCGTTGAGATCTGTCGCGGTGTAGCCGGGGTCGACCGCGTTGATCCGGATGCCGGGCAACGACCTCGCGTACTGCGAGGTGATCATGTTGACCGCCGACTTCGACGACTGATACGGCAGACCGAGCAATGTGGACTCGATCCGGTCCGGGTCGCTGGTGATGGTCAGCGAACCCATGCCACTGCTGACGTTCACGATGACCGGCCTCGAGGAGCGCTGCAGCAGCGGCAGCATCGCGTGGGTCACCCGTACCAGCCCGAAGACGTTGGTCTCGTAGACGGCCCGCACGTGGTCGGCCGTCGTGTCGGCCGGCGACCGCCAACCGCCCGGGATGCCGGCGTTGTTGACGAGCACGTCGAGGTGGCCGACCTCCGATTCCAAAACCGAAGCCGCGGCCTGCACGGACTCGTCCGAGGTCACGTCGAGGGCGAGGAAGCGGGCACCGAGCTCGTCGGCGGTCGCCTGCCCGCGCTCCGAGTCGCGCGCGCCGAGCCACACGTCGTGCCCCTCGGCGACCAGCCGCCGCGCGGTCTCCCGCCCCAGGCCCTTGTTGCCACCGGTGATCAAGGTTGTCGTCATACCGATGAGCCTTCCCTGGTACGAGCGGAGAAGCCAGGGACTGCTGGTACCACCCACCGGCGCGGGCACAAGGGCAGACTGGAACCGTGACCGAGCTGGGTGCGTGCGTACGCGCGTGGCGGGAGCGGACGACGCCCGCCGACGTCGGGCTGCCCTCCGGCGGCCGCCGGCGCACGGCCGGCCTGCGCCGCGAGGAGCTGGCCACGCTCGCCGGATTGTCGGTCGACTACCTGGTCCGGCTCGAGCAGGGCCGCTCGGCCAACCCGTCCCGCCAGGTCGTCGCGAGCCTCGCCCGCGCGCTGCGCCTGACCGAGGCCGAGCGCGACCACCTGTACCGCCTCGCCGGGCACACCCCGCCCGGCCCACATCAGATGCCCGATCACCCGACCCCGGGCGTGCAACGCCTGCTCGACCGGCTCGACGCCGCGGTCAGCGTGCACGACCCGGCCTGGACGATCCTCGCCTGGAACCCGGCCTGGGCCGCGCTGATGGGTGACCCGTCGGCGTGGAGCGGGCGCGAGCGCAACATCGTGTGGCGCGCCTTCGCGGGACTGCCGACACGGCTGATCCGCGGCGACGAGGAGGCGCGGGCGTTCAAGCGTGGCACCGTCGCCGACCTCCGGGCCGTGCTGGGCCGCTACCCGCAGGACCCCGCGCTGCGGAGCCTGATCAACGAGCTGAACCGGATCGAGGAGTTCCGCGGACTATGGGCGACGGCCCAGGTCGCCGAGAACCACTCGGCCCGCAAGACGATCGACCATCCCGAGGTCGGCCCGCTGACGCTCGACTGCGACGTGCTGACCGTGGCCGGAAGCGATCTGCGGGTGATCGCCTACACGGCCGCCCCCGGAAGCGTCGACGCCGAACGATTCGACCTCGTCCGGGTCATCGGCCTGCAGCGCCTGCGCGCTTAGGCCGCCGCAGCGATCAACGTGGTGGGGGAGAGTCGCCCGGTGGACGGGGTCCGTTCGGCCTCGTGCGCCGCCACCATCGACTGCACGGCGCGGGTCGCGTCCTCGGTCCGGTAGATCGTCTCGTGCAGGGCCCACGCGCGCAGGTCCGACAACGAGGTCGGGCCGCCCGAGCGCAGGTGTGCCGCGATCAGGCGCCGCAGCGGGCGAAGGTTGGGTTGCAGCTTGATGTCAAGCAGGGTGTGCCCGCCGTCGGACGGGTCGCGGTAACGGATGCCGGCGTACTCGTCCAACGCCCACAGGTCGTTCTTGAACGTCTCGAGCGCCTTCTCCGACCGGGTTCCGAAGACGAGCGCCTCGGCTGCCCCGGTGGCGTCGACCAGCTCGACCCACGCCACATGCGGGAGGCCGGCCGCGTGTAACGCCGTGACGGCCCGGCGGGCCTTCGGCGGCGGAAGCGCGATCAGGAGCTCCGCCGCGGGCTGCGATGCCAGGGACGCGAACTCGGCCGACGCGTCGAGGAACGCGAACACCGGCCCATCGTCCACAGTGGTCAGCGGTGACAGGACGATGCCCGGCGGCACCTCGACCGACGGGCAGGAGAGCACCATCCTCAGCGTGTGCCGGGCCAACAGATCCGGGAACTCGGCAAAGACCCGCGCCGCCGCGGCCGCGGACTCGCCGTCCGGACCGGAGTCCACATAGGTCACCCGCTTATGGCGGTGCACCGCCGCCGGCAGCCACGCGTCCAGATATCGCACGAGCAACTCGTGCTTCACGGCCGCGTGCGCCGACGGCATACCTATGGTTGTACGCGCATCAGACCGGGACGGATACCCCAACTCCACCACGGGTCTGACCGCCGAAGCGCTCCTTCTCCTTGGCCAGGTCGAGGGGACCGATCCGCTTGCGGGCCGCGAGGGCCTGCTCGTCCAACAGCGCGGCCGGGATCAGCCAGACGATCTCGAACTCCAGCCCGTCCGGGTCGTGCCCGTACAGGCTCTTGGTCGTCCCGTGGTCGGAGCTGCCGACGAGCGAGCCGGCCGCGACGAGCCGGGCCATGGTCGCCTCGAGCTCGTCGAGCGTGTCGACCTCCCAGGCCAGGTGGTAGAGCCCGACGGTACGGCGGCCGGCCTCGCTGGGCCCGGCCGCGGCGCCGATCTCGAACAGCCCCAGGTCGTGGTCGTTGGTCGAGCCCGGTGCCTGCAGGAACGCCGCGCCGGAGAACCCGTCCGGGGTCATGTTGACTACCCGGAACCCGAGCACCTCGGTGTAGAACGCGACGCTGCGCTTGAGGTCGCTGATGTACAGGACCGCGTGGTTGAGCCGATGGATTCCCATCGCATGCCTCCGGCTAGTTGAACCTTCAAGGACATCGTACGGCAGCCTAGTTGACGGCTCAAGTATTCCGCGCTGGTCGTGATGTCTACAGGGACGAGACCTGGGGGATCACGTCGCGCGCCAGCAGGTCCAGTGACTTGCCGTGCCACAGGTCCGGCACGTACCCGATCACGGTCTGCAGGCCGGCCTCCGCGGCCGAGCCGAGCTGGTCGACGAGCGCGTTCGGCCCGTTGCTCAGGTCGAACGGGAGCAGCCCGGTCTTCTCGATGCTGTCGTAGTCGCGGGTCTCGGCGGCGCAGTGCTCGCGCAGGACGTCGAGCTTGTGGGCGACGTGGGGCCCGGCGAACAGGTTGCAGGCGTCGCCGTAGCGCGCGACCAGCCGCAGCGTCTTGCGCTCGCCGCCGCCGCCCACCATGATCGGCGGCCGGCGCAGCGGGGCCGGGTGGTTGAGTGGCCGCTCAAGCCGGTAATGCTTGCCGACAAACGGTTCCTCGGAGCCGGAGAACATCCGGTGGGCGATCTGCAACTGCTCCTCGAGCTGCTCGAACCGGACCGCGATGGGCGGGAACGGCACTCCGAGCGAGACCGCCTCCGGCTCGTTCCAGCCGGCTCCGAGGCCGAGCATGGCCCGTCCGCCGGAGAGGACGTCCAATGTGGACACCTGCTTCATGAGTATGCCGGGATGACGCAGCGCGACCCCCGAGACGAGCGACAGCAGACGCGCCCGCGACGTGTGCGCGGCCAGGAACGACAACGTGGTGTAGGCCTCGAGCATGTCCTGCTCGGGCGGCCCGATGATCCCGATCTGGAAGAGATGGTCCATCACGGCCACGATGTCGAACCCGGCGTCGTCGGCCGCCCGGGCCACGGCGGCGAGGTCCGCGCCGAGCGTGGTCGGGCCGCCGGGCTTGGTGAAATCGGGAATCTGCAGGCCGAGCTTCACAAGGGCCTCCGCGTCGGGTTTGGGTAATGGCGTCACGTTATTGTCCCGCGCCCGGTGACCTGGGACACCCCACACAATGATTCACCTGTACGAGGTCAGAATGCGCAACAAATCGCCGCCAGCGCGCATGATCCAACAATGGATCGTTGCTACAGCCCGCCGTAGGCTTGTGCGAGGCGGGTCCCTCGAGGCCCGCTCACACGTAGCTGCGTAGTTCCAGCGCTACGGACTCGACGGACGGAGGCGCCCGATGAGCCCGCGACGTTATCTGATGTGTCGGCCGACGTACTTCACGGTCAACTACATCATCAACCCCTGGATGCACCCCACGGTGCCCACCGACACCGACCTCGCGATCCGGCAGTGGACCACGCTGCGCGACGCGTACCTCGAGCTCGGCCACACGGTCGAGGAGATCGAGCCGATCCCCGGCCTGCCCGACATGGTCTTCGCCGCCAACGGCGCCACCGTGATCGACGGCATCGCCTACGGCGCCCAGTTCCGCCACCCCGAGCGGGCGCCCGAGGCGCCGTACTACCTCGACTGGCTGGCCGAGGCCGGCTTCGAGACGCACGAGGCGAAGCAGGTGAACGAGGGCGAGGGCGACCTGCTGCTCACCGAGCAGTTCCTGCTCGCCGGCACCGGTTTCCGCACCGACCTGGCCGCCCACGCCGAGGCGCAGGAGATGTTCGGCCGGCCGACCATCACCCTGCAGTTGGTCAACCCGGACTACTACCACCTCGACACCGCGATCGCGGTGCTCGGGCCGACCATCGCGTACCTGCCGGAGGCGTTCAGCCCGTCCAGCCAGAAGGTGCTGGCCCAGCTGTTCCCGGACGCCATCCGCGCCGAGCTGGCCGACGCGACCGTGCTCGGACTCAACGCGGTCTGCGACGGCACCCACGTCGTCCTCCCGGTGCAGGCCAAGGGCCTGATCCGGCAGGTCGCCGAGCGCGGGCTCGTGCCCGTACCGGTGGACGTGTCGGAGCTGCGCAAGGCCGGCGGCGGCCCGAAGTGCTGCACGCTCGAGCTGCGGAGCCGGCCGTGAACAACACCGACCCGATGGTCCACGAGGCCGAGCACTGGACCGCCCACAACTACCACCCGCTGCCGGTCGTCATCGCCGAGGCCGAGGGCGCGTGGGTGACCGATGTGGACGGTCGGCGCTACCTCGACTGCCTGGCCGGCTACTCCGCGCTGAACTTCGGCCACCGCCACCCGGCGCTGCTCGAGGCCGCCCGGGCCCAGCTCGAGCGGGTCACGCTGACCAGCCGGGCGTTCCTGCACGACCAGTTCGGGCCGTTCTGCCGCGAGCTCGCGCAGCTGTGCCGGACCGACCTGGTCCTGCCGATGAACACCGGCGCCGAGGCGGTCGAGACCGCCATCAAGGTCGCCCGCAAGTGGGGCTACCGGGTCAAGGGCGTGCCGGCCGAGCAAGCGTCCATTGTGGTCGCCGCCGACAACTTCCACGGGCGTACGGTCACCATCGTCAGCTTCTCGACCGACCCGTCGGCCAAGGAGGACTTCGGCCCGTACACGCCCGGCTTCCGGGTCGTCGGATATGGAGACCTGGACGCCATGCGGGCCGCGATCGACGACACCACCGTGGCCGTGCTCATCGAGCCGATCCAGGGCGAGGCCGGGGTCATCGTGCCTCCGGCCGGCTACCTCACCGGTGTCCGTGCACTGTGTACGGACAACGACGTGCTCATGCTGGCCGACGAGATTCAGTCCGGGCTCGGACGGACCGGCGACACGTTCGCCTGCGACCACGAGAACGTCGTCCCCGACATGTACATCCTCGGCAAGGCGCTCGGTGGCGGCATCGTCCCGGTGTCGGCCGTGGCCGCCCGCTCGGAGATCCTCGGCGTGCTGCGCCCGGGCGAGCACGGCTCCACGTTCGGCGGCAACCCGCTCGCCTGCGCGGTCGGCCGTGCCGTCGTCTCGCTGCTGCAGACCGGCGAGTTCCAGCATCGAGCAAAGGACATGGGCGCCCTCCTGCACAAGCACCTGGGCGAGCTGGTCGGCCACGGCCTGACCGATGTCCGGGGGCGGGGCCTGTGGGCCGGCATCGACATCGACCCGGCCCGGATGACCGGCCGCGAGGCGTGCGAGCGGCTGATGGCCCCTGCGCCCGATGGGCGCTCGGCAAGCTCTCGCGCCGGAGTCCTCGCCAAGGACACCCACGGTTCCACGTTGCGCCTGGCCCCACCGCTGGTCATCACGGCCGACGAGGTCGACTTCGCGGTGGAGCGACTGGCCTCCGTACTCGCCTGATCATTCAAGAGACCCTGATATCGCAAGAGACCCTGGCGAACGGGAGCGCTCCCGTTCGCCAGCCTCTTGTCAGGCCACAGCTCTCCTGGTAGACCTCAGCGGCCGAGCGCGTCGATGCGGGCCAGCTCGTCCGGGGAGAGCGCGAACCCGAAGATGTCCACATTGGACGCTATGCGCTCGGGCGAGGCCGACTTCGGGATCGCGACGAAGCCGTGGTCGATGTGCCAGCGCAGGATCACCTGCGCCGCGGTCACGCCGTGCGTCGCCGCGATCTCCGCGAGTACTGTGTTGCGCAGGTCGCTGCGCTTGAACGGGCTGTACCCCTCGAGCACCACGTCGCGCGTATGCAACTCGGCCACGAGAGCCGGGTCGTAGTCGAACGGGCTCCACGGGATCTGGTTCAGCACAGGCGCCTCGTCCAGCTCGTCGATCTGGCTGGGCGAGAAGTTGCTCACCCCGACGGTACGGGCCAGCCCGGCGTCGCGGGCCGCGACCACCTCGCGCCACATCGCCGGCAGTCCCCGGCGTGGCGGCCAGTGAATCAGCCAGAGGTCCACATAGTCCACTCCGAGCGCGCGCAGGCTCGCCTGGATCGTCTCCCGTTCCCGACCGGACCGGTCGGCCTGGATCTTCGTGGTGACGAAGATGTCCTCGCGCGGGATCCCGCTGTCGCGGATCGCGCGCCCGATCTCGGCCTCGTTGCCATACATCGTGGCCGTGTCGATGTGCCGGTACCCGGCCGAGAGCGCGGCGCGGGTCGCGTCGTACGCCTTACGGCCGGTGAGCTGCCAGGTTCCGAACCCGAGCAGCGGCATCGTGACCCCGCCGCGCAGGGTCACCGAATTCTCGCTCATCGCAACATTCTGCCTCAGGCGTTTGGAGCCAACTCCCGCACGTGGGCCAACGCGTCCGCGGGAGACTCACCGGGTACCGGCAGCATCGCGATCGCCGCCGTCGTCACGCCGTTGTCGAAGTACCGCTGGATATGCGCCCGGATGGCCTCCGGCGTGCCATGGATGACCAGCGCGTCGGTGACCTCCTCCGGTACCGAGGCGGTGGCCGACTTGCGGTCGCCCTCGGCCCAGAACTTCCACATCGGACCGAGCAGCTCGGATCGGCCCAGCCACTCGTGGAAGGCCCGATAGACCGGCACTGTCATGTACCCGGCGATCGCGACCCGGGCCACCGTACGGGCGAGCGCGGCGTCGGGGGTCGGGCAGACGAAGATGCGGGCCACGATCTCCTTGTCCGGGCCACCCTGGTGCACGTACGGCACGACCGTGCGCACGTCGTCGGCCCCGAGCCAGTTGATGATCGCGCCGTCGGCCTCCCGCCCGGCCAGCTTGAGCATGCCCGGCCGCAGCGCGGCGATGAGCAGCTTGGGCTGCACCTCCGGCACCAGCAACAGCCGGAAACCGTTGCAGTCAAAGGTCTCGTACGTCTCGGTGATCTTCTGTCCGGTCAGCGCGACCCGCAGGAACCGGACCACGTCCCGCACCCGCTCGTACGGCTTGACGAACGGGATCCCGTTCCACCGCTGCACGATGACATCGGACGAGGTGCCGATGCCGAGCAGGAACCGGCCGGGCGCGGCGTCGGCGAGGGCGGCCGCGCTCTGCGCGATGGTCGGCGCCCCGCGGGTGAACGCGGGCACGATCGCGGTGCCCAGCCGCAGGGTCGGGCCCCACGTGCTGGCCAGCGCGAGCGGCGTGAACGCGTCGCTGCCGCCGGACTCGGCCGACCACACGTCGGTGTACCCGAGATCGGCGAGTTCTTCGATGGTCTCCCGCTGCTTGTGCAGGGGGATGCCGGACAAGGGGATGGTCAAGCCATACGTGCCCACGCCGCCTCCTCAAGGTACATTGCACCGGGAGTGCATATTACCGGCCCGTACCGTAGGAGTGTCCATGGCTGATCAGCCGCGCACCGCCATCGTGACCGGAGCGAGCCGCGGCATCGGGCTCGCGATCGCGCAGGCGCTGGTGGAGCGGGGTGACCGGGTCTGCATCACCGGCCGCAACGCCGAGCCCCTGGCCGAGGCGGCCGCCCAGATGGGGTCCGAGAACGTCATCTGCGTCGCCGGCAAGGCACACGACCCGGCCCACCAGGACGACGCGATCGCGAAGACCATCGATGCGTTTGGCCCGATCGACTTCCTGGTCAACAACGTGGGTACCAACCCGGTCTTCGGCCCGGTGATCGACCTGACCACCGAGGTCGTCCGCAAGATCATCGACATCAACCTCGTCGCGGCGTTCGAGTGGACCCAGAAGGTGTACCGGTCGGGCATGGGCGAGCGCGGCGGCGCCGTGGTCAACGTGGCCTCGGTCGGCGGCCTGCGCCCCGCTCCCAACATCGGCATGTACGGGCTGAGCAAGGCCGCCCTGATCTACCTGACCGAGCAGCTCGCCGTCGAGCTCGGCCCGAAGATCCGGGTGAACGCGGTCGCCCCGGCCGTGGTGAAGACCAAGTTCGCCCTCGCCCTGTACGAGGGGCGCGAGGAGGAGGTCGCCCGGCGCTACCCGGTCGGCCGGCTGGGCGTGCCCGAGGACATCGGCGCCGCGGTCGCGTTCCTGCTCTCCGACCAGGCGAGCTGGATCACCGGCCAGACCCTGGTCCTCGACGGCGGCGCCACCAAGACCGGCGGCGTCGGCTGACCCTTCCGCGTCCGCCGCGACCCCACAACCGCCGCGATCATGAGGCGGCCCGCGACAGCTGACCAAGACGTTTGTCCATACCCGGTCGGCGTGTCGTTGGACAAACGTCTTGATCGCCAAGGGTTGGAGGCCGGCGCGGGCGCGCGAGGGGCCGGGAAGTGCGGGGCCAGTCAGGGGCGGAAGGACTGGTAGAGCTGGCGGAGGCGGGCGGCCAGGTCGGCCCCGCCGATGGACGCCGGCGGCGTGGAGAGCTGGCGCAGCAGCAGGTCCACCTCGGTGTCCATGGTGGGTGGTCGGTGCGGTAGCGGTACCGGGGCGACCCAGAACCGGTCCACAGTGGACTCCAGCGGCGGGTTGGGCAGGTCGGTCAGCGCGGCCGCCGACCCAGCCGAAGGGGCGGGCGAAGGCGCGGGAGCCGCCCGTCGGGAGGACCGCGACGGCGTGCGAAGCGAGCGCAGCGTGGCGAGCAGCGTCTCCTTGTCCCGCCCGCGCCAGTGCAGGATCTCGAACGGATCCGCGTCGAACGCCTCGGCGAGCAGGTAGAAGGTGGCCGCGAGGTGCTTGCACGGCACGGTCGCGTCCGGGCAGGTGCAGTGCATCTTCAGCTGCCCGACCGTGGTGGGAAAGAGCCGGGTGCCGGCCTCGGCGAACACGTCCTCGATCTCGCGGGGCATGTCACCGGCGAGCAGCCGGGCGCTGTACAGGGCCTGGGCCGCGAGGGTGTGCTCGACCACCAGCCACTCGTCCTCGGGTACGACGGCCAGCCGGATCGTGACCAGGTACGGGTCGGGGCGTGAGCCCTGCACCGTAGCCGAGACCTCTCCGGGGGAGATCGTGAGCGACAGCACCTGGCCGGCCCGGGCGTAGTTGCGGCCCCGGGTCAGCCGGGACCCGAGCGCGAACGACTCGAGCACGGCCAGGAACCGCTTGGACCACCAGGTCTCGCCGATCGCGCCGCGCGTACTCTGCGCGCGCAGGCCGCCCTCCACCCGCAGCGGCTTGCCGTACTTCTCGAACGGGCGGGTCACTCGACCACCGCCCCCGCCTCGAGCGCGAACAGGTCTCGAAGGTCCGATGTGGACAGTTCGGTGATCCAGTTCTCGCTGCTGCCGACGATCTTCGCCGCGAGGCCCCGCTTGTCCCGGATCATCGCCGCGATCTTCTCCTCGACCGTGCCGGCGCAGACGAACTTGCGGACCTGCACGTTGCGGCGCTGCCCGATCCGGAACGCGCGGTCGGTGGCCTGGTCCTCCACGGCCGGGTTCCACCAGCGGTCGACGTGCACCACATGGTTGGCCGCGGTCAGCGTCAGGCCCGTACCGCCGGCCTTGAGCGACAGGACGAACAGCGGCGGCGCCGACGGGTCCGACGACTGGAACCGGGCGACGAGGGAATCGCGCGCGGTCTTGGGCACCCCGCCGTGCAGGAAGGAGACCTCCCGGCCGAACCGGGCCGACAGGTGCGCGCGCAGCATCCCGCCGAACTCGGCGTACTGGGTGAACAGCAACGCCTTCTCGCCGAGGTCGAGCACCTCGTCGAGGATCTCCTCGAGCCGGGCCAGCTTGCCCGACCGCCCGGCCAGCCGGGACCCGTCGCGCAGCAGGTGGGCGGGGTGGTTGCAGACCTGCTTGAGCTTGGTCATCGTGGCCAGCACCAGGCCGCGCCGCTCGATGCCCTCGCTCTCCTCGATCCGCTTCATCATGTCGGTGACCACGGCCTGGTAGAGCGATGCCTGCTCGGCGGTGAGGTTGCAGAGCACCTCCATCTCCAGCTTCTCCGGCAGGTCGGAGATGATCGCCTTGTCGGTCTTGACCCGCCGCAGGACGAAGGGTCCGGTCAACCGGCGCAGGCGCTCGGCGGCCGCCTCGTCGCCCCGGCGTTCGACCGGCTCGGCGTAGCGCGCCTTGAACACGGTCGCGGTGCCGAGCAGCCCGGGGTTGGCGAACTCCATGATGGACCAGAGGTCGGCCAGCCGGTTCTCCACCGGGGTGCCGGTGACCGCGACTCGGTGCCGGGCGGGCAGTGAGCGGACCGCGACCGCCTGGCGGGTGGCCGCGTTCTTGATGGCCTGCGCCTCGTCCACCACGATCCGGTGCCAGTCGATCGCGGCCAGTGCGGCGGCGTCCCGGGCGGCGACCGAGTAGGTCGTGACGACCAGGTCCGCCTCCTTGACCGCGGCGGCGAACCGGGAACCGCGCGCGCGTTCGGCGCCGTGGTGGACGTGGACCCGCAGCGACGGCGCGAACGTGGACGCCTCCCGGGCCCAGTTGCCGACCAGCGACATCGGGGCGACGAGCAGGGTCGGGCCGCGGCCGGCGTCGGTCAGCAGCAGGGCGAGCAGCTGGATCGTCTTGCCCAGTCCCATGTCGTCGGCGAGGATCCCGCCGAGTCCGAGCGACTGTAGGAAGGCGAGCCAGGCCAACCCCTTCTCCTGGTACGGGCGGAGGGTGCCGTGGAAGCCTTCCGGGGTGGGCACGGCGGCCAGGCGGTGGTCGACCTGGCCGGAGAGCAGGTCGCCCAGTGGTCCCTCGGCGGTGACCGACAGTACCGGCAGTCCGCCCGGTCCGTCCTGCGTGGACAGACCGGCCTGCAGTAGGTCGGCGACGGTCATCGTGCCGCCGGCCTTCAGCAGCTTCAGACCGGCCGCGAGGCGCTTGTGGTCCAGCTCGACCCACTGTCCGCGCAGGCGTACCAGCGGGGCCTTGAGGTCGGTCAGCGCCGCCAGCTCGGCCGCGGTCAGCGGGTCATCCCCCAGCGACAGCTCCCATTGGTAGTCCACAATGGAGTCCAGTCCGACCGCGCTGCTCTTGGCGACCGTGCCGGGGGCGGTCGGCGTGCCGGCGGTCAGCCGTACGCCCAGCTTCGCCTGCGGTTTGCCCCACCAGCCCGGCAGCTGGACGCCGAACCCCGCCCCGGCCAGCAGCGGCGCGCCGTCGGAGAGGAACGCGTGGGCGCCGGTGGAGTCCAGGTCGAGCGCGGTCGGGCGGGCCGTGCGCAGCGCGGTGTCCAGGGCCGGGTAGAGCCGGCTGGCCCGGCCGAGCTGACCCAGCAGTGTCTCTTGTGGATCGTCGATCAGCCGGTCCAGGGCGCCGAGGCCACCGCGCGCCTTCCACACCCGTTCCGCGTTGACGACCAGGCTCGGCTCGTCGGCCGCCTGCAACGAGAAGTCCAGTCGCCACTGGGCGGAGTCCTCGTCCGGCTCGATGAGGCGGAAGCAGGCCCGCACCTGACCGGCGAGCGCGTCGCGCTGCCAGGTGGCCAGGGCCTCGCCGAGGGTCGCGACGTCGGCCGCGGACGCCTTGAACGCGCGCCGGGTACCGGTGAGCGCGCCGACGAACGAGCGCCAGGCCGGACCGGTGCCGGGCAGCGCGGTCACGTTGCCGAGCACGGACCGGGCCGAGGCGTCGACCAGCGCGTCGAGCGCGCCGCCGACCAGGTCGGCCGGGGCACCACCGGCGGCCCGGCCGGCCGGCGGCAACGCCAGTGCGAGGGCCTGGGCCCACCGGGAGTCAGCGGCCGCGAGCACCGGCCGCCACGCCGCCGAGGGCAGGGCCGGCGACGGCCCGGACGCGGGCAGCACCACCGGAAGCAGCCGACCGCGGGAGACCAGGTCCTCGGCGAAGGCGGCCACCTCGCGGAGATGCCGCAGCGTCGACCCTTCGGTTACGTCAGAGGGCACCTCGGCCCGCAGGTAGCCGAACGCGGCGTCCGGGTCCAGCGACACCGTGGGCACCACCCAGTCGCGCAACGTGACGGCGCCGCGAGCCGACGACAGCTCGTCGCGGACAAGTTCCGGGGAGTCCACCGGTACGCCGGACTGTGTGGGCAGCGACAGGGTGGTCACACCGGTCACCGTCGCGCGGGCTCTGGGCGTACCGGTGAAGAGGTTTTCAGCAGAACTGGCGAACGGATGCTCGCGCTGTGCGGAGGAGCCTGAGCGGGACGAGTCCTCTCCCCACAGGATGAGACGGCCGTCCCGAAAGACGCCGTGGACAACGATCACCGTGGGCCTCCCGCTCGACGCCGCCCAGCATAGGTCGGCGTGGGGCGGATCAGGCGTGCAACGCGCGCGCCCAGGCGTCCAGGCCGACGACCCAGGCCGCGAGCGGGATCGTGGCGACGATCAGGATGATCTCGAAGATGTCCAGCGTGCGCCCCCAGATCGGGGCGATCCGCTTGCCGGCCACGCCGAGGCCGTAGATGAGCGCGGTGATCGCGATCACCAGCAGTCCACCGAAGACGGCGGTGAGTCGGACGAGCGGCCCGGAGCCGAGGAACAGCCCCAGCATGGCCAGGCCGAGCCCGCCCGAGCCGGCGGCGATCATCGGCACCCGCTGGGCGCGGCCGAGGTATGGCCGGGCGCGCAGCAGCAGCACGATGCCGAGCACGAAGCAGAAGATCGTCGGCGGGGTGCCGCCGTCGATGGCGAGCACGATTTCGCAACCGAGGAAGACCGCGGCACAGGCCCCGACCAGCGAGGTGAGCACGCCGTCCGCGCGGTCGGTCTGGCGGCGCAGGCTCGGCCCGTGGATCACCTCCTCGTCGGCCTTCAGGTCGTCCGGCCCGGTCGGGATGGCCGGCACCGGTACCCGGGCGATCCGGGTGGCCAGCATCGGCAGGCCCGGCACCACGACGAGCGTGACCGCGGCGATCACCGCGGCCGCCCCGGCGGCGGAGGTGCCGAGCACGGTACAGGCGGCGGCGCCGGCGGCCACGATCACGCCGCTCGCGGTCGTGCCCAGCAACAGCGGCGTCGACCCGCCGGTGGCCATGGTGAGTACGGCGGAGAACACCACCACCGCGGTCGACCCGATCAGCACGTTGGCCGCGCCGAGCTCGGTGAAGCCGCGGTCGCCGCCGAGGATGAGCAGCCCGCCGACGAACGCGTACGCGAGCGCCACCAAGGAGAAGAGCACGCCGGCCCGCTCGGCCCGAAGCGCCCGGGACAGGATGATCGCGGTGATCACCAGGATCGCCCCGATGGCGAGGCCGGCCACGCCGCCGATGATGTCGGGTGGACCCACGAACAGCACCGCCGCCGCCCCGCCGATCAGCGCGGCGCTGGCGATGGTGAGCGACGCGCGCCGGGTGGTGGACAGGGTCCAGCGCCCACCGCGGCCGAGCGTCGCGGTCGCCATCGCGTCCGCCACGTCATCGAAGGCGAGCTCCGGCGGTGTGTTGCCGCGGGTGGTCAGGTAGAGCACCTCGCCGTCGCGCACGTCGAGCTGGGCCGGGGTACGACCGATGTCGAGCACGACTCCGCCGAGGCGGGACAGCACCCAGCCGCCCTCGGCCGCGCCGGTGTCCGCCAGGTCGGTGCCGGCGAAGCGCAGCAGGGTCGGCAGCATATGGGCGAACGGGACATCGGCCGGTATCGCCAGGTCCACCCGCGACCGCGGCGCGACGATGGTGACCCGGCTCAGGCCCGCGACGGCAGTGCCCGCCATTGACGCATTCCTCCCCGTCTGTCCCGACCGCTGGTGAAACATGGGCGCTCGGCCTGCTCTCGCACCGCGGCACCCTGGTAGAACCTGGGCAGAAGACTACCTACGATGTCCGTTGTCGAGGGGGCGGGTCCCGCGGGACGGACCATCGACGTACGGCAGCGCAGACGCACGGCGGCACACCATGTCAGGGGGAGGCAGATGAGCACGGTCGTGTTCCGACGGGGGCCGCGCCGACCGGCGCCGCAGCTGCCCCGCGGTGAGTTACTGCTCGAGTCCCCACCGGAGCTGCCCGAGCAGCTGCCGCGCGGGATCGGCCAGCTGCTGATGATGCTGCCGATGATCTCCGGCGTCGGCGCCATGGCACTGCTGTACTCCGGGCGCGAGGCGACCACCCTCACCTGGGTCGCCGGCGGCCTGTTCGGCGTCTCCATGCTCGGCATGGCCGTCGGGTCCATGTCCATGGGAGGCGGGAACAAGAAGGCGGAGGTCGACGCCGAACGCCGCGACTACATGCGCTACCTGTCCCAGATGCGCCGGCGCGCCCGGCGGGCCGCCACCCAGCAGCGCTCGGCGCTGACCTGGCGCCACCCCGAGCCGGGATCGCTGTGGTCGATCGCGGCCTCGCACCGGATGTGGGAGCGGCGGGCCGTCGACGACGACTTCGGCGAGGTCCGGGTCGCGGTCGGGCCGCAGAAGCTCGCCGTCCAACTGATACCCCCGGAGACCAAGCCGGTCGAGGACCTCGAGCCGATGACCGCGCTCGCCCTGCGCCGCTTCGTGCGGGCCCACTCGACCGTGCCGAGCCTGCCGATCGCCATGTCGCTGCGCGCGTTCAGCCGGGTCGCGCTGCGCGGCGACCGGCCGACGGTGGCCGGCCTGGCCCGCTCGATCGTCTGCCAGCTCGCCACCTTCCACTCCCCGGACGACCTGGTCGTCGCGATCGCCACCGTGCCCGACCGGTTGCCCCAGTGGGACTGGGTGAAGTGGCTGCCGCACGGGCAGATGCGCAGTTCCGACGGCGCCGGCACGGTACGGGCCGTCTTCACCGACCTGGGCGACCTCGAGCGCGCCTTCGGCGAGGACCTCTCCGGCCGCGGCCGCCAC
>Ga0105248_10004548_pt1 | contig 15350 bp, 28 predicted proteins | sample KBSS34metaG_FD_81524 | JGI IMG/M metagenome (GOLD analysis project Ga0105248, IMG submission 81524) | Switchgrass rhizosphere microbial communities from Kellogg Biological Station, Michigan, USA - KBS S3-4 metaG | ecosystem: Host-associated > Plants > Roots > Rhizosphere > Soil | place...
ATGGCCCGGCTATTCAAGACGCTTACCTCGGCAGCGGCGGGCGCCTTGTTCGCGGTGAGCGCCACCGCACAGAATGCGAGCGTTCCATCATCGCTGATCCCGACTGAGAGTGAGCCGCCACCCACGCTGGTCGTGGCGCCCCCGCTTCCCGAGCCACTGGCACGGGGTGCCGTCCTCATCCCATACCGGGTCGAAAACATCCGCATCTTGCCGGTGCTGGGCATGGAGGCGACCAAGGTAACGCCGCGTGCCGGGCATTTGCACGTGACCGTCGACGACCTGCCGTGGCACTGGGGTGACTTCGCCAGCAGCAATACGATCGTCATCGTCGGGATGCCGCCAGGCGAACACAAGGTCATGGTCGAGCTAGCCGACCCGACGCACCGGATAATCACTGGACAGACCGTGACATTCAGGGTGCCTGACCCGACGAAATGAGCGTGGTGGTGATCTGCGACCAATGGACCGGCCCCGGCGCACCCAGCCGCCCAGCACGTCGGACTCGTATCCGCCGCCGCCCGGCGGCTGGTGCACCTGCTGCTGGGGCACGCGTTGGTGGACAAAGCGCGGCGCGCCCTACGGCTGGTGCTGCGGGACGTGCCATCCGCCCGACCATCTGCAGCCCGATCAGGTGCGCTGGGAGCCGGTGCCGGAGACGGCCGGGCCGCTGCTGTAGGACTCGGCACCGAGGCGCGTTACGGATACAAAAGCCTTCAGAAACCACCTGCTTTTTTAGCCGTAACGCCATGCGCTGTGACAACTGCCATAGGCCGGTGCCGGACGATGCAACCATCTGGCGCGTCTCAGTCGGCTATTCCGTCAATTCAAGCGCCGTGCAGTCGTGGTGTGCCGCCTGTTGGGAAAGCCGGTTTGGGCCCCGCAAGATCCTGCCGCCCGAGGCCGAGAGCTGGCCCGAAGATCGGCGCCAGTCATTACTCAGGGCGTATGCCGAGATACCCCACTTCCGCTGGCATCCTGCGCAGGCCTGCGAACACTGCGGGCGCCCGGTGATCTTCCATGCGGTCCGGCGGATACCTCTGCATGCGGTCTGCGGCGACGCCTGCCGCTATGCCGTCAAGCTCGCTCAAGCTCGTGCGCGCTATGCACGCCGCGAGCGCCCGCGTCCGCAGGTCGTCTGAATGACATGCGGCAGGCCGTTCCAGCCAAAACGGGCTAATGCGACGACATGTTCGTCGACTTGCCGCCAACGCGCCTATCGGCAGCGCCAGCACGCGGAAGCTACATGACCCGCATCGTCACCACGACCTACCGCTACAAGCCGCCGCCCAAGCGGAAGGGGCGGAAGCTGGCGGAGATCACCGGCCCGGCGGTTGTCACCGCGAAAGGAAGCCGCCGCTCTGGGCCGTTGCGAGGCGGCGGCTGAAGTTGAGGAATTGCATACAGCCCGCCTCGGTAAAGGGGGCGACATCCAGCCCAGCACGCCGCCGGGAAAAGCGTCAACGCCGGCCGATGATCGCAAGTCGGCGATCGTCACCGCACGCAAGCCCGGACCGAGGTCCAGCAGCGACGTGCCCGACATGACGCCGGAAGAGCACAAGCGGCGAGGCGATGCGGCCGACGCGATGTTCCGCGAGATTAAGCGTCGTGTCGCGGGCGATCTGCCGTGACATGACCACGGACGGCGACGACGTGCTGGCCGCGCCGTTGTCTGTCTTGGGGCTGTCCCTCCGGGCCACCAACACCCTGCTGAACAACGGCCTCAGCACCATCGGGGACCTCGTGGCCAAGACCGAGGTTGAAATCTGGCGACTGCATTACCTCGGCCCAGCCACGTTGGTGGAGATCAAGATAAAACTGAGTGCGCTCGGTTTAGCTCTCCGTCCTGGTCCACCGGTGCCCCACCTGCGGACCACCACGGCCTGCCGACGCCGCGCTCGACGCTGCCGGCGTGCTGGTCTGGTGCAAGGTGTGCCAGCACCACTCGGAAGCCGACCTGCGGCAGTTGGTCGACACCGGACGCGGCGACGTGCCGCTGATCCATCGCTTTCCGCCTTACGGGGCGGCAGCCGGCACTACGCTGATGCTGTTAAAGGGAGAACCGTTGATCAGCTTCGTACTTACAACCGTGTAGATAAGCACGTTCTTGTCCGTATCGACCGCCCGATGGATCCGGAAGGTCTTGAAGAACAGCGACGCTGACGCGAACCCGATCACCTCAGACTTCGGCAGACGCTCCGGGATCTCGAACGCCCCAACTGCTCGGCAGGCGATAGAGAACCGGCTCGGATCTTCAGCCAAGCCCAGGCCGCCTTTTACCCCGCCAGTGTCAGCACGTGACATGTAGCAGGAGACATTTCGCACCTTCGGATCGTCGTAGCGCTCGATCACGATCTTGTCGTTGGGGCCGAGCCAGCGAAACTGCGTACTGATTGCGTCAATCCGGGTCTGTCCATGGGCTACGGAGGTGAGAGCAGTTATTGCAATGATGACGCTTTGGACGACGATGCGCATTCGTTTGCCTCCCTTGAAGTGGTCAGTGCCGCATTCGGCAGTGCTAGTGGATCCCACAAACGTAGGATTGCACCACTAGGGCGGCGCAGCGGGCGGCCTGCGCCGCAGCGATGTTAGAGCGGCACGACATCGAGGCTTGCGCCAATGACCGACCTGCAATGGTTCGCCTTCGTCTACAACTGCCGGAGGCGACCGGGCCGCTGCTGTTCGGGTGGTCGGGACGCGGCCCTCGCTGGACCGCGCCACCCGCCACAAGCGCAACACGTCCTCCCAGGCCCTTTGGCCCGATGCCACGCAGCCAGCCTTGACCCGCGCGACCGCGGCGGGCCGGTCACTGCGGAGGTGGCGCCGGGCGCCCGCTTCCCGGCACGCAGCACCTACTACTCCCTATAGACTTTGGGACATGCGCACCTACATGCGTCTCGCAAGCTCATGACGTCTACGAGGGCCCGCCGCATTGGGGGGCGCCGCCGGTGCCGACAGGGCCGGAGGTTTTCTCGGCCAGAGCTTCGTATTCAGCCGCGAGCATAAGCAGCGCCTCGCGGATCTGGTCGTCAGCCTCTTGGGCGAGTTGTCGGTAACGGGCTGCCCGTGCCCGAGCTTCGTCAGCAGTCATGAGCGCAACTGAACCGATGCCGATAAGGTTTGAGGAACGCATGCCGGAAAGCTGGGATCCAAAAATCTACCGCGAGCGTGCCGAGGCTTGGCGCCAGCGAGCCGCTCTGCTCCCCGAAGACGACCCGCAGGCCATGACCTGCCTTGAGATTGCCGAGGGATATGCAAGGCTGGCACAGCTAATCGAGGCAGACCGAGAGAGCCTTCGAAGTCCTCTGTCCGAACTGCCTGCATGACCATCGTCACCAGCACGTACCGCTACAAGCCGCCGCCCAAGCGGAAGGGGAGGAGGCTGGCGGAGATCACCGGCCCGGCAGTCGTGACCGCGAAAGGGAGCCGCCGCCCTGGGCCGTTGCGAGGCGGCGGACAGGCGGCGGCTGAGGTTGGGAAAGCGAAGTCCTATGCCCACCCGCAGGGGGCGGGCGATGCGCAGTCAAGCACGAGCGCGCCGGTTCCGGCGAACGACGACGGGCTGCCGGAGGAAGTGTCGAGGCAACCGCCGCCAGGGAGAGAAGCCTGACCAACCAACACCACGGCCTGCCGACGCCACGCACGACGCTGCGCGACAGCAGCGCCAGCGTCCTGGTGTGGTGCAAAGCGTGCCACTGATCCTAATATCGGGACTGCGATCGGGGCCGTTTTGGAGGCCGCAATGGGTAGGAATGATCCCGTTTGCTTGGTCGAGACCGAGTGCCTGACGTGTGGCGAGATCCGCGAGTGGGAATACTGGGGCGGCCAAGGCAGCCACTGTCCGGAGTGTGGATCAACGGAAGGCGTTGCCGTCGAGGAGGAGCCGCACGCCTTCGGGGAAGATGACTTCGACACATCCGATCAGCCGCCATCGCCACCAGCAACTGCGCGGTGAGTGGTGGCTCGCCGGCGATGCGCAGTCGGAGGCGGTGACCGTCGTCAGCGAGCGCCTGGTGTTCAAGCCGCGATTGTCTCCGGTGACCTGATGGCATCCAAACCGCACGAGCCAACGAATCGCACTCACCTCCGCACCCTGGATTGGGCGACGGCGGCGACCGAAGCGCGGCGCCAGCGCGACGCCGAGGCGAAGCTGAAGTTGACCGAGCAACTGCGGGAACGGCGGAAGAAACGTGCTGCCACTGCCACCTGGTCGCCGCAGCACGACATATCGCGGCCGCGGGGAGTCTGAGTGTGAGGCACGGTAGTAGCGGCTTACCGTGCCAAGGGATGGAGAGATGCTACCAATGCTGGCCGTCACCCGCGCGCTAGGGCTGGCGTCATGACCGGCAGCGAACGCCTGGTCCGTGCTGTGCTGCTGTTCTTTCGCGGTGGCCCCTGGTCCGATGACGACCGCGCGGTATGGGAGTCGATGACCGGCTATCCCACCCCGACGGCCGCGACGCTCTGCGAGTTTGCCCGCGAGGTGCTGGCCGACGAACGGATGCGGAGCTGCGCGCCGAGGCGGCGCGGATGCGAGAATTCGCGCTCACGGTGACCGATCCGGAGGTGCTGGACGAGATTCACTTGATGGTCGAGGAGTGGGAGCGGCGCCCGCGCCTGCACGACAATGGGGATGCCGGCTAAGCCCCGAGTCGCGCCAGGATTTTCGCCGATTTTCAGCGAATCTGCCGGCGCCGCTTTGTTCCGCCGTTCTGACAGCCTACATGCGACAAGCTGCGGCGAGACGGGCAGGTCTCGACCTTTCGTCGTTCCGGATTGCAGACAAGGGGTGGCCGAGCACCCTCGGCCCGCAGCACGCACCCTGGACCGACCATGGCCCGCATCGTCACCAGCACGTACCGCTACATGCCGCGCCCGAAGCGGAAGGAGCGCAAGCTGGGCGCCGGTGTGCCCCGGAAGTTGGCGATACTTCTTGGCCTTCTGCCGTCCCCGGCTTTGGCGGATAGCACCGTGCTGAAGTGCGATTTTTCCAACATGCAGGGTCTGTATTTCACCCTTTATGACGATGGCACGTCCGCCCGGATTGGAAACGGTCCTGAGGTTGGAGACCGGGGCTTTGTCGTTCGTGACACTCGCTCCGGGGCGGTAGTGATAATTGAGGAGAACCTTGACGGCGTGCCGCATACCTTCACGACGATCTCTCCCGATATGGATGCCGTGCACAGCAGAGCGTTGATAGGGCCAGATGGTAGGGTCCTTTCTCCGTCACAGGGGGTGGGGCGGTGCTCTCAAATCCACCGGGGTTAGGTCAGGCATGACCCGCATCGTCACCACGACCTACCGCTACAAGCCGCCGCCCAAGCGGAAGGGGCGCAAGCTGGTGGAGATCATCGCCCCGGCGGCCGTCACCGCGAAAGGGAGCCGCCGCCCTGTCGGGATAGGAGAGACGGCGGCTGAGGTTAAGGGAAACGTCAACACCCGCCCGAAAAGAGCGGGCGACACCAAACCCAGCACGCCGAGCGGAAAAGCGCCAGCGCCAGCCAACGATGATCGCAAGTCGGCGATCATCACCGCGCGGCCTCGGTCGAGATCCAACATGACACCGGAGGAACACCGCCGGCGAGGCGATGCGGACGCGCTGTTCCGCGAGCTCAAACGTAGGATCGGTGGGACATGACGGAAGCCGACGAGGCCGTACTGGCCGCGCCACTGTCCGTCCTCGGGCTGAACATCCGAGCCACCAACGCCCTTCTGAACAACGGCTTCAGCACCGTCGGCGATCTCCTGGCCAAGACTGAGAGGGAGCTCGCTAGACTGCCGCTCATCGGTCCGAGCAACATGAGGGAGATCAAGGCGAAACTGAGCGCCCGCGGCTTGGCGCTACACCCAGGCGGCAGTGCGGGCGATCACTTCTGGCGTCCAGGTTGACGGCATCCGACCACCACGGCCTGCCGACACCCCGGACGACGCTCGCCGCGAGCTACGTCGCCGTGCTCGTCTGGTGCAAATCGTGCCGCCATCAGGCCCAGGCGGACCTGCAGAAGATGATCGATGCGGACAGGGGAGACGTGTCGCTCACTCGGCTCCGGTTCCGCTGCTCGAACTGCCGCAGCAGTCTGACCGACTTCGTGTGCACCGGGCGGTCGGCCATCGGGGTTCAGCCCTGGCATCGCCCCGCGGCGAGGTCGTAGAGGGCCGCCTCAGTGTCAGCATCCGGCAGGATGCCTTGGTGTGTCGGCCAAACCGGATCAAGGACCGCACCCCATTCGGTGGAATGAGGCTAAGCGTTCGGTAGATCGCCGCTCCTATCTCGCCGCTGATGGGGACACGCCAGCGCAGGCTTACTGCTGACAACCCGCTGACATCTGCAGCCCGAAGGTTAACCGATATACCGCTTGCTGAGCCCGAGCCTCCCTCCCAAGCTCCTGGCATGTTCACCGTGTCCGAGGAGGAGGCTGCTGACATTCGTGCTGTCTACGAGCAGCGCGGTGAACTATCCGCCGCGGTCGAGCTGCGCTGCCGTTTTCCCGGCATCTTCAGCGCCGCCCAGGCAAGGGAATGCGCTCGCATCATCGCCAGCTGGAAGCCGCTGCCGCTGCGTCCGCTTCGCCCTGCGCATTAGCCAGTTGGCGCGACAGATGCCGTGTCAGGCTGACTCTTTGATGTGCGTAGCCCTCATCAGTCGCAGCGCCTCGGGATCGTTCATTACCGCAGGCTGAGCGCTATTCAGAAAGTCCACATACTCCTGCGCCATCGTCGGTGAGACGACCTCGAGCATCAGTCGGTTTTCGAGCCAGAATTCGATAACGTAGAAAAACGGCTTCTGCCCCTGCATGCCGCGGCCGAAGGTCTTGGCGCGCCAGCCCTCGCGCGCCCCGATGCGCTCGATCTCGTCCGTCTCCAACGGCACCGAGAGCAGCACATGGAAGGGCCAAGTGTGGGGCGGCGCCTTGTTCTCGCCGAACACGACCTGATCGTCGCTAGCTGGTATGTCGAGGGTGGCGCGCTCTGGATACACCTCGATCATTGTGCCGTGTGCGTCGCCGCTGGTGGCCATGAACGCGCCTTCGAGCGGACCGAACGGGTGGCACTTGCCGCCCATCAATTCGGCCAAGACCTCGGCGACATGCCGCGGCTCGTGCGCTGGGATCGATACGTGGTGGATCATTACACTTCTCCCTGCCAGTTCGGCATCCCAGGGGCCATTATATCAACAGTGGTCAAACAAGACCGGGTGGCCCATCCGATTCCTGCCGGGGGGAGGCAGCCCCGGCAGCGTCTTGGCCTTGGCACGCTCCACCAAGGCGGCCAGCTGAGCGCTGCTCAATGGCATGATCGTCATCGCGGGCTGAAAGCCGCTGCCGCTGCGCCCGCTTCGGCGGAGGAAGGCAGCCCCCGGCGCCTGACGCTCGACTTCGGATAACCCGATTTTCCCGGATCCCGCTCGGTGCGGCTGGAGCGCCCTCTGACTTGCACGGCAAACCCGGCGTCGCCGTGCAATGCATATTCTCGCTCCCTCCGGTCGCTGGTGCAGAACCCGCTGCGCGGACTTCAGGGCGACAATAGGCGAGGGCAGGGGCGCTGGGCACGGCTCCGGACGATCGACTTACGGCGGCTCCGTCGGCGCCCGGTCCCTCCCGTGCGCTAGACAACAGCGCGCATCCTCACGGGAACGTGCGCTCCGAGTGGGTCGTTCGGAGAAGTTCCCGCGATCGGTAACCCCGTGACGGAGCGCACGGCCGAGCTATTCCCGCCTCGCTAGCGCCGTCGAAAATGCTTAGTTGTCTGTGGTAAATGTGCTGCAAGTGTAAGAAATGAGCCGCCTGCGTCCTGAGATAGTGAAAATGGTCGACACCCGGGATCTATGAGAAATGAGCCGACCGACCTCCACATCTCAAGCGCGATCCCGGTGACGGCGCACACCGCCCCGCACACCGACCGAGCGCGCCGGACGGCTTCTAGCCGACCTGCGGTCAGCGTTCGCCAGTGGAGGGGCTCGTCACGGTATTGTAACGCCCGTGCCCAGGCCTTGTGCTTGGTTGTGCCGCCCTGCTTCTTGCGCGGGGTGATTGAGAGATAGACTCAGCCGCCGCCACGGTGGAGCCGGACGGCGGCTTTTTTTGCGTGACGTGCCGGACATGGCGCCGGAGGAACACCGCCGGCGAGGCGAGGCGGCCGCCGCGCTGTTCCGCGAGATGAAGCGGCAGATCGCCGCCAAGATCGTCAAGGATCGGATATGAGCAGCTGGCGGATAGGTTGTCGTGTGGAGCGACGTCCATTACGGCCAGGAATTCGAAAGCGACGAAGGATCGCAAGAGACGGCGCTCGAGGAGGCCTGTAACCTCCTACGCGTCGGCCACACGGTGAAGTCCATCGTCGGCCCCAACGGCGTGACCATCCGGCAAGAGGAGATCGAGCGATATTGCCACGCTCGTCCACCGCAGCCGTGACAGGCTTCCGGCCACCTTCCGCACGCCGCTGGCGGAGCTACGGCACGCGACTCTCCCGCGAGCGTGCCGACCGGTGTGGCGGATCGTGCTGATGAAAGGGCGCTGATCACGCACATTCATGTCGAGGCAAAGCACGAGGACCGCATAGCGATCCGCCTCGAAGCTAATGAGGTTCGGGTTGATGCGCTGCTGACCCGTGAAATGAGGTGCTGGCATCTGCGCTATGTTGATCCGCACGGCGCCACACATGAGGTTGAGCTCTCGCATCGGCGCACGCCATGGCCGACCGTCCTGCGCACTGCGCTCAAATATTGCGAGGAGCGCCTCTCGGCTAGGACAGGAAAGTTCGGCCCCGTTGAGTAGGACTGGAAGCCGAGGCCCGCTGTCAACTGATGCGGCAAGCGCGTCGCATCGTGCCGACTGCGCCGACCCACCCCGCTGCGTCGATGCTTTGGGCGTGTTGGCGGCGGTGAAAAACCGCGCAAATCCGGCGCACAATCCGTTCCGTTAGCCCACAGGCGTGGGTGCCGCTATCGCTGGCCGAGCGGTCAATGGCATGGTCACAGAACTCCGGCGCAGCAGAGCCGTCACACAGACCCCGCAACGCGAACCAGCCGCAGGGAGGCGCTCGCCAAGGGCCGCCAGTTGCATGAAGGTGACGGGCTCTGCGAAGTCCATCGGCGTGTACTCAACCCCATTATCCGCCACCATCTTGCCCAGGGGTCGGCCGCAGTCGACGCATCGCGCCTTGGCACGGCGCCGATGCCTCATCCACCTAGCGGCCACCTTGTCCAGCCGCGAGAGGTAGGCCTCGTAAATGGTCGCCAGGTTCAGCAGGCACTCGCGGATTGCCGGATCGATGTCTTCTCGTTGGGTGAGTGTCCGGTAATGCGCTGCCCGCGCGCGAACTTCATCTACCGTCATGGCCGCACCAGCCAAAGTCGGCGAGATCATCTGCTCCGTTTTAACCTATGTCACTCCGCCCGTCGTTCGATTGGCGAAGGTTCTCCGTGCGCCTCAGATCGCCGCCTGATTCGTCGGCGCGCGGTCTTCTCCCCGTCGGTGAGGCGGCCGACGGCTCGGCGGCGCAATCGCCAGCGCCACGTCGTTCGCTGCCCGCTGCAGCCTGCCGCTCCAGGTCTCAGGGCAGCCACCGAGTGTCGCAGCCAGATGCTGCGCCAGCGCCTTGCGCGAGGCGAAGGCCATGCCCCGATAGGTCAGCCTGATGGGGGGCGCGGCCTTGTTCGTCAGGGCGCGTGCCACGTCGCCATCGAACCGGCTGAGCCGCGTTATCCAGGTACCGATGGCCCCGCCCTTGATGGCTGCCAGGTGCTGCGCCAGCGCCTTGCGCGAGGGATAGTGGACGCCATCGTGCTCAATCGGAATCGGGACGAGGCCGATGCGGGGTCGTGCCATGCCGTCTCCTTAAGATTTCAGCGGTTTGACGGCGGACGGATCCGAGGCCGCCTCAGTTGAGGTTGAGGAGCGAGGCGGCAGCGTAATCAACCATAGCAGGGCACTCCGCGCAATTTATGAGTGCGTCACCGGCGCGGCGTCCGCTATGCTAGGTGGCATAAAAATGTGGCGCACACGTCCTAAGAAATGTGCGCCGGGCGCTTTCGGCGCGCTGCGCACCAGGAGAGCGGCTTAAGGTTGCAGAGATCCGCCGTCTGCCGCTGCAGGCATGGCCGCTAGCGCCTTAGATTCTGCTTTCATCGGCATCTCCGGATGACATTTGCGACGTTGATCAATCAAAATTTTCTGGTTGACTTTCTTAAAATATCGCACACCGTGCCTGCGCGGAGCATGGCAGGGAACATCGCTGTGCGCTGGAGAAATTCCGGCACGAGCGGCACCTGCCACCCCTGCGGATTTGCCGTCGCGAGCCGAACTACCAACCAGACTGTTCAATTTGATTTCTTATCAAATTGAACCAAACGGGAGGACGCCATGACTGCAATAACCTGGACGGCTACACCCTTTAGTAACTGGGACGTCCCGGCGAGCTGGTCGGGTAGCGTTCTGCCGACGGTCGGAGATGACGTATTTCTCTCGGCGGACCTCGGCGGCACCTATACGTCACTAATGAACACAACGGCCGAGATCGCATCTCTGACGATAAGTATTTCGGCGGCACAACTGGTTTGGAACTTCATAGGCACCACTGCCGTCGGCAAACTAACCGTAGACGGTGCTACGACTGTGACCGCTGGTACTCTCGATTTGTCGGACACCTCACTTTCCGGGTCGTCCCTCACAACGGGTTCGTTGCTGGTTTCCGGTGGAAGCTTCATCACGGGTCAAACAGTCACCGTCAACGGTCTAGCAGAGTTCAGCGGCGGATCCGTCCAAATTATCGGCGGCAGCGTTCTCGCTGGTACAACGAACGTCGACGCGCCGATAACGCTTGGCGGTACGCTTGAAGTCATCAACTCAGCGACTATTTCAGCCACAGGGTCCGTGGCTCTGGACAGTGCGACGGCGGAGTTCGGCAGTGCCCTTTCAGGCATCGTTAATGATGGCGACATCTCGGGGTTTGGTGTCGTCACAAATTTCCTAGGCCTCCCGGGTTTTCTGACAGGGACCGGGACGGTCACCGCCACCGGCGGCACACTAGAACTTGACGGCACTATCGCCGCAGGCAGCGGGCAAACCTTCGACATTGGAGCATCTTCCGCATCAGATGTGATGCTCTTGGACAAAAGCCCCGGAACCGGCAATACCTTCACGTTCGTCGGTTCGGTTGGCAACTTGGCACTGGCAAACGGTGTAGTTTTCAACGACACAATTGCTGGCCTTAATGTCGGCACCGACACAACGCCTACCAATTTCGTCGATATCCTTGGCAACTCTGGCGTCACAGTCGACACGGGGCAGACAGGCACAGGCACCAGCGGCACCTTCACGCTTTCCAATGGCGACACCTTTAGCCTGACCGGCATCACCAACAGCCCCGCCGGCAACTGGTTCGTTAACACTGCCTCTGATGGTGCCGGGGGCACAGACGTCTTTCTCACTCTCTGCTTCACCCATGGCACGTGCATCGCCACACCGCGTGGCGAGATTCCCGTAGAACAACTTTCAGTCGGCGACGAAGTCGTGACGCGTTCTGGCAAGGTGCGTCCGATCACCTGGATCGGCACAGGTTGCGTATTGTCGACCCAAGGGCGACGCACTGCCGCAACGCCGGTTATCATTCGAAAGGGCGCGATCGCCGACAACGAGCCGCACCACGACCTGCGTGTGACGAAAGGGCATTCACTCTATATCGACCGCGTGCTGATACCCGTAGAGTTCTTGGTGAACCACCGTTCGATCCTGTGGGACGATCGAGCGCAAGAGGTATCAATCTATCATATCGAGCTAGAGGACCACGAAGTGCTGATCGCCAACGGGACGGCGGCAGAGAGCTACCGCGATGATGGTAATCGCTGGTTGTTCAGGAACGCCAACGTGGCATGGAGCTTCCCGCCGAAAGAGCCATGCGCGCCGGTGCTGACCGGTGGCCCAGTTGTCGATGCAATTTGGCAGCGCCTGCTGGAGCGCTCGGGCACACGGCCGGGCTTCCCGCTGACCGACGATCCCGGCCTGCACCTGTTGGTCGATGGCCAGCGTGTCGATCCCCGAATGGCCACACCCGATGGCCGCTATGTGTTCCGGCTTCAGGCGCCGCCTGATTACGTGCGCATCGTCTCTCGCGCTGGAGCGCCGTCAGAGCTTGGCCTGTCGCGCGATCCTCGCCCGCTTGGCATTGCGGTCCGCCGCATCGCCATCCTGGACGGGATTGCCCAGCGCATTGTCGAGGCCGCCGACACTGCGCTGCGTGATGGCTTCCACGGCTACGAGCCGGGCGAGGACATCCGCTGGACCAACGGCAACGCGGGGCTGCCCGCCGACCTGTTCAGCGCGTGCAGCGGCCCACTGGACATTGAGATCACGACAGCGGGCGCCACCCGATATCTGGACGAGGGCGTGCCTCTGGCCGCGTAGCCTGCCACGGCCTCGACGGCCGCGGCCACGCAGGACGCGGCGCATCAGCCTCGCTTTCAGCGTGGCGGCTTATTGGTCAGGGCGGCGAATAGCGGCAGGCCGGCTGTGTCCTTCTGCGGGGCGGACGGGGGCAGGGCGCCTGCCTCCTCGCCCTCCATCACTGCTGCATTGTCGAACAGCGGCCGTCCGGGTCTACCCCGTCCAGGGTGCGGCACGGCTTTCTCGCCCGCCTTCCGGCGGTGCTTCGACTTCGGCATCGCAGGGCTCCCGGATCAGACGCTCAGACGGTCCCACCACTCCCGTTCGCGAGCAATCTTCCTTCGATCGCGGCACCGAATCGGGCCAGAGCACGCTCCAGCGGGCTGTCGGGGGCAGCCGGCGGCACCGCCGAGGACATAGAAGCATCTTGGTTCGCTGTTCCCGTGGGATTTTCGGACTTGGACGCCGGAACGCCGGAAACCGCCGCTTTCGGGTCGCTGAAGACGTAGGCGTTGGAGGTGCGGATGACCCGCCAGCGGCTCGCCCACTGGCCGAACAGATCGCGCTCGCGGACGCGGATCCGGGCGATGCGATGCTGCCAGGACAGCACTCCGGCCACCTCCAGCACCTTCAGTGCCTCGGCGACCGTGCTGCGGGCGCAGTCCGCGCGGTCAGCGATCGCCTCGTAGCTCGGGAAGCAGCAGCCGGTGCGGGCGTTGTGGAAGCCCCACAGCAGCGCTTGCAGCACGTCCAGGAAGGTGCGGGTGAAATCGGTCCCTTGTGCTGGCCTGGCTGCCTGTGGCGGCCGCTCCAGGCCCGCGCGTAGGCCTGGATGCGCGCCTTGGCGTTGCCGTCCAGCGGCACGGCACGGCCGGGACCGAACACCTTCTCGTGGCGGCCTCTCATGCGCCGGCGGCCTTCAGCTCAGCCAGGACACGGCTGGCGGTCTCCATCCGCACATCGGCGACACGGCCGAGAGCGGCGGGGCCGGGCGAACCGGGCAGGGCGAGCTGGCGATACGCCTCGAGCGCCACCATCACCCGCTGACGCGAGAGCGCGCGGTAAGGGGCGTCAGCCTTCTCAGCGTTCCACAGACGGGCGTAGCGGGCTTTCCAGGCGGTTTCACTGGACATAGCGGGGGTGTTCCTTGGCTGAGCCAAGGCCGCACCGGTCGGTCGGGGGCACGAGCATCCCCACGGCAAGAAATAGGCTCTTGCGAAACGGGCCTGAGTTAGGGGATGCTCCGGATTGCCGTCTCAGAGTTTCCCCGGCCTCGGCCGGATGTTCATGGCCCGCCCTCATCGGCGGGCTTTGGCATGTTTGGGGTCTGGGTTCGGCGGCTCCTTTAGGCAGCGCGGCGGAATCGGCACCGCGTCAACCTGTGAGGCTGGCAGACCGACTCGCGTCGCTCCAAGGTCGATCTGCACCGAAAATCGAGGAGACCTCTGTGGCGCCGGCTACTGTGACGCCGAGCAGGCACGAATTGGCCGACAGGCAACATTTGGTATCGCGCGTCATCCTCGGGACCGCGCCACTGGTCTGAACCAGCTACCGCATCCCATTAGTTGGGCCGTTCGGGTCTTCTTCCCTGAGCGCGTACAAGGCGGGGGCGTCTGGTGCCCTTCGCGTCATCGTCCGCAACCGGACAGTTCCTCGGCACGTTGCCGGAGCCAACAAGTTCGGAGGTCGCCATGAAGCTGCTACATATCGCCGGGGTGCTGGCGCTGATCGCGTCGCCGACTTTGGCGCAGAACACTGTCACTCCCCAAACCAACCTGCCTAGCGCACAGAACTCGGGCGCAGGCGTGCCCGGTCAGGCCGGAAACAAGAACGGCCCTGCCGCCGGTCCGCGCGGTCAGATCGCTGGTTCGGATCAGACCAACCAGACGACGCGGCTGCAGGATTCCAGCGGCATACCGGGCAAGCCTGGCGGCAAGAGCGGGCCAGCAGTAATGCCGCCGTCGCGCTCGGCCAAGAGCCCGTAGGACGCTGAGGAAGGTCGACAGGAAACCGTACTCGCAGTCCTGCTTCGACCACAAAAGCGGCCAAGCTCCTACGGGTGGCACTTCCCGTCCGGACTGCCTTCCCGGCTTCACTTCTTCGCGGCCATGCGTCGGCCCGCGTGCGCGGGCGTTTCCTGCCTGCCCAGCAGGAGATCGGAACATGTCAGGCAACACAGGCGCAGGCCCGGCCCTTGCGGCTCACAGCAAGGACGCTTCCACACCCGGTCCAACCCCGGCTTCCGAAGCTTCCGGCACTGTAAAACCCGCCAGTGACAGTGGCGATGCGATCTCACACGCGCTGCAACAGGCGACGGACTTCGTGCGGGGCCAGCCGCTCGCCTCGATGGGAATCTTCGTTATTGCCGGCATCGCCATCGGTAAAGTGCTGAGCCGCCGCTAGCTCGCTATTCACCACCCGCCAGGGTCAGTCCACCTCGCCACAGAGGCAGAATACACAGGAGATTGATGCATGAAGTCGGAAGTCCGCGAACTGCTGAGCGAGGAACTGAAGGATGCCTACAGCGCCGAAAAGCAGGCGCTGCGCTGCATGCAAAGGACATTACGCAAGGCTAGCGCCGAAGCATTGCGCCAGGGCATCCAGACACACATTGAGCAGACGCAGGTACAGATCGAACGCATCGAACAAGCGATGGAAAAAATGGGCGTGCGGCCGGGGCGGAAGGTCTGCGAGGCGATGCGCGGCTTGGTCGAGGAAGCCCAACACGAAATCGAAGAGCATGATGAAAAAGGCCCGATCCTTGATCTCGTGATCGTCGCCGGCATGCAGCGCATCGAACATTACGAAATCGCCGCCTACGGTACGGACGTCGCGCTCGCCGAAGCTCTGGGCGAAAAGGAGGTGGTGGATCTTCTCTCCCAGACGCTGGAGGAAGAGAAGCAGACCGACGTTAAGCTGACTGAGGTGACGCAGAAGGTCATCATGCCGCAGGCCCTCGCTGGCGAGGAGGGA
>Ga0105248_10004549_pt1 | contig 15349 bp, 14 predicted proteins | sample KBSS34metaG_FD_81524 | JGI IMG/M metagenome (GOLD analysis project Ga0105248, IMG submission 81524) | Switchgrass rhizosphere microbial communities from Kellogg Biological Station, Michigan, USA - KBS S3-4 metaG | ecosystem: Host-associated > Plants > Roots > Rhizosphere > Soil | place...
GAAATTGCGCTTCGGTCACCTGGCGGCCCAGGTAGAGATTGCCGGAATTCAGCTCCAGAGACTCTTTCAGCGATTGCACCGCCGCTGCCGGTTGATTGGCGCGCAGCAAAGCTTTGCCTTTGAGGAAAGCCGCCTGCGCGGCCAGTTCTTTGTCCGGCCGAGGGTAGATCAAGCGTTCAAGCCAGGAAGATTCTCGGCGCGTTTTGTAAGCGGACAAACTTTGATCCGCAAATTTAATTGCCGCTTGCATATTGTTGGCGCGGTACGCGGCAATGCCCTGGTTGTACAGGGCGTACTGCTCATCGCTCCAGTGATACAAATAGAGGCCGAGAGAAAATATTATCGCGCCGGCGACAGCGGTAGAAGTGACCGCCAATCGCTGCGCTAAGGATTTATTTTTTAGCATTGTGTGCTCCTTAGATTATCGAGATTTGCATCTTTAAAAATGGTCCCGAATGAGCGCGCTTAGCGCTCCCAGACCCAATGCAAAAATGAGCGCAGCAATGGTGAAATACTGGTAGATATCTCGGTATGTAGTGCGCTGTTCTACAAAAATTTGCGTTTTTTCAAGCTTGTTGATCTCGTCGAAACCAGCAGCCATAGCCGCTTCGTCCCCGACAGGTAAAACTTTGCCGCCGGAGTCGATGGCCAACTGTTGCAGGTCTTGCACTGATTTCGAGTTGTTCACCCAGCCCTGGGCGATACCCAATACATAGACGCGAATATTGCCGTCCTTGAGAAGGGTGGACAGTTGTCGCCTGCGTTCCGGCCCGATTGAAGCCTCTCCGTCGGTGACCATGATCAAAACTTTGGTTTTGGCTGCGCCCTGTTCTTTGAAGTGATCGATGGCTGCCTGAATGGGACCGGTTTTGCTCAGACCGCTTTCGTCTGGACCATCGAAGTTGGTGCCTCCATCGGGATTGCTGACCAGGTGTGAATTGCGCATGGCGATCAGGTCGAGATCGGTCGTCAGTGGCCAGCCAAAATAGGCTTCGTCGTCAAATTCTATGTAACAAATGCGGTCACCCTTGCGAGTGGGGATGAACTTGTCGATCGCCTCTCGGGCTAAGGCTATCCTGGACGTTTTGGCCTGGTTAAGTGCGGCATCGGGATTGTCGGCGATTTGCAGCTCCATGGAACTGGATATGTCCACAGCAATACAGAAGTCGCGGGTTTGAATAGACTGCTTCGCGTGCGATTCACTGATGACCGGCCGGGCAATCGCCAGGCACAGACAGATCAGGAAGCCACCGAGGAAAACAGGTGGTAAGTGGTTTACCAAAGAAATTGTACGCAGATTGCGCTGTATTTCCAGCTGTGTAAAACCGTAGCTTGCGCGGCGCCTGAAGGCCAGATAGACCTCAAACAGTGCAACAGGGATGAGGCCCAGAAAGAGGGGGTAGAGGAAACTGATCATGATGGTCGCGCCAGTCTCATTCCCACTCTGATGGCTTCAGTGTGTAAATTACGCCCTCGACTACGGCCTGGCGGATGATCGCCAGCTCCAATTTAATCGGACTTTTTGCCTGGGCTTCCTGGGCTTCTTCAAGACTGCAATGGACTTCAACTACGGGTCCGTTATTAGGCTTGCAGAGTTCGTAGCTGACTACAATTCCAGATTTCTTCTCTTCAATCAATTTTTTGATTTGTTCGTTCATTGCAAATCTCCTTTTTATTTATTGGTAGTTCGACCCGCCCGCCAAAAAATAGCGGCCGCATTCCCGCGCATGAAGCGCCTGGAAGTTGAAGACTTTTTGCTCGGGGGATGAGGCTTGTCTTGTTTGAAATTGCCTTTGCGGATGGTCGGAAGGCGTTAAGCCGGTAAGGCTAAAACCTAGCAGCAGCGCAAACCGGCAATCAATAGCGGGCGCGCCCTTTGCGGCTGCGTTGGCCGGGATAAGGACATAATTGATCAATCAGAGAATCAATTAGAAATAGCGTTGATGGCGCTGATCCCTGAGCGGATGACGGATCTGATCCACATCTGCTTTTTTTGAGAGTGTGTCGTAATTCGCGCTCACTAGCGCTGATCCGTGACTCACAAGCAATCCTGATCCGCTCAACCAGCTCAGTCGCTTCATCGTTGCCTTATTTGAGAAGTTGCGCCAGCTTGGCCACCGCCGTTTCAATTTGCTCTTCTTCCAGGGCCCAATAAGGCCAGAGAAACTCACCCGTTCGATCTTTACTCAAATAGTACGGTGCGGTTGAAATCAGTGAAATATTGCATTGTGCCGCCAGGGCCATTACTTCGCGATCGCTCAGATGTGTCTTGAGGCGAAAGGTGAGATGCAGTCCGGCTGAGGACTCAGCCAGGTTTACTTTGTCGTGCATAATTGTCTTGAGTGCGTAAATGAGTTTTTGGCGGCGGTGCGCGTAGACGCTGCGCATCTTTTCGATATGCCTTTCCCAGTGTCCTTCGCGGATAAAATCATTGAGGCAATACTGTTCCAGCATCGACAGGTCGTTGCCGAGCACCTGGATCATTTCGCCAAAGACTGAGGTCATTCGCTCCGGCACGACCAGATAGCCGAGCCTGGCCATTGGTCCCATGGTCACCCAGAAAGAGCCTGAATAAATAACCAGATCGTTTTGGTCCATTCCTTGCAGGGCGGGCAGGCGCTTATTGTCGTAAAAATATTGCGAGTCGAAGTCGTGCTCCCATATCAGTGTATCCGAACGCCCGGCCCACTCCAATAGCGCTACTCGGCGCTCCATCGAGAGGATGGCACCGGTGGGATCCTGGTGTGATGGGCTGACGCAGACGAGGGCGCAACCGTCCATCTGAGCGGTCAGACGTTCGACTATCATGCCCTGGTCGTCTACAGGTATGGTTACCAGCTTCGGTCCGTAAGCCATCAAGATGCGCCTGGAGACTGGGTACCAGGGGTCTTCAATGGCCACAGTATCGCCCACATTGATGAGCAAGCGGGCGGCCTGATCGGTTCTGGAGGTCGAGGTCAAGATTACTCTTTCGGGAGTCAGTACCAGTCCCCGAGCCCTTCTCAGATACTCGCAAAGGGCCTGGCGTAAGGGCAGGAAACCAAAGGGGTCATCGCTGTAGCTTAGAAATGCTCTGTCTGTGCTGTAGCAGCGCCGGTTTTTTAAAACCATTTTTTCCCAGGCTTGTACAGGTAAAAGGTTGCCTGCGGGCACAGCTGCGCTAAAATCGCCATGCCAGCCCACTTGTTCTGATGAAGCGGTAATCAGTCTTTGAGCGTATTCTGACCACTTTGCCGTACGCGCTTCTGCTTGCGGCCGGATATCAGCGCTGCTGGCCGGGCTGGTCATAGGGAAGGCCACAAAGGTGCCTTCTTTGGGCAGTGTTTCCAGAAAACCCAGACTGGTCAAATAGGCATAGGCTCGCAGCACGGTGGCGGTCGAAGTGCCTTGCTGTTCGGCCAGTTGCCTGGCAGCGGGCATCTGGCTTCCGGGAGGCACTGTGCCGCCCTCTATGGCCTCACGAATGGACCTGGCCAATGATTTGTAGACGGGTTCGCTCCCGAGCGGATCGCGTCTGATCAAAAACTCCAATTTTCGGGACCCGCGTTGTGTACTGTTAGTGGAAACCAAGTTTAACAGACGCTGTTGTCTTTTGTTTATACTAAATCGTGTAGTTAATATGCCCCAAAATAATGAGACGAGAATCCTTATGAGATAAAAGGGACAACGCTTTGCGGCAAAAAATGGCGGCGGCAACTGTCATTGAAGACTTGGTTGCCGCCGCCGCGGTATGGTTTCAGTTGGTTCCGACATCATGTCGCTGTGCACTGCTGGTAGTTTCACGTCTCGGACAAGGCACCGGCTCGGAAGAGCAAGTGCTTGACCCCGTGATAGTGACCTTCCCAGGCTTTGTCGCCATAGCCACCAGCCAGCACCAGGGCAAGCGGAATGCCTGCGCCGGCAAACGTATCAATCACTAGCTCGTCTTTGGCCTGCACCACCGACAGTGGCAAGGTAAAGCCTTCGCCGCGATTGAGAACACTGGCTTCCCATGTGTCTGCGCCTTGGACGTAGATGACCAGGTCCGGCTTGAACTTGGCTAGTGCTTTATCCAGAGCGGCCTTGACCTTCTCCAGATAGAGAGGTGCGTCGGACACAGAGATGGGCACAGCGAGCGAGACGGGCTCCTTCTTGAAGGGCCAGGCTTCGCGGGCGTAGACGTCCAAAGTGAAGACTGATTTGTCGCCTTTGAAAATCGACGCTGTGCCGTTGCCGTGGTGGAAGTCGGTGTCGACGACCATCACGCGCTCGACTTTCTTCTCAGCCTGCAGGGTGCGGATGGCGATAGCGATATCGTTGAGCATGCAGAAGCCGTCGCCGTGGTCGCGGTGAGCGTGGTGATAGCCTGCGCCGAGATTGACAGCCAGCTTCAGGTCAAGAGCCTTGCGCGCAGCCAAAAGGGTGCCGCCGGACTTGACGCGATATTCGTCCAAAAGCTTGGTCAGGATGGTTTTGCTGGCATCGTTGTCGGGCAATATCGTCTGCAAGCCAAAAGTCTCGGCCCAGGTGGACGGTTTCTTCAGGCGAGAGACGTAGCAGGAGCAGTGTGCCAGTTTGATTTCTTTGAACGTGACCTTGCGCGGCTGCTGATATGCAGTCTCCAGGCCGGTTCCAAACTCCTTCGCCAGTTGATCGAGTATACGTGCGCCGCGGTCCTGTGCAAAAGAGACAGTGCTGCCGAGTACGCTCAAATCAGACTGGTAGGCAGTTGAATAGACAAGATGCTTTTTGATTTTGTTAGACATACTGCGGGGTTTCCTTCTTGCAGCAGTCGACCTCGTCAAGCAAGACCCAGAGAGAATCACATGGTGATACACCCCGAACCGTCAATAAGACCGGTAAGGAGTTGATTCTCGCGGGAATGGAGGACAGTTTTGGTCGAGAGGTTTTTTGTTTTTGTTGAAATTAAATAGAAGACTCCCAAACCTAACCCAATCAAAGCTCTGGGGTTTCTCGCCCGAGCTTTATTCTGGCTAAGATTGGGGTTGGTTTGATTTCAAATCTGGCGCGGCTCGCACACCATGAAAACCCTGGCAGTCCAGTATATGGGCTCTTGCAACCTTAAAACGTGAATACTGGGCGATCAGGCAACTGTTCAAATTCTTTCTCGGCGAAGCTGTACAGCCTTGCCGGGCGGAACGAACCCTGCTGGGATGTCTCATCCAGTTCGGTAAGGATGCCTGATTTGAGGAATTTTTTGCGGAAGTTGCGGTTGTCTATTTCGTGGCCAAGAACAGCTTCGTAGACCGATTGCAGATCGCGCAGGGTGAATTTTTCCGGCAACAGGCTGAAAGCGGCGGCCGAGTACTCAATCTTGTATTTGATTCGCTGGTGGGCGTATTCGACAATTCTTTTGTGGTCGAAGGCCAGTTTGGGTAGGTCCAGGACCGGCCACCAGGCCACTCCGCTGGCGTCAGAGCTGGCTCTCAGCTTCAGGTCATCCTGACGCAGTAGGGCCAGATAGGAGACAGTGACCACGCGGCCGCGCGGGTCGCGCCCCTTGTCGCCGAAGGTAAACAGCTGCTCAAGATAGACGTCACCGACATTGGTTTCTTCCAGGAGTTCTCGTGCCGCCGCCTGCTCAACACTGCCGTCCTTTTCGTCCAGGAAGCCGCCCGGAAGTGCCCACAGGTTCTTAAAAGGGTCGTGTTTGCGTTTGACCAGAACGATTTCTAGCTGCCCTCCCTGAACGGAAAGAGCCACGGTATCGACGGTTACTTTAATGGGCTCGTTGGGCATCTTTTTGCGTTTTTAGCTAGCGCTAGCGCCGTGGGTTGGGATTGGCTCACTGACTCGCGATTGAGAGTAATCGTATTATAGACGATAAGTAAGGCGGGATTTTGCCTATATTTACAATCGGTTACCGTGTTTTGTACATTTATATGGTCCGGCCGATGGCGTAATATCAACGCTGGTGGGGCTTTCTTGCCTGTGCCCATCTTTTGCCCCAAATGGTCCCTGGCTTGGCCCATAGCTTAAATCCCAGGTTTTATTTGACCTCGGATTAGATTCTGATAGATTGTCAAATAGATCGTGTTATAACGTAAGTTATACGCTTACTGTTTTAGCTCTGAGGATGAAAAAAGGACATGGCCACAGTCACCGCAGTCGACAATCAAACCCAGTTGCTCATCGATGAAATTAAAACGCTGAGCAAGAAGCGTAACGCTGTCATTCTGGCGCACAACTATCAGATTCCCATCATTCAAGATGTGGCTGATTTTGTCGGTGATTCGCTGGGCCTGTCGCAGCAAGCGGCCAAGACCGACGCGAGCACAATCGTCTTTTGCGGCGTGCATTTTATGGCGGAGACCGCGGCAATACTTTGTCCGACCAAGCGTGTATTGATTCCCGATCTGGAAGCCGGCTGCTCCCTCGCCGCATCTATAGATATCGACCAGTTGCTCGTCTGGAAGGCAGAGCATCCAAATGCCGTAGTCGTTTCTTACGTAAACACCACTGCCGCCATTAAGGCCGAGTCTGACTACTGCTGCACCTCGGGCAATGCTTTGAAAATTGTCCAGTCTATTCCTGAAGACAAAGAAATACTCTTTTTGCCTGACCAGTTCCTCGGCTCCTGGGTGCAAAAGATGACCGGGCGCAAGAATATGCACATCTGGATGGGTGAATGTCACGTGCACGCAGCCGTGCATCCAAGCAAAATTGACGAAAAAATGAAAGAGCATCCCGATGCCGAACTGCTCATCCACCCTGAATGCGGATGCTTGACGCCGTACCTCGATCGTGTGGCGCGCGGTATTGCCAACGGTGACAAAAAAGATCCCTTAAAGGTAGCGTCCACCGAAGGCATGATCAATATGGCTTCATCGTCACCTTCCAAAAAGTTTGTCGTGGCCACTGAGATAGGCATTCTGCACCGCTTGAAGAAAGAAAATCCGGACAAAGAATTCCTGCCTATAAGCTCGGAGATGAGCTGCCAATTTATGAAAATGATCACTCTGGAGAAATTGCACCGTTCTCTAGTGGAAGACGTATTTCACGTCACTGTGCCCGAGGAAACCGCATCAAAAGCCCGTCTATCGATCGAGCGAATGATCTCCATTTTTTAGGAGAAAAGAAATGTCAGCCTCTGCCATGCCTCTAGTCTTCGACGCTGATGTCTTGATCATCGGCTCCGGTCTGGCCGGGCTTTTGCTGGCCCTGAGGCTGGAATCGCCGGATCGCAGAGTGATACTTGTCTCCAAAGGTGAACTCGGTCAGTCCAACAGTTCCTGGGCCCAGGGTGGGGTGGCTGCCGTCACCGGTGCCAATCCTTTTGATTCGCCCGAAATCCACTTGGCCGATACCATCAGCTCTGGAGCCGGTTTGACCGACGTGGACGCGGCCAGAGAGATTGTTTTTGGTGGTGGTCGATTGATCGCCGAGTTTGATCGTTTGGGCGTGCCATTTGATAAAAATCCCGGGGGTCAATTTGATCTGGCTCTGGAAGGCGGCCATAAACAGGCTCGCGTGCTGCATCGCAAAGATACGACCGGGCGCTCGATAACCGATACGCTTTCGGAAAAAGTCAGACAACTGGCGGCCCAGGATCGCATTACGCTGCTTGAACACGGCTATGCCACTGATCTTGTTATGGTCGATGGCGTTTGTGTCGGCGCAAAAATTCTCACCAATGATTCCAGGCTGCATGTGCGCGCTGGACATACTGTGCTGGCTACAGGTGGTCTGGGTCAGGTTTTTGAACGCACTACCAATCCAACAATTGCCACCGGCGACGGTATTGCCATCGCCTATCGTGCCGGCGCTGAATTGGCCGACATGGAATTTGTCCAGTTTCACCCTACGGCTTTGCGCCTCGACAATGCGCCTGCATTTTTGATCAGTGAAGCCGCCCGCGGAGCCGGTGCCACGCTGCTAGACCACAAAGGCAAGCGCTTTGTCACGCGCTTCCACCAGGACGGCGAACTGGCCACTAGAGATATTGTCTCGCGCGCTATTCACTCGGTGATGCTGGAGAATGACCTGCAGCAGGTATACCTTGATCTGCGTCCAATAGGCGTGGATGTTGTGGCTGAGAGATTTCCCAATATTGTGAAGACCTGCGCCCAGTATGGCATTGATGTTTTTAAAGAACCGGTGCCGATCGCTCCTGCTGCTCACTACATGATGGGCGGCATCAAAGCCACCGTCAGTGGTCAGACTTCGGTGCCCGGTCTTTATGCTATCGGTGAATGTGCCTGCACGGGGTTGCACGGAGCCAATAGACTGGCCAGCAATTCGCTTCTGGAAGCCGGCGTCATGGCTCTCAATCTAGCTGATCTGCTGTTGGGTGATACTGCTTGTTTCTTACCGCCGACAAAAGAAGCTCAAGACTTCAACGATGCAAAAGACGAGAGAATTTTGCTGCCCCATGACCTACAGGCGTTCCGCCGGCAGATGTACCGATACGCCGGGCTTGTGCGTTCGCAGGCCGGGCTCAAGATGCTCCTCGACAGTCCTGCGATAGCAGTTGAACAGAGCATCGACCTGGACCTAGATCTAGTCCCGGGCTCAGACCTGAATATAGAGCTCACTGTAGAACAGTACAGCGCACGCAATATTTATCAAGTCGGCATGATCATCGCCAGGGCGGCACTGCTGCGCAAAGAATCGAGAGGCGCTCACTTGAGAGATGATTATCTCCAGAGCGATGGCGTAAATTTTGCCAGACATTTGAAATTTTCCAAGGGCTAGGCAAAAAAAAGAGACCAAAGGATAGAATAAATCAGGGCCGGACAGGACACGACAGGACACGACAGGACACGACAAGACACGACGAGGCTGGACAGGACGGGGCGGAAATAAATGACTGAAAAACGCAGACTGATGGCGGCCAGCGCTTACAAGGACCTCTTCGGCGATTTCCGCAATCAGGGCGGCACCGGCAAGCCTGAGACAGTTATGGACGGCGAACGTCTGGCTGATTTGCTTGTGAAAAACTTTGCCAAGCTCGATGTCGACGGCGGCGGTGTCTCGATGCGCGAGATCAAGCGTGCCGAAACAATGCCTTTCAATTTTTCAAAAGACGAACTTCTGATGCTCAAAGTTCTGGAAAAGTATTTTGAAACCATCTGCAATCTGGCCGACGATGAGCCGGGCCCCGACACGGTTATCAGTGCCGTCGACGTTGAAGTGCTGGCACAGTTTCTCAAGTATTCGCATCTAACAATCGAACAATTGCAAGATTGGAGAAAGTTGGCGGAATAGCTCGATGGCCGAGCCGATCGCTATCCGCTTAATCAAGCAGTTCCATGTAGTGTTTGGAGAGCTTTTCGGCAAAAAGATTTTTCTTTTCCCGCACCAGGCGCTCGATTAATTCGTAGAGTGGCTCATTGCTGGTTTGTTGAGTGCTGTCGGCTGTGCTCGCATGCGCCGCTTTTGCGGCAATAGCGTTGGCTTCGGTCAGAGTTTTACACTGCAATATTTGGGCGACCATCTCTTCCTCGGCATCCCTAGAGGCTTCCAGCAGTTTGGCTGTTTGTTGAGCTTTGAGTTCCCGCTCGTTTTGTGCTTTATCCAGGGCTCGACCCGTTTGTGCCGGGGATTTTTTGCGCTGCGCGTAGCTCCAATAGACAACAGCTGTGACAGCGCCCACCAGGGGCCAGGCGGCCCAGTTCAGGTGGGTGTAGACAGCTAGATAAAGCATGCCGGTAAATGCCAGGCAAGCTAATATGGCAGCGATGACTTGGTCCAGCTGGTCGGGTTCGGTGGTGGGATCTTGGGGGGCTGGAATGAAGTCGGACATCGGCTTGACGATAGGCTTTTCGACGTAGGTCTCCTCAAGAACTTCTTGACGAAATAATTCCACTCCGGCAAATTTTATCGCCTTGCTGGTCTGGCTGGAATGAGTCAGGACCATATTGCGCTTGGCTCTATCAGCGCGCATGCGGTTGAAATGGTGTAGTTGGTCGGAGGCCCTTTGGTCGCCGTCGTCTTTTGAGGTCATGTCGAGTTTCCCCGGGTCCGCTAGGGCTAATATGCCACAAATGCGGGCCGCCTAATTCTGCTATTTGTTGGCCGCAGTCAGATCGGCGAGGGCCAATAGGGCGCATTCGGCCAGCATGGCTGCGCCCAGAGGCAGCGCTTTTTCGTCTATGTCAAACTGCGGCGTGTGGATAGCTCTGCTCGGTCCTTCCATTTCCACGCCCAGGACGATGAAGCAGCTTTTGATCTTCTCGCAGTAAAAGCTGAAATCTTCGGCTCCCATCTGCAATGTCGGTTCAAACGTAGACTTTTCTCCCAGCACCTTATCGGCTGCTCGGCGGGCAATGGAAACCATCGACGGGTCGTTTATCAGGGCCGGATTTTCATTGATGTAGGTCATCTCAAAGCTGCCGCCCATGGGCTCTACAATGCTTACAGCCCGTGTCAGCTCGGCTTTGATCATGGCTGAAAGGGCAGGGTCAAAGTAGCGCACGGTGCCGCAAATATCTACTTCATCTGAGACAATATTGGGACGATAAGTCGAACTCTTGATGCCGCCCAAAGTTAGAACAGCCGGACTGAGTGCCGATTTGCGGCGAGAAACAATTGTCTGAATGGTTTGCACCACCTGTGATGCCAGGACCACAGCGTCGATACCTTCCTGGGGATAGCCGCCGTGGCAGCCTTTGCCTTTGATCTTGATGTCGAAAGTATCGCAAGCGGCGAGCATGGCCCCATCGCGTAGACCGACAATACCGACCGGTACCTGAGGAAATACATGCAGACCAAAGAGGCCAGAAAGGCCATCCAGGGCGCCGTCTTGCATCATCAAGGTGGCGCCGCTCTTACCATCGGCATTGGTTTGTTCTTCCGCTGGTTGAAATAGAAAGCGCACGCCGCCTTTGATCTTGTCTTTGCCGGAACCGCCTTCGAATAGGTCTTTCAAAATCATTGCAGCGCCCAGTCCGCAGGCTGTATGCGCGTCGTGCCCACAGGCGTGCATGACGCCTTTGACTTTGGAGACGCAAGTATTGCCCGGGTCTTCTTCTATGGGAAGGGCGTCCATGTCGGCCCGTATGCCGATGAAAGGAGCTGTGCCAATCTCTGCTGTAACACCTGTAGCGCCCACTCCGGCCTTAACCCTGTAGCCAAGCTCGGTCATTGTTTTGGCTACCAGCTCGGCCGTTTTGCTTTCATGGAAGCTGAGCTCGGGATGTTCGTGTATGGCCCGGCGCAGGTCGCGTATGCGCGACTCAAATTTTTGCGCCAGGGCAAGCGTAGTGGTGGGCTCGAGTTGAGCGCTCGGCATGATTTCAGCCTCTCAGAGGACGGGGCGGGCGAGAGCAGATCATAGCAGGCTCGGCGGCTAATTATGTCTCAGAGGGCCATGCTCTAATTCGATGTCGTCTGGTGTATGTGTGGCTGGAGCTGTGTAATGCTTGCCGGGGCATTTGTCGTGAGCCGGCTGGTTGGCCATGAGTTTGCCGCCAAAGATGATTGAGAATATGCCGAGTAGGAAAACAAAGGCCTTGAAGATCAATTGTTTAAGCACTTGCGAAAACCTCGGCAGTTAGTAGGCGATCTCACATTTACCAGTATAAGCCAGGGCCCGATATTGCGCTATATATTATATGCAATAGTGTGATTTGAATTTTTGAAAACGCTTACAGTCGTTCGGTTTTGCGTCTCAAGAAAATGGACAGGGCGAAAAACTAGCGGACTTCAGTCGTCGACACTGGTAGGTGTGGTGACGAATGAACTCCGCTAGTTTCTCAAATTAGTTCGAGCGATAGTCATGCGTGATGGCGCAGGCGATGTTGAGAATGACCGAACCGATCAACGCAGACAACAGACCGCTAACGCTGAAAACACTGGGTGCGACTAGAGCAGACAGGCACAGTGCAAGCGCGGGGAAGCCGAGCACAAAGGCGATATTGGCGGGTATAAACCAGAACGCTTTCTTGTGCTTTTCCATAAACGACATGACGGATTTTGCACCCATCAAGTATGCGCCGACCAGACAGAACATGGCTGTAAAAGCCGTTCCGAAGGCCAATGCTGCTGGGAAATTGCCGTTGAAATGGAAGTGGGCAAAGGGCACAACGGGGAAAACAAATTTGAAAACCATAGTCAGCAGTATCGCTCGTGGTATCAACTCACGAAACAGATAACGCTTGCCTGGTAGCCAATCATGGGACATGTAAGGTCCTTTTTTCGAGAATTTTGATTGCCGCGAGGCAAGCAAGAAAAACCGGAGCCTGGAAAGTATTGGCTTTCACAGGCTCCGGTGGAGCGATTTCATTGTTCTTGTTACTTGGTAATCCGCCCGGTGTTCAGGTGGTTACTTGTTGCCGTCGCCGTTGTCGTTGCTGTCCTTACGATCGGCCTCGCCCTTGGGCGCATTGGGATCGTGGGGCAGATTGGAGCGGTCGCGAGGGTCCTTGTCGTCGGGGCGTCGCTTGTTCATGTCGTCGAACATGCCGATGACACTGTGAGCAACCGCGCCGCAGATGAACCAGAGCACAAAGAAGTCGACAACCATCTGTCCGAGAAAATCGCCAATCGAGGTGTGATCGGTGAATTGCGTGAACAGAGCGAACGGGAATACGAAGCACATAAACCAGCAGGCGAACAGAAGTCCACCCATTGCTGCGCGTGAGAATTTAGACATGGTTACCTCTTGCAGATGTTGCACTGCTAAGTTGATAAGTTGAACTCTGCTTGAATCAGACATCGATTCCGGGGGCAATCTTGTGGCGTGTCAGTGGGGAGCACGTGTATGCCGGGGGGAGACGTAAGATCAAGCGCTAGATCGGAGTTTTGAAGAAAAGAGACCGTAGAGGAAGTGGTTGGGATGTTGAACTTGTATGCTATGTGTTCTTGTTTTAGAGAAACAAGTTTTTCCTTGGTGCGCTCGCACTAGCCGCGCCTTTTCTAAAAGAGCGGTTTTGTGTCCGCGCCGCTTGACTACCGTGGCGGAAAGTCTTTGTGACATGGCTATCGTGCCGAGGGGTGAGCCCTCTAGCTTCTGACATTTGTTGTCATGTGATTCGACCACGCTGATCGGTCGCTAATAAATCACTTCCTGACGACCAAATTTTTGAAAATTTGGGAACTCGCAGAGAACGGCATCGTCCGTTCAAATATTGCGCGGCTGGCGCAAGTACAGTTTTTGCCCTGCAACTAGACAAGGACAATTGAAACCAAAATCGAGCCCAGGTAAGCAGTGATGCATGCCAAGGGGTGTGGCCGATGCGGGGTTGCCTGCTATCGCTGCTCACTCTGGTGCCACGGGCTCGGGCAGCGAGGCTGGCCCAAGTTCAGTATCACCTCTGGTGGCGCATATTTTTGCTACGCCATTGACAGTGGTATCACGTGTGATGGTACTATCTTTCCGGCCATGCCATCGTCGCTGGTGTCTTTTTAAAATTATTGGTGCCGTTCAAATCACTTTATGTTATTCTCTCGTATAGTCTTGGAGGCTTCGCCCCTAGAAGGAGCAACTATGAAACGTATTTCTCGAAACAGTATCGTCGCTGGTGCCCTCGTCCCCGTTATTTTGGGATTCAGCTCGATACTCCCCGCGATGGCACAAACTTACAACGGTCAGACCTTACAAGGTCGCGTTACTTATGTGCCGGTCGGGACCAACCTTGATGCCACTCTCACGAGTGCTATCGATAGCAGTGTGGCCAAGCCTGGTGACACTTTCAACGCTAAGCTGTACTCGCCGCTTTATCTCGGCAACGACCTTGTTCTTCCCGGCAATACCAATCTGGAAGGTCAAATCGTTTCGGCTGATAAAAGTGGACTTGGTGGCAAAAGTGGTGCCATGTCGTTGCGTTTGACCGGTGCGGTTACTCCGGACGGCATTCGCTATCCGCTATCCGCCGTGGTTACAGCGCAGCAGCCCAACGTTAAAATGGCTCAGGATAAGCAGGGCAATCTGAAAGGTCGCACTACTTCCTCCGCCGTCAAATCTGGTGCTATTCGCACCGCCGCATGGACAGCCGGCGGCACATTGCTCGGTATCTGCTTCGCCCCGATTGTCGGCGGCGCGGTCGGAGCCGGTGCTATCGCTGGTGTTGCCACCGGTGGTGCAGTCGGTCTGGGCAGCAACCTCTGGCGCAAAGGGAAGGACGTAAAAATCCCAAGCACGACCAGATTACAATTTGCTCTCGATCAGCCGATGTCGCTTTCCAATAGTGTTGCAGGCAATGGTGCCTACCACTAAGGCGATTCTCTGATTAGGGACAATCAAATTAAGCTAAAAGCCGGGACTTAAAATCCCGGCTTTTTCTTGGTCTTTCTCTTGCTTTACTCCGGGCGGCAACAACTCGGCAACTTAATGGGGATAAGCTTTCTAGACATGTCATAGATGTCAAGAGCTCTACCTCTGTCCTATAACAGTTTTGGACGTATATATATGGGTAAGTTATAGAAAGAGATTGATGTGAATCGATGTTGATAGTGCTGGCTGGCGTTCAGCGACCCTTGAATCTTTGTTTTGAACCTTTGGAGTCTTGATACCTGTGGATGGGCTTGAGAAAAGTCTCGCGGAGATGAAAGCCCTATCGGCCCCAACGGCCGACCGGTTGAGAGATCAGCACAGCGATTTAACCAAACCTGCGCCCCAGATTAGCGCTGCCGACCAGACCGAAAAGACTCTGGCCGGTAAAGTCATCGGTGGAGTCTGGGATCTTGCGGCCGGGACGGCGGAGACCGCCCAGGGGCGGGCAGAGCGGGCACAAAAGGCCGACGGGTACGCCGAAATAGCGGCCGATACCTTCGCTTGCATCCCCAGATTTAAGGCCATCACAGGGGGCATAGCCCGCTCGGTGTTGCTTATCGATGTCTCCGGTCAGAGCAGCACTGGCGACGTCCTCAAAGGCATGGCTTTGAATTTTGCCCAGGGCGCGGCCCTGAACGGTGTCACCAAAATGGCCTCGACCGAGAGCGCCGTTGGCCGGATGGTCACGAGCCGACTGGGCACTGGTCTGGGCGGCGAGCTGACGACGCACGCCATAGCCGGCGGCGGATTTGGCCTGGTCAAAAGTGGTATGTCTGAGCATTCGTGGAGAGATGAAAAAGGCGACTTCAGCTTCGCCAATGGCATGCGCAACATCGCCGTTGGCACGACTACAGGTGCCTTCATCGGCATGCCCGCCGGTATGGCCGGGCAGCGTTTCGGCCGGATTGTCACCCTCGGCCTCGGCAATGGTACCGAAAACGCCACCGTTTCCGCCGCCGTGCAAAAGTTTGCCACAGGTGCCGGCTCGGGTTTTGCCAGTGGTTCGGTCTTTGGCGGCGTTGACGCCGTCAAGAGCGGCAAGTCGCTCGATCAGGTCTGGCACAGCACGTTGGAAGGTGGCGTTGTCGGCTTCCTCACCGGCGGTGTCAGCAGCGGCTTCGACCGCAGCCCGCA
>Ga0105248_10004551_pt1 | contig 15347 bp, 13 predicted proteins | sample KBSS34metaG_FD_81524 | JGI IMG/M metagenome (GOLD analysis project Ga0105248, IMG submission 81524) | Switchgrass rhizosphere microbial communities from Kellogg Biological Station, Michigan, USA - KBS S3-4 metaG | ecosystem: Host-associated > Plants > Roots > Rhizosphere > Soil | place...
GTTGCTCTGGTTAAACCTGATCATGCATGTTTTCCCGGGCCTGGGTATTGTCCTGCAACGCGGCAGTAGCAGTGTTATGAGCCGGCCACCGAGAGATAAAGATGAAAGTCTGATCAGCGGCAAGACCAGGACTCAAATTCTGATCCGCAGTGTGTTGACCTCGGTCACCGTACTTGCTGCTGTGAAACTGCATCTGATGACCGGCGGGGCAGCAATCAAGTTGAGCACTGTTGGGCTTGCCGCTCTTTCGCTGGTGCTGTTGTTGCAGGCGTGGGTCTGGGCGGCCCCCGATCCCGGAGAGGCAAAGGATAAATCGTTCAGGCTGAACTGGCCGATGATAATAAATATTGGCATTTCTTTCGCGCTGCTTTTGGTGGCAATCTATGTGCCGGCAATGCAGGTAATTTTGCAGACCAGTGCTTTAAGTGGTACTGAAATGTTGATGCTGTTGACGGTTTCCTTCATACCTGCCTTTATGAGCAAATTCATTTCGTCTTGCATGCAAGGTCACTGAATCTCGTCTTCCGTCAATGTCCTGACCCTGCTTGTAGTGACCGGTCATACTCCGTCTGCAATTTGTCTGCTTCATCGGCTTTGCCAAGTTTTTTCAGCAGTTCGATCGCGTACGAAAAGCATTCGTTCATGTCTTTGCTGTGATAGCCGGTATATTCCCAGCGGCGAAAAATAACAAGACCTTTTTGATAGTAGTTCAGTGCCATCTCATTCTGCGACATCAATCGATAGCAGTCACCGACATGTTTGAGATTTTCAGCTTTTAAAAATATCAAGCGATTTTGCTTCTCTCGCAGTTTGGACAGCGTGCCACCACTGGCACCTTTAGCAATTTCCTTGTCTATTTCTTCCAACCCGTCCTCGTAAACTGCAATTGAACCTTTCTGCAGGATGATGCATCGTGGGTAATCGCCGCGGAGAAAGGCAGCGTATGCATCTCCTACGTCCGCGCTGTATGCGGGACCTTCAAGGTCACCACCGGCTGGTGGCTTAGGGCTTTGCATAGTTGTAAACGCGAACAATCCGGCTGTGCACAATACAACGGCTGCGGTAGTGATGATGAGGGCGTTGAGTATTTTTCTGTGATTAGCGCCCGAGGCAAATGCCGATCGCTTCAAATGTTTTCCGGCGAGCAGGAGATCTATATCGGCCTTAAGCTCCGCTGCGCTCTGGTAGCGATTCTTCGGGTCTTTTTGTAGGCAGCGGTTTAGTATGCTTTCCAGGTCTGCCGGCAAGGGCTTGCCTAAAACTGCTGAAGCACTCGGTATCGGCGAGTTCAAATGCATCATGATTGTGTGCATGGACGTATCGCCTGAATAAGGGGGCTTGCCGGTAATGCATTCAAACATGACGCAACCCAGGGAATAAAGATCGGCACGTCTGTCCACTTTGCTCGAGAGACTTTGTTCCGGTGCGATGCTAAAAGGGCTGCCGAACACTTCGCCGGTGCTCGTCAGTCCCTGCGTCTTGCCGTCATCACCGGTGATGCGTGCGATGCCAAAATCAAGCACCTTGGGCACTTCTCTGCCGGCCGCACTTTTGCAAACAATAATATTGCTCGATTTGATATCGCGGTGCACCAGGCCCAGCGCGTGTGCATGCTCAAGACCATCGCACACTCCGCGCATAATTTTGAGTACCGACTTGTACTCCATGGGCCCATTTTTGACCATAGCTTCCAGCGTTTCGCCGTCTGCATATTCCATAACCATAAAAGGCGCGCCTTCGTCCGTCACGCCAAAGTCCTTGAGTGCGATGACGTTTTCGTGTTGGAGTTGGCTGACTGCTTTCGATTCATTGACGAAACGCTTCTGCGCGTTTTCGCGGGTCTCGCTTTTGCCATCCAGCAAATTGGGGTTGATCACTTTGATGGCTACATAGTTGCCTAGCTGTTTATGTCTGGCCTTGTAGACGGTGCCCATGCCACCGTGGCCGATTTCTGCCAATATTTCATACTGCTCCGGCAGTCCAGATGGTGCTGTGCCAGAGGTTGTATCATCCGAAGCATTTACTTCGGTTGTGACGCGTTCTTTTAAATTTTCATCCACGGCTGGCGACCTTACTCTATGCAGGCTGATTTGACTCTCCTGCATGATCTTACCAGCCTTTGCAGGCGAGGGCGAGAATCTTGTTCTCATTGCCCTCGCCATACTGGTTTCCTCTATCTAAGGTTGTCCGCTTTTTCGTACCGCATTCATGATGTCTTCTGCGCGCTCCGTTAACGTTGAGCCGGGCTTGAATTCTATGTGCGTAACATTCAAATTCGAACGCGAAACTGCGGAAGCCTGTATTTCAGATGCACTCATCAACTGTGCTGCTTTTTGCTCAGCGGTCGCTCCTACTGGAAAAGGTACATGCACCATTTCTACTGCTTTCAGTCCGCCCTTTGCGGCGGCGGATTCTTCTGCGGCAATTAATTCCGGCACCAGTCTTCCACGGCTGAAGTACACTTGGGCGGCGACGACCCCTGCCGCGACGGCTATGCCCAAAGGGATCTCCAGTAATCTCTCGTACGCTTTTCTCGCGCTCTCTTTTGCCGCTGCGCAGTAGGCTTCTTCGCGAAGTGAACTGCTTGTATCCGTAGGTTTTTCGGTGACGCGGTCGATATTCTTAATGTCTATCATTCTTCATTCTCCGGGAGGATTTGTGTCTCACAATAGTCCGTAGTCTTGACAGGAAAATTGCAGGCACATTAAACTGACGCTCTCGGTCTGGCCGCGTGAGATCCACGGAAACCGCTCCCAGGGCCGGCCAGTATTTACCCCAATCTTTAGTGCATGCGATGACGTGGTATCCTATACTGCGATGTCTATTATTACCGTTGAAAACCTGACAAAGACGTATCGCGGCGGCAAGGTCAAAGCCGTAGACGGTGCCACTTTTCAGATTGAACAGGGCGAGGCCTTTGGACTGATTGGACCGAACGGCGCGGGCAAAACGACTATTTTCAGTTGTCTCCTCGCCCTTACACATCCGTCTTCCGGTCGTATTGCCATTGAAGGTAAGTCGCCTTTCAATTTGGACGTTAAGTCACTTATCGGCGTATTACCGGAGCGTCCCAGCTATAACCGCTGGATGTCCATCAAGCAATTTCTCAGTTTTCATCACTGGCTAGCTGGGTTCCCTGCTGCCGAGCGTGATGCCGAAATCAAGCGCCTGCTCGATCTTGTTGAGTTGGAGGTTGACGTCAATAAGACCAAAATACGTGAGTTATCTCGGGGCATGTTGCAGCGCATCGGTATAGCGCAGGCGCTTATTGGCCGACCCAAAATCATTTTCCTCGACGAGCCCACGTCAGGAATGGATCCATTGGGATTTATTCTGATCAGGAAGTTGCTCTTGAAGTGCAAGGAAGACGGCATGACTGTTGTGCTTAATTCTCATCACCTCAACGAAGTGGAAAAGGTCTGTGATCGGATCGCCTTTATTCGCAAGGGCAAAATTGAGCAAGTGACTTCAGTCAGCGAATTGTCTGAAATTCGCAAGACACTGGTCATATCGTGGCTCGAAAGCAAAGATGAAAGTAGAACTGAAAGCCAAAGTGGCAATGCCGATACTATAGAAAAGCTCAAAGCGGTTTGCCACAAATGTGATTGTTCGATCATTGATACCGATGGTAATACCGCAAGGTTGGCCGTCTCCGACAAGGAGCATGCGGCCGATGTAATTGAGGCATTAATGGTAGCCGGTGTCAGAGTGTATCAATCAAACTTTGAAAAACGTGAGCTTGTGGAGCTTTTTCTCCAGGGGCAGGGCCAGGGCGAAGACCAAAACGATGCACAAGCCGATAAGGGTGTGAAATGAATAGAACCCTTATAAACCCGGCGGTTTTTTGTTATACGCTCTTCGTCAAGTTTCAAAACTGGCAGAATTGCGTTCCGCTGATACTGTTCATGCTGCTGCCGAGTTTTTGTATCATTACTATCATGACCTTTTCCCATGCGCAGCTCACCGACAGCAACTGTAAGGAAGTTCTGGACATAATTAAGGGCTATTTTGCCAATGCACTGATTTGCATGCTGACTAGTTACTTCTTCGTCAGCGATGGTTTTGCCGGCCGCAAATTTATTTCTGAGTCGGACACAATGGCCCTTCTTTTTACAAGGCCGATTACGCGCTTTTGCTATGTGTTGAGCAAGTTTTGTGGTGGCTTTTTGGGCACGACCACGATCTTTCTGTTGGGTTTTTTAACGGCCCTACTGGTATGCGCCGCTTACGGCATCAAACTCGATTCCCTCCATGCTCTCGACTTTGTCAATCTTGCCTGTAATGCCGCAACATTTAACGCTCTGATGGTATTTCTGCACTGCGCCCATCCTCTTGTCGGCGGCGTGACCTATTTTGTTTTGATGGGTGCCGGCAACATGGGTGGTATGTTCACCTCCTTTGATAGAAGCACTGATGTGTTGGCAGAAATAGTCAAGGCTATATGCCTCTTTATCAGCGCGTGGTTTGGAGATTTTGTCGCACAGCCGGTCAATATTACTGCCCTGGTTACGGCAAATTTTCTCGACACGTATGAACTGGCCGTCTTTGTTTCCAATGTCGTTTTTTATTTGTTGCTGGCTGGTTTTGCTCTCTCAATCAGGGAGTTTTCCTATGGCGCAGAATAATGCCATCAGTCAGGCTTATGATGATAACAGCACGCTGAAATTGCCGATCTGGTTTTTAGTCGTGGCTGTTTTGCTTTTTAGCTTGCGCATGTACGTAAAGCAAACGCAAATGCACGCCCAGCGCGGACAGGGGGTCGCCTGGCTAACACCGGTAGAGTTCAAAAAACTGAGTGATAGCGGAAAATTGGGCAAGCAGGAGCTGGTCCTTTATGAATTTACCGCTGACTGGTGCCCACCGTGTCAGAAGCGCGAACGCACCACTTTCAGAAATCCGGACATGGTGGCAAAGATCAACAAGATTTTTATCCCGGTGAGAGTGGACCTGACCACCGAAAGTCTTACCAGTAAGCCGGAGACCAAAATACTAACGCAGCGCTTTGATATAAGTAGTATTCCACGTTGCTGCATTACGCTCAGGTCTGGTGAGCAGGTTTGTGACGACCACTATATGTACGGGAAAACTTTCGACGAATTTTTGGAACAAGCCGTTACTAAGGCAAACACTGTGCGAGCACAGCTCCTTGTGGCTCAGGGTAAGGACCGAGAAGCTTACGCTTATCTTGATCCGGCGACACTTAAAGGCGAAAAAGAACTCTACCTCTATGAGGTAGGAAACTACATTATGTATCATCACGTGCTTACCAGGCTCAATCGAACAGCCGAGCTGGAGCAGATGATGAAAAACACCTATGATGTGACGGTACGAGAAAGAAAGAAACGTGGCGGTGTCACCGACAAAACATTTCATTGGTTGGATAGTCTCAATAGTTATCTTCGAGGTCAGGTAACAGAGACACAGGCTCTTGCCAATTCAGAGGGGGCTGAGAACTACAGCATTTATCTGGCTATTGGATTGAAAAATCTGAGAGATGGTGATCTGGAAAAAGCCAAGAAAAATTTGCACCAGGCCGCTTTGCTAAGTGCCAAGAACTACCGCACAGATCAACTTGCAGAATTTATAGTCAAAGAGATCGAGAAATAACTCGGAGGGACCACCAAAAATGGACAGGCAATATCACAAATGGCATAGCTCCAGTCTAAACCGAGAAATGGAGCTACTTGTCTTTGGTCACTCCGGCGCCAGAGTGATTGTGTTTCCCACTTCTTGCGGTCGCTTTTATGACTGGGAAAATCGGGAAATGCTTACGACTTTGCAGGATCAAATTGAGCAAGGTTGGATTCAGGTTTTTTGTGTCGACGGTGTCGACGCCGAGAGTTGGTGGAATATGAGCATCGAGCCCAAGGACAGGGCTTTACGCCACCTTCAGTATCACAAGTATGTGATAGACGAGGTCTTGCCCTGGACCAAAAAAATGAACGACAACGACTTTGTCATTGCTCTCGGTGCCAGTATGGGTGCCTATCATGCGATGAATTTGACACTGAGATTTCCCGAGAGTTTCAGTAGATGTCTGGCCATGAGTGGGCCTTATGATTTTAAACAGATGAGCGCTCCGTACAATGTATTCAATTGGATTTTTGACTATGACGACGCTAACGTCTTACAGTGCAATCCGGTGCCTCTGGTGGCATCTTTGCCCACGGCGCAAATAGAAAAACTAAAAAAGGTAGAGCTGATTTTTCCAATTGGTCGGACCGATCCGCTTTTTGAAGGCGCCAGGCTATTGTCTGAGGCGTTGACAGAGAAGAACGTTCCGCACTCGTTTATCCCCTGGGATGGATTTGCGCATGATTGGCCTTTCTGGCAGCAGATGATTTTGCTTTATCTTAGCGGTGATCCGGCACTCGTCTAAAAGGCTATTTCTTTTGTGCTACCAGCAATAAGCGGTCGGCGCCGAGTTCAAACAGGTCACAGTCAGTAGAGCCATACAGATCTTTAATTGCAAATCCCGTTTCTTCCAGCATTTTGCAAATTTGGCCTGCGGTATAGATCCAGTGCACTGCCTGACGCTTCTCTTCTGTGCCATTTTGAATGAAGGTGTAGTTGGTTTCGACGCAACTGAGTCGACAATTGTATTGATTTTCTATCAACATAAACATGTCGTCGACCTTGACCCACTCACGCTCGCCGCCGTTTACTAAAAAGCATTCGGCGACCATGGCCGAATCAAGCACAAATTTTGCTCCTGGCTTGAGACTGTTGCTGACTGCTTGGAAAAATTCTATTGATCCGTCCTGATCGAAGTATCCAAAACTGTTGCCCATGCAAAATGCGCCGTCTAATTTTTTAGCTGACGCAAATCTGCGCAGGTCGTCTTGCACATAATCGATCTTAACTTTGGCGCTAGCGGCTGCCAGTTTTGCTTCGTCTAAAAAAGACGCACAGAAATCCACACCTGTTAGTTTGTAGCCTGCCTGAGCCAGCGGTAGACTCAGCCTGCCGTTGCCACACGGTAAATCCAGCAGTGCCGCGCCATCTTCGACTTCGAGCACTTGATCTAGAAATTCAATTTCCTGATCCGTTGCATCCTGTGGAATGGCTTTGCGCCATAGGTCCAGGGCAGCACCAGTAAAGAAGGTTTCGAACCAGTCGGCCGCCGGTGCATCAGTCATTGAGTGTTTCCTCTGCGTGGCCTATATCATACCACCGCGATATACACAATTTTCTCACGTCGGCTGTGTCATAACTAAAGCGTTCCCCACCTGGCGGTAAAAACATTATGGTTGAATTTGCAGAATGTAAGAACGAGCCCTCCGGGTCGCAGGCCCTGGCACAGTGCAATGAAACACAGTCGCGACTCCAGGGCGAAGCCTATGGACGCCAAATCAGCGGTGCCAATCAGTCGCTGCGCGACGACGTCAATAGCTTTAGCGCTGAACTTGCTAACGACACGCACCCCTATGCCTTGCAAAAGGCTTTTTACGAAGGGATGAGTTCGCAGTCTAAGAACGTTCATTTGGATGAAAGTCGCGGTCAGCTTGATGTATTTATCGATTACAACATGAACGATAGGGTGCGTGCCGTTGTGGGAATCATTGAGCAACTGCAGGGCAATAGTGAAACAACTCCCGACAAGGCCAGACAGTCGGCTCTAACCGTTGCCAACTCTGAAGTAGCCGGTCTCAATAAAGAGGTTAAGCCTCACCATGGTGAAAGTGCGGAGCAATTGCAACGTGAAAGAAAAAATCGCGAATATGAGCGCGAAGACTTCGTGCGCATCTTTAACGGGCAAGTGCCTGGATATTCTGCATCATTAGAAAATCACAAAATCAAAATCAAGTACGAGCCAAATTCGTAATCAACTTACGTTAGGGCAGTCATATATTCTTGCGTTAGAACTGCTACCAGCTCCGCTGCCGGAAGTTCTCGTGCCAGTGGTGCGCCCTGACCGGCCCAATGCACCGCAAAATCATGATTGCCTTTGGCCGCAGCTGCCGCACTCAATGCTTTGCCGGCGTCGTAGGCGATAGGATAGTCCGGCACCGCTGGTGCACCGACGGCAGTACCTACTTCGGTGTACATACGATTGACTATTCCTCGTGCTGCCCTTCCCGAAATGGCACTGGTAAATGCGGTGAATCTACTGCGATCACTTTTCAGTGCAATGCGGAAGGCTTCATTGGCAGAAGACTCCGGGCAAAGAATAAATGCCGTACCAAGCTGTACTGCACAGGCTCCCTCTTTCATGGCCTGAGCCATTCCCTGTCCGTCCATAATTCCACCGGCTGCGATAATTGGCAGTCTGCTATGTGCGGCGATTGCTTTTACCAGAGTCATTGTATCCAGTTTTTCCACTTCACGTTCAGGCTCGAAAACTCCGCGATGACCGCCGGCTTCGCAGCCCTGCGCCACTAGCGCATCTACACCTGACTCTTCAATCAAGTGAGCTTCGGCGAGCGAAGTAGCGCAGGCAAAGGTGACAATGCCTGCGGCTTTCAATGCTTGAATCCATTCAATGGGCGGCAAGCCGAAGTGAAAACTCACAACCGGCGGTCGCTCCGAGAGCAGCATCTCCAGCATCGGGCGGTTATCGATGAAGCTCTTATATGGTTCAATCAATACTTTTGGTGGTGTCGCTTGGAATTCATCGAAGAATGGTTTCAGGTGGACTAACCATGCGGCTTCGCGCGATGAATCGGCCACCGCCGTGCGATGACAAAAGACATTGACTGTAAATGAATGGTCGGTAAGCGATTTCGTCTGGGTGATCATCTCCTGCGCTTTAGCGACAGAACTTGCGCCGATAGCAATTGAGCCGAGTGCGCCCGCATTGGAAACGGCAGCGGCCAGCTCAGGCGTTGAAACACCTGCCATTGGTGCCTGTACAATTGGATATTGAATCCGGCACAGGCGCAAGAGTTGGTCGTCTTTGGCCATCCTAATTCACATTGACGCCGGGCAGTGCTGCTTTGATTTTTTCGAAGTCACCGGCTTTCAATTTCGGCGAGTTGATCTGAAAGCCCCGCAGCCCCTTGATCTTTTTCAGTGAGTCAATGGCACCAGCATCGACTTTTGTCAGCTGCAGTTTGAGTTCGCTAAGATTAGGCAATGCGGTGCTGAACAATGCCACGTCTTCGTTGTCGACTACTGTATTGTTCAAGTCCAGCACATTGAGCGACTTTACGGTCGCAATCGCTTTGATGTCTTGTTTTGTTAGTTTATTCCAGATGCCGAGCTTGGTTAGTTTGCCCTTATGCGCCATGTCATAGAGCAGCGGCACCAGGTTTTGTGTAGACTTAAGATAAAGTTCCTTCAGATCTTCAAGGCATCCGTTGCGGGACAGAGTAAGACATTCAACGTTATTGTCGGATCCAATCAATACCCAGATATTAAACAAGGTCTTTAGCGGGTCCGCGGATTCGGTGGTTATGCCCTGGCACAGGCTGAAGTCCAAGACGACAACACCTTTTATATTTCCGGCGGCTTTGAGTATATTGGCGTCGGTATTGGGCGGGAATTTAATACCGGCTAGTTCATGCGGTCGGAAGCGTTTGAGACAGTTTGGGTAACGTCCGGTAATTTCCGCCGGCACAAAAACGAGGCCGTCACCCACGGGCACTTTGCACTGCCCGATTGCCTGAAATGGCTTGCCTTTGTCGGGTACGACAAGCAGTCCGATGGCTACGTCTTTGGGGAAATCAAATACACGGAACCATTTACCATTTTCTTGAACGTCTGTGGAAAATGGTTTGGTTAAAAGCAGGGAGGCTGTGACAATTTGATGTTGCGGGAAATTATTGAAAGCATCGTCAGCTTTCGTTGTTTCGATTGGTGTTGTTACTTCTGTAATCGGCGCGGTTGTGGTTGCTGTAGGGGATGCAGTTGATGCTGTAGTGGGAGCAACTGGTGATGTAGTAGATGCTGCTGGTGATGCGGTAGTTGCTGCTGAGGCAGCTACTGCTGTTGTCTGCGCTGCCGTCGACTTCTGCGCGCTCAGGGGCGGCCGTAGTTGAAAATACCAATAGGCGTAGCCGCATATTGGGATCAATGCAATAACGGCAAGTGAAACCGCAATAGTACTGCTGGATGACTTGCGCGATTTCATCCGTACTGCCGGTCGAGATACAGCGGCTGTTTTGGGGAAGGCCGGGGCCACTTCCCCTTCTAATATTGTCTGGAGATCGTTGCGCAGGTCCTGTAACGATTGATAGCGAGCGTTGGGATCCTTGTGCAGCAATTTTGTGACCACTGCCTCTAGCGCTGGCGGGAACAGATTCTCTCCGACAACGCTGGCCAGGGTCGGAGGTTCACTTTCTAAATGGGCAAAAAATATTGCCGCAGGCACGTTGCTGAAAAAAGGCGGGCGACCAGTGAGGCACTCATAAAGAGTGCAGCGCAGCGAGTACATATCCGAGCGTTCGTCCAGTTTCTCGTCCCGGCACTGCTCCGGACTCATGTAATTGGGGCTGCCGAAGACGTCACCTACATCCGTCAGGCTCTGTGTGTCGCGGTCGGCTTTGGTCCGTTTAACAAGTCCAAAATCAAGTACCTTAGCCAGCGTTTTATTGTCGCTGGTTTGCGTCACTAAAATGTTGGCCGGTTTTATGTCGCGGTGCAACAGACCGTTGCGGTGGGCGCAGTGCAGACCGTCGCTTACTTGTATAAATATTTCCAGGACCTTATCCATTGGGATGCGCCCGTATTGGAGCAGGATGTCTTCCAGCGTGCTTCCCTGGATGTAGTCCATGGCGTAAAAGGGCATGGAGTCGTCGTGAATGCCCAGGTCAGTGACTTTAACGAGATTGACGTGTTCCAGTTTTGCGACGGCTTTGGCTTCCAGCTGAAATCTTTGCCAGCCGATGTCTGTCACCTTATTGGGTGGTATCACCTTAAGAGCGCACTTTTTGCCCAGGGTTTCATGTCTGACGAGATAGACTTCACCCATGCCGCCCCGGCCAAGGAGTTCAATGATTGTGTATACGCCACCAATAGTGGTGCCAGGTTGCAGTCCAATCGGTCTGTAATTTTCCCATTGTTGTAGTTCAGGCGAGAGCTGACTGTGTTGATTGGCAGCACCGCCGGATTTTTCATCGCCGCTATTTGTCGGATTCAATCAGCAAGCCTTTTTTTGGGGCTGTCGTGGGCTCAGGTAGTGGGGCAACCTATTTTATCACTGCCGCTAAACTGTCACACTTACTTGAAAAGGCTAATGCCTGCGGGGATAATACTGGTATGACTTTTCGGCGGGAAATAGAGTTTCCAAGCATGCTCCAGTGACTAAAATCTTGTTGGCCGTTACTTTCTTGCTGGTTAGTCTTGACTTACCTGCACAAGGCGCCCCCAGCGGAAATGAAATTAGAACTGACTGGCGCAGTGAGCGAAATGCGGGCATGATGCAAGACACCAAGGGTGATTTTGCAGGCGCGCTGAGGCATTATGAGCGCTCCCTGTCACTGCTGCCCGCGACGGCGGCTAATGAAAAGATTGAGTTGCAGTGTCAGCTAGCCATGGCCTACAAGAGAACGCGTCAATTGGCAAAAGTGCAGAAGATTGGCGCCGAGATTGTATCCTCTGCAACAAAGTTGAAAGGCACAGGGAACCTCAGTGGTGATGCCATTATTTCTCTACGTACACTGGTGGAAGAGTTGGACTCCGGCAACTATGCTGAGAGTGTGACCCCTGCTGGCGGGCAAAGATGGGAAGCCTACATTGATCTAACTGATCAAATCTGTTCTAATCTGCTGCCGCAGCTAGACACCGCGGATAACGCCGCCACCCACGCTCGTTGCTTTGTGCTTATGGGAAAGCAGCAAAAGGCAATTAAGTACATTAATGATTTTTTGCGCAGGCGGCCTAATGATAGCGGCGCTCTCGATTTGAAGCTGAAGATTGCTGCCCTTAAAGATACTATGAAAATGCCTTCGCAACTGAAGAGTATCAGGGCCCTTGTGCTGGCGAAGTATGGTCCAGTGCGAACCGCAAATCTTGTGGCACGGGCACAACTATGGGCTTTGGACATCAAGAGTGTTGAACTGACGATCTCCGAGGCCTTAAATGGCGGTGTCAAAAATTTGAGTAAATCTGATCGCCTTTCTTTGCTGCAGACCCTATCGGACTGCTGCGCTGGAACTAGCTCCTTTGCTCTGGGTGAGCGCACCGCTCGACAGCTGCTGGCCTTGACCCCTGAAGATAGCGACCAACATATCGAAGCTAAGAAAATGTTGGTGTATTGCCTTGAGGGCATGCATAAAAAGAAGGAAGCTGACAAGCTCCGTACAGAGATTCCCAATGCCCAATTAGACTTCCTATCAGATAGGGAGAAAGCAGAATTGCGTCAGATGCAGAAGGGCCCGGCGCCTAAATAGCTTGTTCCGACCAGCTTTCGGCTTGGTTCATTCCGGGCAAGCCATACTGCCTGGTTGTCTTGCCGGTGTTTTTATCCACTGTTTCCTTACCCCAGGCTCCGCTGACACCGTCTCTTACGTCGGTGTTCTTTTCGCGGCTTGATTCACTTGTGGTGCGACGGCTGCCGTCGGCAAACTTCTCTTCCGTTCTGGAGCTTCTAGTCTCGGGATCGTACTCGGAATGCACGGAGCTATGGTCTTTGCGCTCTACATCAATAGATTTGTGGCCGTTGGAACTCTCGGTTACAGTGGCTTTGCCTTCGTCAGTGTATTTCGTAGATGAGTTGAAGCTCGGGTGACTGGCGTCTTCCTGGGTTACCTGGCGATTTTCGTCGTAGGTTGTTTTCTTGTTGTTGACGCCGTCACTGGTCTCGGCTGTGCGCATACGACCGTTTTCATCGTAATGTTTGGATTCTGTGTTACGGGGCGAGCCGTTGGCATTGAAGTTTTCGTGCCTCGTGTCGCGCGAACCGTCAGCGTTGTATGTTTCTCTGTCTGTGCTCGCCGGTTTGCCGTTTTCATCTAAGCTGATTTTGCTTGTGCCGTCCGGGCTGGAAGATTCGATGGCTTTGACCTTGCCGTCGGTGCCGACGATGGTGTTGACTTGTTCTTTAGAGTCTACAGGTGCGTCGTGGGCTGGTCCGCCGTTTTCACTTACCTGGCGTGACTCCGCCCGTCCGTTCTGGTCGAACTTCACGGTGTCGGTGTTGTTGGAGTTGAGGTCGGTGGTTGTTCTCGAAGCGACGTCGCCGTTGTTATTGAGTTGATAATTGGTAAGTGTGTTGTTGTCGGCGGTGTAGGAAGAGACTTCAGAAGTCTGGCCGTTTTCTGAGTTGGTCAGGACTCTGTCGCTTTGCTTAACCCCTTCTTGATTTTGACTTGGTGTTGGTTTTTCGGCTTCGCGCGGTTGGCCTTCGGTTATGGGTCCGGTCCTTCCTTTGCGCTCCATCATGTCGGTGGTGCTCATTTCCGAGCCGTCATTCTGGACATTGGGGTTGATCACACCATCCTTAGGTATGTCCGGTTTTGCTTCTGTCGATCGGCCGAAGCGGTCAAGATTCTGGTTGGAGTTGTTTTGCGAGTCGGCGCCATTGCCCTGGGCAGCGTCACTGTTGTTTTTGTTGTGGTCTCCAGTGGAGAGGCCAGTCTGTTGCGCCTTGCCGCCATAAATGTCGCCGGCCTGGGAAAAGTCAATGTGATCGGAGTTCACGCCGTTGTTCTGTCCAGCCTGCCTACCCGCGGACATATCGCCCTGGTTCTGGGTGTTGGCGCCGTTATAGAGCTCTGCCCGGTTGAAATTGTCCGGCTGAGTATTGACTCTGTCTGACTGTTGTACGTTATCGGAGGAGTCCATTTGTGGCATGAAAGAACGCTCCAGGGGTAAAGCGGGTGCTGATGCAGGGTGATTTGGTAAGCTGATTTAGTAAAGTTCGGCGGTGAGAATGGGCGCATATTAATGGTTGAGACGTGAAAATCCAGTGAAAGTCCCGCCACTCGGACGTGGGTGGGTTTTTGAGGTGGGCTGAGCCTGAAATTATGAGCAAATTGTCTAATGTTTTGGCCGTCATCAGCGTCCTTGTCCTGTCCTGGCAGGGCTCGCCTTGTTTGGCAGCAAAAGATCGGAACAACGAAGGAAACAGGGAACGGATCGCACCGTGGATTCAGGAGCGTAATGCTGCAACGATGCTCGACTCGCAGGGCGATTTTGCCGCGGCTATACCGCGGTATCAGAGGGCCCTCGCTCTCCTGCCTCAGGCAGACGTAAATACCGTTATCGAGCTCAAGTGTCAGATAGCCGGTGATTACTTGCGCCAGGGCGATATTGCCAGAGCGCGGCCCATCGTCAGCCAGATTCTCGGACTCGCCAAACCTCGGCGGCAAGAAGGCTTGCTCAGTCCCGATGCCGGCCTGGCACTGCGCTCACTGGTGGAGGAGTGCGAAACCGGAAGCCTGGGGAAATATCGCACACATGCTGAGGGGTTGAAGATTTTTTCCGAGCGTATGGTCTTCGCCGAGGGCATATGCGATTCGGTGCTGCCAGAAGCGCGATCACCGAATCACATTGTATTTGTCGCCAGGGGATATCTTGGCTTTGGTGATCAAATTGGTGCGCTTAAATACATAGAACACGCAGCTGCCCGGGTACGCCGCGGCGATCCTGACCTCCCGGCTTTGCAGATTAAAGTGGCGGCTCTGAAAAACTTTATCAAGCAGCCTGCAGCGCTGGCTGCCGTGACTGCAAACTTGCGCCGGACAAAATCTTATGTAGCTGTTGCCAGCGAAATCGCCTGTGCCCAAACCTGGGCTACCGATTACCCGGGCTCCAGAGCCACTGCAGAAGCTGCACTTAAAAAGATGGAAGGTGACAAGTCCGTCAGCAGAGTCGAAAAATTGAATTTGCTGCAGGTATACCTGGGCAATCTGGTCGAGAGCGGCCGCTGGGTTGAAGGCGAAAAAGTGGCTCTTCAGGCGCTCGTGCTTCAGCCGGAGCACGAGATGCGTTTCAGGTTCATGGAGGATCTGCACATGTGTCTGGAGAAACAAAATAAAATGAAGGAGGCCGCGCAGCTTAAAAAATCTATGCCGCATTCTAAATTTGATTTTCTTGAGGATGAGGAGCGTTCAGTCAGTGACGAGATTGAACGCAAACATAGTGGTTCAAAGAATTCGCGATGATTATCCGTTATGCCGGCCCCGTGAAATACTTTGGGGTGCCTGGTAAGTGGCTAATTGTCGGCCTTTTTTGCAGTTAGACCGGCAATGAATTGTTTGGAATATTTTTGCTGGTCTGCTATCAGCTGTGTGGTCAGTGCGGCATCATTTTCTTCTTTCAGTTCAGCACCAAGCTGTTTGCCGATTATATTCGCTCCGCCGTCCGGTCTCAGGGCCAGCTTGTGATATTGGGCTATGCTGATGCTGTCGTCTTGATTGTTGGCCAGGCGCTCCTGTCTCAATAATTCCAGCTTCAGGCGAGGA